>Ga0163151_10009536_pt1 | contig 10495 bp, 9 predicted proteins | sample OliLakLV19MP5IB2_FD_145596 | JGI IMG/M metagenome (GOLD analysis project Ga0163151, IMG submission 145596) | Freshwater microbial mat bacterial communities from Lake Vanda, McMurdo Dry Valleys, Antarctica - Oligotrophic Lake LV.19.MP5.IB-2 | ecosystem: Environmental > Aquatic > Freshwater > Lake... | reverse complement strand
GTCTCCGTCAATATCAGCGGCGGCGAGTTCGATGCCCTGTTTGTAGAAACCAGTGGTCATGCGGAGGTTTTTTCCAAACTGCTTGTGCAACATTCCGTTCCCAAAAAAGCCCGGAGGCTGTGATTTGTCGAAACCCGCCACGCTGTCGCTGTCGTTCAAAACAAAAACTTCATAGGCACGGTCGGCATCCACCTGTCCGAGGGCCAGTCCTGCCTCCACCAACTGGTGAATATGGTAGATAAAGTTTTTCCGACCGGTTTTCGCGTCAAAAAAAATCACGCCGCCTGACCACGATTCGCCGACGGTTCCCCACTCGCCACCTCCAAAAACATCGTTCACGAAAGGGTTGTAATCCTGAGCACTCCCAGGCGCTCCGTCCGGATCAATTTTCCAGCCGGTGACGACTTCCCTCCGCCCTCGGCCATCAATATCCACAACCATGGGAGGTGAAACCTGGGATGAAAAAATCGCCGCTTCAGGGAGCGTGGGATGGAAAAGAGAGTCTGATGTGAGGTAAAATCCGTTCGTCACGGCCTGATATCCAGCGTCCGGAATATAGTTTTGCCAGGTAACCGCTGTCCTCCAATAGATGGAGCCGTCTCCCCGCATGGCAATCACTTCCGCACCGCAAGTGAAAAGTATTTCAGAGACTCCGTCCCCATCCAGGTCGGACAATGTGGGGGAGGCATTAATTTCGGACCGCCCGCCCTTGAAAGGAAACCCGGGCAATCTGCGGCCATCCCAATGGAAAGCATCCAAAAACCAAAAACCATCCCGATCTCTATAAGGGACAATTATTTCCAACTCAGGATCGAAATCAACGTTGCCTGCTGCAAAAGTTCCCAGATGCCAGCTCATGTCCCCGGCCTGAAAGGTGGAGAGAACGGCAGGATTCCGGCCCTGTACGGCTGAAATGAATCCAAACAAAAAGCAAACAAGGAAAAATCGCATCAATTCGAACCAAGTTCAACGGTTGACCTCCTTTGGAAACCGTGATCGGACAACATAGTCCGGTTCAACCTGCTCACAACCTGATTTTAGGGGCAAGCCTCCTTGGGCTCCTTGGGGTGTGATTAAAAGTGGGTAAGGCCCACACGGACCGCGGGTCTGTGACGTCTGTGACTCGCAGCGCTCTGCCATGAAGAACGCTTTGAAAACAAGCGGCACCGAAAGGATTGACTTGTGCTGCGACTCACAGAGCTCACAGAGCCGCGCTCCGGGGAGGTCTCCTTACATCTCACCCACTTTTAATCACGCCCCCTCCTCCTGGGCGAGCGGACTGCTGTTATTGCGGCGAGTTCTGGCGGCTGTTGGTCACGATATCGTCCATCAACGCCAGGGCGGTCGCCTCAGCAATGTCTTGCACGTCAAAACTCCGGGCGATACGACCCGCGTTCTGTTCTTTGCCAATCACATCCGCAGATGAGGCTTGGCCCATGATCTTGGAATCTTTCAACCGGATCGCGGTGGCCTGGATGTCGGGAACACTATAGGCACGATCACCGGAAACTTCTGCAACTGTGACCGTCTTGGACGAAATAAGAACTTCCAACACCACGTCGGCGATTTTGGAAAGTGCTTCACGATCTTTGCGCGCTGTCTCAGTCTCTGTCGCCACTGAAAATGACTCAAGATTCCGATCAGGAATCAATTGGGAGGCAACTCTTTGGTCCGCCAAGGTCGCCCCGGCGGATCGAAGCGGTCGCCCGAACAATCGTTCCACATCGCGAACGGTCTGGCGGTCGGCAAGCGTCTCCTGCCGTTCACTGTTCTTGTATCGATTCTCATTCGAAACACGGTCAGTCCGGGTGCTGCTGTTTCCTTTGCCTGGCAATCCGGGAACTTGTCCATTCAGACTGACATTTCCAGCTGCGGTGATTTGCACCGGAGCCGCCGGGGTGGGAGCGGCTCCCGCCGGTTCGAAATTGGAATCGGCGGTGACGCGGGTCGATTCTGTTTTTTCAGTGCGGGCGGAAAGTTTCATGCCCGACTTCTGATCGATCAGATCACGATTGACGAAAAGTAAAAACCGGGGGCTGCCAAGGCTGGCGTAGGCCGGTTTAAACTTGTCGATCACGGCCTGAGCCTGCTCCGGAGTGATCAGGTAAGCCTGAGCAGAAAAAGATTTTTGTTCGTAAACATATTGTTGGCCGGGCGATGTCGCCGGCACTGAAACGGTATTCCCAGGAATGATAGGGACGGGAACCGGCCCGGTCGGCGCATTGGCGGGCGCGGCTGCAAGCGAAAAGGAAAATCCAAGCAAAAACAAACCAGAACAAAATTTCATATTGTATCCTTTGACTGGCGGGCCAAAACACTATTCAGCTCAACGCGATTCGCGCACCCGGATGGTGTATTTCCTCGACTGGCTGTTCATGGCGATAAACCGCACCGTTTCCTGGGCGTTTTCAGTCAGTATCAGGGTGTTCCACGGTGTTTCGTCACCCGTAGAGAAACCTTGTTCATCCTTGAACACACAATTGATCTGCACCTGAATCCGCCGGTTCAGACGGTTCCGGACATTTGCCGCCACTTCCATCCGCCCCTCCGAATTGACCCGCTCCTGAATTCCTGAACAGGTTACTGAGGTTTCGGCTCCCTTATCCATGAGAACAAACGGCTCTCTGTTTTCGATGGCGTATTTGGTGGTGTTCTTAGGGGTGTAAGCTCCGCCTGGATGTCCGGTGACAACAGTCTCGACCCCGCTGTGAATCCCCTGGTTCACATTCCGACAGGCAACAGCGGCGAGACAGAAAACGGAGAGTAAAGGGAGTAGGATATTTTTCATAAATTTTGCGGGGAAATGGACTGATCGCTCACGTAAACAACCTTGTCCTGGCTGGCTGATACCTGGACGGTGAAGGTTTTTGTCAAATTGGGAAGGCCTCTCCCATTTTGATCCCTGAATTCAAAGCTCAGCGTGTGTTGACCCGGCGGCAGGGAAATCGCCGTGAACGAGAGGTATTGCGGCAGACCATCCCAATATCGGGTATCGGCGGAAGGTGTCGTGGCCGCCGAAACTATCTTGCTCAGGATTCCGGCCGCGACCAAGCCGAGAGCGGCTTCCTGTGTCCCACGATTATGAGCCAGAACAGCCCCGCTGATGAGTGCTGCATTGCCGATGTTGTCGGTGGTTGATTTAAAAACCGCCTTGTTGGCCAGGATATGATCCATCACCCGTCCGCCACGGGTGGTCGCCTGAAAAAACAAGTCATCCTGCGGTCCTAGAAGTGCGACATCACGTTGATCCGCCTTGACGGCGACCTGACGGATGTTGGTCGGATCATGTCGAAAACGAAGCTGCTCTGAGTGTTGGCCGGTCGCGTACTTTTTCGGCCCGAACCCGAAATCGATGAAAACCAACAAATTCGCTTTGGACTCGTAAGGGGGTGGAGCAGCCCTTTTGCTCAAGGCCTCGGCGCGTTTGAATGCATCCGAGCCGTCTCCGGCAAGTTTGGTCGTCGCCAGCCCCTCCAAATACTCCAACAAATAATAATCATTGGCGTATTCGCGATTTTCAGTGTCGCTGTCGAGAAGTTGAGCGGTGCGGAAACAAGCGCGTGCATTATCCGGCTCACCGTCCATCCAGTAGATCACCCCGCGGTAAAAATAGGCCATGATCCGTTCATACGGTTCCCCGATGAAAGTTTTGCGCGATTCGCTGGAAAAGTATCCCCGCGATTTTTTAGCCGACTTGTCGTTGGCCAAAATCCCGCCCATCAGGGAGATGGCTTCGTCGAACGAACGTCTCGCATCCTCAAAACTTCCACGCCGCAAAGCGGTCAGTCCGGCGCGGTATTGCCATAACACTCTGTCCTTGGACGGAACCGCAACTTTACTGCCGTCGATGGAAGGATCACTGGTCAAATGGCTCGGAGACTTCTGACTCGTACTGCTGCATCCGGACGCCAGCAGCAACAAGAGAAGGATCGATGCCAGCCTGGAAAAGATTGTCATCCGGGGAACTCCTGAAATCCAACGTCACGTTTAACGATAAGAAGCGTCTTCCAATCCCTGTTTTTTGATCCGGTGCGACCCATTCCAGATCACGTCGCTGGTGTTTGGATCGATCAATTCGAAACTGTAGAGCACGTAATCGCTGGTGCCGGCGGAAGTGCGTGTGGTCTGGCCCACCAATTTACCGGTCAACATGAAGTCCGCACCCTTAAACTGGACCAGATTGGGATCGGTGCTGCTCGTGACCTGTCCCGATTGTTTGAGCGCCCGCTCCCGTTCCAGTTCCACCATGCGATCCCGCGCCAGAAACCGCACCTTGCCGTTGGAGTTTTCATTCAAACGGGTTTTGATTTCTTCCAGGAAGATGTCCTTGTTGAAAGCAAACCGGGTGTCGTTTTTGACCGGCAGCATCACCACGCGGGGAATTCCACGGGCATTGACGATCTCCGGCACCCCCAGAATTCCGCGCGCCATCTTGTCAGTCACCTCCACTATGTCCTGGGACTCAATCCCTGTGCCGGCGACAAACCCGCGTTCGTCAGGCCGCATCTGGGTGACGCCCACACCGGATGGATTTTTAACCCCGTGCGATGCGCAACCTGCCACCGTGACGGAGATGATTACAACTGACAGTGACTTGATGATCAAAATCGGGAAGGACTTCATAAGTTTGTTTGGAAATTAAGTTAAAAAATACTCGGGCAAACCTTCGATCAACGTCCGAAAAGTGCATTGGCACCCGCCATGGCTCCGGCAGTTCCAGGTTGACGTTTTTGAATCAGCGGCACGGGCTGAGGTGATGGCTCCGCAGGTGCGGCCTGGACCACGATCTCGTTCACCGGCGCGTAATAAACAGAAGCCGGCAACACCGGTTCGTAATAAAGATAGGAGCGCCTATGGATGCCGTGGAAATAAGGGCGATGATGGCGAACTCCGTAAGAGTAATAACCGGAGTGATAACTGGGCTGGTAAGAATCATAATAATATCCCCGATCATGCCGGTCGGCGTGGATCAAGGAGCCGAGTAAAAATCCGGCACCGGCCCCTATGGCGGCACCTTCCCCGCCATGCCGCCCAGTGTTGTGGCCGATGATTCCGCCTGCAATGGCGCCCAGCCCCGCACCCAAAAAGGACTCATGACTAAAAAGTTGAGCCCTGGCGGCAAATGACCCGGTCATCGCCAGGACCAGGGAAAATAATATTTTCTTCATGACAAAAACCGGCAAACTTCTTCTGAGCACACAACTCCGTCCATCGAATGGACGCCCGATCTCTTTTTATATTCGAGCAAGGGATCTTAACCCAAGTTTGCGAATTGAACAGACGGAATTTAAGAGAGGCAGTGCGCTTCAATCGCGCGTCGTGGCAAGCCTTGCATCAGGGCAGGGCGCATCACTCCGTGCGCGCCGTCGAGCATACCCCAGGCGCCGTCCGGCGTTCGAGACAAAACAGTATTACGAAAACGTCTTTGCCGCGGGGAATCCGTGCCGTGTGATTCGAGACCTTGTATGAAGGGATGGTCTAATCGCGGGCAAGCTTTGCGAGTCATTGCACCGCTGCTTCCGCCGTAATGTCGGGACTGGCAAGGAGCTGCGAGTCGCAGACTCGCGGTCCGGCGGTGCGCGGTTCTGTGAACCGCAGCGCTTGACTCACGCTGGCGGTTTAATATCGATCCTGATTCAGTTGTTTTGCCCAAGTGTCCGCACATTCTCAATTTTCGCGGTCTTCTCGACTTCGCGAGACCTTTTGTCTTTCCGGACAAAAGAATATTTTCGAGCAGAGACGCCGAGCCACGCCGAGCCGCAGAGGACCGGACCAGATTCCGGTCAGGTAGGGCTCGTCACTCCGTGCGAGCCGTTGGGCTTTCGAAATGAAAGATGTCGTTTTGCAGATGTGGAGTCTGTTCGTTCCGCCACGGCTCGGCGTGCAGGGAACTGCCCGCCCTGTTTGAACACGGGCCGCTGCTTTGAATCCAAGAAACCTGGAAGATTCGGCCATGACTCCAAAACACACCAATCGTCTAAGTTTGGAAAACATCGAACGCGCGATGTCAGTCATCGATCCGGTGTTTCTCCATACACCCCAATACCGATGCGAATCTCTGGAAATGCTGCTGGGTTGCAAGGTCCTTCTTAAAGTTGAAACAATCAACCCGATCCGTTCATTTAAAGGGCGAGGCACCTCCTTTTTAATTTCACAGATCACTGACCGTTCGCCTCTGGTCTGCGCCAGCGCAGGAAACTTCGGACTGGCCCTGGCTTATGTTGGAAGAAAAACCGAAATTCCGGCGATCGTGTTCGCCAGTCATTCCGCGAACCCGTTGAAACTCCAACGAATCCGTGAGACCGGCGGTGAAGTTCGCTTGTCTGGCAACGATTTTGAGGAGACAAAAATTGAAGCACGTCTGTTCGCAAAATCTAAGGGACTTCGATTCGTCGAGGACACCCGGGATGTCGCCACGTGTGAGGGGGCCGGAACTATCGCGGTCGAGCTGTTTCAACGAAACCCCGAAATCAGCGACGTCCTGGCGGCGCTTGGAAACGGGGCTTTGCTCACAGGAGTGGCCCGGTGGACCAAACATTTCTCCCCCGGAACGAGGGTGATCGGTGTTTCTGCAATGGCTGCTCCCGCCATGGCTGAATCCTGGAAGACAGGCCGGGCCGTTGAACATGGACCAACAAAGACCATCGCCGACGGAATCGCCGTGCGAACTCCGCTGCCGGAAGCCCTTCAAGACATGACCGGATACGTGGACGAGGTTCTGACGGTGGAAGAGAGTTCCATTGTCAAGGCGATGAGGCTGGTTCATGAACACACCGGAATCGTCCTGGAACCGTCAGGCGCCGTGGCCCTGGCCGCGATCATGGAAAACCGCGTTCAATTTGAGGGTAGGCAGGTGGCTCTGATTTTGTGCGGCGGAAACCTGACACCTGACCAGATGGAACGCTGGTTGGGGTGAATCTACTTCTGCGGTACCACCACGATATTTACCGTCCGGATTGACCATCGGGAAAACTCTTTATCCACTTTGAGGATTCCGAAGGAATCAAAATTGAATCCACAACCTGCACCGTAGGCGCTGTCCGGGCTGACATTAAAAGTCCAGACCGAAGAGTCAGGAATGGACCGGGATTCGGATCTTTCCAACGCCGACAACCGCTCTTCGGGCAGATCCAGCGCCTGCAACGAGTCGTTGGTCTGCCAGTGACGGAAAATTCCGTTGGAAACTTTCAGTCGCCGCATCATCGGATTAATGAGGGACGAATGTTGATGCGCGCGCAAAACTGCCCGGACCCGGCTGGTCGCAGTGGACGAGGCCGACAGTATCGATGCCGTGGCGCGATCACCAAACACCAAGGCGCGTCCGGAATCGATGGCCAGCTGTCTTTCTCCACGCACCAGGGAAAAATCGTTCCACATAAAACCGAGCGTCGTCGGAGCAACTGGACTGTCGGGCCTGAAATCCTGAAACTCGCTCCCGGCAACCCTCTTGGAGTCCATATCGAGGCTCTCCAGAAAAGCGGGATTGGCTTTCAAAAAACCAGCTTGCTGCAAAGGCCCCAGAATCTGGAAGCGAACATCTCCGCTGGAATCCAGGAGTTTTCCCGGATCAAAGCCTGGCTCCATACCGCCATGATTGCATTGCAAAAAATTTGTCCCCTGCCCCAGGTATATGGCGACGGGAAGGAAGTCGTACAGTCGTAAAACTTTCCGGACGTTAAATTCCCTGCCGTACTTGGTGTGACCTTCGAGGAGAAAGCCGTAGCGCGTGGCCAGGCTCACATCTTCATGATTGCCACGAACCATGTGGACGTTCGCTGGATTGGCCAGTTTGAGCCTCAGGATCGTATAGAGGACCTCCACCCCGTAAACGCCTCGGTCCGTGTAGTCACCCAAAAAAAGAAAATGCATTCCGGGCCGTTTCAACCGGAAACCGTCCAGGTATTGCTGCTCGTTGAGCCAGCCGAGCCAGGTGATGAGGGAATGAATGTCTCCGTGAAAATCGCCATGAACCAGCACCTCCGCCCCTTCCGGCAGCACCAGTTTTTGGGTAAATGGTTGAAAAGGAATCTTCTTTTCAAAATAAACCTCCGAAGTGTTGAAGAATCCGGGAGGGAGAGTGTCCTGCCCCACCCAGATTCCCGCCTGCGCCATCGGGCCGTTGGTGCTGAGCTGAAAAAATGCATCCAAAACTTCATCAAACGGGCGAAATGTCCTCAGAGGTAGGGAAGGCAGATGAACATTTTTCACATCACTCCTTAAAACCCTGTTCATCGGCACTTTTTCGCAAAGTTCCTTCCAGTGTTTAAAATCAGGATGAACAGTCGCGGATAAATTTGTTTCGGCAGAAACGAAAACTGGGAGGGCGGAAAGTATCACCACGCACACCAGCTGAAAAATTGTCCAGAAACTCATCACGAAGACTTTGGACTCTTCTCGACTCCGTATCGACTCAATAATTTTGGATTTGAAACCAAACCGGGACGCCCAAAGACAATAAATGATGCCGGGGAAAAGTTACCAACCTCATCGAACAGTTTTGAAGGCGATGCCCACCTCGATATCATTGAGGCTCTGCGCGTCCATCCGCTCGAACTTTCGTCTCCATAGCAGAATCTTTAGCAAGAATGAAGGACTTCACTTCGAGTGATGATGTTGCATTACGAGACGGTGCCACTCCTACAAAACCGAGCGCGGCGCGAAGGTGGGCGATGTGTTCATGAGCCTGATCCACACTTGCCAGCTCAACAAAATCAACCCCTTCGATTACCTCATGACACTGCAAAAGCACGCCGACCAAGTGCGGCAGAACCCTCTCCAGTGGCTGCCCTGGAATTATCAGCAGACCTTCCCCACCAGCGAAACGGGCTGAACTTTCCCTGTCTCAACCTCAAAAACATCCAACTTTTCCAGCCTGCAGCACGCTTGCCGAAGCAACACCGCTTGCCGAAGCATCACGGTCAGGGACGACCCCAAAGCCACTCGGATCAAATCAGTTACTACGTTAAAACTTGACTGCACGTCCATTAAGTTCCTCATTTCCACCATTGAGATTTTTTTGAAGAAGCACAGATAGTTTGAACTGCAAAATCAACATCTGTTGGGTGAAAAATAAGTTGGCAATAGCTTAATCGAAGTAGTGAAACCGAAAAAGTGAGAAACCCCGGTGCTGAAAGTTTCTTAACCTCCGAAATTAGATTTGAAGAACTTGCTACGCTAAGGTTTGTCAATACATCAGGGTCCCACCAGGAAGAGACGAGTTTTCGCAATGAGTCATCCGTAAAGCGAAGTAATAAAAAAATATTTCGCCTGGCACCAAAACCAAGATCGCCTGCAAAAAGGTTCCAATTTTCATGTATCCAGGAAACAGAAACTGTCATTCGCATCACTCGACCACGACAGGACAACAGCTTCGCATTATTAAGTAATAATTTTCGACGCACATTATCATCCGCCGAAATAATTACTGAAAATGTCGTGTCAAGAATCGATTCTTCCAGGTCATTTTTTACGTCTGTTTCCAATTTATTGATCAATTTGGGTGACAATTCTTTATACGGACGTTTGAAAGGTTCGACAATGCTCAGAGTGCAATTCAAAAATTTTCGAGCGAGTTCTTTCGTCTGTTCGGTCCTTGTTTCTTGCAATTGTTTTAGTTCTGATCTGATCATAAGTTTCCCCATTTCTCTTTCGCGACTAACTCGTCGAAGTCTTTTCTTAACGAAGGCGCGGGAGGTGAACATTTTTTATCCCACTGAGAATAACTGTATTGCATAGCCATGACAAAGGCCTTTCGTTTACCTGGATCACGGAGCAGTTTTACATAATCAGCCTTGCCGATCTCCGGGGCCGGCAATCCAACTAATTGTAGAACTCTGCGAATGAGATAGTGCAAATCACCATGCCAAACACTGTCGCCAAGTGGCACCAGGTTTTCTGGAACACCACCATTTCTTTTTGGCCCAGCAAAAACAGGTAGGATATGGTGAAGAGCTTTGCCTGAACCATAGCTCGAAGCACATAAAACGCGTTTAGCCATCCTGACGCTAACTTTGGCACGCGCGGCATCCTCCTTGCTGCGGTTTCCGATAAGTCCCGAGACTTGGATTAACTCAAGCAGCTTAACACGCCCAGAAGGATCTAAAAGATTTACTGGATCTGCATCGACATACAAGAATTTATGCAAAGACACAGGATCGAGAATAGTTCCTTCATGCTTATCGAAATTCCAAAACCTCCCTGAATCTGCATTAAGGTAGCGAGCGCGGTTGTAGTAGAGTTCCAGATCTGCATCGAACTGTTCTCCGCAATAGAGGTAGGAGTTGGGTGTCGTGCCACTCTGCGCTATCAAGGTTCCGAAGGCGTCGTAGTCGTAAGTGTCGGTGAGGTTGCCGATGGAATCCGAAAGGTAACGGACGTTTCCGTGCCCGTCGTAACCGTAGAAAGTAGCCGCCCACACAAATCCGCCCTGGCCGTCGTCCGAAATTTGATTCTGCAAAACGAGATCGTGGCCGTAGGAATAGGTTCGGAATAGGGC
>Ga0163151_10009533_pt1 | contig 10500 bp, 11 predicted proteins | sample OliLakLV19MP5IB2_FD_145596 | JGI IMG/M metagenome (GOLD analysis project Ga0163151, IMG submission 145596) | Freshwater microbial mat bacterial communities from Lake Vanda, McMurdo Dry Valleys, Antarctica - Oligotrophic Lake LV.19.MP5.IB-2 | ecosystem: Environmental > Aquatic > Freshwater >... | reverse complement strand
TACTTTTGAGGCAAATATTAAAGGCACTTGGAATATTTTAGAGGCTTGCCGCAGGGTCGGTAGAGTATCTCGGATAGTCGTTGCCTCTAGTGACAAAGCTTATGGTGATTGCGAGATTTTGCCCTACGACGAAACCACGCCATTACAGGGCGAGCATCCTTATGATGTTTCCAAAAGTTGTGCGGATTTGATCTGTCGGGCTTATTACACCAGCTATCAGTTGCCTGTCTGCATTACTCGTTGCGGTAACTTTTACGGCGGTGGTGACCTCAATTTCAATCGCCTCGTTCCAGATACAATTCGTTCTGCCTTGGCGGAGAAACCCTTACTGATTCGCAGTGATGGCACTTATATTCGCGATTACTTCTACGCCAAAGATGGGGCGTTAGCTTACCTCCACCTCGCCGAGCAAATGCATAGACCCGAAATTTTGGGCGAAGCGTTTAACTTCAGTAACGAATTGCAGATTTCGGTGGTGGAGATGGTGCAAAAAATTCTCCTAATCATGGGGAAAAGTGAGCTGCAACCAGTTATTCTCAATCAAGCGACGAATGAGATTAAGCATCAGTATTTATCGGCGGCTAAAGCCCGCAAACTGCTCAACTGGGAACCCAAATATACTCTAGAACTAGGCTTGCAAGAAACGATCGACTGGTATGAGAATTTCTTCGGAGCCAGAAAGCTATGATGAGACTGTAATTCACGCTTCGATCGACTATATATGACCTGTCCTGTCCCGACTGAGCAACAACCACTCAACGAATATCTCGCACTCAAAGAATCATTTTTCTTTCGGTGGGCGACTTTCAGCATTTTTGAGTACTGTAAAGTGGCGATTGCGATTTGGGCGGCATGGTGGATTGTGACTGGGCCAGTGGCAGCAGTGAGTTTTTCGCCTGGACGGCATTTGCTGGGATTTATCTGCTTGGCTAGTGCAGGGGCGACTGTGGGCTTGAGTTTACCGTTAATCCAATTGTTTGTAGGCTGGAAATATATTAACGATCGACTACAAAACCGCAGTGTTAGTTATGAGGAAACTGGTTGGTACGATGGTCAAGAATGGGAAAAGCCAGAGGCAGATCTACTTAAAGATCGGTTGCTTGTTACCTATGAAGTCCAACCAGTACTGCGTAAAATCAAGTTAACGGCATTAGTACTGTTAGGATTGCTAGTGCTGCTAGTTAGCATTTTACAAGTGGCAAATTAATCGTGTCTGACAAAATTCTGGCTAAATTATTTGCGTCACAGATTGTTAATTTTGCCTTCTTGTCGCATAATTCTGAACATACTGCGTGACTTAGTTGCTCAATTACATAAGTCTGGGTATATTTACGTTTGGTTCAAGTTTGGGTTTAACTGTTTCTATGACAACCAATAACGATATTCCTGTTGCTCAACGTGTTGCTGCCGATCCAAAGTCACAAAAATCTTCTTCACAGATGACTCGATCGCTACGGGTAATACCGTGGTGGGGTTATGGACTTGCAGTTTTAGCATTTTTCTTGCCGTTGGCAGGGTCACGCTTTTGGGTGAGTTATCTAGAGCCAGGTAATGCCGCACTGATGCCGCCAAAATCAGCAACTTCAGGACTGGCAACCCCAGAATTAACCCCAAGCTCTTCAACTACTTCGATCGACACATCGGGAAATCTCTCTGAAAGCAGCTTGCTTGGACATTTTGCCTATGCCGAAGCACCGATCAACTCTCTGCGATCTATCGGTAGATCCTATGATGGCTACGAAGTTAGAATGAGAGCCTCTGCTGCTAAAAGCTATATAGAAATGACCGCCGCTGCCAGAGCTAGTGGGGTCGATCTCGTGCCAATCTCAGCATTTCGCACCAAGGATGAACAAAGAAAATTATTTTTTGACATCAAAGCCAACCGCAATCAAACTGCCGCCGAGCGTGCGCTTGTCAGTGCTCCGCCAGGTTATAGCGAACATCACACAGGTTATGCCGTTGATATTGGCGATCGAAATAATCCTAGTACCCAGTTATCTCCGAGTTTTGATAAGACTGAGGCGTTTAAATGGCTAGAGCAGAACGCCGCCAAATATAGCTTTGAGATGTCATTCCCGCCGAGCAATAAGCAAGGAGTGATGTACGAACCTTGGCACTGGCGATTTACTGGTGATGATGACAGTCTAGCCGCTTTTTACAAGGCAAATCCAAGCAATCAGGCTTCGACTAAATCTTTTATTAAATCTCCTGGACAATCATTTATCTCATCTCCTAGCCAATCACCAACCACCAACGAAATCCCCAAAAGCAATTAACTCAAATTGATATTTACACTTAGTAGGCAGAATATCCTGAAATCGATCTGGCGGATCTTATTCTGGCAAGTCTTGTATCCATTGGGAAAGCTAGGTAATTTATCCATTCGATATCTCAAATATATCGTTGCTCGATCGATCAGTAAATTGCCAGTCAGTTCTGAAATAGTCGGCCCACCTCAAGGAATATATAGCTCAGTAAAAGAGTGGGTTGATTCCGCTAATTCACCAAAAACTGATGCCGTTTATCAGGAGATCCTTCCTGCTCATAGAATAGATTTGACTAAGCCAAGCACAATCGGGGATTTGCACTGGGAATTCAACAGTTATCCCACAGGGATTGAGTTTCCTTCTACTTTCATTGCCATAATTCCTCAGGGCAGAATATGGAGTGCAGACAGTACTAACTTTTCCACAAGTGCCATCTTGACAGATGACGACATGGTTTTAGAAGATGTCTCGATCGAACTGAAGCCTCTAAATCAATTAGGAAGACATCTATCTTTATCTCAAATAAAATTGCCTACCGTTCATAAAATAGACGGAAACGTAGCTGTCTTGGCTTCGGCTGGAGGCAGCAAAAATTATTTTCATTGGGTGGCAGATGTATTGCCGCGATTTTATCTATTAAAACGTAGTGGTATAAATTTAGATGAAATTGATCGGTTTGTGGTCAACAGCTTTCAGGAACCCTACCAAAAAGAGAGCTTATCTGACTTAGGCATTCCTCAGGATAAATTGATCGAAAGCTCTAAATATGTCCATATCAAGGCGGATAGATTAATCGTGCCGTCTTTACCTGCCCATACTGGTTCAGTCCCATTATGGGTGTGTGATTTCATCAGGGATAAGTTTTTACATTTGGATATGGCTGATCGAGCAAATCAGCCCAAAAGAATTTACGTTAGCAGGTCAGATGCTAATTCGCGGAGGATAACCAACGAAACTGACCTGATCGGAATCCTTCTGCCCCTTGGATTTAGCGTCGTGATACTTAGTTCTCTGACAGTTCAGGAACAGGCCAGTCTGTTTGCTAATGCAGAGGTAATTATTGGTCCTCATAGCAGTGGATTTACTAATTTTGCATTTTGTCAACCTGGAACGAAAGTAATTGAAATCTTTTCACCTTTAGCTGTAGCTAGAGCTTTTTGGCTGATCGCTAGTCAGCTTAAATTAGACTACTATTACCTCCTAGGAGAAGGAGAAATCTTGCCTAAGGACAACAAATGGGGATTAAGCTTACTTTATGTGGATATAACGGTCAATATCAATGCATTTATTCAATTACTAGAACTTGCAGGTCTGGCTTAGAGAATGAGAAAAAACTGTCTAGATTTTAATGTTGATTGGTGTGCGCCTGACCAGAGCAAGTATGCATACCCCAATCCCAAAACTTATCCAAGCAGCACTGAGTGCGATCAGCCCCAATTTCTGGTGATGTGATGAAGTAATAACGCTAAGGATGATCGCCGTGCCAATCTCCCAAGCATGAAAATGAGGCAGAACTATTGGTGGATCCCCAGTCATCACTGTCGGCGCGACTAGTTTAAAAATCCGCTTCGCCAGCGCAGGACACAGCATCGATGTTCCAATTAGCAAAGCAGTCCCTTCAGCTACTATGTTGTTTGGTAAAGGGAGAAGTAGCAACATCAGAACCGCCGCGATCGAAAAAGTTACCCCCGCTAAGATGCCAGTTCCTTGAGGCAAAAGTAGACCAATTAAGCCCAAACTATCTCGACTGGTTTCATGTCGAGCTAAGCGGCAGGTTTTTAGCAATATTTGAGCTAGTTCGCTGTGATCTTCCGTCTTTTTTGTCGAATTATCGATGATTGCGCCTGGTAGAGCCAATTCATTACTTTGTCCTGACAGTTGTACCCAAGTGAGGTCGCCTTCGCTGAGTTTAACGATTTGGAGGCGCGGAAAATGACGAAGGTTAATCGTGTAGGTGGCTTGTAAATCCCATAACCCCGTGAAATTTAAAGCCATAATCTGTTGCTCTGGTTGTAATTGGATCTGCCACGTACTGATCCCAACTAAACCACTGCCTGAACAGGCAATCACGGCTATTTCTAAAATACCTGTTGGCAGATCGAGCATTGTCCAAAAAAATAGCCCCATGCCGAAAAGCAGCATACTGTTGAACTGGGATGGTTGATTCGATCGAGGGTTTGGGCTAATCAGGACAGTTCGATCGGAGTAAGCGATCACACTCAAATGTTCAGAAGCAGCTAGGTCTTGTTCGGTAATTGTCTGAGAATCCGATCTTGATTGTCCTGTCCATAAGCTCAACCAAGTAAAAATTCCTAGCAAAACTGCCGCTTCGATCGACCAAAGACTACCAACTAAAGCCTGACTAAGCGTTTGTTCTAGGCTTAAATTCAGGATTACCAGCAAAACTACACAAAACAGTGCGACTACGATCGAAAACGCGCCAGAGAAGCTAAAAGGTAGATTCTGGCGACAGTGAGCCAAAATTGATTTTGCCAGCCACCTCGACCACACGAAGCTTGAAATCATCAGCGCAATCAGAATTACCGCCATCCTGTAATCGCCTGATTCTGATATCGATCGAACGACTGGAACGCCACTTACTAATAAGACAAAGCATCCACCAGACAGCGCAGTAGCGGCGATTGCTTGGACAGCTTGTGTCCACCCCCAACCCAATTTGCCTGAAGTTAATTGCTTCTGGGAAGTTTGCACGATTAATTTACTCTAAACGGCTGCGGTCACTTCAGGTCGGGCGAAAATCATCCGTCCTGCGGAAGTCTGTAACGCACTAGTAACGATCACATACAATTGCTTGCCAACGTAGCTTCGACCTTCCTCTACGACAACCATTGTGCCGTCTTCGAGATAGCCCACACCCTGAGTTTGCTCTTTCCCTTCCTTGAGTACCTTGAGGTTGAGACTGTCTCCAGGTAAATAAGTTGGACGTAAAGCTTGAGCTAGATCGTTAATATTTAGGACTTCTACCTGCTGAAAATTAGCAACTTTATTGAGGTTATAATCATTGGTAATCAAACAGCCACCAATTTCTTGTGCCAGACGGACTAGCTTGGCATCGACAGTATGAATATCTTCGTAGTCGGCTGAGTGAATCACAATGCGATCATTGTATTCATTCCGCATATTATTCAAAATATCCAGACCTCTTCTGCCTCTGATCCGTTTTTGGTCATTAGAGCTATCGGCGATCGTTTGCAGTTCCTGAATTACAAACTGTGGGATCAACAACTGCCCTTCCAAGAAACCAGTATGCAGCAGTGTCTCAATCCGTCCGTCAATTACGCAACTGGTATCGAGGATTTTGGTGTTAGCGGGTTTGAGAGTACCTTCCGCTAAGAGCGAACTTTCAATGTTGTTGGGATTAATAAACCGCAGTAACGCTCTGCCATGCGTATCAGAAAGTGTCATGCCTGTGTAGGCGAACATGATACTTACAAGGATTGCGGTTAAGGGCTTAAAGAAAGAAAAGTCATCAGGAAAAGGTAACAAAAATAGCGGTGCTAGCATCAGATTAGCTAACAGCAAGCCAACAACTAAGCCAACGCATCGACTTAAGAGAGTTTCGGCTGGCATCTCTCTGACTCGTACTTCTAAGCGACGGTAGGTGGTTTGCGCCAGTATGCCCAAAAGCATCCCAAAGAAAGCCCCGAAGCCCAAAGTTATCCAACGCAGTCCTGGTGAGCTGACTTGGGATATAACTTGGATCGGTAGCAGGTCGATACCATGAAAGCCAGTACCAGCACCTGCCAAAATGAATGTGACTACAATAATGGCATCGATCATAATGTTTACGGATCTCCGCTTTGATGAATTGAAATTAAGAATAAATTTAAGCGTAAATCTAGATAAAGATAGTCATAGTATTCCCAAACTTTAGGCGACTATGACCGAAAATTACGTTATCTTCAACCTTTCTCAAGGCTTTACATACAATTCTACACAACTAGTCTGCCTAAATAGCAATGCTGGCAGTAGAGATCGCCGCCTTTCGTTACCAGTCGGACTATGATCGTGAAAGCATTAAGAAATGTAAAGAAATGCAAAGCAAGGTAATCGTAATTGTGGGCGTGACGGGTGGGATTGGTGTGGCTCTGTCTGAGTGGGAAATTTTGCCTTCGCGCCATAATGATCTGGTGGACAACTCCTAGATGGTGATTTTAAGCAGGTTGTTTGTCTTTAACTGTGACAGAGAGCTTTAGTCCGAGTTGGTTTAATAATGAAGCGATCGATTTAATGTCGATTGGTTCTTGGTTTTTCGATAAATGTGAATAATTTTGCAGATTTAATCCATTACTATTTTGCTGGCTTAATATATCCTTCTGAGCTTCTGCTACATTGTTGAGAGCTAATAAGATATGTTCAAAATCGCCTTCTTCTAGGGCTGCATCTAGATAAGCAGCAGCTTCCAATGGATCTTTTAAGGATTCAATCAGATAAGAATAATAACTTTTATAGGTTGGCATTTTCTCTCCTCTAAAAGTCTACCCAGTAATGCTTTGCTCTGATGACATCTTGATTTTGCAATACTTTAGATGCCAAGTTGTAGGATCGCACGTTAATTGCTAGCTTAACTGAAAACAAAATTATGAGATAGGCGATCGCAATTGGCTGATAGTTTGAACTATAGTATTGTCATCTCAAAAATTTCATGCATTGATTCCCTATGCCTAGCCTGAGCCTCAAGCCATCGCACAAGCCGATCAAAGTTTATTATGAGGTGCTTGCGGAATATGCCAAGAAGGGTGTGGCGCATGAGGGTGCGGTGAGTACTGCATTTCAGGATTTATTAGTTTCCTGTGGGCGACAGTTTCAATGGACGCTGATTCCGCAATATGCGATTAAGCGATCGAAGAAGCAGCCAATCCGCATGGATGGGGCTTTGCTGGATAGTTTCAATTTGCCACGGGCCTATTGGGAAGCGAAGGATATTGGCGACAACTTAAAGAAGGAAATCCTTAAAAAGTTCGCGGTGGGCTATCCCAAGGACAATATTATTTTTCAGCGTCCCGATCACGCCATGCTCTATCAAGATGGCAAGTTGGTGATGGATGCTGATTTGACTAAGGAGCAAGAATTAGTCGATGTGGTGCGCCAGTTTTTTGAATATCGTGCGCCTGCGATCGATCAATGGGAAAAGGCGGCTGAGGAATTTGGCGATCGCGTTAAGGATCATGCAACGGCTTTGTTAGAGCTAATTCGTAAGGAAGAGAAAACCAATAAGAAGTTTATCGATGCGTTTGCGGGTTTTGTGGCGCTATGTCGGCAGTCGATTAATCCCAATCTTGCTGAATCCGCAGTGGAAGAGATGTTGATTCAGCATTTGCTGACGGAACGAATTTTTCGGAGTGTGTTCAATAATCCTGATTTTGCTCAGCGAAATATTATTGCGGTGGAGATTGAGAAGGTGATCAATGCTTTGACTTCTAAGCATTTCAGCCGCGCTCATTTTTTGAGTAGTTTGGATCGGTTTTATGGGGCGATCGAAGAAACCGCCGCGACGATCGATGATTTTTCGCAAAAGCAGGATTTTTTAAATACGGTCTATGAGAAGTTCTTTCAGGGCTTTTCGGTGAAGGTTGCGGATACGCATGGGATTGTGTATACGCCGCAGCCGATTGTGAATTTCATGGTGAAGAGTGTGGAGGAGATTTTGCAACGGGAGTTTGGTAAGTCTCTAGTGGATAAGGGTGTGCATATTCTCGATCCGTTTGTGGGAACGGGAAATTTCATCATGCGGGTGATGCGCGAGATCGCGGCGATTCAGAAGTCGGCTTTGCCGCATAAGTATGAGCATGAGTTGCATTGCAATGAGGTGATGTTGTTGCCCTATTACATTGCTTCGATGAATATTGAGCATGAGTATTTTGAGCAGACTGGGAAGTATGCACCGTTTGAGGGGATTTGTATGGTGGATACCTTTGAGGATCAGCGTATGGAACAACTAGGCTTTTTTACTCCTGAAAATATGAAGCGCGTTGAGAGACAACGAGAGTCTGATCTATTTGTAGTGATTGGGAATCCTCCTTATAATGTCGGTCAGTTGAATGAGAATGATAATAATAAGAATCGAAAGTATACGAATAAAAACAAGACGGGGATTGACGATCGCGTGGCGGCAACATACTCAAAAGCGTCAAAGGCAACTAATAAAAATGCAGTTTCCGATATGTATGTCAAAGCGATTCGTTGGGCAAGCGATCGCATTGGCGATGAAGGCGTAGTCGCATTTGTGACCAATAATAGTTTTATTGATGCGTTGGCTTTTGATGGAATGCGAGAGATGTTAGAGAAAGATTTTAGCCAGATTTATGTTTTTGATTTAGGCGGTAATATCCGCAAACGCACCTCAAAGCCTGTTTACAACGTGTTTGATATTCAAGTTGGGGTAAGTGTTAATATATTTGTCAGACATTCAACATAGGATTTAACTATGGTACACATTGCTCTAAAACCAGAACAAGAAAAATATATTCTGCGGAAAATCGATCAAGGAGTTTATAGCAATTCAGATGAATTCTTTACTATAGCTTTTCAACTTTTGGAAGAACATGAGTTAAAACAAAAGGAACATGATCGTACACAAAATGAAATCGAGAAAATTCGCCAGCAGGTTCTAGAGGAACATGGATCTAAAACCCCACAAGAAAAATTCGTCTTGTTTTTATCGCAGCTTCCTTATGTCAGTGATGAAGAGCAAGCGGATATTGAGAAACACATGAATGTGTCCCCTAAATTTGATAGAGCTGATTATATAGATATGACGGATTGGGTGAGAAGTGAAGCTAGTATTGAGTAAGAGCGCAGATAAATTCCTCAAGAAGATCCCACCGAAAGATGCTGAAAGAGTCAAGAGTAAAATTTTTCACTTACTTGATATAGCTCCAAAAATGGATTCAACCTCAATCAAATTTGGAGATCTTGACACTAAATCACTGAAGGGAGATCTGCAAGGTTTTTCAAGAATGCGTGTTGGCAAGATCAGAGTTGTTTTTACGGTAGATTTGGAGCAAGATGAACTGATAATTCATGATATAGACTTTAGAGGAGATATTTATTAGTTTTATATTTTGTGGAGGTTTGGCAATGATAAAGCGTTTATCTAATCATTTCACTATTGAAACCGAACAAGAAGATGACGGGCGTTGGTTTGCTGAAATCTCGGAAATTTCGGGCGTTTTGGTATACGGAAATAGTAAAAAACAGGCGATCGCTAATGTCCAAGCTTTAGCTTTGAGGGTGATTGCGGACAAATTAGAACATGGAGAAATGGTCTTGGGTTGACTAGTTTTGAATTTGTTGCGGCGTAAGTATTTATCGTAATGAGTTAATAATCGGCTAAAAAGACAGGACTTAAACCAGAAGATTTATGACAAAGGCAAAGATTTATTATGCGCGGGTGGATGATGCTTGGACGAAGCAGGAAAAGCTTGGTTATTTGGAAAAGCTTGAGCACATTGGAAATTTGGAATGGGAAGAGATTACGCCAGACCAAAAGCATACTTGGCTGACTGAGGGACTGGAAGATGATTTTAATAGTCTTCTTTCTTTAGGAAGTAAAGTTCGTAAAAACGATTGTTCAATTTTTTATTCATACAGTAATGGAATTAAATCAAATAATGATGCTTATGTTTTTAATTTTGATCTGAATAATCTAAAAAATCTTGCTAAGAAAATGATAGAAGACTATAACCTCAACTTTGATCGTTTTGCAAGAAGTAACAATCCTGATAGTGTTGAGTCAGTTATAGAAGTTAATGAAAATATACTTAAATGGATTCGTTATACCAAACGTAGTCTTTTACGAGGAAAAACAACACAATTTGACGATTTAAAATTTAGGGTATCTTCTTATCGTCCATTTTCTAAACAATATTACTACTTTGAAAGAATTTTCAACGAAGAAATTTATCAATTCCCACGAATTTTCCCTACGCAAAAGCAAGAACAGGAAAATATTCTGATTTGCATTTCTGGAATTGGTAATAGAAAAGAATTTGGAGCTTTTGTTTCACAATTTATTCTTTCTCTAGATTTTGCCTTTGAAAAATCTCAATGTTTCCCATTTTACACTTACGATGAAGATGGAACTAATCGCAGAGAAAATATTACTGACTATGCCCTAGAACAATTCCAAACCCAATACAAAGATTCCAAAATCACCAAATGGGACATCTTCCATTACACCTACGCCCTACTCCATCATCCCCACTATCGC
>Ga0163151_10009532_pt1 | contig 10501 bp, 8 predicted proteins | sample OliLakLV19MP5IB2_FD_145596 | JGI IMG/M metagenome (GOLD analysis project Ga0163151, IMG submission 145596) | Freshwater microbial mat bacterial communities from Lake Vanda, McMurdo Dry Valleys, Antarctica - Oligotrophic Lake LV.19.MP5.IB-2 | ecosystem: Environmental > Aquatic > Freshwater > Lake... | reverse complement strand
CCACCAATGAGCTTCAGAATCTTTCACAGTTATTGGCTCGGGGAAATAATGCCAATGCACAAAAGATAACCAACCTGGGGACGCCCGTCAGCAGCACGGATGCGACTACCAAGAGCTATGTGGATGGAAAATTTGCATTACAAACTCTTGCCCAGATTCTGACTACTGGAAATGATGCAGGATCAAAACAAATTAAGAATCTGGGAGCACCCGCGGATGCCAATGATGCGGCCACAAAAAATTATGTAGATGCATTGAACGCACTGGACCTTGACACGGACCCAACTAATGAACTTCAGGATCTTTCACAAGTGCTAACAAAAGGAAATGATGCAGGCGGAAAAAAAATAACTAATCTGGGTGCCCCAACATTGACCAGTGATGCTGCAACGAAGAGTTATGTAGATGCCGAGAATAGTTTGGATTTAGATAAAAGTGCAACTAATGAAATTCAGGATCTTGCATTGAACACCACCACTAATATTTTAAGAATTACAAATAATCCATCTGCCACGAACATTGATCTCTCTCCTTACAAGCAAAATCTTAATCAGGTGCTCACGAATAGTAATGATGCTGGAACCAAAACGATAACAAACCTTGGAGCGCCTGTAGTCAATTCAGATGCAACTACCAAGCTTTATGTGGATAATGCGATCGCTACTAATTATGCATTTAAAGTACCATACTCATTTACCAATTCAGGAATTGCCGCAATAAATCAGGTTGTTAGTTTAGGTGCTGATATCTATGATGATTTTAGTGTTGTCGCTACAAATCGATTTACTACACCAGTTGATGGAATCTATATGTTCTATGTCGATGGTACGTTAAATAATGCAGGAATAAATCAGGAAATCAGAGTCAATTCAACAATTATTTACCCCATCAGAAAACAAGATATTATTATTGGAGCAAGTGTATTTGCTAGTAACATGCTCAGTTTAATGGTGAAGCTTAGTAAAAATGATTACGTTGAAATTTACATTACAAGCTTCGTTCCTGGAGATAATGTTTCCGGGACCTTCTTCGGCTACAAACTATAACGGCACGTACACAACGTGCTTGGTCTCAAAAAATTCTTCTTTGAAATAATCTGACAGGTTGTAGATGCTATACGGGCACTTCAACTCATTCATCTCTTCGTCCAGATCGCCTCCTTTCAAATATAAAATTCCATTGTCGAGGTCATTCTTTGAATCTGCTTTGGCCTTGTTATTCACCCATCCGTAAAATTCTTTCATGCGCGTAACGGCACGGCTCACGATAAAATCATATTTGCCCTTCACTTCCTCAGCGCGAATTTGTTCTGCCCGTACATTTTTCAATCCCAACGCAGCAGCTACTTCTTTCACCACACTAATTTTCTTTCCGATCGAGTCAACCAAGTGAAAATTGGTTTCCGGAAAAAGAATCGCTAGTGGAATTCCCGGAAAGCCACCACCGGTGCCTATGTCCAGCACATCGGTGTCCTGTTTGAATGACATGACTTTGGCAATGCCCAGGGAATGCAACACATGATTGATATAAATATTTTCAATGTCCTTGCGCGACACCACATTGATCTTGTCGTTCCACTCTTTATATAGTGGACCCAATTGATCAAATTGTTTTCTTTGTTTTTCCGTCAGGTTGGGGAAATACTGGAAGATAAGGAATGCGTTGTGCACGTGGGTGATGAGTTAAAATGGATTGGTTGCTAAGGCGTAAGGCATCTGAGCGGTCAGACGCCTCGCTGACAAACAAAATTAAATGAAACCTGTCATAAAACTATTGTTGCCCTCAGATAATCCGAGGTATAAAACAACCCTTTCTTAGCTGATTAACTAAAATTCCTGCCAAAGAAAATATTACTTTTGTAACATGACCTTCATACAGAAAAGAAGAATACTTTGGGCCGGACTGTTTCAGTCGGTTTTTGTATTTTTTATTCTGTTTGGTGCTTATTCTGAAGCAAACGCTCCGGCACACGTTAAGACGGATTCAAAGACACTTCTTTGTATTAGTTCGGGCAGCTCGGTAGTAGTCAGAGAAGCCTCTGAACAGGTGTCTGCTTCGCCTTCCTTATTCAAAGATCATAGCCAGCTGGAGAAAACCTGGCTTTGTGCCGAGTGGATCCGTTCTTCAGTATTGTTTACCAATACCGCCCTTCGTATTTCAAGCAGGGTTTACAATAACTTCTACATCGTTACTACGATACACGCACCTTAGCATAGTTCTTTTTCACTCCCGCAGGAAAAATCGCCTGCACTCAATTTCCATTTCTCTTATCTAACAACGCATGGCATAGATCTGCTTATTAAAGCAAGATCTGACCAAGCACAACTATTATAATATCATGAAAGAAATTATTGAAACAATTAAAAGACTCTGGTTTGTCATCCTGATGGGAATCATGATCATTGCCTTATATGTCCTTTTAAAAATATCGTAATGATGAAGGGGCCGTGAAATTGATTCACGGCCCCTCTCATTTAAAAGAATTAACTTGCTCTCATGACCTTGTCCGCTGAAAACATTCTGTTGCTCGGCTCTATCTTGCTCTTCATCAGCATTGTGGCGAGCAAGACATCGTTCAGGTTAGGCATACCGACATTAATTCTGTTTCTGGTAGTTGGCATGCTTGCCGGATCGGATGGGCCCGGTGGCATTTATTTTAATGATCCTAAGATTGCCCAGTTTCTTGGCGTTGTAGCGCTAACTTTCATTTTGTTCTCGGGTGGTTTAGATACCAAGTGGGAAAGCGTGAAACCAATTTTATGGCAAGGCCTTTCACTCTCCACGATCGGTGTATTGCTCACCGCCATTTTGGTGGGTATCTTTGCCTCTTATCTTTTGGATTTCTCACTGGCTGAAGGTTTGTTATTAGGAGCGATTGTTTCTTCCACCGATGCAGCTGCGGTCTTTTCTATTCTACGGTCAAAAAGCATAGGACTCAAAGGCAACTTGCGACCCACACTGGAATTCGAAAGCGGAAGTAACGATCCGATGGCCTACTTCTTAACCATCAGCATGATTTTCCTGATCACCAATCCTGAAGCCTCGGTGCTATCACTCATTCCTAAATTTTTAAAAGGTATGCTGATCGGTGCAGCCAGTGGTTATATCATGGGACGTGCGATGACGTGGTTGGTAAACCGCATAAAACTGGACGTAGTCGGACTCTATCCCGTATTAGTGTTATCCCTCGTATTCTTTACTTTCTCGTTCACCGATTTAATCGGGGGTAATGGATTTCTGGCTGTTTATATCTCAGCCATCATTTTGGGGAGCAGCAATTTCATTCATAAGAAAAGTCTTATCCGTTTTTATGATGGGCAAGCGTGGCTGATGCAAATCATCATGTTCTTAACGCTTGGCTTACTCGTTTTTCCCAGTAAGATCGTTCCTGTTTTAATGCCCGGTTTATTACTTTCCGCCTTTTTGATTTTTCTGGCCCGACCCATTGCCGTATTTATTTCACTCTCCCTCACGAAAGGACTGAACTTTCGAAAAAGACTTTTTATCTCCTGGGTCGGATTGCGGGGAGCGGCCCCTATTGTGTTTGCTACTTTTCCGCTGCTGGCAGGAGTCCATAATGCTGATACTATTTTTAATCTCGTATTCTTTATCTCGGTCTCCTCCGTAGTATTGCAAGGCGCCACGCTTCCGATGGTAGCACGATGGCTGCACGTGAGCGTTCCTGGCAAGATCAAACGAAAATTTCCTATTGACATCGAATTGAGTGATGACCAAAACTCAGAGTTGGTTGAACTCGATATTCCTGAAACCTCTCCGGTGGTTGGAAAGCAAGTGGTGCAGATCGGATTACCTAAAACATCCAACATTGTTTTAATTCACCGCAAAGGGAAATACATTTCTGCCTCAGGTGAAACGGTGATTGAAGGCAACGATCACTTGCTGGTGGTGGCCGACAACAAACAGAGTGTGGAGGAATTATTCAAGGCATTCGGACTCAGGCATTGACAGATTATTGCTGCTGTTGCTGCATCTGCATGTAGGCGGTGTAGGAATTCCGTGACACAATTTCCGTAACCACCTGTCCGCTGGTGAAGGTGGGTGTTGGATTTAATAATTGCGCATCGGTAAATGCCTTTTCTCCAAACTTGACAGTCACTTCCAACTTATGATCAACGGCTCCTTTATAAGTACCCTTCACCGGAGTGCAGTCGCTGAAATTTCTTCCTGTAGCCAATCGAACATGACGTTCACCGGCAAGGCATTTGTTGGTGGGATCAATGCCAATCCAACCGGTGTCAGGCAACCAGGCTTCGGCCCACGCGTGTGTAGCCCCTTCTCCTCGCCACTCACTGCTTCCCGGACAAATGTATCCACTGATGTAGCGACCCGGAATACCCATCAGTCGAAGCATGTACAATAGCAAGTGCGCAAAGTCCTGACAAACACCAGCACGCAACGTCCACAATTCATCTACGCTGGTCTCTATATTGGTGACTCCCTTCCGGTACGTAAAATTATCATAGATGTAATTCGACAACTCGAGAATGGTATCCAACGGATGCTGCACCTTAGCTAAAATTTCATGAATGGCATTTTGCACCTCGGTTTGGCAAGCAGCCTGTTCTGCTTTCAGAAAATCGTGATACCGTAATTGATTTTCTTCACTGCTCACTTCACTCCATACATCCGTGGCGGGTTTTGTTAACTCAAACTTTTTTGGTGGATAGATATCCACCTCCATGATGTTATCGATGATCAATTCATTATGGGGAGCCACGAGTGTGAAAAAACCAGTTGTATTTCCAAAATAGTCTCTGATGGTATGCACCTGAGTATGTTGCGAAATTCGGATATGGTGCTCATTTACTTTTTGAATTTCATCATTCAACGGATACAACTTCACCTGGTTGACCGAGTCAATAACCTGGCCGGAGTAGATGTAGTGTGTACGATGCAGTATATGAAAATGAGGCATACGTTCGGGTTAAGAATATCCAAAATACAGGGTGGCCAACTTATGCGCCACCGCCTTTATCTCTGCTCTTGTTTTTATAATCAACGCCTTTATCTCCACCGCTCCGGCTTGCGGGTTCATGCCGTACTTTAAATTACTGATTGATTTACCAATCAGAAATTCCATCTCCTTGAAATGTTCCGGTAATGAAATAGAATCTAATCGTTTAAAATATCTTTCTACCTGCTGCAAACTGTATAGCACCGAATGAGGAAACTGTGTATTCATGAACACCTGATCAACTACCTCATTCATTTGCAAGGCATTCTTGTATTGCTTGGTATGAAACTCATATCCCGAAAGGGAATACAACAAATATTTCCAATGCATAGCCTCGTTACCGCCCCTTTCCATTTCCGCCATCTTGAGCTCCAGGATGTCCAGACTTCGCAAAGGGCGCTCTATATATTTTCCGATGTTAAGGAATGTATATCCTTCACCCCGGCTCATGGTCACATCTACAGAACCATAAAACAAAACACTCTCACGCAACAGACTGTCGATGGCCGTTACAGGATCACTTTCCAACATCAATTTCTTAGTATTCTTATCCTGAATTATGTGATAGTAATCATTCATGCATTGCCATACCTCTTTCGTTATGTAGTCTTGAACCGATCGTGCGTTTTCGCGAGCACGCACAATGTTGATGAGTACTGAAGTGTCATTCTCTTTATTCAACACCAAATGAAACAATGCCTCATGGTAGTTGGTCACCTTCACAGTTGAATCCGGGGTGGCCCCCAAACCATCAACCCAAAGTTGCCAATCAAAATTCTGAATTTCATCCTGCGAAGCAATGTAGTTCGTTCGCAACACACGCAGCACATTATCGGTGCGCTCCATGTAACGGGCCATCCAAAAAACCGCATCGGCAACTCTACTCAGCATGAATGTATATTTCTGTTTTTCACTTACTTATCAACCTAAAACCCAGGTGTCTTTACTTCCACCACCTTGTGAAGAGTTTACCACTAGAGAACCTTCCCGCAATGCCACGCGGGTGAGTCCGCCCGGCACAATTTCAATTCCAGCAGGACCATACAAAGCAAACGGTCTTAAGTCCACACGCCTGGGTTGAAGTTTGCCATTGATAAAGCATGGCACTGATGACAAACTGATGATCGGCTGAGCAATAAACTGACGGGGATTTTTCTCTACCTCTTTTTTATACTCTTCCACCTGCTTTTCATCTGCGGCATGGCCCATCAACATGCCATAGCCTCCACTCTCATTAGTTTTCTTGATCACCATTTTCTGAATATTTGAAAACACGTGCTTGAAATGATCAGGATTGTCCATGCCGTAGGTAGGCACTGTTTTCAAAATCGGCTCTTCATTCAAATAATATTTGATCATCTGAGGTACAAATGGGTACACCGACTTGTCATCGGCAACTCCATTTCCGGGAGCATTCACGATCGCCACATTTCCTTTTCTATAGGCATAGTAAATTCCGGAGACACCCAAAATACTATCCGGATTAAAAACCAAAGGATCCAGGAAATCATCGTCAACCCTTCGATAAATGACATCTACCTGCTTGAGACCAGCGGTGGTTTTCATGTACACTTTCGCATTGTCAACCACCAGGTCTTTGCCTTCCACCAAATCGACACCCATCAATCGGGCAAGGGTAGTATGTTCAAAGTAAGCCGAATTAAATATGCCGGGAGTGAGCAACACAACCGTAGGCTCACTTTTTTGCCGGTTTGACAACCCCAGCAGATTTTTCAAAAGTAAATCCGGGTAATCTTTTACCGAGCGAGCATTATTCTTAGGTAACAATCCCGGAAAAATACGATACGTCATGTTCCGGTTCTCCAACATGTAGGATACACCCGAAGGCGTTCTTAAATTATCTTCCAGCACATAAAAGGATCCATCGCTGTCGCGGATAAGATCAATGCCCGAGATATGGGTGTAAATGTTAAATGGCACATCCACATTCACCATCTCACGAATGAACCCACCACCGGAATGAATAAGCGATGCTGGTATCACGCCATCTTTAATAATAAACTGATCGTGATAAATATCGCGAAGAAAAATATTGAGTGCCTTTATTCTTTGTTTGATACCACTTTCAATGTGAGTCCATTCTGATGCTGTGATGATGCGGGGTATGATGTCAAAAGGAAATATTTTTTCGATGCCTTCACCATCGCTATACACGGTAAATGTGATGCCCTGGCTCATGAAGAGTTTCTTTGCCAGATCATCTTTGCTGGCTAACTCGGCAGAGGAATCCTGACTCAGAGAGTCAAAAAAAAGTTTGTACTGCGAACGAATGTCACCCTGATCACACATTTCGTCCCACACGTTGGGAGGAACGGCATACCCGGAAAGAAAATCTCGAAATGACATTCCATAAATATACTAACACGAAGGAAACAAGCAAGAGCCTCGTTAACTACAAAATGAATGAAAACGTTTGCGCCCGGATATAAAAAAAAGTCGGGCACCCCTGCCCGACCTTTTACCCATAACAACAAAACTTAAAAACAACAATTATTGTAAACAGCTTTCACTGCAATCACTCTTACTGATTGGCTCCATCAGCCTTTGCTTTATTTACTGAATATGTCCCCACATTCTTTCCTTGCTCTATACCCGCTTCCGCATCAAACCGGTAATGAATGCCACCATATATTCGTGACATGGCCGCTTCTTCTGCCCACTGCCTGCATTGATTTGCTTCATTGGGAAAAATGTAAGACAATACTTCCGCTGCGGCCGCAGAGTACGTACTGTGCCCCGATGTGTAACTCGGAAAGTTGGGCGTACCCAAAATAGTTTTAAAGCCGGGGATAGTTTGTATCGGGCGTGGATAGTGGTAATAATATTTTGCATCCCAACAACTGATGCCTGCATCCATGACCGCCATGTTCAAATAGGCAAACGTTCTTGCTGAGCGAAGTGGATTCATTTCATATTTGATGATAAACTCTTTTGCAAAACGATTCCAGTGCCCGGGAGGTGTGTAGGTATTCAAACCATCCGACCACCAGTTGGCAATTTTCCTTTGTTCATTGGTAAGGTTCTTTGCAAAATCCTTCACCTCCTGTGCATCCTTTTCGAATGCCGGTGATCCTGGTGCTGGAGGGATTCCAGGTCTTACTTCTTCCACCGTAGGTACATTCCACATTTTTACTTTACCAAATAAGGGTGTAAGGCCAACCGGTCGTTGCGGACTTTCCATATTATCCCATGACCATCCAAAACGAGCGAAGGCTGCTGCTTTCATTGAATCTGATTTTGCCTTTGTTGTCTGTGCATTTTTCATTCCATCACCGGCCGCTCTTGCTAAAGCAATTTTCTTTACTTCTGTTCCTATGTATTTTCCTGCTTCAACATCACTTGCCACATTCGAGCCTGACCAGATCAAACTATTCAAATGTTCTTCCGCCCTGGCGGCCAGATAATCTTTTTCTAACGGAAACATGGCCGTTAATATGTCCCTCGATACTACCGCCACTACCGCACCCTCCGAAGGATAAGAAGGCAACGCGTTTTTTGTGAAGGCCGATGGGATTGTGCTATCCACGGTGTAGGGAGCCGGTCTGTTGAATGCATATTTATAATGCCACGCAGAAATCAATCCATCAAACTGAGCTACGCTTAGGTAGGCCAACATTCTGCATGTGTAAGGTGGATGGGCAAATGGAAATGAAGGTGGGCCTGCCGGATTTGCCGGGTTAGGAAGCGTGTAGGTTCCATCCGCATTGGGTCCTGGTATTAAATTATACTTGGCAGCCAACTCCAATGCGATTTCATTCCATCGTATAATCGGATTATTCGTCCAGTATTCAACTGCCTCCACTTGCGTGCCATTCAGATTAGCCGTTGCCGATTTTAATGATGCTAATTCAGCCAGGTAGGCGCTTGACGTAACATCAGCAGGTGCGTCAATTGCAATTTGAGTGGGAGCAGACAAAAGTACGGGTTTCCAGGTGCCGCCATTTTCATCCAATCCTGAAAATTCATAGGAAGAAAAGTTTGCACGTGTAGGCATATCATTCTCACATGATGTGATCAGCAAGGCCACACAAAGAAGAGTAAGTAATGTAATTATGTTTTTTTTCATGAGTGGATTCAAATTATTGTGAGTCTTTAACTTTAAACTGGTACGTAGCGCCCACACCAATGTTGGTGGACTTTCCTATATTTCTTCCATCGATCACCTGAGAGTAATAGGCCAACACACCGAGCCCTTTTAATTTTTCCTTGAAATAATATTGAGCAAAAAAACCAACTTGCTCCACTTCCATTTTATTGGTAGGCTGAGGAGAATTGTAAGGGCGAATATCATCACCGCTGGTAGATTTTAATACCATGTAACTAGCTTCTATTCTGAGTGCATACCTAAACAACCAGGTTCCCAGGGTTGCATTATAATTCCATGCATTCGGCACATCCATATAGGTGGTGTAATAACTACCATTGTTATAATAGTAATCCCGCTCCACTTCCGTCTGGCCTCTCCACAGGTGAGCACCGGCAACACGCGCATACATTCCCTTATCGAGTTGGTAGTGAAGTATTCCTCTTAGAGTCCACTCATTAGTTCCTAGTCCTATACTGTAAGGCATATAATCAGAGAGATAATTAGACATGGGGGTGGCAAAGGCAGCCGTACCAAGAAGTTTCAAATTACCTTTGCCAATTTCTTTTTTTATGATTTCATATTTCAGGGCAATGCTTACATCCTGAAAGCCTTCCACACCGGCAATCTGCCCGCCAGTAGATTTCGTTTGCACATAAGGTGCTGCGATGAGCAGATTAAGTTTATCGGTAATTCCTGCGGCCACCATCGGCATCATTATAGCACGTGTAAACGTCCCAATGTTTTCATTGCCGCGCAGGTAAGTTCCTTCCCAGTATTGATTCCACTCCCCATGATCATACGTAAGCGCTACGCACAGTTCATACTTCTTCATTAAAATTTCATCAGAGGGTGTTTGTGCCATCAAAGAGCCCGCGCTCAGCAATGATACGGTGAACAGATATAGTAGTAAATATTTTTTCATTCGCTAAAGTTTAAATGCTTCTGATTTTTTGAACCGTTCGTGTTGCGGATTGATCACTCTTGCATTCCCGTCATTACGAAATATTACTTCGCACAATTAGAAAACGCTGAAAAGAAGAATGTTAAAACAATCTTAGTTGCTTAATGACGCAACACGAATTGATTGCCGGAAAAGGAGTATCCGGAAAAAAAGAAGTATTAAACTTTAGGGGGAGGACTGTTCAGTTGAATCGCGAGAGATTCATACATCGAAGTATGGGTGCGATAAGAAAGCACCTTGTTCCATCCACTTTCTTCTGACTGAAGAACTGTGAAACATGGAATATAATCTTTAATAAAATTCTGAATGGTTTTTGTGCTGCCCTTTTCACTGGAAGGCTTATCCGTGAACGATTTTACATAATCGTTAAGTGCTTGCTTGATCTCTTTTGATGTGTTGTCCTTTACGCAAACAATATGTAATGTGTCACTGATGTAACGTTGCTTCACCATGCGGT
>Ga0163151_10009529_pt1 | contig 10501 bp, 4 predicted proteins | sample OliLakLV19MP5IB2_FD_145596 | JGI IMG/M metagenome (GOLD analysis project Ga0163151, IMG submission 145596) | Freshwater microbial mat bacterial communities from Lake Vanda, McMurdo Dry Valleys, Antarctica - Oligotrophic Lake LV.19.MP5.IB-2 | ecosystem: Environmental > Aquatic > Freshwater > Lake... | reverse complement strand
TTTGCCAGCCGACGAACACGACACCGAAGTCACATACGCGAACGCGCCGGAATTTGTGGTCGTGGGGACTGCCAGCTGGGGGGTTCCCCACACGCCCGCGGTTTGCGAGACCACAAAAGCCTGACGACCGCCGGCACCTGTGTAGGAACCGCCGGCAGCACAGTTGCCAGCCGACGAACACGACACGGAAGTCACCTCCGCGTCGTTGCCGGAGTTTGCGGTCGGGGGCACTGCCAGCTGGTGGGCTCCCCACACCCCCGCGGTTTGCGAGACCACAAAAGCCCGACCACCGGCACCATCACTATAGGAACCGCCGGCAACACAGTTGCCAGCCGACGAACACGACACCGAATTCACCCGCGCGTCGTTGCCGATGTTTGTGGTCGTGGGCACTGCCAGCTGGTGGGTTCCCCACACGCCCGCGGTTTGCGAGACCACAAAAGCCTGAGATCTATAGGGACTATCAGCGACACCATCACCGTAGTAATAACCGCCGGCAGAACAGTTGCCAGCCGACGAACACGACACCGAAGTCACCTCCGCGTTGTTGCCGGAGTTTGTGGTCGTGGGCACCGCCAGCTGGGGGGGTCCCCACAAGACAGACGGGGTCGCCACCGCCACGGCCGGAAGACTCACCGTAGAGGCGGCCAACGCGGCCACGACAAGAAGAGAAAAGGCCATCAGACTTGTACGACGCACACCAGCCATGACGCTCCTCACTTCGACGGTACTGAAACTTTCTGGTGCCCACGCTCTGTTGAGCCCGCGTTCTGTTGGGCCAACAGTGAATAGTTTTATGTTAGGGGTTTTCGTCAGTTTGAAGCGCCTTGGGTTTATGGTCCGCAGAAGATCACCGCGGCCGAGCGCTTCCAGATCGAGGCTCTGCGATGCTGCGAGGTCCTGCGATGCCCATGGTGTTCCAGCATGGCAAAAGCCGCTATGGGAGGTTGTCCACCCGGAAGAGGAATGCGGCCATCGCTTGCCGTGAGACGGGGTTGGTTGGTCTGTAGAGCGGCAGCCCCGATGGTTGGGTGGTACCGGTGGAGATCCCGGTGGTGAACATCCAGTCAATGGCTGCGGCTGTGCCCGCGTTGAGGGGAACATCCGCAAAGCGCTGCGTTGTTGGCGGCGTTGTCAGGTTTGCGCCTGCGTAGCGGGCAACGAACAGGGCCATCGCCTGCCTGCTGACCGGATCTGACGGTTTGAACAACGGCTTGCCCGATGGTTGAGCGGTGCCGGTGGAGATGCTGCGCTGGAACATCCACTCAACCGCCGTATAGAACTGCGAGGTCGTTGCAACATCAGCAAACGTCGGGGTCACCGGCGGTACGAAGGTTTCGCCGGAGAGCCGGTACATGAACAGGGCCATCGCCTGCCTCGACACCGCATCGGCCGGCTTGTAGAGCGGTTTGCCCGAGGGCTGAGCGGTGCCGGTGGAAATCCCAGACGAGGCCATCCACTGCACGAAGGTGTAGAACGGATTGGTGGGACCCACATCGGCAAACGTTGCAGGATCCTCGATGACGATCGGGGCGTTCTGCAGCACATAGCTCAATGTTTTGGAACCCGCCCACACCCGGTAGGTGCCATGGGTCACATTCGTTGGGATTGTGAAGGTGCCGGTGACCGCACCGGCACCAGTGGCCGTCACCGTGCCAAGGACCAGCGCGGGTGCTGAGGATGAGTGCAGGGCGATTACGACAGACTCGGTGGGCGCGTACCCGGTACCGGACACCGTAACCGTGCCCCCGGGAGATGACGCGGCACTCGCCGTGAATGTTGGGTTGTTGGTCGGAAGTCCTCCGGTATACCAGCCAGTGTTAATAACGCGCCTACTGGTCGCGGCGGAGCTCAGCACTTCGATGTCGAGGCCCCATGCGGGCGGCACGGTGATCTGGGTAGTGATGGCTCCCTCACCGTCCGCCGCCACGGTCACGGGTGGCAGAGTAGCGTCCTCAAAGAAGCCGCCCGCGTCGATCAGCGACTGGTCGTACAGGGTGACCGTTACCGATTCGCCGGCCAGGAAGCCGACCTTGTTTACCGTTACCGCGTCAGACCCGACCGGCCGGAAAAACGTGAACATCCCCGGCTCACGGTACGTCGAAGCAGGCTGTGTTGCGGTGATGTTGAGCGGAAATGACACAGTGATCGCAGGAGAGTTGTCGACTGTGGAGCATGTGAGTACAAGCGATCCGACGCCGACAAGCGACGCGGGCAGTTGGAGGTAGTCAACAACCCCCCAGTCCGGGAAACCGCGCCCGTCAAACTCGAGTGTGACTGGTAGGCCGTTAAATGTGAAAACACGGGGCTCGTAGCAACGTGCGTTGCCCGCGGAGATTAACCCGATGAAACCGCCGGGGGTGACCCAACCGGATCCTTCGAGGTAGATACCGTCCGCTATCGGCGGTGCGGGCACTGCGGAAGCTTCGGGTGCCGGCCCGACACCGCTGACGAAGACTGTTGCGAGCAGCGCCGCGGTAGTTGCCAGGGCCGCGGCACGGCGCACCCGCGTGGTCGAGGTTCCAACGGGTTTGTTGCTCATGTCAGCTCTTTCAGTCGCGCTTTCGGCAAGTCGAGGACCGCCGAGATCATTTGGGGTTACGGGAGATTGTCTACCCGGAACAGGAATGCGGCCATTGCTTGCCGTGAGACGGGGTTGGTTGGCCTGTAGAGCGGCAGCCCTGATGGTTGGGTGGTGCCGGTGGAGACGCCGGTGGTGAACATCCAATCAATGGCTGCGGCGGTGCCCGCGTTGAGGGGAACATCCGCAAAGCGCTGCGTTGTTGGTGGCGTTGCCAGGTTTGCGCCTGCATAGCGGGCAACGAACAAGGCCATCGCCTGCCGACTGACCGGATCTGACGGCTTGAACAACGGCTTTCCTGAGGGCTGGGCGGTACCCGTTGAGATGCCTCGGGATGCCATCCACTCGACCGCGGTATAGAACTGGGAGGTCGTTGCAACATCATCGAACGTCGAATTCACCGGAGGCACAAAGGTTTCCTGCGACAACCGATACATGAACAGGGCCATCGCCTGCCTGGACACCGCGTCGGCCGGTTTGTAGAGCGGCTTGCCCGAAGGCTGGGCCGTGCCGGTGGAAATCCCAGACGATGCCATCCACTGCACGAAGGTGTAGAACGGGTTGGTGGGACCAACATCGGCAAACGTTGCAGGATCCTCGATGACGATCGGGGCGTTCTGCAGCAGATAGCTCAATGTTTTGGAACCCGCCCACACCCGGTAGGTGCCATGGGTCACATTCGTTGGGATTGTGAAGGTGCCGGTGACCGCACCGGCACCAGTGGCCGTCACCGTGCCGAGAACCAGCGCGGGTGCTGAGGATGAGTGCAGGGCGATTACGACAGACTCGGTGGGCGCGTACCCGGTACCGGACACCGTAACCGTGCCTCCGGGAGATGACGTGGCACTCGCGGTGAATGTTGGGTTCTCGATCGGGGTTCCGGCCTCCCAACCAGTGTCGAACACACGCCTACTGGTCGCAGAAGAGATGAGCGCTTGGATGTCGGCACCCCATGCGGGCGGGACGGTGATCTGGGTAGTGATGGCTCCCTCACCGTCCGCCGTCACGGTCACGGGTGGCAGAGTAGCGTCCTCAAAGAAGCCGCCCGCGTCGATCAGCGACTGGTCGTACAGCGTGACCGTCACCGACTCGCCGGCAAAGTAGCCGACCTTGTTCACCTTCACCGTGTTGGACCCAAGCGGCCGGAACCAGGTGAGCATCGACGGCGTGTGGTAGGTCGAGGCAGGCTGGGTCGCGGTGATAGTCAGCGGGATTGAGACGGTGATCGGAGAGTTGTTGACTGCGAGGCACGAGACGACGAGCGATCCGGCGCCGGAGAGCGATGCGGGGATTAGGAGGTATGCAACCTCTCCCCAATCCGAGAAACCGCTTTCGTTCCGCTCGAGCGTAACCGGCACTCCGCCGCCATCAAAAGTTGAAACGGGGGTTGTCGCGCAGCCTACATAGCCAGCGAAGGCCACCCCGACTCGGTTTCCCGGGGCGACCCAGCCGGGTCCGTAAAGGTAGATACCGTCGGCTATCGGCGGTGCGGGCACTGCGGAAGCTTCGGGTGCCGGCCCTACACCGCTGACGAACACCGCTGCGAGCAACGCCGCGGTAGTTGCCAGGGCCGCGGCACGGCGCACCCACATGGTTGAGTTTCCAACGGGTTTGTTGCTCATGTCAGCTCTTTCAGTCGCGCTTTCGGCAAGTCGAGGACCGCCGAGATCATTTGGGGTTACGGGAGGCCGTCTACTCGGAACAGGAATGCGGCCATGGCTTGCCGTGAGACGGGGTTGGTTGGTCTGTAGAGCGGCAACCCCGACGGTTGGGCGGTGCCGGTGGAGATCCCGGTGGTGAACATCCAGTCAATGGCGGCGGCGGTGCCCGCGTTAAGGGGAACATCCGCGAAGCGCTGCGTTGTTGGTGGCGTTGCCAGGTTTGCGCCTGCGTAGCGGGCAACGAACAGGGCCATCGCCTGCCGACTGACCGGATCTGACGGCTTGAACAGCGGCTTGCCTGATGGTTGGGCGGTCCCGGTGGAGATGCTGCGCTGGAACATCCACTCAACCGCGGTATAGAACTGCGAGGTCGTTGCAACATCAGCAAACGTCGAACTCGCCGGAGGCACGAAGGTTTCGCCGGACAGTCGATACATGAACAGGGCCATCGCCTGCCTGGATACCGCATCGGCCGGTTTGTAGAGCGGCTTGCCGGAAGGTTGGGCTGTGCCGGTGGAAATCCCAGACGATGCCATCCACTGCACGAACGTGTAGAACGGATTGGTGGGACCCACATCCGCAAACGTCGCACGATCCTCATTGACCACAAAAGCTTGAAGTAATTCACCATCACTGTAGGAACCGCCGGCAGCGCAGTTGCCAGCCGACGAACACGACACCGATGTCACATACGCGGACCCGCCGGAGTTTGTGGTCGTGGGGACTGCCAGCTGGGGGGTTCCCCACACGCCTGCGGTTTGCGAGACTACAAACGCCTGATAGATACGAAGACCAACAGTGTAGTAACCGCCGGCAGCACAGTTGCCAGTCGACGAGCACGACACCGAAGTCACCCACGCGGCGTTGCCGGAGTTTGTGGTCGCGGGCACTGCCAGCTGGGGGGTTCCCCACACACCGGCGGTTTGCGAGACCACAAAAGCCTGACTGCCGAGACCATCACTGTAGAAACCGCCGGCAGCACAGTTGCCAGCCGACGTACACGACACCGAATTCACCTCCGCGGACCCGCCGGAGTTTGTGGTCACGGGCACTGCCAGCTGATGGGTTCCCCACAGACCTGCGGTTTGCGAGACCACAAAAGCCTGTTGGCCAGCACCATCAGTGTAGGACCCGCCGGCAGCACAGTTGCCAGCCGACGAACACGACACCGAAGTCACCCTCGCGTTGTTGCCGATGTTTGTGGTCGTGGGGACTGCCAGTTGGGGGGGTCCCCACAGACCTGCGGTTTGCGAGACCACAAAAGCCTGACGGCCGGTACCATCACTGTAGGAACCGCCGGCAACACAGTTGCCAGCCGACGAACACGACACCGAATTCACCCTCGCGTTGTTGCCGATGTTTGTGGTCGTGGGCACTGCCAGCTGGGGGGTTCCCCATACGCCCGCGGTTTGCGAGACCACAAAAGCCTGAAAGCTGGCACCATCGCTGTAGAAACCACCGGCAGCACAGGTGCCAGCCGACGAACACGACACCGAAGTCACTTGCGCGAACCCGCCGGAGTTTGTAGTCGTGGGCACTGCCAGCTGGGGGGGTCCCCACGTGACAGGCGGAGTCTCCACCGCCCTGGACGGAACACTCACCGTAGAGGCGGCTAACGCGGCCACGACAAGGACAGAGAAGACCATCGGAATTGTACGGCGCACACCAGCCATGACGCTCCTCAATTCGACGGTAACGAAACTCTCTGCGGCCCACGTTCCGTTGGGCCAACAGTTAATAGTTTTATGTTAGGGGTTTTTGTCAGTTCTAAGGGCCCCTGGTTTATGGTCCGCAGAAGATGACCGCGGTCGATCGCTTCGAGATCGAGGTCCTGCGATGCTGCGAGGTCCCCTGATGCCCATGGTGTTCCAGCATGGCAAAAGCCGTTACGGGAGGTTATCCACCCGGAAGAGGAACGCGGCCATCGCTTGCCGTGAGACGGGGTTGGTTGGTCTGTAGAGCGGCAGCCCTGACGGTTGGGCGGTTCCGGTGGAGACGCCGGTGGTGAACATCCAATCAATGGCGGCGGCGGTGCCCGCGTTGAGGGGAACATCGGCGAAGCGCTGCGTTGTTGGTGGTGTGGTCAGGTTTGCGCCTGCGTAGCGGGCAACGAACAATGCCATCGCCTGCCGACTGACCGGATCTGACGGTTTGAACAGCGGTTTGCCTGATGGTTGGGCGGTACCGGTGGAGATGCCGCGCTGGAACATCCACTCGACCGCGGTGTAGAACTGTGAGGTCGTTGCAACATCAGCAAACGTCGAATTCACCGGAGGTACAAAGGTTTCCTGCGACAGCCGATACATGAACAGGGCCATCGCCTGCCTAGATACCGCATCCGCTGGCTTGTAGAGCGGCTTGCCCGAAGGCTGGGCTGTGCCGGTGGAAATCCCAGCCGATGCCATCCACTCAATGAACGGGTAGAACGATGCCGACGGGTCACCGACATCGGCGAACCGCGGGTTGTGGAGCACGCCATTCACACCGGTGATCGCTGTGCCCGGGGTCGCGATCGTGATGGTCTGGGCTGCACTGTAGGTGTAGGAACCGTTGCGCCACTGGGGCACCCAATCCAAGGCCGGATCAATGGTCGACCAACCGGTCGACTCCATCAGGAACTGCACTTTGTACGTGCCGACGCCGAGGCCGGGGATCGTGAACTGGCCCGGGCCGGGGTCCTTGATGACCGTACCCTTGAATACTTGGGATCCCCTGCCGGTCAGACCTGTCGTTGCGTCGTAGACGATCACCGTGGGATACGTGAAGGTAGGCGGCGTGTCGATCGGCAAGAGGGGCGTGCCGCTAGCGTCTGAGACTTGACCCGAGATCGTCGATCCTGTGTTCATCACGGCATTCTTGCCGGTCACCGTGGTGGAGGCCCCAACCGTGATCGGAGTTGCTGCGTCCCAGGAGTTCTTGTCGTCCCAGTACTCCCTAACATAGCCTTGGCCAGAGAAGGAAAGCTTGTATTGCCCAGCGGCTAGGCCGGATATGGAGTAGTTACCGTTGGCATCGGTCTGGGTGTCGCCTCCCGCGCAATCGTCCCAGGACTGGGAGGCACCGACGGATATGTACTCCAAGTTCGCGCCCGGGGATCCAGGACCCTTAACGTTTCCGGTGATGATAGACCCGATCGCGAGCACAGCATTTCTAGCGGTGATGTTGGTCGATCCGACGGTGAAAAAGTCAGCAGTAGCAAAAGAGGCCTTGTCGTTCCACCATTCAGGGGCGAAATTTTGCTCCCACGAGCTGTAGCAAAGCGTGTAGGAACCCGGCGCTACCCCCACAACCGAGAAGTTGCCACTGGCATCGGGGGTGGCAGACGCGATCGGTTTCAGAGCGTTAGCGGTATATAGCTGGACTGACGCGTTCGTCAGGTTGACGTTCGGCGCGCCTTTAACGTTCCCCGAGATCGTGGCGCCGACGGCGAGAACAGCATTTTTGCCTGCAGCTGTTTGGCCCGGCGAAACGGGGAAATAGTCAGCGGTGGCTTGCGATGGCTTGTCATTGAACCACTCATCGAGAAAGTTCTGCCCGTTCACCACGTCATAGGACAGCGTGTAAGAACCTGCGGGGAGTCGGTTAATCTGGAAGTTGCCGTCGGAATCCGTCTGTCCCGATCCCACGTAGTTGCCTCCCGAGTAGGCGTCAACACGCACACCGCTCAAATTGGTGTTTGGAGATCCTTTGACGTTGCCGGCGACGGTGCCGCCCTCGACCAACTGAGTATCCTTGCCCGTCACGGTGGACTCGGAGGCAACGTCGAAGTAGTCGGCCGTCCCGAACGAACTCTTGCCGTTGTACCAAGAGGGCGAGTAATTCCCAGCGGAAAACGCATCGTACTGAAGGCTGTACGAGCCGGGCGTAAGCCCAACGATGGTGAAGTTGCCGTCGACATCGGTGGAGGCAAAGCCGTAGCCGCCGTCGCCTCTTCCGTCGATCACGGAGACGGAAACGTTCCCGAGGCTCACGCCTCCGGTGCCTGTCACACGGCCCGAGATTGTTGCTCCAGGGGAGAGTTGCGCGTCTTTGCCCGTCACAACCTCGCCGTCGCCCACGGCGATCGAGTCAGCGAGTTCCCACGTTGCCTTGTCGCTCCAGAACTCGTCGATGTAGTTCTGGAAATCGTTTGGGTAGAAAGAAAGCGTGTAGTTGCCAGCGGCCAAGTCGGTTACGAGGTATTCGCCGTTTGAGTCGGTTGTCACGCCCCGGCGTTCAGAGTCGTATATGACAGTGACGCCTGAGAGGGGTACGCCGCCTGTTCCCGTCACCGTGCCGCTGATGGATGCTGTCCCCACGGCGCCGGCAGGTGCCGCCCCAACGACACCGATCAAGCCGACCAGCAGTGCCATGACCAGCAACCAGACAAATCGCGCGGTGCCCCGGGCCGAGCGAGTGGAAACGATCTGGGTAATCGACGGCAGGGCAGCGGGCATCGGAAGTCCTTGCGGGTAGGGGGACAATCGCGCGCGTCGGCTCGAAGATAGTGACGTGCCCTCATACCGTAGCCGAGATTGGTAGTCCCCAAAACTTCGGTAGCACCCCAGTTCGGGGGCCCTGCGCGCCTATGGTGCGGCGAGCCGATCAACCATTGCACGCGCCTCGGCCGCGGCCGCGGCATCCCCGGTCTGCTGGTACAGAAACTCAAGAGTCACCCACGGTGCAGGGTTGAGCGGGTCGAGTTCGGTCGCGAGAATCAGCTCGCGCTCGGCCCCCTCAACGTTGCCGCGCAGCAACAGGACTCCTCCGAGTCGCTGCGCAACGCCCGCATCGAACGGCACGAGCTGCCGGAGATCGCTCAAGGTGAGTTCGGCCCCAGCGAGTTCACCACTGTATTGCTGGCCGACTGCGAGCGTCTTGGCGGCCGGGACCGAAGATGGCGTCGCATCCAGCGCTCGGAGTGCATAGGAGACGGCGAGTGCTGCGGCGCCGGGTACTTGAGCGTCAGCGGCCTGGGCGAGCGACTGCGCCGCGATGCTCGCGGTGTCGGCATCCCAGGGCCGCACAGCGAGCGAGGACTGGAACGCCGCATCGGCCGCCTCGACGTTGCCGGCGGCTGCCGCCGACACGCCCTGTTGGAGGGGGACCTCACTCCACGCGAACACGGCAATGATCACGAGCAAAGCCGCGATGGCCACGGTTCTTGCCCAGCTTGCGAGCTCACGAATAACGGTGGATGCGACGACGCGCGCAGGCACCGAGAGGATGCTCCCCAGCAGCACCGCAGCGAACATGGTCGTTCCGGGCGTCGTGAAGTGTGTCAACAGCGCAACGCCATAGCCGAGCATCGCAAGCCCTGCGCCTTCGAGCAGATCGGCGCGACCCTGTGTGGCGGGGGCGGCCAGTGCTCCTTGCCAGCGTCGAATACCGATGATCAGCGCGACGACGGCAATACCCAACGCGAGGATTCCCAGGCCGACACCGCCCGCCGACAGTGCCTGCAGCAGCCAGTTGTGCGGGGACGTCAGTACGGTGTCCGCCCCCACCGTTGCGTACCAATCGCGGCCGAGGAGGGGTGCGACGGCGTCGACGAACCCACTCGGGCCGGCGCCCCACACGGGCGATTGCCCAACCAGCCGCACGGCGGCGTCATACATGAGCACTCGATCGTTGATCGTCGACGCCGACAGGGGGGTCAGCCCAACGGTGCGAAGCGCAAGCAACGGAAAGGCTGCGACGATCACGGCGAGCACCAGCACCGCGGAGGCCGCAGTGAGAGCGAGGGTGCGGCGCGGCATCGGAACGACGACCAGCCCCGACGCACGGAGCGTGCGCCGGCGCAACCACTCGAGCGCGACCAGACCGATCACCACCACCCCGAGGCCGAGCAGCGCACCGCGCGAGGCCGAGATCACAAGAGTGACAAGCGCGGCCACGGCGCCGATCAGTGGCAGCCAGCGCACCTCAGGTGCAGCGTGCCGGTCAGGGCTCCTGCCACCTTTCGGGCTCTTGACGTTCGCGAGCGCCGGCGCTGAGACCCAAGTGCGCACGAGTGGCACCACGAGCACCGCGAAAAACATGACCGCCAGAATGCCTTGGTCGGTGGCGTTGCCGAGAAGTGCGCCAGGCCGACTCGACGTGGTCGGGATCGGGGCCAGGCCTGCGGCCTCCATGACCGAGACTGCGCCGAGAACAATGGATGCCGCGGCAACCGCCGCGCGCAGCTGCTCGCGGCGCGGCGCATCCGCCCCCGGACCGAGCAGCCTCGCCCCCATCCACAGCGCGGCGACGTAGACGACGAGGGTGATTACGCCCTCGT
>Ga0163151_10009528_pt1 | contig 10501 bp, 9 predicted proteins | sample OliLakLV19MP5IB2_FD_145596 | JGI IMG/M metagenome (GOLD analysis project Ga0163151, IMG submission 145596) | Freshwater microbial mat bacterial communities from Lake Vanda, McMurdo Dry Valleys, Antarctica - Oligotrophic Lake LV.19.MP5.IB-2 | ecosystem: Environmental > Aquatic > Freshwater > Lake... | reverse complement strand
CCCTTCGCCCTTCCCCCTTCCCCCTATACGAATTTATTAATCATTTGATTTTTTTAGAACCCGTAAAAATGAATTACCTGACTATTGAGGACATCATCAAAGCAAATCAACGAATATCCAAATTGGTAAATAAAACCCCGATCTTAACTTCATCATTATTAAACCGGTGGTTGGGTCATGAAATTTTCTTTAAAGCAGAAAATTTTCAAAAAATCGGAGCTTACAAAGCAAGGGGTGCGTGTAATACGATTGCCTGGCTTCTTGAAAATAAAATAACTCCTAAACATATTGTTGCCAACAGTTCGGGCAACCATGCCCAGGCAGTAGCCTATGCTGCGAGTAAGTTTAATATTCCATCGACCATTTACATGCCGGCCTATTCTTCAAAAATTAAAGCACAGGCCAGTGCAGCCTATGGAGCCAACGTAGTTTTATGTGAAACCCGCGCTATTACCGATGAAAAAGTGAAACAGGCATCTGAAGAACCAGGAACATATTGGATACCCCCGTTTAATCACGAACAAGTGATCTCCGGACAGGGTACTGCCGCTTATGAATCAATAATTGAATTGGGTGAGGTAGATGCCGTTTTTGCACCCTGTGGAGGTGGCGGCCTGCTTTCGGGTACGCTGATTTCGACACGCGCCCTGTCTCCCCGGGCCCTGGTAATTGGTGCTGAACCCTTAAATGCCAATGATGCTGCCCAATCCTTACGGATGAATTCGATCCAAAAACTGGTGTCCATGCCAGACACCCTTGCGGATGGGGCGATGACACCCGCTTTAGGGGACATCACTTTTGAATATTTAAAAATGCTGGATGATATGTATGAAATTGAAGAATCCCGCATCGTATACTGGACCCAATGGCTGACTCATTTATTAAAAGTACAGGTGGAGCCCACCAGCGCCATGACCATGGAAGCCACGGTCCGATGGCTGGCCAAACAATCCTCTAAAAAACGGACTTTAGTAATATTAACCGGTGGAAATATAGACCAGGAGTCCTCCTTAAAAATATGGAAAACCAATTGTCTCAATGATCTTCCCGGACTTTAATAAATAATAAAAAGAAAAAAAATCCTGCCTCGCAGCAGTATAAAATCTCTTAACATGCTAGAAAAGACCAATCGGGCTTGTTAGGCATGATTCATTGGATTTTCTCTGTTTTGAGAATAAGCCGGCTGAAGGAGAATAAAGCGATAAAAATTTATTGTGGATAACTTGAATATATTCTTTTATTTTGGGCGGGTAAACAATAATTAAACTGGGATATGGGTGTCTTAGATTCATTGATTAAAGCACCTGAATCAATGATGTTATAACTCCACTCAGACGACCACTTCATAGGAATTCCCTGGAGAGCTATCTTATTATACCGGAAAATATGGTGGCCTTTCAAAGGAATGCCCTAATTGTTTTGTATCGTTTACCAGGATATTCATGTTGAAAATTGATTTTTCCCCTGTTCGGTTTCCTTCTCCAGAATAATTTAAATCGATTAATTTGGATCTCCCCCTGATTTTTATTTAAAACCTGACCTAATAAGGCAAACAAATCCATTGATTATCAATGAATTATATCCAAGACTTTAAATCTTAACATTTTGTGAAAATTTACGGGTCAAAAATATAATAATAAGTATAGGCTGTGAGTTTGATTAAAGTGACGAAATAGGCTGGGGCTAGTGGGATATAGTAAATTAATTTCTTTATTGGGATCCATGAGATCATCCCCTTCAAGAGGAAGAGGACCTGACTTTTTAGTTAGGTTTCAGCGCATTGTTACAACAACTAACTATAAAATGATACGTCCTAAGGATAAGTCAGACCCAAATTAAAAAAATTTGAAATTTAAGATGAGACAAAATCTTTTAAACAAAAAGTGGCTGGGGTATGGAATTTTTGCTGCAATTCTATTGCTTCCACTGAATAACTATGCTCAATCCATAAAACGGCAATCCATTTCGAGTTACGGCTCTTCGGTGTTAACGGAAAATGTTTTAATTGGCCAGACCGCTGGGCAGAGTTACCATACCGAAGTGAGTGTCGCGGGGGTTACGGTTTCATCGGGATTTCAACAGCCACACCTGTTTTCTGTAAAGGAAATCGGCGATCCGGTATTCAGAACTTTAGATGTACTGGTTTATCCTAATCCGGCAAGCCATTCCATCACCATTTCCAGCGAAAAGGAGATAGAACAATCCATTATCCGGGTGGCCGATATCAACGGAAAATATCTGCTTTCTGAAAAAGTCCCCAGTCTGCTGTCGCATACGATGAATTGCGCCTCCTGGGCAAACGGGGTGTATTTGATCACCATCCAGGATGCTCAAAAAAATACTAAAACGCTAAGATTAATAATTTCCAAATAACCTGAAATATGAAAAGTATAAAACTATTTTTATTGGTTACCACCCTGGTGGGCTATATACGTTCGGTCCATGCTCAAGCAGGGCTGACCCTGGAGGTATCACCTCTTTTAACTTCGTTCAAATTCACGGATAAGGCTGGTGTTAAACACAATAGTGAATATCAGGGTATATTCACCGGGGCTTATGGAGTCGGGTATAGAATGGTCAGTGATATAGGACTAATCATTAACCCCGCTATCGGAATGCGACATGGAGGGGCAAATTTGGTTTATGATGATATAAATTATTCCTGGAGATTACAATATGCCAATTTAAAACTTGGGCTTGGGTATATGACCCCGTTTGAAAAAGTGAATCCGTATTTTATGGTTTCCGGGTATTATGCCTTTTTACTCCGGGGCACACAAACCCTACACAATGAAATTTTAAATATCACCAAGTCCGATGTGCTGAGTAACATCGATTATGGATTGGTATTTTCATCAGGGATTAATGTCAAACTATCAGATTACGTTTCGACCTATGCTGAATTCAATTATTTAAAAGGCCTGACCAATATTGAAAAGGATCCCCTGCAAAAGTCGAAAAACTTTGCTTTTGGGCTGACCATAGGGGTTGCCTTTGCATTCTCAGAAAATTAAATAAAAAAATAAAATTATTTAAAAATGAAAAAACTACTTTATATAAGTGTTTTATTTCTAATAGGAATTATACCCAATGCTTTTGCTCAGAATAAAATCGGAGATTTACAGGGAATTTATTACCAGGCCGTGGCCGTGGATGATATCGGGAAAGAAATTGTAGGGACGGACATTACCGGAAAACCGGTATATAACAAAGCAATAGGTGTTCGGTTTACCATTACCAAAGGGCTCAACGGAACAATTCAATGGGAAGAAACCCATACGACTAATACGGATAAATATGGAATGTTTACCCTGGTCATTGGCAAAGGAACCAAGACCGGCGCCAGTACCATTGCCAGGATGCTCGACATTCCCTGGATAGACGCCGACCAGTTTTTAAAAGTGGAAATAGCTATAAAAAATGATGCCAATTATAAATTGGTAAGCAATCAGCAATTTATGTCGGTGCCTTATTCGTTTTATACCGATGATATTGCGGATAATGCAATTACCACATTCAAAATAATGGATTCCGCCATACTCAATCAGGATATCCATACCGACGCGGTAGATACCAGGACTATACTGGATACGACCATTCGCAATCAGGACATCAGCTTAGGCGCAGTAGATACCAGAACGTTATTGGATTCGACCATTCGCAATCAGGACATCAGCGTAGGCGCGGTGGATTCCAGAACTTTATTGGATTCGACCATTCGCAATCAGGACATTAGCGTAGGCGCAGTAGATACCAGAACTTTATTGGATTCGACCATTCGCAATCAGGACATTAGCGTAGGCGCAGTAGATACCAGAACGTTATTGGATTCGACCATTCGCAATCAGGACATTAGCGTAGGCGCAGTAGATACCAGAACGTTATTGGATTCGACCATTCGCAATCAGGACATCAGTGCCGGGGCCGTAGATTCCCGTACGATATTAAACGGAACCCTCTTAAATGAGGATATTGCAGATTCGACCATTGATCTGACTTCCAAGGTGACCGGTGTCTTACCGGTTGCGAATGGAGGTACCGGTACTGGTTCACTTATTCCAAATTCCTTTTTGGTGGTTGATAGTACCGGTGCAATACAATCACTTGACAGTGCCAAAGATGGGCAAATTCTGGTAGGCGTTACTGATTCTCTTCCTAAATTAAAAGTATTGACCGGGGGAGAAGGTATCTCGGTAGTATTTACTGCTGATTCCGTCATTATATCATCCAGGATTTCAGGCGTTTTTAACGCCGTTGGTGTAAATCTGGATCCGGGTGAAGTTGATTATCTCAGCACCTGGGTATCTCCCCCCATAGAATTAGAAGGTATCGATTTCGGAGACATCATTGTGGGGTCTCTTGCCGTAGATCTTCAGGGTATCATGATGACTACCTATGTTTCAGGACCAAACAGGATACGGGTTGCCTTGTATAACGGAACGGGAGATAATATTGATTTGGGTATGGGTCTGGTTTTAAATGTAGGGATCATGCAGCGATAGCGGCGATAGCGGCGTTAGCGGCGATATGGTTGTTGGCAATGGCCACAGTCAATCCATTATTTTCCAGGATAGTTCTTTACGCCTGCTGATAAATATCTAATAATCTTCTGTCAGGTTATCCATCTTCTGAATAATCGCAGCGAGGAGAATTAAATCGTCAATGTCCTTTTGTAAAATTTCTATTCAGATAATTTATTCTTATTCCACATTATTATTGGTTTATTCCACTCCTTTTACTTTCATTTCCAGGGTATATACCGATTCTGAAGCGGTGATAAACAGGGTAGTACGGTTTTTACCTCCAAAACATAGATTACCTACCCAGCGGGAAGGCACCGGTATGGTCCCGATTTTTTCTCCGGAAGGATTATAAATAATAACGCCTCTGCCGGTCAGATATAAATTGCCTTTTTTGTCCAGGGTCATCCCATCGGAACCCTGGGTGACAAATAATTTCCGGTTTGACAAGCTGCCATCTTTATTGATTTGGTATATATAGGTTTTGTTTGCCCTGATATCCGCCACATACAGTTTTTTGCCATCCCGACTGCCGACGATACCATTGGGTTGCATCAGGTCCGCATCGACTACTCTTGCTTCTGATCTGTTTTTAGGCAGATAATAAACATTTTGTCGTTCCATCTCTGGTTTTTTCCTTTCCCAATAGTCCCTTTGATAATACGGATCGGTAAAATAAATACCTCCTTTGCGATCCTGCCACAAATCGTTGGGTCCATTGAATTTTTTTCCTTCAAATCCCGTCAACAATACCCTGATCTTACCTTCCGGATCGATAGACCAGAGTTCATTTTTTTCATCTGCACAAGCCAGGATATTTCCCTGCCAGGAAGACCCTTTTGGACGGGTCTTTTTATCCATATACAATCCATTTGACCGTCCGGTCTTGTCCATAAAGACCGTTAATTTGCCGTTTATATCGTATTTCCAGATTTTGTTATTAGGTTGGTCGGTAAAAAAAATGTTCCCTTGTTTATCCACAGCGGGTCCCTCCGTAAAAACAAATTGTTTCGAAACCTGGATCAGGTCAGCTCCGGATTGAATCAAATTTAGCTTCCTTATGGAGTCTGGCATTGGCGAGATGGACTCTTGATTATAACCCGTGAATGGTAGGCAGAGTAGTAAGAGGCATTTAAGAGGATGGTTTAGAGGCATTTTTTTATGTAAAAATAAACGTTTCGATTAATTCGATTGATGATTAACTGCCTCTGCTTTTTTGATCTTTGTTCCTTCCCCAGAAGGGTAAATCGATATTTAAATCATCGTGTGCATCGGACATTTCTTTTTTCAACCGGGCGCGAAGTTCGAGAATTTTAGCAGCAAACTTTGGTCTTGCCGCCAGGTTATTTTTTTCCCAGGGGTCACGATGAAGATTAAACAATTGAGCGGTTTGAATACCATCCACGTCATACAGGATTAGTTTAAAACCATCCGGTGTTTTAAGGCTCCTGCTCCAGTGTCCGTATACATTATAGATTGAATTTCGAACTGCTTTGGATGATTTGTTGATTACCGGCATCAGGCTTTTGGCCTCTATAGTAGACGGTTGAGGGATGCCCAGGTAATCGTATAAAGTGGGGCTGATATCGCTGAGGTAAACAAAACTGTTGTTTTTTTCCTGTTTGGGTATACCGGGCCCGGAGATGATCATAGGTACTCGAATACTATGTTCATATAAATTTTGTTTGCCGAGTAGGCCATGTTGTCCAACGGCTAACCCATTGTCTCCGGCAAATACGACGAGGGTATTGTTTTTCAAACCATTTTTTTCCAAAGCAGCCAGTATCCTGCCGACCTGCGCATCCATTTCACTGACCATACCATAATACAAAGTGATTTCTTTTTTGATGGCCTCCCGAGTCCTCGGTAATGGTAAAAGCAATTCGTCCCGGACCTTCAAATCCCCATTGTCAAAAGGATGCTGATTCAAAAAATTCGGCGGTAAACTGATTTTTTCCGGATCGTACATCGAAGCATAATAAGCCGGAGGAGTGCGCGGATCATGGGGAGAAGTAAAAGCTACATAACAATAAAACGGAGTGGTCTTAGATAGGGGACTATTTAGAAATTCAATAGCCGAATGGGCATACAATTCGCTGCTAAATGTATCACTGAGCCTGGAAGCAGAGTTAGGATAAAGCCCGCTGGTATCATAGTGAAAAACTTTCGGATGAATCTGCCCTCCATCCCCAGGATAATGCATACCTCCGAAAAATATAGATTCACCGGCGCTAAACAACCGGTTATGTGAGGCCTTGTCACTATGCCATTTACCGGTATGGAAGGTGGTATACCCTTTATTTCTTAAAACTTCCGGAAGGCTGATGATACTATCCGGAATGACCGCACCATCTTGCGGCAATCTGTTGACATATCTGCCCGTCAGCATCATCACCCTGCTGGGTATACATACCGCCCCCTGGTGTCCACCCATGACATGAGCCTGGGTAAATACCAACCCTTCACTGGCGAGTCGATCCAGGTTGGGGGTGTAAATCTCTTTATTGCCCAGGCTCCTGATAGTGTTATAGCTTTGGTCGTCGCTATAGAGGATTAATACGTTTCGAGAAGGTTGAGCTAAAACAAGAAAGAACTCAAAAAATAAAATTAAAAATAATTGGAAACGCATTGAAATACATCGTTCAGTCACTCCAAATATAATTTATTTAGTTTAAAAAAACAGTAACTCCTATATAGTAGCTTAACCTTTATAGCGTAATCACATTCCCTATTTTTTTTTAATATTCGTTCAAAAAAATTCATCATCTGTCTCGTCGTTCCTTCCTGCAAGCTTCCGGTCCAGCCATGTCCTCCTCCTTTTACGATGATGAGTTGATTTGGGACTTTTGCTTTGTCCAGGGCGGCATTTAGCCTGCGGGGGTGTTCGAGAGAACTAAATGGATCACTGTCCCCATGAAACATCAAAACCGGAGGATCGCCCTGTTCTACATACGTTACGACAGATATCTTTTTTAGGATTGGATCACCGGGACCGGACGCACCGGTAAATTCATCGCGTACTTCTTTAAGCGATTTATTATAGTACTTCAGCATATCTGCTTCCAGCTCCGGCGTAAGTTGAAGGCCTTTAATGGTAAAGTCGGTGGCGGAAAAATAACTGACCACCGCCTGCACTCTGGTGGAAACTTCTGAAGTTATCGGTCCTTCCAGGTTGTCACCTGGCGAAGTCACCCCGAGCATCAGGGCGAGGTAGGCTCCTGCAGATTCTCCCATAGCGCCTATACGAGTGGGATCTATATTTATTTCTTCGGCATGCGTACGAAGGCAACGAACAGCTTGTTTGGCGTCATAAACCTGAATTGGCCATTTAAACCGTGGAGCAAAACGATAACCTACCGATACACCCACATAACCCAATGAAACAAATTTTTGGATCCATCGATGCTTATGCGATTTATCACCCTGTTGCCAGCCACCTCCGTGGAAAAAAAGAATGGCCGGAAATGGGCCCTGGCCCTCGGGTTGGGCGATATCCAGTTTTAGCTCAACTCCTTCGGCGATCCCATAGACTATATCTTTCCGGATACTTAAAATAGAACGGGTTTGTCCCTTGATGGAGCCGGACCAGACCATGTGAAGGCCAGCAATTAGCAAAGTTTGGATGGCTAAATTCATACTATGGTTAACCTTCACAAATTAATATCAGATTGGGTATTCCGGGCTCTTAAATCCATTGATTTATCACAAAAATAATAATTCAGTTTTTTTTATTTGGCTGATTTTTAATTTGAACCGGTCTTTAATGTAAGCTATCTGAAATTCCGGATTGGTGTATTGAATTTGCCTGGATTCAACTTCTTGAATCGGTATAAGCCATAAATAAATGTATTTTGGCGTGTCCATTAATAAAATATCGAACTTCTGCACTCCGTCCCGAACCTGCAGGGTTCGTGTATCCCTTGTTAGCTGTAGCCAAGTTGTCCGTCCGAAGCGATTACTTTCCTTGCCTTTTTGTGTCCGTTTATGTTGTTTACTTTTCTCGTTCAGAGAAGCAGTAATGCATCATAATTAATGGCACGATTAATGCTCCACCAATAGCATGATAAATAACTATATCGCTGCTTTTTTTATTCTTTTTGTTTTAGCCAGTTGCTCCACTTTAAAGCCAGAAAATTTTGGTAGCGGAGTGCCTATTCTTGACCCAGTAAAATTTTTCGGGGGTCATACCTATTCAGTGGGGGTGCTGGAAGCCCGCAATGGCAAGCCTTCTGAGCGCATAACCACAAAAACAACAGGGGTATATGCCAATGGAATTTTAAGCCTAGAGCAGGAGCTGTACCCGGAACAAGGAAAGCAAAACCATCGTAGTTTTAAACTAAAACGTATAGATGCACATCATGTGGAAAGTACCGGTAGTGATATCGACGGCATTGCCCGCGGAGAATTATACGGCAATTACTTTACCTGGAGTTTTCGTTTAAAGATAGCCGACAAAGGATTGGTGCAGCACGTGAATATGACACAGCATATGTTCCTCATGCCTGACGGTAATACGCTTATGATCCGTAGCATTATCCGGAAATTTGGAATTATCGTAAAGGAAATAACAGAACAATTTCACAAAGACGATTGATCCCAGAACTTCCTGAAATACTTTGAATAATTATCTGCCACATCGTATGACGCTCAACATTTATGGAAGTATCCGGCCTATTGTTTTTTTTACGGGCTGAATCCCGATGATTTTATCGGGATAATCTATAATCTTTAGTTTATGTCATTGGCTTGGCATGATCGGGATTTTCGCCTACTTTTCTAAATGTTAGCGATTCGTGCCATCAAGTAGTCAACATTTTCTTTCTTGCAGGCATTATTTTTAATTTGCGCTTTGCATTTTTTGCCTTAATTGCTTTCATAAGCCTTCAGAAGTCTGCAAGTTCTTTGGCGGTCCAGGGTTCGGACTTTGTTGATAAGTCTATATTTTTTGGCTCTCTAATTAGTCCCATAATTTTAGGTTTTAAAATATTGTGAAATTAAACGTAAAGCAGCGCTTGTCTCAATAAACATTCTCAATCCCCGAAAATGTGTCGCATGAAGAGATTCTTCATAATGCTTAATTAGAGCAGATTTTGCGTCAAACGCAAGGAAACCGTCGTAACCCTTATCGGCCGAAATTTTGCAAGCAAACGCAACATGGTTTCCAGGAATTCCAAAGTAAATTTTATTCATTCCTTTATTAAATGCAGCACTCTCTATTAAGTGCATGAAAATGTGATCCTGTTTATCTTCTATACTCACAAGACCTTGAAATATGCTTGGATTATTAATAGTTGTCAGTTTATAAACTTCCTTGGTTTTGTCTTTAAGCTCTGAGTGCCAATTAAACTGCCAGTCATTCTTTTTAATTTGTTTACTGTCCGTTTTAGTCAATTTGACAATCTCAGTATCAAATACTTCTCTCGTAGCGGTATTTTCTATTGAATTTGTCAACTTGTCAATTATGAAATCAAACCTTGTTTTTTGTTGCTTTTTCACTAAGCAAATTTACGGAAAACAAAGAGGTTTTCGAATACTATTTTAGCTTGTAGAGTGTTGAAAGGTATTCCTCTAACGTTTATGAAAGTATCCGACAGTCCCGAAAAAAAAAACAAGCTTTCAAGTGTTACTTTAAAGTCTGGCGGTATACTTTTATGTTGACCGACTAACCGGAGCATTACGCTATGTAGAAAGTATTGTTTATGTCAGCATCGAAAGACAGAGGTGGCTGGTTTTAAGCTTCTGCATCTTGAAATAACCGGGCAGTAACCGGATCGTATTAATAAAATGAAATAACCCTGGCGGATCACCTCCCCTCTTTAAATCCCGGATTTTCTCCCGGACAAGGTTATCCGTATTCCGGATAGGCTAAGCAATGATAAAAATGATTGGGTATTTATCCTGATTCGTTTCGGGCGCACGACAGATTGCACTAAGGTTAGGTTCGTGCGACTGTCCCGAGCTACATTGGGATTATCCGACTC
>Ga0163151_10009526_pt1 | contig 10504 bp, 7 predicted proteins | sample OliLakLV19MP5IB2_FD_145596 | JGI IMG/M metagenome (GOLD analysis project Ga0163151, IMG submission 145596) | Freshwater microbial mat bacterial communities from Lake Vanda, McMurdo Dry Valleys, Antarctica - Oligotrophic Lake LV.19.MP5.IB-2 | ecosystem: Environmental > Aquatic > Freshwater > Lake... | reverse complement strand
ATCCAGGGCTGATGTCTTTTCCTGGATATCCACCCAGGCACCTAAGAGTACCCCGTCAGTACCCACTTTCATAGTCACTTTATCTTGTGCTACGGCAAATTGTTTGAAAAAAAATGGTTTACTGACATCCATAGATCCACCTGCTTGTTCGGGTAAAGATCACCCTTCCAATTTTTATTATATGCATATATTTGAAAAAATATTAAAGCTATTTGTCTTCCACAAAATTCGAACCATTAGCACTGACCGCTGATTTTCGAAATTGTCTGCACATTCTGGAACAAACCCGGGAGTCTTATTTTATCACCGGCAAAGCAGGTACCGGCAAATCGACCTTGCTTCAACTATTTAAAGACACGACCCGGAAAAAAATAGCCGTGGTCGCTCCCACTGGCATTGCCGCTTTAAATGTCCGGGGACAGACCATCCATAGTTTTTTTGGTTTCCCACCCTACCCTTTAAATAAAAAGGATATCCAACGCACCTCTAATTACCAACTATACCAGAGGATAGAAGTACTCGTGATCGACGAAATCTCCATGGTAAGGGCGGATATGCTGGACCAGATTGATACTTTCCTGAGAATCAACCGGGGCATCAACGAGCCATTCGGGGGACTCCAGGTAATTTTTTTTGGGGATCTTTATCAGTTACCACCGGTGTTGTCCAATGAAGCAGAAAAGTATGTTTTAAGACAAATTTATGAGACTCCTTATTTTTATTCAGCCCATGTTTTCAGGGATGGCTACACGATACGGTTGATCGAACTAAACCATGTTTACCGTCAGGAGGAATATCATTTTATTCAACTGCTCGACCGGATCAGGACCAATGAATTTGATGCAGATGATCTGGCTCTTATAAATGATCGGGTGGAGCAACCCGGTCTAACCCGCGAATATGTCATCACACTGACCTCAACCAATCAGGTGGCTGAACAAATCAACCATCAGAGGCTTCAGGTACTAAATACCCCGAGGTTTTCTTATCCGGCAATTATTGAAGGGAGTTTTAATCCCAAGTCTTATCCGACCGATACCCTGCTCACCTTAAAACAAGGAGCGCAGGTGATGTTTGTGAAAAACGACCCATTAAAAGAATTTGTAAATGGAAGCATTGGTCTCATTCATGAGCTGGGCCCGGACCATATATCGATTCAATTGGAACAATGGGGGGGAATCAAAACATTAAATATCCAACCACTCGAATGGCATATTATCCGTTACCGGCTCAATGCTGAACAGGAATTAGAAGCTGAGGTCACCGGAGTTTTTCGTCAGTTTCCGGTCAAACTAGCCTGGGCTATCACAATCCATAAAAGCCAGGGTAAGACGTTTGACAAAATTCAGGTAGATCTGGGGCGAGGGGCATTTGAATTTGGCCAGACCTACGTGGCCCTTTCCCGATGCCGAACCCTGGAAGGAGTAATACTCAGTCAACCCCTGCGCAACACCGATATTCTGGTCGATCAGCGTATTCATGAATTCTATGAATCTACCCGTAAAGTGAAGTTGGATGAATACAAACCCTGGATTAAACCATAACATTTAATCTGATTTGATTAGATTTGACAGGAATAAATGATTTCGATATGCCCAAAAAGTCATCTTCAAAATCGACCAGCCCTAAAACGGCAAAACCCTTAAAAAACTTTTTTTTAATAGTAGGTATTATTACCCTGGTCCTGTTTTTATTGATCTATCTCTTGTTTCAAAGTACATGAAATTAAGCCTGGATGTAACCACGGCAACTCCTGCTGCCTGGATTGGAGCTGTCCTGAGGGACTTCAATGCCTTTTTAATAGATCATGCCGATTGCGAAAGGAAAGCAAGTGCCATGGCACTGAGCCTTGTAGCCAAATATCCTGACCGCCATGAGATCATACCTGACCTGATCGATACCGCTCTGGAGGAACTTGAACATTTTAAAATGGTGTATCAGATCATGACCGCCAGGGGCATCAAGCTCGCCCCTTCTATGCCGGAGGATCCGTATATCAAGGCATTAATGGCCAATATGAAAACGCCGGTGATGCAACGGTTTATGGACCGGCTGTTGGTTGGTTCTTTAGTAGAAATGCGCGGAGCAGAAAGATTTAAACTGGTCGAGGAATCGCTACAGGACACCGAGCTAAAAAAATTTTATAAAATGCTCTGGACATCAGAGGCAAAACACGGAAATATTTATGTCAAGATGGCCCTGACCTATTTTGATGAAGCCCAGGTCTATGAACGGTTGGAATGGTGGGTAAAACAAGAAGGGATGATCGTTTCAGAACTTCCCATCCGTGCAGCCCTGCATTAATTCCTGTTCATACAATTCAGATCTTCAAAGGCTGCCTTTAACCTGACCTTTAAATTTTCTTCACCGGATCTAAGCCATTTTCGGGGATCGTAAAAACTTTTATTGGGTTTGGTAGGTCCGTCCGGATTGCCGAGTTGGGCCTGGAGGTAATCTTTCTTTTTGGTATAATAATCTTTAATCCCTTCCCAGAATGCCCATTGGATGTCGGTGTCAATATTCATTTTAATCGCACCATAACTGATCGCTTCCCGGATTTCTTCCCGCGAACAACCTGAACCACCATGAAACACAAAATTCACCGGCTGATCGGAGGCCGTTTTAAATTGTTCTTTGATGTATACCTGTGAATTGTTGAGAATGATGGGTTTCAATTCTACATTGCCCGGTGCATAAACCCCATGGACATTGCCAAAAGCGGCAGCAATCGTAAAGCTGTTGCCTATTTTAGAAAGTTCTTCATAGGCCTGGGAGACATGTTCAGGTTGAGTATACAATTTTGAGTTCTCTACCCCACTGTTGTCCACACCATCTTCCTCCCCGCCGGTCACCCCAAGTTCGATTTCAATCCCGGTGCCTATTCTGGACATTCTCTTATAATATTTTTTACTGATCGAAATATTTTCATGGATCGGTTCTTCACTCAGGTCCAGCATATGGCTACTGAATAAAGGAAAACCCCTGCTTTTAAAATATTTCTCTCCGATTTCGAGTATACCATCAATCCAGGGCAATAAGTTTTTAGCACAATGATCGGTATGCACCACTACCGGCACGCCATAGGTTTTAGCCATGATATGGATATGCATGGCGCCTGAAACCGCTCCGAGAATAGAAGCCTGCTGATAGTCGTTTTTAACTCCTTTGCCAGCCATAAACGCGGCACCTCCATTGGAGAATTGAATAATGACCGGGCTATTGGCCTCCCTGGCTGTTTCTAATACGGCATTGATCGTGTTGGTTCCGATTACGTTCACAGCCGGGATAGCGAATCCGTCAGCATTGGCGTAATCATAGAGTTCTTTCAATTGTGGCCCAAAGATTACCCCTGGTTTAAGTTTTGTACTGATCATAATTTAGATATAATAGAATATAAATCAAATAATTCCCAATGCGCTGAGGTATTTTTCGGCATCCAGGGCAGCCATACACCCGCTTCCTGCTGCGGTCACTGCCTGGCGGTAAATTTTATCCTGGGCATCACCCCCGGCAAACACCCCGGCACGGTTAGTTTTACTGGTACCTGGCTCGGTGATTAAGTATCCGCTAACATCCATATCCAGCCAATTTTTAAATATGCCGGTATTCGGCTGATGGCCAATAGCGACAAAAAACCCTCCAACAGGCAGGTCGGTGATCAAACCGGATATATTGTTTTTTATAATAACCGATTGTACCGTTTGTTCCCCTTTGATTTCCTGGGTTTCACTATTCCACCACATTTGAATATTGGTGGTATTCATAACCCTTTCCTGCATGATTTTAGAAGCACGAAGCTCATCCCTGCGGACAATCAGGTGGACTTTACTGCATAACTTGGACAAGTAAATCGCTTCTTCAGCGGCTGTATCACCTCCGCCCACGACAGCAACTTCTTTTCCTCTGAAGAAAAAACCATCGCAAACTGCGCAGGCACTTACTCCCCGGTTCATAAACGTTTTTTCAGATGGCAGGCCAAGCCATTTTGCGCTCGCCCCGGTGGTGACTACCACTGCATCCGCATGAATTTCCAGATCAGCCTCAGAAGTGAGGATATGGACAGGTCCTGAAAAATCGACTTTTTCGATTCTTTCATACCGAAGAATAGTACCAAACCGCTCGGCTTGTTTTCTAAAATCTTCCATCATTTCAGGACCTAGGATGCCCTGCGGATACCCGGGATAATTTTCAACTTCGGAAGTCAGGGTTAATTGCCCGCCTGGTTCAGTGCCGGTATACAACAAGGGCTGCATGCCCGCCCTCCCCGCATAAATTGCCGCAGTATATCCGGCAGGACCCGAGCCAATGATAACACAATGGTGTTTTTCCATAAATTGAGGGTGCGAAGGTACGCTTTTAAGGCTAAAACATGGACTGGTTTTGAATATATGAATACCGCCTACTGTTTGTCTGTAAAAACAACACGTTTACCGAATTTTTTTTAATATTAGCACGATATAGTTTTATTTCGCACCAATGAATAACCTGATATCCTGGTATTCTAATGGATTCTGGCTGGCGAGTTTTGCCTTAATCTTATGGCATTATTTTAAGGAAAAGGAAGGTTGGACCAAGTTGTTCCAGTTTCTTTTTGTTTTGGGGATTTCTACCTATGCGATCTCTTTCTCCTTCCTCCCCAACAATGCCGGTCATAAATTGATTATTTTATCCAAGGATCTGATCCTGATGGGGTTGATTTCCCTCGCTTTTCAAGTCCTTAGGAATTATAAACACCTCTATTGGTTATCCGTATTCCTGTTGTATGTATGTTCCCGGCTGTATCTGAGCCACTGGCAAAAAACTTTAGTTCATGAAACGGGTAAGCTAAACCAGGAAAACGAATGGGAGCTACTGGTCCAAATGAATGAATCCGAATCCACTTTACCAATAAAGGAAATTATTGAAAAATATCAATTGCTCACCACAGTAGCATTTTCAATGGGAGAAACCGATCAAACCGAGCTTGACAATTATATTTCCATTGAAATTCCTGAAAACCAGGAAGCCCAACTGGACCGGATCAAAACAGAAATCGGCAAAAATCCATCCGTTGCATGGGTAGAAGAAAATGACCAAACCCAGGCAATACCCATCATACCGGTTGAGCCTTTTAAATCGGGTTTCAAAGCGTTGACCAATGATCCTTTTACCAATAAACAATGGCCTATTGAACTGATGGGCTGGAATCAGGTCATGTTGTTATTTAAATCCGGCAAAATCCTCCCTGAAAAAAAATCACGCATTTTTATCCTGGATACGGGTATTGATGGGAAACATGAAGACCTGGCCGGGAACTACGAATCTTTGGAAGCCAAATTTGACCGCGATGACAAAGGTCACGGCACCCATTGTGCCGGAATTGCTGCCGCCATGACCAACAATGCCATCGGAATTTCCTCTATCAATCCGGGACCCGAATATGTTTCCGTCACCAGTATCAGGGTACTCAACAGTTTTGGGATGGGGACCCAGCGCGACATCATCAATGGTATTCTAAAAGCAGCTGATGCCGGTGCTTCCGTCATCAATATGTCATTGGGGGGAAGAAGCCTGGACATAGGCCAAAAAGCTTATAACGAAGCCATAGCCTATGCCAATCAGCGCGGGGCCATCGTGGTGGTGGCGGCAGGTAATGATAACTCGGATGCCAGGGGGTATGCCCCAGCAAACGCTGTGGGTGTCATCACGGTAAGTGCAATTGATACGTTTAAAAACAAGTCATCATTTTCCAATTCGGTGGCGTTCATTAAAAACAAGATTGCAGCGCCCGGTGTAAACATATACAGTACTATCCCTGGAAACCAATATGCTGCGTTTAATGGTACCAGCATGGCTGCCCCTTATGTATCCGGATTGATCGGTTTGATGAAGAGTATCCGCCCTGGATTGACGACCTCAGAAGTTTATGATATCCTCGTTCAATCCGGCACTTCCAGCCTCAGCCCTGAGACTACAGGCCAAATCGTGCATGCGGGAAGGGCTATTGAAAAACTGATTGAAGGGCCTATTTCCCGCCAATAATTATCCTAGGATAAAATCTTAATCAGGTTTTTGACCGATACTTCCGGAGAAGGCATATCGATTAATTCGATCCGGGATTGAATATAATAGGGTAACCTGTCCATCAGTTTACTTAGGATGAATGATTTTAACGTGGACTCGTCCATAGCAGCAATCAATGGCCGGTGTTGCTTTTGAAGGGTGAGCCTTATGAACAATTTTTCTTCTGGAGTATGAAGAAAAATTGTTGTTCCTTGAGCATTCATCCACTCCATGTTCTGATGATGGCAAGGTGTGCCACCCCCGGTGGACAGTACCAGATTTTCGCGCATTCCCACTGTTCTGAGGTACTTATGTTCTGATGCTCGGAATCCGATTTCACCGATCTCCGAGAAAATTTTAGTGATGGTTTTTCCTTCCTGGTTTTCAATCCAATCATCCAAATCTAAAAACTCGTAACCGAGCGCCGCCGCCAACAACTTTCCAACAGTAGTCTTGCCGGAACCCATAAAACCCACTAAAAAAACCCTGGATGTCATTAACCGATGCAATATTATTATTTTTGCCTCAAATAACTATTAAAACAATGATTCAATCTATTATTCTTCAAACGTCCGGTAGCGGTGGCCTTTTTAATTTATTGATGTTCCCGCTCCTGCTGGTCATTATGTATTTTTTCTTTATCCGTCCACAACAGAAAAAACAAAAAGCCCAGGCCACTTTTCAAAATGAAATTAAAAAAGGTGATGAAGTAGTCACTATGAGTGGTATTATCGGAAGAGTAAACAAAATTGAAAATGATATTGTTTCCCTGCAGATCGATACCAAGTCCTATGTCAATGTGGTAAAGTCTGCGGTTTCCAAAGATATGACCGAGGCTTATAAAAAAGGGACTCCGGCAAAAATGGAATAGCAGTCCGGCCTGCTTTTTCTGTTTTTAATTCGGGCTTGATTTGTATTCCGGATTTTCTGATCCATGCTGCCTTAATAACTAATTTTGTTGACCAGCAAAACGAGTATCAGTAAAAAATAAGAGATAAAAAAACGGTCTGATATTTCAGGATGAACGACGGTTCGGATAAACATAATGATCAGGCATAAAATTACCCACTGATGATCCGATGTTCTTTTAAACACAATTATTGCAGGCTGGAGCACTAAGAAATCTGTTTCAGGAGTTGGTCTGGATCCCGGTAGATCATCGCTTTCCGACTAAAATCCGCCAATTAAATGGTTGATTTTTTATTGCAGGTAATTGCTGCCTCAAATTATTGTAAACTCTTTAGTCACCGTCCGTCTTGATTGGACTCCTGCATTCCATACCTAAACCACATAGGGGATGATATCTGCAATATAAACAGGCTCTAAAGACAGTATAAGTGCATAACAATCCATAAGTCCTATGCAATAAAGTGACAACCACAACCAATCCAGCTACCGTCTTAAAGTTCATGAGACGGCCAGTATCGGGAAGACTATCTCAGTATGGTCACATTCCCCTGCTCTGTAAAGCGGTCACCACCAATACAATCGACTACCAGATAATACGCATATACATCAGGAGGCAACAATTTCCCCCTAAACGTACCATCCCAGCCTACACTTTGATTAGTAGATTCAAACACTTTTTCACCCCAGCGATTGTAAATTACCAGGCTCATCCTGTCGACAATCAACCCTCTCAAAAAGAGCACATCATTTTTGCCATCTCCGTTGGGTGTAAAAGCATTGGGCAGAAAGATGTTTGGCCTGTCGCATACCGGTACAGTAACCGTTATGGTCACTTCCCTGATTTGGATACATCCGTCCGGATTGGTTGCAGTCAGTCGGTACGTTGTAGTTTGAGTGGGGGTAGCTACCGGGTTAGGAATTGATGGATTGCTCAACCCTGTTGTCGGAGTCCAGCTATAGGTATAGCCAGGAATATTAGTAGCAGTAATCTGTGACGGCTGACCAATAACTATACTCGTAGGCGTTGCGGTGACTGTTATAGTTTCTACGTTGCTAAACCGGATATCGACCGAGTCCCTTGTAGCACATCCTTGCGCATTGGTTGCCTGAACAAAATATTTCCTGCTGGCGGTGGGCCTGATGACTGGGTTTGCTGTATTGGCACCTCGGACAATTTCAGTGGTTGGTGTCCATACATAAGTCAATACTTGATTCGGGTTCAGATTTGTCACCTGTAGTTGAATAGAATCTCCTTCACACACCAATCCACCCCCAGGTACTGCAATGGCAATGCGCACAGCAGACGGGTCAATCCTAATGGTATCGCTTTTTTGACATCCAAATTGATCCGTCCCGGTAACTCTGTACGTTGTCCTTTGGGTCGGATTGACTTGCACGGTATCGCCCCTACCGATTGATGTTCCGGCGGGATTAAACCATTCAAAAGTAACTGCAGGATTATTCGAACTTACTTTAATTACAAAGGAATTTGCGGTACAACTGATAGTATCTCTGAAAGAAGGTACGACGGTGAAGGCAGGTGGCACAATCACTTTGACCTGTTTGGTGAGTTGACAATTTCCCCGTTGAATATCTGTAACAGTAACTGAATAGGTTGTGGTGGTCTGAACAGTCACCGTTGGGTTGGCCAGGTTTGGGTTGTCGAGTCCCGTAGCCGGGCTCCACGCATATTTAAATCTGGAATCACCCGTTGGGTTGAGGGGAGTGGGTACTCCCGAACAGGCAGAAATACTATCCTTAATTTTATTCAATTCGTCCACCAGGGGAATACCGACTTTTACCGTTTTACTCAATGTACAATTGGCAAACCGGATGTCGGTAATCGTAACAGTAAATACTGTTGGGACCGTAATCGTTGCCACCGGATTAAACTTCGTGGCGTCGTCCAATACACCTACAGGCGTCCATTGGTATTTGAGATTGGGATCTGCCTTGCCATTAGGATTTAAATTGATGGGTACCGAGACACAAGCTTGCAGAGAGTCCGGAATCAGATCCAGGGCCAATTTTACCGGTACAACCACCACTACCTGTTTACTTCCTGCTGCACACGAATCAGTGGTATTTGCAATCGTTACGGTAAACGTAGTCACCTGAGTTACTGTGGCAATGGGATTGGCCGCATTGGCATTATTTAAAAATTGAGCAGGGCTCCAGGTGTACTTCAAAGCAGGGTTTCCCGTCGGATTCAATGCAATACCCTGTCCGGAACAAGCAATAACGGTATCCTTAATGTCTTTAATAGCATCACTTAACCGGATGATAACCTTGACTTGTTTCGTAACAAAACATCCGCCGCGCAAGGTATCCGTAATACGGACATTATAGGTGGCAGTAAAATTCAATGTAGCCGTCGGATTGGCGATAAAAGGATTATTTAGTCCGGTAGACGGAGTCCATTCATATTTAAATCCGGAAGTCCCTGAAGGGTTCAAGGCAATGGGTACACCGGCACAGGCTGAAACACTGTCTTTTAATCTATTCAATTCCTCTACGAGTGGTATACCCAGTTTTACACTTTTTGTAATCTGGCAATTATTGAAACGGATATCAGAAATCGTTACAGTAAATACAGTGGGCACCGTAATCTTTGCCACTGGATTAAACTTGGTGGCATCGTCCAATACCCCTGCCGGCGTCCACAGGTATTTGAGATTGGGATCTGCCTTACCATTAGGATTTAAATTGATGGGTACCGAGATACAAGCTTGCAGAGAGTCCGGAATCAGATCCAGGGCCAATTTGACTGGCACGACCACAACTACCTGTTTACTTCCTGCTGCACATGAATCATTGGTATTAGCAATCGTTACGGTAAACGTAGTCACCTGAGTTACTGTGGCAATGGGATTGGCCGCATTGGCATTATTTAAAAATTGAGCAGGGCTCCAGGTGTACTTCAATGCAGGATTACCGGCAGGGTTCAAGCCTATACCCTGCCCGGAACAAGCAATTATCGTGTCTTTAATATTCTTTATCGCATCGCCCAGCAGGATGATGACTTTAACTTGTTTAGTTATAAAACAACCTCCATGCAGGGTATCTGTAATCCTGGCAGTATAAACTGTGGTAAAATTTAATGTAGCCGTTGGATTCGCTATCAGGGGATTGTTTAGTCCTGTAGCCGGAGTCCATTCGTACCTGAATCCCGGATTACCTGAGGGATTTAGTGCGACGGGGACACCGGCACAAGCCGACACACTATCTTTTAATTTATTCAATTCCTCAATGAGGGGGATACTCAGTTTTACTGTTTTGGTGACCTGGCAATTATTGAAGCGGATATCAGAAATCGTTACAGTAAATACAGTGGGCATCGTAATCGTTGCCACTGGATTTATTTTTGTAGCATCGTCCAGAAGGTTTGCAGGTGACCACAGGTATTTGAGATTGGGATCGGCTTTTCCATTTGGGTTCAGGTTTACGCCCACATTGGTGCAGGCAGCCAGGCTATCCGGAATTACTGCGGCTGCAATTTTGGAAGGAAGAATGACCACCAATTGTTTGCTCAATACACAGGTATCTGTTGGAT
>Ga0163151_10009514_pt1 | contig 10516 bp, 9 predicted proteins | sample OliLakLV19MP5IB2_FD_145596 | JGI IMG/M metagenome (GOLD analysis project Ga0163151, IMG submission 145596) | Freshwater microbial mat bacterial communities from Lake Vanda, McMurdo Dry Valleys, Antarctica - Oligotrophic Lake LV.19.MP5.IB-2 | ecosystem: Environmental > Aquatic > Freshwater > Lake... | reverse complement strand
GAATAGAGGAAATCATGGGCGGTCAAGGGGTCACCATTGCTCCATGCGGCGTTTTCTCGGAGACGAAAGGTGTAGGTTAGTGCGTCAGGAGAAACTACCCAGGATTCGGCCACACCGGGGCGGACATCACCTCTGGCATCGCGTGTGGTCAGGCCCTCGAAGAGACTGCTGGCCAGTCTGCCTTCCAACTGTCCGCTGATTTTGGAGGGATCGAGCGTCTGGGGTTCGGCTCCGTTCACGAAGACAATATCGGCGTCGCTGGAACGTGAATTACAACCGGCCAGAAAAACCAGTCCCAGCATCAACCCGCAGAAAATACGGGTTGAGATAGGAGACTTATTGAGCAGGTGCTGGAACAGGAGCCGGGGCCTTTTCAGGAGCAGCAGGAAATGTCTGTTCCAGAGGAACGGAAGGCTTGGAAAGTTCTTCCGTAAAGCTTTTAGCAGGAGAGCGGTGCGCATACAGAATAGCCAGTCCCAAAGTGCAGGCAAAAAACAGTCCGGCAAGCCAAATGGTCGCTTTGGTCAGTACATCGGTGGTTTGGGCACCGAAGAGAGAATCAGTCATCCCGCCGCCAAAAGCGGAGCCGAGTCCTTCCGAACGGGGTTTTTGAACCAAAACCACCAAGGTCAACAGAACGCTGATTATGATAAAGACTGCGGTAACCAGATAGATAAAAATGCTCATGCGGACTTAGCAACCTATGGAAATCAGCTTTTTTGACAAGCGTTTTTGATGATGGCCACAAAGGACTCGGCATCCAGGCTGGCCCCCCCGACCAAAGCCCCGTCGATATCAGGTTGGTTCAGGAGAAGCTGGGCATTGTCAGGTTTGACGCTTCCGCCGTACTGGATACGGATTTTATCGGCCACGGCTTTGCCTCCTATGGATTCAACGGTGGCACGGATCAGGGCATGTACTTCCTGGGCCTGTTCAGGGCTGGCGGTTTTACCGGTTCCGATGGCCCAGACGGGTTCGTAGGCAACGACGGTAATGGCCCAGTCCTCATCGCTGAAACCGGCAAAGGAGGCTTCGATCTGTTTGGTGACAACGGCAGCCATTTTGCCGGCTTCACGCTCGGCCAGGGTCTCTCCAACACAAATGATCGGACGAAGGCGGGCGGCAATGGCGGCTTTGGCTTTTTTGTTCACGCTTTCGTCGGTTTCACCGAAATACTGGCGGCGTTCGGAGTGTCCCAGTATCACAAAGCGCACAAAGAGATCCTTGAGCATGGCGGCTGATATTTCCCCGGTGTAGGCCCCAGAGGTTTCGAAGTGCATGTTCTGGGCACCGAGATCGACTTCGGTGCGGCTGCCGAGGGCTTCCTGGGCGGAGACGAGAGCCGTAAAGGGCGGGCAGATGACGACTTCGGCTTCGTCGAACTTGCCGAGTTGCTCCAGAATGTCCGTCACGAGTATTTTGGACTCGGTGGCGGTTTTGTTCATTTTCCAGTTACCGGCGATGATTTTGCGACGTATGGGCATAAGTTTTTAAAAGGTTAAAATTACAAGTTCCAAAGGCTTGCTAAAAGCTTGGTAAATAGGTGATCAGGGGTTCAGGCTTCGTCGAGAGCGGCAACACCGGGGAGGGATTTACCTTCCAAAAGTTCGAGGGAGGCGCCGCCGCCGGTGGAACAATGGGTGACTTTGTCGGCCACTTTGAATTTCTTGGCCGCCGTGGCGGTATCACCGCCACCTACGACTGTGATGGCTCCGGACGCGGTTACTTCAGCCATGGCTTCGGCCATGGCCTTGGTGGCTCCGGCAAATTTCTCAAACTCGAAAACACCGGCGGGTCCGTTCCAGATGATGGTTTTGGATTTCAAAATGGATTCGCGATACAGCGCAATGGATTTGGGACCGGCATCGAGACCTTCCCAACCGGCGGGAATACCAGTGCTGTCATCGGCGGGTTGGGTATTGGCATTGGGATCAAACTTGTCCGCGCAGATGTAATCCACAGGAAAAATCAACTTCACGCCACGTTCTTTGGCTTTGTTGGCGAGCTCCTGGACAATCTTGGCTCCTTCGCTGTCGAAGAGGCTGTTGCCGATCTCCATGCCCTGCAGGACCTTCTTGAAAGCGTAGGCCATCCCGCCGCCGATGATGATTTCATCTGCGGTATCGATAAGGTTTTTGATCAGGGGTATTTTGTCCGCGATTTTGGCGCCACCGAGAATAGCGAGGAAGGGGCGCTTGGGGTTGTTGAGAACGGCGGCAAAAGCGTCGAGTTCTTTCTGCATGAGGAAGCCAGCGACTTTATCGGGAAGATCCACACCAACAACGGAGGAGTGGGCGCGGTGGGCGGTGCCGAAGGCATCGTTTACGTAGATGTCGCCGAGTTTGGTCAGACTGGCGCGGAACGCGGCAACCTTGGCCGGATCGGCCTTGGTCGAGGTTCCGTCCTCGTTTTTGGCTTTGCCTTCTTCTTCAATATGGAAACGCAGGTTTTCGAGCAGGACGACATCACCGGGTTTCAGGGATGCACAGGCTTTTTCCACATCGGCTCCGACGCAGTCGTTCAGGAAGGTGACGGGTTTACCCAGCAGTTCCTGGAGTTTTTCTGCGACGGGTTTGAGAGAAAACTTGGCGGTGACTTTTCCGTCCGGACGGCCCAGATGACTCATCAAAACAACGGAGGCTCCCTGTTCCAGAGCGTATTGGATCGTTGGTAAGGCAGCCACGATGCGCTGGGGATTGGTGATTTCACCGGTTTTCTTGTCCTGGGGTACGTTGAAATCCACGCGGATAAGAACGCGCTTGTTTTTAAGAGGGATATCTTTGATCGATTTTTTCATGAAGATGGAAAGTGTGGAGGTTAATAACGCAAAGACGCCAAAAGTTGAAGGCGCAAGTTTTTTAAATTTCTTGCGTCTTTGCCTCTTGGCGTCTTTGCGTTGAAAATCAGCTTTTGGCGATCTGTTTTAGGAGATCCACACAACGGTTGGAGTAGCCCCATTCGTTGTCATACCAGCTGATAAGCTTGAAAAACTTGCTGTTTAACTGAATGCCGGATCCTGCGTCAAAAATACTGGAGTGGGAATCATGGATGAAGTCGCTGGAGCAGACTTCGTCTTCGGTGTAGGCCAGGATTCCCTTAAGGTAGGTTTCGCTGGCCTTTTTCATGGCAGCGGAGATTTCCTTGTAGCTGGTTTCCTTGGTGGTTTTGACCGTCAGATCAACCACGCTGACGGTCGGAGTCGGCACGCGGAAGGACATGCCGGTGAGCTTGCCTGCGACTTCGGGGATGGCCAAACCGACGGCCTTGGCGGCACCGGTGGTGGAGGGGATAATATTGATGGCGGCACTGCGTCCACCTTTCCAGTCCTTGGCGGAGGGGCCGTCCACGGTTTTTTGGGTGGCGGTGTAGCTGTGTACCGTGGTCATCAGACCTTCTTCAATACCAAAACCTTCTTTCAGGAGTACATGAACGACAGGCGCCAGGCAATTGGTTGTACAACTGGCGTTGGAAATGATGTGGTGCTTGGAAGCGTCATACTTTTCATTGTTCACACCCATGACGATGGTGATGTCTTCGCCTTTGCCGGGGGCAGAGATGATGACCTTCTTGGCTCCGGCTTCGAGATGGCCGCGGGCTTTTTCGGCTTCGGTGAAAAGACCGGTGGATTCAATCACATAATCGACGCCGAGTTCTTTCCAAGGTAGGGCGGCGGGGCCTTGTCTGACAGCGAGACATTTGATCCTGTGGCCGTTGACCACAAGAGTGTCATCTTCGGCGAGGGAGGGGGATGATTTTTCACTGGTGACAGTACCATCGAAACGGCCCTGAGTGGAATCGTATTTGACCAGGTAGGCCAGGTTATCGGCGGAAACGAGGTCATTGACCGCAACGACTTCAATTTCTTTTCCGAGCAGTCCCTGGGCGCATATGGCGCGAAATACAAGACGTCCAATTCTTCCGAAACCGTTAATACCGACTTTGATCATAATACTCCGAGTGAATAAGTTAAAGATGCTGGTTAATTCCCCTGTTCGGACCTTTAAGGTTGACTCATTGGAGAGGGCAAGGGAATAGGTACCTTAGAAAAGCGCACCAGCCCGTCAACGGGAAAAAGTGTGGCGAAGTCCTGCGTCGTCGCTTTGGCCCGGAAGAAATGATTTCTTTTTTTTTAGAAATGCAGACGCATAGGCACCATGGCCGACTGGGTGAAGCCATGCTTCTCATAAAAACCGACAGCGTTGGCCACCCGGTCGGTGAGAAGGGTGATGCGCAGATAACCCTGTTTGCGGGCGTAGGCCATGGCGTGGCCCAGGAGGAGGGAGCCGGCGCCTTTGCTGCGGAATTCTTTTTGAATGATCATGTCCTCCAGAAGAATGGCAGAGCCCCCGGAGGCTGTGCTCACGGTGAAGAGGAGACTGACCATGCCGACAGTGGCTCCATCGTTTTTCAGGACAAGAATGTGTCCGCTAGCCGGATTGTTCAAAATCTGCCGCAAAGCCCTGGATTGTTTATCTGTGTCTGGTTTGAACTCCGGCTCCATGCTGAAAAGGTCGGACAACAACTGGCTGAGTTGCGGTAAATCATCCAAGGTGGCGGCACTTACTTCGAGCATCTTTTTTTATTTTGCAGCCAAACACGGTGAAGTCCAGACGAAGCTTTGATTATATTTTATTCGCTAACAGGCCCTAATTCCCACAAGGAGGCGCCTGATAAAACGTGGAATTAATGGGAAGTCTTAAATGGTGAATTGTTTCATTGGTTGTTTGCTTCAAGGTCAACGGACAGGAAGTGCAGTGGGCTAGATCCATTTTAACATGCCACCTGTCCGTCAAAACGGCGCAGGTCCACAATTACTGTACACCAAGCACCTGATCCTGCAAAATACCGTTCTATCAGGTCGGGATCGTGCAGCGTGCCTGATGGAAATAACCATGGGCTTCTTTCCAACACTTCTAACAGGTTGCCACCCAGTCGTATAGATTAGGGGTTGCTTAATTGGCATGGTGAATGCCTTTAAGGCCGTATGACTACACATCTCAGACAACAGTTCAAAAAAATGGCATTAGTAGGCGCTCTTGCTTTACTCACAGGAACCCTTATGACGGCTTGTTCCACCCGTGGAAGTGACCGCTCCGACACTATGGGCAATAAAGGGGTCGCAAGGGTTGCGGAAAAAACCTACAAATTCAAAGGACGGATCGAATATAGCAACGAAGGACGTTTCTACTACATCGTGTCAGATCGTGGTAGGAATTATTATCCCCTGAATCTACAGAACTCCTACCGTCGGGACGGCCTCCGTGTGCAGGTCTATGGTCAGACACGTGGTTATGCCAAAGGCGGCAGCATGCGGGCCATCCACATTTACGAAATCAGCAGGCCAGCCAGAGATTAAATTCCTTCTGATCCACTCTTTAATATACCGGCAGGGAGAGCACTCTCCCTTGCCGGTATTTTTTTGATGGGCGGTTTTCCAATACGGTGTAGTACCGTTTATGGAAAAGAAATTATTTACCGAACTCGGACTCTCCTCCGAAGTGCTCAAAGCCATCGCGAAAATAGGGTATGAGCAGGCCTCGCCGATCCAGACTGCCTCGATTCCGGTTCTGATGTCCGGGGTCGATGTGGTTGGTCAATCCCAGACGGGTTCGGGAAAAACCGCAGCTTTCGCCATCCCCGCCATTGAAAAAGTCGACGCATCCCTGCGTGCTCCCCAGGTTTTGATCCTCTGTCCCACCCGCGAACTTGCCGTGCAGGTGGCGGAAGAAGTGGCCAAGCTGGCTTTTTTCAAACGTGGTGTTCGTGAGCTGCCCATTTACGGCGGACAATCCTACGAGCGCCAGTTCCGTGGTTTGCAAAACGGTGCCCAGATTATCATTGGGACGCCAGGGCGTGTTATGGATCACTTGGAACGAAAATCCTTGAATTTGGACAACCTCAAAATGGTGATCCTTGATGAAGCAGACCGCATGTTGGACATGGGGTTTGTCGATGACATCCGCATCATCCTGAAAAAAGCTCCGGCTGAGCGGCAGACGGTTTTCTTTTCAGCTACGCTACCGAAACCCATTCTGGATCTGATCAAAACCTTCACCCGTAAACCGGTCAATGTAGCGATAGAGGCCCAGGCCATGACCATTCCCAATATTGACCAGGTCTACTATGAAGTGGATCGTCGCTCCAAGCTGGATGTGCTTTGCCGTTTGATCGATATCCAGGACATCAAATTCGGGATCATTTTTTGTTCGACCAAAATGATGGTGGACGAACTGGTGGAACATATGATGGCGAGAGGTTATTCCGCCGACAAGATGCATGGTGACATGACACAGGTGGCCAGGGAAAAAGTCATCGGTAAATTTCGCCGTCGTGGTCTGGAATTTTTGGTGGCGACGGATGTGGCAGCGCGCGGACTGGACGTGGATGATATTGAGGTTGTTTTCAACTACGATTTACCCCATGACGGAGAGGACTATATTCATCGTATCGGCCGCACCGGAAGGGCCGGGCGAACCGGGCGTGCCATCACCTTCGTGTCCGGACGTGAAATTTATAAGATGCAAAATATCATCCGCTTCACCAAGGCCCGGATCCGGCGCGAAAAAATCCCTTCGCTCGATGAGGTGGAAGAAAAACGTGCCAACGTCTTTTTTGAGTCCCTGCAGGAAACGTTGCAAAAAGGAAAATTCAAGAAGCAGGACGCCTTGATCGAACGTCTCCTCGACCAGAATTATGCCGCAACGGACATTGCCTCGGCTCTCATTCACTTATTAACCGGGGGCGATAAAGCCCAGTCCAGTCCCGCAGATGCAGCACCTGCCCGTGATAAAGAGCGCCAGGAACCGCAACGCCGCGAGCAACGGGAGCCACGCGAGCGTTCTTCCGGGAGAGAGCGGCCACAGCGTCGCGAACGTGAACCGCGTAAAGAATCTTCCCGTGAGGAAAGACCGAAGTGGGCTCCCAAACCCAAAGTTCAGGGAGAATCATGGGCCGAACGTTTGGAAAAAAAAGACATCCAGGCACCCGAGACAGCAGCGGATGCCGTTTCCCGTGAGCCGGGTATGAAACGCATTACCTTCGGCGCGGGCCAGGAACATGGCGTTGAGATCGGGGATATTGTCGGTGCCATCATCGGGGTTGCTAAAATTCCCAGGGATGCCGTGGGCGCCATCCGGATGAAATCAAAGCATAGTTTTGTTGATGTCCTGGAAGAGCATGCGGCACATGTTATCAAAAAGCTGAATGGTATCGAGTTCAAGGAACGCAAGCTTTGGTGCAAGTAAAGGGGATTGCAGGACGCGGCAAACGGTTTAGAAGGGGCATGCAGCCTGCACGATTGTTGGGTAAATTCTGTAGGACTTCATTTATGTAAGTTAGACTCCAGAAAGTAGTTACATCTATTTTAGTGCGCGCGGCATGCGTTTTGCGTAATAGATGTAGCGAAACCTCAACATTAAGGAAACTATGTCTACAATTCTCTTCATCATTCTGATCCTCCTGCTTGTCGGTGCATTACCGGTTTATTCACATAGCAAAAGTTGGGGCTACGCTCCAGCCGGTGGTTTGGGAACTCTGCTGGTCATTCTGCTGCTTCTTGTGGTCTTTGGTGTGATTTGATCCGGAACTTCTAGTTTGTGAAAACCTCTACAAAAATCCGTCTGGCTGGTTCTTCATCAGGTATACGGTTGTGAAAGTTTTCGGGAATAACTAGGATTGTCGCATGTTGCGCGCGCGGTTGGTTCTAGGCATGATTTGTCTACTGGTCATCCTGGTAGCCGTTGGACTGTACACCGTTGACCGCTACCGCGATCTGGGACTGCGGGTGCAGGTCGTTCAGGACGAAAACGACCAAATCTTTCGTTCCATGCAGGGCATGCGGATTACAACCAATACAGCATCCTCGGTTCTGCTTTTGGCGCGTGAGAATGATCAGGTGAGCATCCGGGAGCGTAATGCCAAAACCGGCGAGGAAATCAACACCACCCTCCGCCTGATGATTCTGGCGATGATCACAGCGTTGATTGTTGCCATTTACATGTTCATTCGCATCACCCAGGGATTTCTGTCGCCCTTGGAAGCCTTGACTCAATCAATCAGGAAGGTTGGGGAGGGGAATCTGGATCTCAGGCTGCCCATGAATGGCAAAGACGAAATTTCTGTGCTGGCGCGCACTTTCAATCAAATGTCGGAACAGCTCAAAAACCATCGGGAAACAAGTACCGGACGGCTCACCCAATTAAACCGCACCATCCAGCAGACTATCGCCTCCTTCCCGGATCCAATCTTCGTACTGGATGTTTCAGGGGCAGTCGAATTTCGCAACCCTTCTGCCGATGCGCTGGCCGTCCAGCTCATGTTTGCCGGTGTTTCCCGGCTCCCGGAAAAAGTAGAGGAACTGGTGGAGCGTGTGAGTAAGAGTGGCCAGGATCATCTGCCCACACTCTTGAAGGACGCCCTTTGTTTTAAATTTGAAAGTCAGGATCATTATTACATGCCCCGGATAATTCTGCTCCGGCACGAACAGGAAAAGTCTTTTGGTGTAGCCATTATTCTGGAAGAAATCACCCAGGCACTACTTCTGGATCAGGTCAAAACAAACCTGGTATCCACTGTAAGTCACGAACTTAAAACTCCGCTGACCAGCATACGGATGGTTCTATACCTCTTGTTGGAGCAGTCGGTTGGCACCGTGAATGAACAACAGAAAAACCTTTTAAGTACAGCGCGTGAAGATACGGACCGACTGCTGAAAACGCTTAATGATCTCCTGGATTTGACTCGCTTGGAGGAAGGGCCTCCGCAGATGAATTGCGAAGTGGTGTCCCCAAGAGATCTTTTGCAACATTCGATGGAACGTGTGCAGGAAAGCGCATCGGCCTCCAATCACCGTCTGACTCTTCTCGTCGAAGACCACCTTCCCGATGTTTCAGTTGACCGCCAGAGAATGGCTTATGTTTTCGATAATTTATTGGCCAATGCACTCAAGTATTCCTCTCCTGAATCTGGAATCGAGGTTCGTGCCGGTACTGCCGGTCAGGACCATGTTCGTTTTTCCATGAAGGATCATGGTGCCGGAATTCCCGGGGAGTATGTGGATCGGATTTTCGATAAATTTTTCAGGGTGCCGGGAACACGGAAAACCGGGACAGGCTTGGGACTTTCCATTGCCCGGGAGATTGTTCTGGCCAACCATGGCACCATTGGCGCCAGCAGCGAGGAAGGCCAAGGCTCGGAATTTTATGTGATCCTGCCTGTGGCTACGGCAAGCTCCCCGGAGGCAAAAATCTGATTCCGGCGGGAACTTTGTTTGAATAAGCCCAGACCTGACTTTAGCGCAGGCAAAGACCAGGGATTGTTAGTCCAGGCCGTATTTCTTGCGTTTGCGATAAAGTGTGGCCGGGTCTATGCCCAGACACAGCGATGCCTGCTCAAGGCTGCCGGCCTTTTTCACAACGATCCGGATATGTTGCTTCTCAAGTTCTTCGATGGAGACCATCGAACCAACCTGGACTTCAGCGTTTTCCGATTGGCTGCGGCGACGGAGCTGCTCAGAGAGATCTTCCAGTTTGATCGTGTCATCAGAGGCCAGGATGACAGCATGCTCAATCGCATTCCGCAGTTCACGGATGTTTCCAGGCCAACTATAACTTTTCATGGCCTGGAGAACCTCGGGTGAGAATCCTTTGATCTTTTTCTTCATTTGTCTGGAGAAAAACTGGAGCAGCCTTTTGGCAATCTCTTCCAGATCCAACGGCCTTTCGCGAAGAGGGGGCATTTCGAGCGGCATGACATTCAGTCGGTAATAGAGATCCTCCCTGAAATGTCCCGTCTTGATGGATTCCTCCAGACGGCGATTGGTCGCCGCGATGATACGCACGTTGGCTTTACGCACTTTGGTGTCGCCCACCCGTTCATATTCACGCTCCTGGATCAAACGCAGAAGTTTGGACTGCAATTCCAAGGGTAACTCCCCGATTTCGTCCAGAAAAAGAGTCCCCCCATCCGCAGTGGCCACTTTGCCGACCGTGTCACTAACGGCACCAGTGAAGGCTCCTTTGACATGTCCAAACAGTTCGCTTTCCAGTAGTTCCCGCGAAAGGCTGGGACAATGCACCAGGACTAATGGCCGCTCTTTCCTGTCGCTGTTTTTGTGGATACGCCGCGCCAGTTCAGTTTTTCCTGTACCACTTTCACCCAGAATCAGGACACTGGCGGGGGAGATGGCCACTTTGTCCGCCAAGTCGTAGATCCTACGTACGTTGGTGTCTTTGGTTTCCTGTTCAATGCCAGGATTTTCCTGCTCGATATGGTGCTCCAACTCGCTGACCCGGCGTTCCAGTTTTCGCATTTTTTGAATGCGATAAAAGACCTGACGCAGTTCGTCTGGCGTGAAGGGTTTTTGCACGTAATCCTTGGCCCCCAGTTTCATGGCCTCGACGGCCGTTTCGACGGATGCATGGGCTGTGAAGACGACGACGGCCAGATCTGGCTGGATTTTGTTGAGTTCCTGGAGAACTTCCAAGCCGTTTTCTTTTCCAAGGCGCAGATCAAGCAG
>Ga0163151_10009510_pt1 | contig 10518 bp, 9 predicted proteins | sample OliLakLV19MP5IB2_FD_145596 | JGI IMG/M metagenome (GOLD analysis project Ga0163151, IMG submission 145596) | Freshwater microbial mat bacterial communities from Lake Vanda, McMurdo Dry Valleys, Antarctica - Oligotrophic Lake LV.19.MP5.IB-2 | ecosystem: Environmental > Aquatic > Freshwater > Lake... | reverse complement strand
GGGCTGGTCCGAAGCACAAACAGCTTAGGTCCACTGTTGGGTGGACTCATATCCTCGCGGTCTGCTTTCTGAAGGGTCCCGAAAATTGGCAGTTGACAGAAATCCGGGTATCTCCCAGGATCGGCAAGGACAGCCACGGTCAGAGGACGTTGCGGCCCTGGCAGCAGAACAGAAGATGCTACTACAGCTGCAATCAGAGCCGGCGGGACGCCAGCGCTCTCCCAGGATCGGCAAGGACAGCCACGGTCAGAGGACGTTGCGGCCCTGGCAGCAGAACAGAGGATGCTACTACAGCTGCAATCAGAGCCGGCGGGACGCCAGCGCTCCCAGGATCGGCAAGGACAGCCACGGTCAGAGGACTCAGTTCGCCTAAGTGATCGGCATTAGGCGTCCCACCGCTGTGATGTAGATGCCATGCAAGGGCCGGGCGCGACGCGCCCCCACATCGGAGCTGGAGAAAGAAAACGGTTTCGCGACGAGATGGTAAACTCTCCTGTTGTTCAACAGGAGTGCTGCCAATGCTGAAATCTGAAGCAGAGCAAATGATCCGTCGAACGCTGGAGGAATCCGGCGGCGCAGAGATGACCGACGAACAGGTCGCGCTCATGGCGCAGATCATCATGAAAATTGCCGGTCGCATGATTGAAGAGGCATTCTCTTCCTCTGCACAGAGACAAAATTCCGGCGGCAAACCAAACTTCTTTACAAGCTAACGAGATTAAAATGACTACCACTATGACCAAGACTGTTCTTGAGCAAGCGCGCGAGTTGCAGAACGAGATTGTAGAGACGCGCCGCCAAATTCACATGCATCCTGAACTGAGCTTTCAAGAGCATGAGACGAGCAAATTGGCAGCTGCGCGCTTACAAGGCCTTGGATATGCAGTAACCAGCGGCATTGCTGGTACCGGCATTTACGCCGATCGAGGCACCGGAAAGACAGTCGCCATCCGCGCCGACATGGATGCACTACCGGTTTTAGAAAAAAGCACGGCCTCTTACAGATCAAAGATCGACGGCGTGATGCACGCCTGTGGCCACGACGCCCATGTCTCATGCGCACTGGCAACGGCAAAGATACTTTCCAGAGAAAGCTTGACCGGTCGCATTCGCATGATCATGCAACCGGCTGAAGAAGATGTAGACGCAGAAGGCAAATCCGGCGCGCGAAAAATGATCGAGCAAGGCGCTATGGAAGGCGTGTCAGCGGTTATCGGACTGCACATGGATGCCTCAATTCCGGCCGGAAAAGTAGCAATTCAGCCAGGTCCCGTGATGGCAGCAGCTGATGGCTTTCGTATCATCATCCACGGCAAAGGCGGTCATGGAGCCTATCCTGAAGCCACTATCGATGCGGTTGTATTGGCTTCGCACGTAATCCAAGCAGTGCAGCAAATAGTGTCAAGACGAATTGCCGCTGTGGACCCGGCAGTAGTTACACTCGGGTCAATTCACAGCGAGAGCACCAGAGGCAATGTAATATCCGAGCGCGTCGAACTTCTCGGCACCATTCGCAGCTTCAATGAGTCGGTGCGCGAGAAATTGATCGAAGAAGTACACCGCGCTTGTTCGGTTGCACGCGCGCTGGGCGGCGATTTCGAAGCAGACTTCGAAATGGGTTATCCAGCGACAGTAAACGACCCTGCCGTCACACAGGTTTTGCGCGACACCGCCTGTGAACTGATTGGCGAAGAAAATGTCATTACCATTTCGCCGAAGACATGGGCAGAAGATTTCTCCATGCTCGCTCAAGCCGCACCGGGAGCCTTCATGTTCCTCGGTTGCGAGATAGAAGGAGATCGCCGCGCGCATCATAGCCCCACATTCGATATCAACGAGTCCGGCTTGTATTTGGGCACAGCAATTCTTGCAGAGACAGCGCGGAGACTACTTTCCCGCTGATGAATCCGCATCTCTCAGAGCTGCAACCATACCCGTTTGAGAAGCTGGCTAAGTTGAAAACCGGCTTAGAGCCACCTGCGCACTTGCGGCCGATTGCTCTTTCCATCGGCGAACCGCAGCATCCGGCACCAGCATTTGTGAAAGCAGAACTTGCAGCCAGGCTCGATGGCCTTTCAAAATATCCAACAACGAACGGTTCTCTAGAGTTCCGCTGCGCTATCGCCGATTGGCTCGCGAACCGTTTTCACGTCGACCGCGATACTATCGATCCGGAGCGCAACGTGCTTCCGGTCAATGGCACGCGCGAAGCTCTATTTGCCTTTACGCAATGCATCATTGACCCAAAGCCGGATGCACTGGTTGTGATGCCAAATCCGTTCTATCAAATCTATGAAGGCTCAGCGCTTTTAGCCGGAGCAACGCCCTATTTGGTTAACGCCACCGAAGAGAACGGTTTCGTACCGGACTTTGATGCCGTGCCGGAGGACGTGTGGAAACGCTGCCAACTATTGTTTGTCTGCAGTCCAGGAAATCCCACCGGAGCGGTTCTAAATCACCGCGTACTGAAGAACCTGATAGAAAAGGCTCAGAAATACAACTTTGTCATCGCCTCGGACGAATGTTATTCAGAAATCTATTTCGATGAAATGAAGCCGCCATCTGGGTTACTGGAAGTTGCAGCAGAAGCATCACCAGGGCAGTTTTCCAACTGCATTGTCTTTCACAGCCTGTCCAAACGCTCTAGCCTTCCAGGGATGCGCAGCGGCTTCGTTGCCGGAGACAGTCACTTGATAGAGAAGTTCTGGCTCTACCGCACGTACCACGGATGTGCCATGTCGCCTCCGGTTCAAGCTGCTAGCATCAAAGCCTGGCAGGATGAGGAACACGTGCTGGCCAATCGCGACCTCTATCGACAAAAATTCGATGAAGTGCTTAAAGTGTTGCAGCCAGTAATGAACGTTCGCCGCCCAGACGCGGGCTTTTACCTCTGGCCGGAAACACCGATAGATGACCAAGAATTTGCCCGCGATCTTTTCAGTTGCTACAATCTCACCGTCCTTCCTGGCTCGTACCTATCACGAGAAGCCCACGGCATCAATCCTGGAACCAATCGTATCCGTATGGCTCTGGTGGCGTCAATCGATGAATGCATTGAAGCGGCACAGAGACTGCACCAATTCCTGATGGAGATAAAATCCAAATGACCGAAGCTGCAAGTACCGCCATTGAGCAAAGCGAGGCCCGGCACACTATCGAACAGGCGTTCGAGAATCGCGCTCAAATTTCGCCAACCAACGCGGATCCAAACATCCGTTCGGCTGTGCAACAAGTCCTCAGCCACCTCGATGCTGGCACCTTGCGTGTCGCTGAAAAAACAGCAGGCGCATGGGTAGTCAACCAATGGGTCAAGAAAGCAGTGCTCCTGTCATTCCGACTGGAAGACAACAGCGTTATGCCAGCTGGCTACACTAACTTTTACGATAAAGTTCCAACTCGCTTTGCACAATACGATGCCCAGCAATTCAAAGAAAGCGGTGTTCGCATCGTGCCACCAGCAGCAGTGCGACGCGGCAGTTACATTGCCTCAGATGTAATCATCATGCCCTCCTTTATCAACATCGGGGCATATGTAGATAGCGGTACCATGATTGACACCTGGGCCACGGTCGGCTCCTGTGCTCAAGTTGGGAAAAATGTCCACATTTCCGGAGGTGCTGGTTTGGGAGGTGTGCTCGAACCATTGCAAGCAAGTCCCACCATCATCGAAGACAATTGCTTCATTGGCGCGCGGTCTGAAATCGTCGAGGGCGTTATCGTTGAAGAAGGTTCGGTAATCTCCATGGGCGTCTTCATCGGTCAAAGCACAAAGATACTCAATCGCATGACCGGCGAAATCACCTATGGACGCATCCCGGCTGGGTCTGTTGTGGTGGCCGGCAATCTGCCATCGAAGGACGGCACCTATAGCCTTTACTGCGCTGTGATAGTTAAACAGGTCGATGAAAAAACTCGCGGAAAAGTTTCCCTGAACGAATTGCTCCGAGTAGGCGATGACTAACCAGGAACAGCAGGTATCAGCAACTGTCCAACTGGCAATTGAGCTAATTGGTCGCCGTTCGATAACGCCTGATGATGCCGGATGCCAGGCTGCCATTGCTGAAAAATTAGAAGCGCTAGGTTTCACAATCGAGCCTATGCACTTCGGCGAAGTGAATAATCTTTGGGCGCGTCGAGGCACTCAGGGACCACTGTTCGTCTTCGCCGGGCACACGGATGTCGTGCCTCCAGGTAATGAAGAAGACTGGACGTTTCCTCCTTTTTCACCGACGCTCCACGAAGGCAAACTCTATGGTCGCGGCACTGCGGACATGAAGTGCGCCATTTCCTCAATGCTTACTGCAGTTGAGCGCTTCATTGACAAAAATCCGACCGCAAATGGCTCGCTTGGTTTTCTCATAACCAGTGACGAGGAAGGCATTGCTGCCGATGGCACGGTTCGTGTAATTGAGGCGCTGCAGGCACGCGGGGAAAAGATCGATTACTGCATCGTCGGCGAATCAACGAGCTCTGATACCGTATGCGATACCATGAAAAATGGACGACGCGGGACTCTCACTGCCAAACTTACTGTAAAAGGCATTCAAGGCCATGTGGCATACCCGGACCGTGCGATTAACCCAATTCATCAAAGCGCTGCAGCAATAGCGGAATTGTGCGAGCAGCAGTGGGATCAAGGAAACGAATTCTTTTCTCCGACCACCATGCAATTTTCCAACGTCCATTCTGGCAGCGGCGCTGACAATGTTATACCCGGCTCCTTGGCAGCCGTATTTAACTTTCGATTTTCCAGTGCCTTGACAGATGAATACTTGCGCAATCAAGTAGGTGCAATCTTCGATAAGCACAGTCTGGACTACGTCATAGAATGGAGACTTGGTGGGCGCCCTTTCCTGACACAGCCAGGCACACTGACCGATGCCGTGCGGGCGGCAGTGAAAGAGGTTGTCAACACGGATTGTCAATTATCCACTACTGGTGGCACATCAGATGCTCGATTTATCGCTCCGACCGGCGCCCAGGTAATTGAACTTGGGCTTGTCAACGAGACCATTCACAAAGTCGATGAGCACGTTTATGCCAATGACGTCGACACGCTAGCAGCGGTTTACGAGCGCATTTTAGAAAAATTGCTTCTCCTTTAACGAAGATAAATCAAACTTGCTTGCGTTTGGAGGATTGGTGCCACTATGGTCAGGCGTTCTTCTGTTACGCCAATTTTCGCCTGAGTTTCTTTCACTCCCAACCCTATAGCCCCGCTAACGTCGCAAGCACTACTGACTCCGTCAGCAAGATTCTTGTGGCGTTGATGTTTGGCTTGTTGGAAGTGATGCAGGTGAGAGCTAGTGCTTTGTTCTTGGCATGCACGAAGAATTCAGCTGTTCCGTCCTGCTCAGTGCAGGAAGATTGGAGAACAATCATGTTAAGTGCCATCGTGTTCACCGTCCTCTTCGGACTCGTCTGGGGTTGCCTCTGGGGCGCTCTGGAAGCGCTGTTCATCATCAAGGGCTTTCTCGATAGCCCCCAACCCATCACCCAAATCATCCGCGGCTTCCTCTGCATGCTCATCTCGAGCTTCGCAACCGGCTTGCTCCTCGGCGGAGGTGGTGGTGGAATTTTGACTATCTTCGTTGCCATCGTGGTATCGATTTACGCGCGCCCTTGGGTCATTTCCAAGTGGCAATCGTAAGCAACGCTCGGCGTCGCCCGGGTTTTGCAAAGTAAAAGGGGGGCACCACCCGTGTGGGTGGTGCCCTACCTTTTTCAGGAAATTCAAACCAACCAACGATATGCCTACAGAATTCATTGCCATAGCTGCCATCGTCGCGGCAGTCGCCTGCCTGATCTTCCACATCCGCTTTGACTTAGCCATCCGCAGGCTCTACCCTGCTTCTAAGGTCAGCGCAGAAGCCTGTAAGGCAGCAGTTTCCCAATACCGGAAGCTCGACCGCTATAGAATGGGCACCGCTTGTGGTGTCATCGCCAGCTTTGCCATCTGCGGCATTCTCTGGAGTGTGCCAGGCCTTAGTGCACTTTGGAGTGGATCAACGGAGATCTTAGTGAAGTTGACAGCTTCCGCTATCTTCCTTTCCACCTTTGTCATCGTCGAGCGGCATAACTATCATCGAGATTGCCGATAGCCAGACCGGAAGAAGGGAGCCAGCTTGGGATTGCGCAGGGTTCTATCCCCTCTGCAATTACTTTGGTGGTGTCCTTTCTTTTTATTGATTTTTTACTATACTTTATGGTGGACACCTAGACGCGCGGCTACCTCAGGGCGGGCAGGATTCCCTCGCTCCCGAAAAAATAGACACTGGTTCTTATCGCGCTGCTACTTATGGACATGCTTTTCCATTTCCGCAAGTTTCAATCTAAGCTGTTTGCTTTCGTTTGTCTTCTCCAAGAAAAGCTCGTCTCGGCGAAGCAAAACCTGCTTGCCGAACCTCAGAAACTCCTTGGTTTTACCTGTTGCCTTATAGAGCCGCAATTGTGTAAAAGCACCAGCATAGTACGAGGGATCGTAAATCTGCTTGCCTAACGACTTGGTAATTTCGTCCATCATGGCGATTGCCTGCGCCAAGCGCCCCTGTTCTATCAGCGCCTCAACCAATTCACAGCGAAAGGTAAGCAACACATAGGACGGCGAGGAAGATTCAGCGCCTAGCCGAATAGCTTTGCGGAAATATTGTTCCGCTACAACTGGCTCCCCATGCCACTTGTAATTTTCCCCGATGACACATGCGATAGCAGCGCGATACGCATTTGTGTCGGCGCCTTCGTAGGCGAAAGTCAAATATTTCTTGGCTTTCTCGAACTGACGACGATCTTTGTAAGCTTCGCCCACTCGAGAAGCTACTTTCCACAACCCGAACTCCTTCCCCAGCTTTTTATGCGCGCCTACTTGCAGCGCTTTTTCACCAATGAGCAATGCTTCAGTAACTCTTTTATTTTGCAACAGACAAAACATGATATCGTCGGGGAATGTCGCACATTCTGGCATGCCAAACAGCTTGTCGCCAAGCTTCTTGTACACTCGCTGATAGCATTCCACTGCTGCATCGAATTCTCCATCCTTGCGCCTGATAGCACCAAGCTGACAATAAAGCCTGGCATACTGCGAATCGGACAGTGATCCATCAACGCCGGCTGCTAACATCAGAAAAGTTTCTGATAGGTCCAATCGCCCAAGTTGATTCGTTGCCCCGGCCGTATCAATCCACGCCTCAGGTTTCATCGGGTGTCCAACCGGAAGCGAATTTGTAACCTCTTGGAACACGTGGAAGGCTTCGCGAACTTGTCCATCACTCAGCAATAACCTCCCATGCGTCAAACGCACCAGGGCATAGCGTGGATCGTTAACCAGATTCATCTTCTCCAACAATGCCAGCAGCCGTTCATTGATTGCAAACACTTTCTCGGCGCGATGGTTTCGCTCACAAAACTTCAGATATCGCTGTAATGCTTTCAGCTGGAAATCGTTATACAGACTGGCTCGTGCGGCAATATCTGCAGCCTTGTTGTAAACAACATCAGCTTCTTCCGGCAGACCAGACTTCTCAAACTCAGCAGCAACAGTTAGCAGCTTGTCCAATTTGGAAACAAGAATGGGCTCGCTGGTATTAGCCTCCACCTGCAGTTTCTGGCGATACGAAAACACGGCATCTCGGTCCTTTAAGCCATTCTTGTTCGATTCATCTAACAACTTGTTTATCTGCTCTAAAACTACGCACGCATCCTGCACATTGTTCATGCGACAATATGCGCGGCCGAGTCCAAAGTAAATACGCGCCTTGGTTCTGGCATCGACTTGACTCAAAAATGGCAGTGCATCGTCCATGTAGACTCGCTCTGCTTCTCGAAAGTTACCTCGAGAGTCTATGATCTTGCTAGCCAGGTCATCTGCAGAATTCAGTACTTCTTTGCTAGGTGCACCGGACGTCTTCTTCCAAACGAGATGTAGCCGGGCTTTATCAACTTCAGTCATACAAAGCGGAACTGCCACTGCCATAGCTGCAACTGCCACCAACGCTAACGGAAGTATTGCAGCACCCTTCTTTGAGCCAAGTTGCAGTTGCTCCAGCCGATTCGCCGAAGACGTTTTTTGAAAACTTGGCTTGTTTAATGCCACCAAAGCATCGCGGAAAGCTGTGATGTCTTGAAAGCGATCCTTTGCAGACTCCGCAGTTGCCTTTTCAACTATCCAACGCACAGATTCCGGCACAACACCGTCCTTCTCCAGCGCCTCAAAAAACATGTATCCAACTGCATAGATGTCCGATCTCGCGTCTATTTGCAGCCCCAACTTCTGCTCAGGGCTCATATACAGCAACGTGCCCAGAACCTCTCCAGCCTGAGTCAAATGCTGTTGATCGCAGCCAAGGAGAGAGAACTTGGCTGTGCCAAAGTCCACAATCTTCACCTGTTCCTGGCCTTGAGCGCCCTCGATGATAACGATATTGCTCGGTTTCAGGTCGCGATGAATCACACCGCGCTCATGAGCGTGTGCAAGTCCATCGGATATCTGCTCAAACAGTCGAATCGTTCGTTGAAAATTGAGTGGCTTCTCTCTTTGAAGTATCGTCGCCAGATTCGACCCGCTTAGAAACTCCAGCACCAAGTACGGTTGCCCGATCGGTGATACGCCTACGCTGTGGATGGCGTTCACATTCGGGTGTTGAAGCCGACTGGCGGCCTGAGCTTCCCTACGAAAACGCTGGACGTTGACAACCTCCGACAGATAATCGGCTTTAAGAACCTTGATCGCCACAAAACGCTCAAGCACTTTGTGCCGAGCTTTATAAACAAGGCTCATTCCGCCTTGACCGATGAATTCGACTATTTCAATTCCATCCAGCAGCGGCCCGATGAGCGGGTCCGCTTCGATCAGCAATTTTCCGTCAGCCGGACAGTTGACAACTTCCGGCGCAAACGACTGTCCACATGCGGGACAGAGCTTTGCTTTACCAATTGCGCGACCGTGCTGCGTCATTATCCAGTTATGTACCCGAATTACTAGTGCGCGATGCCTGTGTGCGAGCTGCACCAAGCATCAAGGCGAACTTGTTCATGACATCCAGAAATTGAGGAAAAAGGCTGTCTTCTACGGTTGCGTCCGCTAGTCCGGTTCTCGTAGGCTCAGTTCATCATCTTTCCTTTATTTTTTGGAATCTCTTCGCTCTAACGCACAGACCCCAATAACTCCCGGCGCTTCCTACAGGTTCTTTCGAACTGTGTGAGGTGCCACCAATCCGTGGCGGTTGCCACTTTCACGCTTGAGGTAAGGAATTACTCCGCCCTCGGCACTTAACCAGGACCTCCGCTCGAGGCCCAGGGGGTATCACCATGACAAGCAAATTCATCCGCGCCCTCGCGTTGTTCGCGGTGGCCCTGTTCGTTTCCGCTCATACATTCACTGCCGTGGGCATCGTCGATGCAAGCCAGCTCCTGCAATTGGCAGGCGACGTTTCTGGGACCACTGCCGCCGCGCAAACTCCTGAGGAGTTCTATCGCACCGTCTGGCAGTCGGCCAAGGATAACTTCCTCTGGCAGGACCGCATGAAGGACTGGGACAAGTGGGAGCATAAGTTCGATGGAAAGCTCAAAACGCATAGCGACGCTGAGCGAGCCATCAACCAAATGCTTGGATCCTTGAAGGACCACTACACGTACTACAAGGACCCGACTGTTACGGCCGCTCGTGGCGCTGCTGCAGAAGCCAAGAACGTTGTCACGTACAAGATGCTGCCCGATGACATCGGCTACATCAAAATCCGCACCTTCGGTTCGGTGCATACCTCTGACGAAGTGGAAGCTGCGCTGAAGGCAATGCCTAAAGCCAAAGCGTTCATCATCGACCTCCGTGATAACGGTGGTGGCTTCGTTTGGCAGGCTTTCCGGGTGTTTTCACTGTTCGCTGACAAGGGCGTTTTTACCAAGCTCACCGGTATGTACGGCGGGTCTGCGTATAAGGAAACGCTGGAATTGACAGCAACGGAGATGCTGGACATCGAAAACGGCACCACCAAGACGCACACTCGTCCGACGAACAACACTGGCACCAAACCGGTAGTGATACTGGTCAACGGTGACTCTGCTTCGGCGTCCGAGATGCTGACCGGCGCGTTGAGAGACAACGCCCGAGCAAAAGTCGTCGGCACCCAGACTTTCGGTAAGGGTATCGCTCAGATCACGGTGAACTTGGACCGAAAAGCCTCGGTACAAATCACTTTCGCTCAGTACTACTTCCCGGGCGGCGGTTCGATCCACGGCGTCGGAATCAAACCCGACAAAGCGGTGACCGCCGGCACGTCTGGAGACGCGCAGCTTACAGAAGCCGTGAAGATGGCTAAGGAAGAACTTACGAAATGAGCGTCTTGTCCGACCGACAGACCTGGCAACTCTGCGCCCAGAGGAAGCGTCTGCGTGCATTGTTGATTGCCGGTGCAAGTCTCTTACCAGCTTGCAGTTGCCATTCGCTTAGCTAAACTCCATCTTTGTGGAGTTTAGCTTTTTTTCCGGCACATCTATTATCGCTCCTAGTATCTAAGTCCCATATAC
>Ga0163151_10009504_pt1 | contig 10522 bp, 9 predicted proteins | sample OliLakLV19MP5IB2_FD_145596 | JGI IMG/M metagenome (GOLD analysis project Ga0163151, IMG submission 145596) | Freshwater microbial mat bacterial communities from Lake Vanda, McMurdo Dry Valleys, Antarctica - Oligotrophic Lake LV.19.MP5.IB-2 | ecosystem: Environmental > Aquatic > Freshwater > Lake... | reverse complement strand
GGCCGACACCAACCTGAAGGATGAAGCGGGCGATTTGGAAAAGCAGCGCAAGGAAATGGTGGACGAATTCAAAAAGGGTGAGGCTGATTACAAAAAATTGATGGAGAAAGCCAACGACCAGGCCATCACGGTGGAGGAGCGGGCCAGCAGCAAGCAGGCGGCGGAGAAGAAATTTATTGAACTTAAGGACCTCGAACAAACCGTTGCGAGGTTCGAGCAAAGTTCCCGGGCGAAGCTTGGGGAAAAACAGCGCCGCAAACGCGACGCCATTCTCCAGGAGATTCGTGACATCGTGAATGCGAAAGCCAAAACCAGCGGCTTTACCATGGTGATTGATGTGGCCGCCTCCAGCATCAACGACACGCCGGTCGTGATGTACAACAACGGGGACAACGACCTGACCGAAATGGTTTTGAATCAGTTGAACGCCTCGGCTCCGCCTCTTTCCAAAACTGAAGAGGCCCCCAAAACCGACGCGAAGAAATAATATCCCGCAGTCGAACCATGCCAGCGCAATCTCTTTGTTGAGATTGCGTTTTGCTTTCGGTTGGATCCGTTTCAGAATCTGGCCATGGCGCTTCTATGGCGGTGGGAACTGTTTTTTGCCGATTCCCTCTCCTTTTTTGGGAATTGACCGTGGGCACCTTGACGAGCGGCAATTGAACGCTATTCATAGTCCATGCAAATGGATCGCTTAACTATCAAGGCACAGGAGGCATTTCAGTCGGCCCAGCAGATCGCCCATCGAAATTCCCATCAGGAAGTCGATGGCGAACATCTGCTCGCCGCGATGTTGGAGCAAAACGACAGTCTTACCCCCGCGCTTCTGGAAAAGCTCGGTGTGTCGGCGGAAAAAATTTCGGCCAGCCTCAACGACGAGTTGTCGCGTCGCGTCAAAGTCCAGGGCACAAGTTCTTCAGATATCTTTCCCAGTTCGTCGCTAAAGAAAACCTTGGATGCGGCGGAAAAGGAGGCGTCAAAGTTAAAAGATGATTACATCAGCGTGGAACACTTGCTTCTCGGCCTTCTCGATGAGGCTGGGGCGCCGCTCAAAAAAATCTTTCAGTCCAACGGATTGAAACGGGACGCCGTTCTGAAGGCGCTGGTCGATTTGCGCGGCAACCAGCGCGTCACGGACCAGAATCCAGAGGGGAAATTTCAGGCGCTCGACAAATACGGGCGCGATCTGACGGCATTGGCTCGCGCGGGCAAGATCGACCCGGTCATTGGTCGCGACGAGGAAATCCGTCGCGTCATGCAGGTGCTGACGCGGCGCACCAAGAATAATCCGGTGCTCATTGGTGAGCCGGGCGTGGGCAAGACGGCCATCGCGGAGGGTTTGGCGCGGCGCATTGTCAGTGGCGATATTCCAGAATCACTCAAGAACAAGCGACTCGTGGCGATGGATCTGAGCGCGATGATTGCCGGTGCGAAATATCGAGGCGAGTTTGAGGATCGGCTGAAAGCATTTCTCAAGGAGATCACCGCGAGCGAGGGCAGGATTATTCTGTTCATCGACGAGTTGCACACGATCGTGGGCGCGGGTGCGGCAGAGGGCGCCACCGATGCGGCCAACATTATGAAGCCGCAGCTCGCGCGAGGTGAATTGCGTTGCGTTGGCGCGACCACGCTTGACGAATACCGCAAGCACATCGAGAAAGACCCTGCTTTGGAACGGCGGTTCCAGCCGGTGCAGGTGGCCGAGCCGACCGTCGAGGCCACCGTCGCGATCCTGAGGGGATTGAAGGAGCGTTACGAAGTTCATCACGGCGTGCGGATTCAGGACGCGGCGCTCGTAGCGGCGGCCACGCTTTCGCATCGTTATATCACGGATCGTTTCCTCCCGGACAAGGCGATTGACCTAGTCGATGAAGCGGCCTCGCGCATCAAGATGGAACTGGATTCAAAGCCCACCGAACTTGACCAACTCGACCGCCAGATTCTCCAATTGGAAATTGAACGCACGTCGCTGGCGAAGGAAAAGGACGCCGCGAGTAAGGAGCGGCTCCGGTTGATCGACAAACTGGTCGCGGAACTCAAGGACAAATCCAAGGCTGTTACCGCGCAGTGGCAAAACGAGAAAACCGCGGTCAACGCCGTCAGCATCGTTCAACAGCAGCTTGAGCAGGCGAAGATCGAACTGGAACAAGTCCAGCGCGCTGGCGATTTGAGCAAGTCCGCGGAGATTCAGTACGGACGCATTCCCGATCTGGAAAAGAAACTGGCCGACATCGAGAAACAATCCGCGCAGGCTACGCGCCATTCATTGCTTCGGCAGGAAGTCACCGACGAAGACATTGCGCGCGTCGTCGCCGCGTGGACGCATATCCCCGTTTCACGGATGCTGGAAGGCGAGCGGGAAAAGCTGATCAAGATGGAGGAACGGTTGGGACAGCGTGTCATCGGGCAAAAGCAGGCGGTCGTGGCCGTGTCCAATGCCGTTCGCCGTTCCCGCAGCGGGTTGCAGGATCCGAACCGGCCCATCGGCTCGTTCATTTTTCTCGGCCCGACCGGCGTGGGCAAGACCGAGACCGCCCGCGCGCTCGCGGAATTTCTTTTCGATGACGAGAACGCGATGATCCGCATCGACATGAGCGAGTACATGGAGAAGCACACGGTCGCTCGGCTGATTGGCGCACCGCCGGGCTACGTCGGTTACGAGGAAGGCGGTCAACTGAGCGAGGCTGTGAGACGCAGACCTTATTCGGTGATTCTCTTCGACGAAATTGAGAAGGGGCATCACGACGTTTTCAACGTCCTGCTGCAAGTGCTCGACGATGGTCGCCTCACGGACGGGCAGGGGAGAACCGTAGATTTCAAAAACACCATCGTCATCATGACTAGCAACATCGGCTCGCATCTTATTCAGGAGTATTTCATTGACGGACGGACGACTGTCGGCGCAAGGTCCGCCATGGAAGACAAGGTGAGGGGTGAGTTGAAGAAACATTTCCGTCCCGAATTCCTAAACCGTGTGGACGACGTGATCATTTTCCAAAGCCTGGATGAAAGCGAGCTGGCGCGCATTGTGGATATTCAGCTTGGACAATTGGAACGCCGCCTCGCACAGCAGAACCTCGCGATGGAGGTGGATGCCGCCGCAAGAAAACTGTTGGCCGCTGAGGGTTACGACCCGCAATTCGGTGCCCGCCCGCTCAAGCGCGCAATCCAGGAACATCTTCTCGACCCGCTCGCCACCAAACTTCTGGCCGGAGAATTCAAGCCGGGGGAGAAAATCAAAGTCAGCGCGGACGGAGACAAATTGGTTTTTAAGCGGAAATAGGTGCGAACCGCTGGACATTGAGTCTTTGATCGCGTGGGTTCTCAGCAAAATTTTATTTGCAGAGGAAGTCTTTCAGTTTTTTAAAGCCCCTATCGAAGGATCGAGTTTGCATTGCTTGTTCAAAGTCAAACGCATCCGTCATCTTTGGCTGATGTTCAGGCTCGTTGTATGGAGTTGCCATATGCTGGCTTAGCCATCCTTTTGCGTTACGAATGGATTCTACATTTGGTGGCGCACATAGATTGTCGGGCAAACCACAAACACCTCGCAACGACTCGGCGGCAGCAAGAAACCACGTTTCATATTCCCGGTGAGCGAGGATTACCAGAAACGTTATGTCAGACCTGCAGTTCGATGCGCGTTCGATAATATTCGTCCCGAGTTCCGCCGGACAAAAGTTCTCACAATCCAAAAGAATTAGCACACAAGACTGTGGCCATGCCTTTGCTTTTCTGGCTGCGAGCTCGATATATTTTTTGAAATACACCCCATCTTTTTCATCCAGAAACGAAGAAGCTTTTACGCGTAAGGCTGGATTAATCTGTAAATTTGTTTCAGGCGCTGCGGCCGATGCCAAACGACGAAGGAGAACCGGAAGCGCTTGAACTTCGCCATGTCCTTCCACAATCGGCGCAATGAATCGGATGTTGCTCATTCCGCCATTTCAAATAGTTTTAGCTGCTTCTCGTCTTGCACTTCCTCAAATGATTCTGGCGTTGGGGATAATTGGTTTTGTCGCAACAGTTCACCAGGAGTAAAGAGTTTGTCCCGCAAGACGGAACGTCCTGGCTCATCAACGTGACCAATTACAGTGATGCCATCCCGATTTTCCACTGCCAATATGGACTCGTCAGAAATATTGGAGTCGTCCAGCAAATCGGGGCTGTGGCTTGTAACTACAATTTGGGAGATACAACTCGCTGCTCGCAGAGCGCCCAGCAAAACACCTGAGGCTGCAGGGTGGAGAGCTGCCTCAGGTTCTTCCAAACCAACCAGCGGAGGTGCATCTCCATTACGCCCTTGCCCTTGAAATAGGGCCAGCAAAATGCCGAAGGCGCGCAATGTTCCGTCAGACATGCTTGATGCAAGAAAGCGCCACGGATGCTTTTGGCCTTTCACAATTTGGCGAAACTCTAAGGTTTCTTGAGAGCCAAGCACCTTTGCATCTACACCTGCAATTCCAGATACAATCCGGCCGAGGTAATCTCCTATCGTATCCTTGGTTTCCTGCGGGAGTTTTTCAAATACGCTCGCGCTGTTCCAACCTTCCCGCGCTAGCAATTCTCCTGCGTCCGGCTTTTGCATGTCCGAGATCTCGCGCGGATTTAGGTTGTAAAAACTCATCCTTGATAGCGCATCGTAAACGGGCCGAAACTCCGGCAGACCTGAAGCTGCGACTAAAAACAGTCGGTCTGAAATAACTGGGGGCAATACCTCAGCGGAAGAGCCGACTATATGGCCTGACTTGACATGAAACCAAACTTCACGAAGTCCACCACCAGCAAACGAGAGTTTGCACTCCTCATTTTGAACTTCAAATCCACCTGACGGCTTGGCTCCGACACGGAAGGAATAATGACCGATCGCGCCAGACGGAAGAGTGAAATCCAATCGAATGGCAAAATGATTTGGGTGCCCTCCACTTCGGCGTCGAACTTCTTTAATTGCCCCTCTATCCCGCAATGCATGATCAAGTGAAGTCCTCAAAGCATCGGCTACAAAGCGAATTCCGTCCAAAAAATTACTTTTCCCGGAACCGTTTGGGCCGACCAAAAACGTCAATGGCTTCAAATCCACCTGACAACTAGCAATGCTTTTGTAGTTGCGCAAAGTGACCTTAGAAATTAGAGCCATGCCTTTATTTTGCAACCAGACCGGCGAACTTCGCCGGGCCATTCGTTTAATTCTTGCTGCTTTTAGGCCGCCGCGTTCGGTTCGTATTCGTGGGTCTTGTTGTATCCGGGGCGTGGCACGGGATATTTGCCATCCTTGTCCGAGACCAACGGAGGCGCGCTGTCCATGGTCAGCTTGTCGGCGTTTGGCGCAAATTCCTGGTCGCAATTGAGCACCTCGTCCCAAGTGACTTCCTGGCCGGTGTGCGCGGCCATGCGGCCCAACGAGGTCGCGAGGCTGGCTTCCACGCCGCGTTTGGCTTCGTTGTGTGGTTTGTCATTTCGGATCGCGTCTATCAGGGCGTTCCACTCATTCTGATATGGATCACGTTCTTCCGGGGCGATGTCGGACACCCAGAATTGGCTTCCGCGATTGGCTTGCATCCCCCTGTGCAGGCTTGAAGGCAGGCCGCAGTCGCCGCTCGCCGCGAGGATCGCGTTGCCCTTGGTCCCCTGCGCGTAGCTGGAGTAGAGCGGGAGCGCGCCGATCATGCAGCGTCCGTCCATGATGAATTTGCTTCCGTCCCCGAAGGTGTATTCCACGGAATAACTGTCGAAGTTTTGGTCCACGTAATCTCCGCGATAATGGCGTCCGCCGATGGCGTGGGCCTTGACCGGCCACGCGTTTTTCATCCAGCAGCAATGGTCGATGTGGTGGATGTAAAAGTCGCTGAAACAGCCGCCGCTGGCCCAGAGGAAACTGTGGAAGCGTTGGATTTGCCAGAGCAATTCGCTCGGCTGACCGGGCCATTTTTCGGAGAATGCCGACCCGAGCGGTCCGGCCATGCGATAACCGCGCATGAGGGTGATGTCGCCGATTTCGCCATCCTGAATGCGTTGATGGATTTGTTGGAGCGCGCGGCTGTGGCGGGACATGAGGCCAACGCCGACCTTCATGTTCTTCTTCACCGATTCTTCAGCCAGGGTGAGCATTCTGCGGGAGGTGGGTCCGTCCACCGTCACCGGTTTCTCCATGAATACATTCAGGCCCTTTTCGATCGCATACTTGAAATGAACCCAGCGAAACGCGGGTGGCGTGGTGAAGATGACGACGTCGCCTTTCTTCAATTGATCCATGGCGCTTTTGTAACCATCGAAGCCGATGAACTTGCGGTCTTCCGGCACATCCATGCGTTCGGCATGATTTCTTTTCAAAGCGTCATGACTGGTCTTGAGCCGGCTGTCGAACACGTCAGCCATTGCGACGAGTTTGATCGGGCCGTTTTTGACGGAGAGGGCGTTGTTGGCCGCGCCGGTGCCGCGTCCGCCGCAGCCGACGAGGGCGACCTGGACGGTGTTGTTTTCCGCAGCGTGAACGTGCGGAAGGGCGACGCCGGCCAGAGCGCCAACCGCGGCGAGCTTGCCGGTGTTGATGATAAAGTCGCGTCGCGAACTGAGATTATTTTTGGGTTGGTTCATGGACATATAATCCGGACGTTTCTGAATTAATGTCAATTCAAGATATTTTCGGATCCCTCCGGTGAGCGACCCGAGAGATCAGGCGGAAGAATGGCCGGACCCGCGCTGCGAAGATTCCTTCGCAAACCCGGGGCTGGGAATCTGCAAAAGACGAATTCTCCTTATCGACATCTCGCGGAAAGGATTTTATTGTCCCATCCATGCAACGAACTATTTCCATCGTGTTCTCCGTGCTTCTTTTCTCCGCGCTCATAATTATTGGCGCGTCTGCCGCCAATCTGCCGCACGTCGTGTTTGTCACCGGGGACCACGAATACGGCTCCGAGCGCACCATGCCGCTGCTCGCGCAGGAACTGGAGAAGAAATTCGGCATAAAGACCACCGTGCTCTATGCGGTGAACGACAAGGGCGAGCGCGACGAGAATTTCGAAACCAACATTCCCGGACTCGAAGCATTGGAACAGGCCGACGTAGCGGTGTTCTACCTGCGCTGGCGTTTGTTGCCCAAGGAGCAGTTGGCCCTCATTCAGAAGTATCTCGACTCCGGAAAACCGGTCGTGGGCTTTCGCACGACCTCGCATTCCTTCCATTTTCCCAAGGGCCACGAATCGGAGCGCTGGAATGCCTTCGGTGAAGTTGTGTTCGGCACGCCTCCCGGCTGGGGCGCTTCCGGCCACACTCATTACGGTCACAAGTCGAGCACGGACGTTTCAATCGTTCCCGAGGCTGCGCGTAATCCCATTCTCCGTGGCGTTGATAAAAACTTTCATGTGCGTTCCTGGCTTTATCATGTGCTGCCGAAATACCCGCCAGCCGACGCTACTCGATTACTCATAGGGAAAGCCGTCGATCCCGCCCAACCCGCCGTCGAGAATCCTGTGGCCTGGACCTATCATACGCCAAAAGGGGGAAGGTCGTTTTATACTTCGCTGGGGCATCCTGAGGATTTTCAAGTGGAGTCCTTTCAACGCCTGACTGTGAACGCCATCTTCTGGGCGCTTGGAAAAAATCCACCGGAAAAGTGGCCCGGCAAACTCGACCTCAATGTTTCCTACGAAAAAAAGAAATAACCGGATGGTTCTGTTCCGCAGTGAAACCGACCTCAACCCAAAACTAATATGAAAATCGCCATTGGCTCCGATCACGCCGGGTTCGCGTATAAAGAAAAAATCCGAGAAATGCTCGCGCAGTTGGGCCATGAGGTGAAGGATTTTGGCACTTTCACGGCTGACCAATGCGACTATCCGGTTTTTATCCGGCCGGTCGGCGAAGCGGTCGCGCGCGGCGAATTTGAACGCGGCATCGTCCTCGGCGGTTCGGGCAACGGCGAAGCCATCGTGGCGAACAAGGTGCGGGGAGTCCGCTGCGGCCTCTGCTGGAATCTCGAAACCGCGCGTCTCAATCGCCAGCACAATGACGGAAATATGCTATCGCTCGGCGAACGGATGTTGACGCCGGAATTGGCTCTCGAGATCGTCAAGGTCTGGCTGGATACTCCGTTCGAAGGCGGCCGGCACCAGAAGCGCATCGACCAGATCGAAACCGCTGGCCCTTGCTGATGCGACCGCCAACCGGGATTTGCCTGGCCCGTCATTTATGGCCAATTATCTGATAGAACGATTTGATCAAATCGAACCCGTCCGTTGTCCGTGCGGTTTCGCCAAACGCGCCTTTGCCGTCCCGGAAAATAAAACTGCCACGCTGCACATGGTGGACATTCAGGAAGATTCGCGTACGCATTACCACAAGAAGATGACGGAGATCTATTACGTTCTGGAAGGCGAAGGGCATCTGGAAATGGATGGAGAACTAATCCCGGTTAAACCAATGACCGCTGTCCTGATCAAACCTGGCTGCCGCCACCGCGCCGTCGGCCAGTTGAAAATCCTGAACGTCCCCATTCCCGCCTTCGATGAGACGGATGAATGGTTCGATTGACTTGTCCAGAGGAGCGCGGACTTCAGTCCGCCACGCATCTGGCGAATGGAAACAGCAGGTCATGATCAAACCGGGATGGAGAGGATTCCGTCCGCGTGTGGCAGAGTTTTAACTAAAATGCAAAATCCCGAAACCTTATCTGTCGCATGATGAAACGTGTGAGCGGTGTGTCCTCGCTTTTTTGTTCCGGCTTGCTTCTACTTTGCGCGGAAAACAAGACGATGGCCGAGACGAATCAAACCGAAGGTCTGCGCTGGCTCGAAAGTGTCCCGCCGGTTCCGGCCCTAATCGTGCCCGACACCCGGCCAGCCTGGGAAACCAAACGCAAGGAGATCCGAACCCAGCTCGGTCGCCTTCTCGGAAGACTGCCCGCGCGTCCCGCCGTTCCCGAAGTCAGAATACTTTCCCGCGAGGATCGCGGCGATTTCATCGTGGAGAAATTTCAGTTCGAAAATGGTGCGGGTGTGGTTGTGCCGGGCTATCTCCTCCTCCCGAAGAAGACGGCGAAGAAAGGTCCGGCGATTCTGTATTGCCACTGGCACGGCGGTGAATACGACATCGGTAAGGAGGAGATTTTTCAGGCAAAGCACACACCCGAGCCGCCGGGGCCGGCATTGGCAAAACGCGGCTACGTGGTCATGGCCATCGACGCTTATTGCTTTGGCGAACGGAACGGCCAAGGGCCGGGGGGTCCGCTGGACAAAGGTTCCGGAGGAGAAATGAGCGCCAGCAAATTCAATCTCTGGGTTGGGCGCACGCTTTGGGGGATGATTTTGCGCGACGATTTGATGGCGCTCGATTATCTCGCCTCGCGTCCCGAAGTGGACGCGCAACGCATCGGGGTCACCGGTATGAGCATGGGTGCAACCCGTTCGTGGTGGTTGATGGCGTTGGACGACCGGCTAAAAGTCGGCGTGCCGGTTGCCTGCATGACCCGGTATCAAAATCTGATCGCACACAATGCGCTGCCGAAGCACGGCATTTATTACTTCGTTCCCGGTATGCTGAATCATTTTGATACGGAGGCTGTGATTGCGTTGATCGCGCCGCGGCCTCTTCTGTTCATGACGGGAGACTCGGACGGAGGTTCTCCGGTGGACGGGATAAAGGAAATCGAAGCAAAAGTGAAACGGGTTTATGATCTTTACGGTTCTGGAAATAAATTCCGGAACGAGGTTTATCCCGGCCTCGGACATCAATATCTGCCCGAGATGTGGCAGAAAACTTTGGCCTGGTTCGACGCGAATTTGAAGGGGGAATGAATTCCTGGCGCACCGGCTTCTGAACGACTTCGGAAATTAACTAAATGAATTTGCAGATCGCACCGACCGAGCTGGCTGAGGAATTGCGCAAGCCGCAGCCGCCACACTTGCTGGACGTCAGGGAGCAGGAGGAACACGATCTCGTGGCGCTTCCCAATTCCACGCTGATTCCGCTCGGGCAAATTGGGTCGCGGGCGGACGAGATCGCCGACTGGCAGGATGAAGAGATCGTGGTCTATTGTCACCATGGGATCCGGAGCCTTAACGCCATCGCGCAGTTGCGGCATTTTGGTTTCACGAAGCTGCGCAACTTGGCCGGCGGGATTGACCGGTGGACAACCGAAGTGGATTCAACGCTGCCCAGGTATTGATCCAGGTCGGAAAACGTTTGATGAAAACCGGAGTCGGCGAGTGGGCCCACCCAAACCTGCCGGAGCGCGCCGACTTCAGTCCGCCTCAATGCAAGAAGCGATTCGGAGTATTGAGATTTCGAATCAATTTGAGGTTCAGCACGGAAATAAATCCGCGCGCGGTATGCCTTGGCAGGAGACTGTTGACCGAGCCGTTGGAGCGCCGACCTGCGGTCGGCTTAACGCTTTATCAAACCAGAACGGGCTGAATAAAAATCAACCGCCCCGCGAAGAGCGCATCGCAAAGCCGGTTAAAAACCGGCGCTCCGAAAACCGCAAAAACGGCACCGGAGCGCCGACCTGCGGTCGGCTTAGCGC
>Ga0163151_10009501_pt1 | contig 10526 bp, 8 predicted proteins | sample OliLakLV19MP5IB2_FD_145596 | JGI IMG/M metagenome (GOLD analysis project Ga0163151, IMG submission 145596) | Freshwater microbial mat bacterial communities from Lake Vanda, McMurdo Dry Valleys, Antarctica - Oligotrophic Lake LV.19.MP5.IB-2 | ecosystem: Environmental > Aquatic > Freshwater > Lake... | reverse complement strand
GATAAGGCCGCGCGAACTGGGAGTCGGGTGGTCGGGCATGCCTATGCGCACCGGTGCTGTTTTGAGTGCGTCGAAACAGTTGGCGACAACCTCGGAGACGATTTCGGCGCCGATGCCAAATTTACGGAAGCCGGTGTCCACCGTCATCAGGTGTCCGGTTTGTGCGACTGAGGAAAACACCCGGTCGAGCATCAGTGGGCGGATTACACGTAGATCAAAAACCGTGGCTGATACACCAAGCTTTTCGAGTTGTTCCGCCGCGCGCATTGCCTCGAGAGTCATGTAAGAGGTGGCGACGATGGTGATATCCTTGCCTTCACGAATCGCACGAGGACCGTCGAGCGGTTCAGTGTAGTAGCCGTCAGGCACCTGGCCTTGGGCATAGTGGCACCAGCGGTGTTCAATTACGATCACCGGATTGTCGTCTTCGACCGCCGAAATGATCATGCCCTTGGCATCTTTCGGATAGGTGGGCATGAGTACCTTCAGGCCCGGTACGAGCGCAAACATGCTTTCCAGGCTTTGCGAGTGCTCGGGACCTTGTCCCCAGCCACGGCCGACCACCAGGCGAATCACGATTGGCACGCGGTGCCTGCCGCGGCTGATGTAGTGGGCTTTGGCGGCGTTGTTGACGATTTGCTCCATGGCGAGCAGGGCAAATTCAACGCGGTGAAAGCTCAGCACCGGGCGCTTGCCCATCATCGCCGCGCCAATAGCCACGCCAGTCAGGGCGTTCTCGGAAACCGGCATTTCGATGATGCGCTCCGGCGCGATGTGTTTGCCGAGGCCGGCGATTGTGCCGTAAACAGAGGACGGGTCAGCAACACCCTCGGCGAGAAAGATGACGGATGGATCCTTAAGCGCAACTTCGGTCAGTCCGTCACGAATTGCGTCACCAGTACTTGTAATGCGTGTTGTAGTCATGATGTGTCTCAGGCGTAAACGAACTGGGACGCTTGTGATGGCTGAGGGAGGGGTGCTGCTTTTGCGAACTCGAATGCGGCATCAATAGTTTGTTGCAATTCGATTTCCATCTTCTTGAACGACTTGTCGTTCAGGCTGCCGGTGGCCGCAAGTCTGGATTTCAGGCGTTCCAGCGGGTCACGCTGCTTCCAATCGAGATATTCGGCCTCCGTGCGGTAGCCAATGTCATTGTCGAAACTCGGTCCGCAGTGCTCACGCCAGCGGTAAGTATCAAACACGAGAAATACAGGGCCTTTGCCGGAGCGGGCGTGCTCGGCGGCCTTGAGCGTGATATCCAGGACGGTTTCGACGTCATTGCCGTCCGCTGTCATCGCCAACATGCCGTGGGCCTTGGCGACATCGGCCAGCGGGCGTGCGGGCTGGCGTTCACGTAGCGGTGTGTAAACGGAGTAGAGGTTGTTTTCGCAGACGAACAGCACCGGCAGTTTGTTGAGACTGGCGAAATTTGCGCTCTCGTGGAACACCCCCTCTTCGACAGAAGCGTCGCCGAAGAACGTAACGGACAAATGGTCTTTGCGGTCGATCTTGTCGGCCAGTGCAGAGCCCACGGCCAGCGGGATCGAACTGCTGACAATAGGGACGCTGGCGATCATGCCTTTTTCGGGGTCGGTCAGGTGCATAGAGCCACCGCGCCCGCCGATGCAGCCTGCTTCCTTTCCATAGATTTCGGCAAGCATGGCGTTAAGATCGCCACCCTTGGCAAGATAGTGGGCGTGACAGCGGTGAGTGCTGAATACGCGATCAGTTTGACGCAGCGCCTGGCAGACGCCGACAGCGGCGGCTTCTTGACCGGTGGAGAGATGGACGGGGCAGCGCATTTCCTGTTCTGCATAGCGGGCAGCTATCGTCTCTTCGACGAGGCGGATGTACAGCATTTCGCGCAGCAGATTGAGCACATTGTCATTCTGCGAAGAAGTGGGTTTGGTCAAGGCGATTTCCTGTTATAGCGATTATTAAAAGCTTGGCGGTGAGGGCAGTCTCTAGTGTAGCATCAGTGCCTGAAATTATTGCGTTACGCCGAGCGATGTGACTGCCGGAAATGACATTTTCCCAGTATGCCCCATGAGTTTTTTTGTTCCCTACACTGACCTGGCGCATGAGGCGGCGGCAAACAAGGATGCCTTGCTCTCCGCCTGTCAGCGGGTAATTTTATCGGGACGCTACATACTCGGGCCGGAGTTGGCTGCATTCGAAAAAGAGTTTGCTGATTATTGCGGCACCCGCTTTGCTGTGGGCACTTCAAGCGGGACAGCCGCCCTGCTGATCACTCTGCGTGCATTTGGTTGGCCCCCAGGCTCGGAAGTTATTACGGTGCCCAATTCGTTTGTGGCGACTACCTCGGCAATCGTGCTTGCCGGCGCGAACCCCGTGTTCGTCGACATCGGAGCCGATGGCAATATTGATCCCCAGGGCATCGAAAGTGCTGTCACCGAGAGGACGCGGGCGATTCTGCCGGTTCATCTCACGGGGCGGCCGGCGAAAATGCGGGAAATTTCCGAAATTGCTGAACGCCATAACCTGGTCGTGATCGAGGATGCTGCTCAAGCGGTTGGCGCGCGCCTTGAAGGTAAGCGGGTCGGTGGTTTTGGCAGTGCCGCGTGTTTTAGCCTGAATCCACTCAAGAATCTGCATGCCTATGGAGACGGGGGTGTAATTGCCACTGACGATGAAGTGCTTTATCGTCGGCTTTTGCGTGATCGCAATCATGGCCTCATCGATCGGGAGCGCTGCGATTTTTTTGGCTTTAACTGCCGTCTGGACGAATTGCAGGCCGCGATGGTGCGCGTACAGTTGCCGTTACTTGATGGCTGGACTGAGGCTCGGCGGCAGGCAGCAAAACGTTACAACACATGGCTCGTTGATTACGGAGAAGTGCCGGTGGAGGAGAAGGGTGAGTGTTGCGTCTACCAGACTTACGTGTTTAAAGTAGAGCGCCGTGATGCGCTGCAGGGCTATTTGCGGGACAACGGTGTCGAGGCTCTGGTTCACTACGCGACCACAATCGACCAACAGCCGGCTGCAATCGGTTTACCGCAGCCATACGCAGGTCTGCCGCGCGCACGCGCTCACGCTGAGCACATCCTGAGCTTGCCGTTGTTTCCGGGAATTACCTTGGCTCAGCAGGAGCGGGTTGTTGAACTAATCTCCGGTTTTTATCGCCGGAAGTCCTGAACTCGCAGATTATGAACTTCAATTCAAAATTTCTGGCGGCAGATATGCAGCAAGCGCGAGCCATTCTGTTCTGGCTGACTGCCGTATTAATGGTTGCAATCAAGTTGGTGCTCGTTTCTGATCTATCGGTAACGATTAACTATTTTCCGCATGATGACAGTTTGTATGTGGAGCGTGCGCTTGCACTGCTTTCTGGTCTGGGTTTTGGTCAATATGATTCGCGGGTGCTTGTAAAGTATCCTGGGATTTCGCTATGGCTTGCAGGCACCCGGTTAATCGGACTGCCCTTTCTGTTATCAGTCAATCTTACATATCTTGCTGCGGGCTGGTACATGCTCGCGGCCTTATTACGATGCGGGACCCATCGTGGAATCGCTTTAGTCGCTTTTGGCTTTCTGCTTTTTAATCCGATCACATTTGGGGTTGAATGGACTCGGGTTATGCGTGAGCCATTGAGCGTGGGTATATTCGTTGCCCTGACTGCTTCGATGCTGCATATTGCCGTCGGAATGATTGCTGGAAAGCGTTTCTGGATTCATCTGCTGGTTTTCTCCGTGGCGTTCGCATTTTCGCTGTATTTGCGCGAGGATGACCGTCTGTTGTGGGGATTGCTGATTCTGTTTGCGGCGGCTCTCGTTTGGCAGGCCAAGCAACGGGCGGGAGGATGGCATGACATCCGAGCGTTACCACTCGTTGCTGTCCTGCTAGTGCCGATTGGAATGGCGTATGCGTACGATGCGGGGCTGCGAGAGTTCACTGAAAGTCACTATGGGCTTCCGATATTGCACGAGTATTCCGAAGGGGAATACCCGAAGTTTATGGCGGCGCTCAGGTCGATCGATTCGAAGAAAGATAACCGCATGGTGATGGTGCCGCAGGAAACGCTCCGGCAACTTCGAGTCGTGGTTCCCCGTTTTGCACCGGTCATCGACCGGCTTCCGCCCCCGGGCCAGGGAACCCATTCCTGCCTATTGCATGGCGTGTGCAGCGAATGGGCAAATGGCTGGATGCCGTTCTGGATTCGGGATGCAGCCTTCCAGGCGGGGCTCACACCCTCATTGCCCGCGGCACAAGATTATTTTCGCGAAGTCAGGCAGGATATAGAAAGAGCTTGTGAAAGCGGTAGCCTCAAATGTACGTCACGTGGCAGTGCACTTGTGCCTCCTATGGAACTGCGATGGACCAGGGCGTACGTGGCAGAAGCGTGGCGACTGGCAGGAATGTCACTGTGGCCAGCACCGCATGTAATTGAGAAACCGCAACTAATTTACGACGTTTCCGTGGAGTTGGGCAGAAAATATCAGGCGATTACGATGACGGAACGTTTTGATACCGAGCTCCAGACTAATTTTGCACGTCGAGTGGTTTTGCCGGTATTCATCTCCCCACTCTCGGGGATCAAGGCGCTGATTGTGACGCCGTACCAGGTTGGTGCGTGCATTCTTATGTTGACGGCCCTCCTAAGTTTTGCGTGGCGGCTTTGGACATTGGATGGACAGCCGCTCTCTCCTCTCGGGACAGTTACATTGGTGGTTGGTTTATACTTTCTCGCTCGATTTTTGATCCTTACTTATGTCGCTGTTTTTATGGGCACGTTTGAATCCAGAATGATGTTCTCCACGTATACCGTGACAGTGCTACTCGCATTGCCATTTGTTCACGATTTGACCAGTCAGAAACAGAAAAATGCTCAAATTTAAAAGTCGGCTACTGCTTGCATTTCAGGTAATGTTTTGTGTTGTGACGTGCGGTGGCGCATATTTAGCAAATGCGGCAGGCGAGATTCGCATAGAGATACCCGTTGTGCCGTCTCTTGACCGTTATGCAGACCTTCTTGCTTATCCAGGGTATTTCAGTGTCGCGCTGGAAAATAATGGGCTGAGTCCCAGTTTGTCTAGCAAGTTGAAGGTGAAAGAGCGGGGGCGGGTATTGGAAATACGTAATGCGACTCTGAAGTACGTCAGCGTAAAGGGAGCGATATATAGTTACGAAGCGGCAGTTACCCTCGACCTTGGTGTTGCTGATTCGAGGCTCGCGTTTCCAGTGACGATCGATCTTTCGAACGTTTCTTCAGGCAAAGTGGTGGCAACAGCTACACCGCCGCTTGCCAATCTTTTCCCCAGCGAATTGACGGATCGTATCCGCATCAAGGCAGGGTTAATTGCAAACATCAATTCACAACAAAAAATGATCGATTATCTGGACGGACTTGCCGGTTCGGTGCCGGACGGATCAAAGGGTGCCGCCGCCTTAATTGAACCGATCCTCGTCGATGCGTACAACAAGGGTGGCGGTCCAGTTATGACGCGTGGCCACGATGTCGGCGAGGCAGTGCCTTTGTCCGACCAATGGATGTTATTGCTTACGCTGGTGATCTGGTTGTTGATCGTCCCAGCAGCCCTGCTCTATCAGCGATTGCGTGCCCGACGAAATGAGACTCGTCGCGCCTGATCAATGATGGAGCAGCCCACGCGCAACGGGCACGCAGTCGCTGTCATCATCGTTAATTACAATGCCGGAGTGATGCTTGAGCGCTGCCTCGCGGCGCTAGCCCGGCAGACGTTTTTCGATTTTCACGTCATTGTGGTTGATAACGGCAGCACGGACGGTTCGGCAGATGGTATCGAGTCGCGCCATCCGGGAGTGTCGCTGGTTCAGGCCGGCGGGAATATCGGATTCGCCGCAGGCAATAATCTAGGGCTGCGCCATGCCGGAGACGTTGAGTGGATTGTATTGTTGAACCCGGACGCCTATGCCGCGCCGGATTGGCTGGAGCGCTTTATCGGAACCGCCGAAACTTCAAGCGGATTTGATTTTTTCGGCTGCCGCATGCGGCTCGCCGATTCCCCGGAGTTTCTTGATGGTACGGGCGATATTTATCATGTAAGCGGGGTCGCGTGGCGGCGTGATCATGGAGTTCCCGTCGGTCGGGAAGTGCGGACGGCGGGGGAGATATTCGCACCGTGCGCTGCCGCCGCTTTGTATCGCCGCGAGGACCTGGTTGCGGTTGGCGGGTTCGACGAGAGTTATTTCTGCTATTTCGAGGATATCGATCTGGCCTTCAGATTGCGGCTGCACGGGAAGCGATGCGCCTATGTTCCAGACGCGGTGGTTGATCATGTCAGTTCCGGCATTACCGGGAAACGCAGCGACTTTGCTACGTATCACGGTCATCGCAACATGGTCTGGACTTACGTGAAGAACATGCCGGCAATCCTGTTCTGGTTGTATCTCCCGCTGCATTTGTGTGCGAATTTGCTCGCAGTCCTGACCTGCGCCGCGCGTGGACAACTGGGCGTGGTGTTGCGCGCCAAGCGGGACGCGTTACGTGGTTTGCCGCGCATATTGCGTGAACGCAGTCGTGTGCAGGCTGCCGTGAGCGTCGACTGGCGCGATATACGCGATGCGATGGCGCGCGGTTTCCAGGCCTTGTGGAACCGGTCTTGAGCCCGCAGTTGTCGGTTTCCGTGGTGACTTATGCCTCGGACATGGCGATGCTGCGCGAGACTTTGCGTTCCGTGGAAAGCGCGATTGCCGTGGCCCGTGCCGCCGGCAGCCTTGAAGGATCCAGCGTCGACGTGATCGACAATGGACCCGGAGCCGCGTGGATGGAACCGCTTGGCGGGGCTGCGCGGCAATTCAACGCGCGGGTAATCAGCGGACACGGTAATGTCGGCTATGGCCGCGGACACAATATCGGATTGCTTGCATCAAAGGCTGATTTTCATCTCGTGCTCAATCCCGACGTGATTGTCGATGAAAGCGCAATCCTCGAAGCGCTGCGCTACATGGAAGCGCATCCGCAGGTGGTGATTCTGGCGCCGGAGATGCGTGGGCAAGACGGCAACGTGCAGTTTCTGTGCAAACGATATCCATCCATTCTTGACCTGGGGCTACGGGGGTTTGCGCCATCGTGGTTGCGGCATTGGTTTGACACGAGGCTTGCGCGTTATGAAATGCGCGACTTGCCGCTCGACCGGCCGACGATGGGCATTCCGATTGTTTCCGGCAGTTTTATGTTCTGCCGGCGCGAGCCTATAGTCGCCATCGGCGGGTTTTCGGATGCATTTTTTGTCTATTTTGAGGATTTCGATCTCAGCTTGCGCGCGGCAACCGTCGGCTCGCTCGCTTTCGTGCCACAGGTCAAGGCGGTGCATTTTGGCGGATACGCGGCACGCAAGGGCTGGCAGCATATTCTGTTGTTTGCGCGCGGCGCGCTGACTTTTTTCAACCGCAACGGCTGGAGGTGGTGGTGAGTGTGGCGCGCAGCACGCTGTACAACCTGGTGGGCCATCTGGCACCACTTGCAGCGGCGCTGCTCGCGGTGCCCTTCCTGATCGACCGGTTGGAGCCCGCCCGGTTCGGTTTTCTTGCCATCGCCTGGGTCATTGTGGGTTATTTTGGATTGTTTGATCTGGGGCTGAGCCGTGCCTTGACCCGGCTGATTGCCGAGCGTCTGGGCACGCCGCGTGAGCCGGAGCTGCCTGTGCTGGCGCGCACCGCTTTGCTGGTACTGATTGGCTTGGGAGCAGTAGCTGGCGGACTGCTTTATGTCATCGCACCATGGCTATGTACGGATCTGCTCAAGCTGCCGGTGGATTTTCAGGCCGAGGCCGCATCGGGGTTGCGCGCACTGGCCGTGTGTCTGCCGTTTGTCACCCTGACTGCTGCTTTGCGGGGTGTGCTTGAAGCGGGGCAGCGTTTCGGCTGGGTTAATACGTTGCGCATTCCGCTCGGTGTGCTGACTTTCCTGGTGCCTGTCGCCGTCACGTCATATACCCCCGATCTGTTTGCCTTGTGTGCGGCGCTGGCGGGATTGCGGGTCCTTGCGACTGCTTCGCACTGGATCGTTTGTGCCAGATTGTATCCATCGCTGGTACGTCTGGGCGCGCCAAGCCGGGAGAGTTTCAGGGAGATGTTTGCTTATGGCATGTGGCTGACGGTATCCAATGTCGTGGGCCCGTTGATGGTGTATCTGGACAGGTTTGTCATAGGAGCCCTGGTATCGGTTGCCGCAGTCGCTTATTACACCGCACCCCATGAGGTGGTTACCCGTCTGTGGCTGATACCTGCTGCACTGACCGGGGTTCTCTTTCCGATATTTTCCGGCAGTCATCTGGTTGATCCGGTGCGTACCCGACTCATCTATCGTAAAGCGTTGCTTGCACTAATCGCGATCATGTTGCCGCTGGCACTGATTGTGGGGCTGGGCGCTGATATCTGGCTGACGGCCTGGTTGGGGGCGGACTATGCGCGCGAGGGCGTGCGGGTGGCGCAGATATTGTCGGTGGGGGTGCTGTTCAACAGCCTTGCGCACATTCCGTTTTCGTTTCTGCAGGCCGCGGGGCGCGCCGATCTGACTGCTAAATTGCATCTGATCGAGTTGCCGCTTTATATTGCCGCCCTGGGGTGGCTGGTGCCGGGGTTTGGCATCGAGGGTGCAGCACTGGTCTGGACCGGACGCTGTTTGCTGGATGCCGGGTTATTGTTTTTATTTGCACAAAGGCAAATGCGTACACCGGACGTGGTGTCGAGAACAACATGATGAGTGAAATTAAAACGGACACGGCGACTAATGAGGCCGCAGCCATCCGTTCCAGGCCGCAGTCTTCCTGCATGAACTGCGGCGCGGAGGGCGCATATTTGTATACCGGAATGCACGATCGGCTGTTTGGTGCCTTAGGCGACTGGTCAATTCGGCGCTGTCCCGGTCCCGGTTGCGGGCTCATTTGGCTCGACCCGATGCCGCTGCAGGTGGATATACACAAGGCGTACTCGCACTATTACACGCACGCAACCCATCGTGGTGACCCCGGAATCCTGCAGTACTTGTTTGACCGTGCCAAACGCGGCTACCTTGCCAATCATTATGGTTATGGTCAGGGCGTTGGCCTGACTTCACGTTTACTGGGCCTGCTGCCGTGGATATATCCCGGGAGAACTTCGGAGCTTGATTTTTCCGTGATGTGGCTTGCTGCAGGCTCGCGTGGCCGCCTTCTTGATGTCGGCGCCGGCAGCGGCTGGTTGGTCGGGCACATGAATCAATTGGGTTGGCAGGCGGAGGGACTGGATTTTGATATCCAGTCTGTAGCATCTGCGCGCGCGCGCGGCCTGGTGTTTCATCAGGGTGGATTGCCGGAGCAGAACTTTACTGAAGCTTCATTTGATGCGGTGACAATGAGCCATTGCATAGAGCATGTGCATGATCCGCTTGCCTGGCTTGCTGAAGTGCGACGCATTCTCAAGCCCGGCGCGCGATTGACGCTGGCAACTCCGAATAATGCGAGTTTTGGTCACGCGAAATTCGGCGAGTCATGGTTTGCCCTTGATCCACCGCGGCATTTGCATCTCTTTAACCGCGACGCCATGACATCACTGATGCGGCGGGCAGGTTTTATAAATTTCAGGATTTTTACTTCAATACGCGACGCCAACGGTACATACATCGCCAGCCGGGCGATACGTTCCCGCGGAAAATTCGACATGCTTGCTCCGACCGGAGTATTAAACAAAATCTCCGGACGCGGCATGCAGTTGCTCGAAGCGATCGTCAAGCTGCACAACCCGGATGCCGGCGAAGATCTGGTAGTGCTTGCAGAGCGTGACGCTTGATGGCCATTGAATCCCGAATCTGTGCATTTGTCCGGGGGCGGCCATGACTATTCTGATTACCGGCGCCTCAGGCTTCGTCGGGCGCAATCTCTGCCGTTTTCTGGCGCCGCGCCATTCATTGCGGCTTGCGGTACGGACGACCGGATCCGCTGTGGAAGCGCTGCGCAGTTTCGGGGATGTGGTTGCGATCGGTGATGTTGGCGGGACAACAGACTGGTCCGAGGCCCTGGATGGCGTGCATGCGGTTGTACATCTTGCAAACCGTGCCCATGTGATGCGCGAGGCGGAGACGGACGCTGCTTCAGCTTTTCGTGCGGTGAATGTCGAAGGTACGCGCAATCTGGCTGAACAGGCGGCCGCGGCGGGTGTGCGCCGCCTGGTCTATCTCAGCTCGGTCAAAGTGCTGGGCGAGCGTACGCTGGTGCAGGCATTTGACGATTTGACGAGACCCGCGCCGGAAGATCCTTATGCGCAGTCTAAATGGGAGGCGGAGCAGGTTTTACGGGAGATTGGCTTAAAGACCGGATTGGAAATCGTGGTGTTGCGCCCGCCACTGGTCTACGGTGCCGGCGTCAGCGCTAATTTTCAGCGACTGATGCGCCTGATTACGTCAGGTGCACCTTTGCCTTTGGCGGGCATTCGAAACCGGCGCAGCCTGATCTATGTGAACAACCTTTCGAGCGCTATCGAAACCTGCCTGGATCATGCTGCCGCTGCGGGGAAAACATTTCTGGTGAACGATGGAGACGCTGCAAGTA
>Ga0163151_10009500_pt1 | contig 10527 bp, 7 predicted proteins | sample OliLakLV19MP5IB2_FD_145596 | JGI IMG/M metagenome (GOLD analysis project Ga0163151, IMG submission 145596) | Freshwater microbial mat bacterial communities from Lake Vanda, McMurdo Dry Valleys, Antarctica - Oligotrophic Lake LV.19.MP5.IB-2 | ecosystem: Environmental > Aquatic > Freshwater > Lake... | reverse complement strand
ATCCGGACCACGCGACCGTTTTCGCGGGTCAAATCGCGGAGTTCGTGGTGGACGCCCGTGGAACCGAGCCCTTGACCTACCAGTGGCAGCGTGGAACCAACAACATTGCCGATGCCAACACCAGCATTCTGCGATTCCCCGCAGTCATTACCGACAACGGAGCCAACTTCCGGGTCCTCGTAACAAACGACCTCGGCACCGTCACCAGCAGCTCCGTGTCCCTGACCGTCCTGCCTGACGACGGGAAAAAGATCCTGCTGGCCTTTTCGGAAGGCACCGGCACCACCACGACCAACCTGGGTAACCTTGGAGGAAGCGGCCGGTTCGCCATTGCCAACGAGTATCCCCGCTTCTCTTCTCAAGTTCCCACCGGACCATTCGCACCGCCCAACAACACCGGTTCACTCGACTTCGGCATCATTGAAGAAGAACAAGGGGGGCGGGCGGCCGACTTTACCAATCCGTTCGGCGGTGGGATTGGTTCCTACACTGCCATCACCATTAGCGGATGGCTCAACGTGCGCGATATCATCGCCGGTCCCGAGGGCAATCGCATCGCGTTTGCGGCTCGCAGCATCGGCGGTCCTGGCTTCGACCTGGCACAAACCGCCGAGGGGAGCCTAAGCCTTGGAGTCAATCAAGCGCCGGGGGCCAGCATCAGCTCCCCCGTCATCACGGCCGATCCGAACGCGTCACCCAATAACTGGATCTTTTTCGCCGTCACCTACGATTCCAGCCTGGCCAGCGGCAATCTATCCTTCTACTTCGGATCGGGAGCCGCCGCCGCAGCGCTGGACGTCACCCTCGATTACCTCGCCGGGCCGATCGAAACAACCGGCCAACTCGCCCTGGGCAACCTGTCGGCGGTGGATCTGAACCGCAACGCACGAGGGCCCGAGAACAGCCGGGTGCTGCGCGGTCTGATTGACGAAGTTCGTATCTTCCGCTCCGCACTCAGCCTCACGGAGATCCAGGCCATCCAGAAGGTTCCGATCTCCATCGCGCCCGTGGCTCCCGTCTCGCTGTCGGCTGCGGTTCAGGGGAGCAACGTGGTCATCTCATGGCCTGCGAATGGAAACTTCCAGCTCGAGAGCCGTGAGCAGGTCGTTTCTGGTGCGTGGACAGACGTTCCGGGACAGCCGACGCTCAGCGCCGGGCGCTACTCTGTCATTCAACCCATTGCCGGTGACGGCAAGTTCTATCGCCTTCGGGGCCTGTAAGCGAGCATAGGAAACTGGAAGGCGGGCGGAAGAAACTCCGCCCGCCTTCTTCATTTTCTCCAAGGCTGAAAACACTCACCCGGCCTTGTTCGTGCTCAACTTGTGCTCTCTCGCTGGTGGTCGCCGGTGACGGTTTCGTTCTAAAGTGCTGATGATTTGGTGCAAGCCCCGGTGGCGGGATTGAGTAATAATCGTCGCGTATGAACTATTTTCGATCCCAGGCCAACCACTCACTCAGTCACGAAATTATGAGAAACACGCTTTTCATTTTGATTTTCCTGCTTGGCCTCGGTCGCCTCAACGCCGCCCCGGCCACTGCGGAGGCCAATCGCATGGCCGAGGTGAGTTTCGAGTCCGCCAAGGACTATGCCGACCCCTTCAATCTCGTCACACTCGATGCTCTCTTCACCACGCCGGACGGACGCCTGCTGCGTGTGCCGGCGTTCTGGGCCGGTGGTAAAACATGGCGTGTGCGCTACGCCTCGCCACTGGCGGGCACACATCGCTACCGCACCGAATGCAGCGATACGGCCAACACCGCCTTGCACGGAGTCACCGGCGAACTCGCAGTCACGCCGTACACTGGCGCCAACCCGCTCTTCCGCCACGGCCCGATTCGCGTGGCCGATGATCGCCGCCATTTCGCACACGCAGACGGCACCCCTTTTTTCTGGCTCGGAGATACGTGGTGGATGGGCTTGGTAAAGCGGCTGCAGTGGCCGGGGGATTTTCAGCAGCTCACCGCTGACCGGCGCGACAAGGGTTTCACCGTCATCCAGATCGTCGCCGGGCTTTACCCGGATATGCCGGCGTTCGACGAACGCGGCCTGGGCGACGCCGGGCAGCCGTGGGAGAAACTCTACGCACGCATCCGGCCGGATTACTTCGATGCCGCCGACCGGCGCATCCAGCACCTCGTCGAGCAAGGGCTGACGCCGTGCATTTTAGGCACCTGGGGTTATCACCTACCGTGGCTGGGCACGGAGAAAATGAAGCAGCACTGGCGTTATCTCATCGCGCGCTGGGGCGCGCTGCCTGTCGTTTGGTGCGCTTCCGGCGAGCAGGCCATGCCATGGTATAACTCAGGCAGCAAGGAAGCCGAGACCCAGCAACTCCGCCGTGAATGGACGGAAGTCATCCGCTCCATGCGCGACATTGATCCGTTCAAGCGACTCGTGACGACGCATCCGCGCAGCAACGCCCGCGATGAACTTCTCGATGCCACGTTGCTCGACTTCGAGATGCAACAAACTGGCCACGGCACGCCTACTGAGCAACATGCGGCCAGGGCTCTCCAGGCGTGGAACCGTCCGCCGCTCGTGCCGGTCATCTCCGGCGAATCGCGCTACGAGGCGCTTGAGATCAAGCCGATGCTGCACGCGAAGGAAGCGCGCGAGGCTTTCTGGGCGCACCTGTTGAACAGTGGTTGCGCGGGCCACACCTACGGGGTCAACGGCGTCTGGCAGGTGAATCTTCCCGACCAGCGTTTCGGCAAATCGCCGACCGGCAACGACTGGGGCGGCACGCCGTGGAAGGAAGCTATGAACCTTCCCGGTTCGACGCAACTGGCCCACGCGAAAAAGTTCCTGCTCACCTTGCCCTGGAATCATCTTGCGCCCGCAACGAACCTCGTCACCGGCGCGACCTCCGCCGCCGCCACGCCGGACGGCCATTGCGCGCTGGCCTTCGCCGCCAAAGGCAATGCCGTAACGGTGGACCTCGCCAAGCTCGGCGGGGCTGCGACGGCACGGTGGTTCGATCCGACGAGCGGTGAGTTGAAAACGATTGAAAGCTCTCCGTTCCCGAACACCGGTGCGCGCGAGTTTGTTCCACCCGGAATGAATGCTGCGGGTGAGAGCGATTGGGTGCTGGTGCTGGAAGTGAATCGCTGAGATGCACAGTGAACTATGGGTTTGAGTGAAGGCTTTCGTTTCAGCACAGAGTTTTGAAGGACACAGAGAGGCGGTCCTCAAGTTTTTTTTCTCTGTGTTCTCCAAATCTCTGCGTTAAGAAATTATGCCCGCCGACTGCATCATCGCCCGCTACCGCATCGAGACCTGCCTCCCGCTGGAGCAGGTGGCCGAAACCATTGCCGGCGAGCAATCCTCCGGGACGTTCCTGCCCATCCCTGGCGAGACGGAGGAACTCAAGGCCCGGTCGCGCGCGAAAGTAACGCTCATCGAGCGACTCGACAGCGTTGAGCAGCCCAGCCTGCCCGGTGGACGCAAGCCGAAGGGGACTACTGGCTCCGCGCAATTTCAGCGGGCTGAGATCACGCTCGAGTTTCCCCTCGCCAATGTCGGCGCGAACTTGCCGACGCTCCTGGCGACCGTCTGCGGCAACCTTTACGAACTCTCCGACCACACCGGCTGCAAGCTGCTCGACCTCGAATTGCCACCAGCCTTCGGCGCGAAGTATCCCGGTCCGCAGTTCGGCGTGGCCGGCACGCGCCGGCTCGTCGGCGTCCACGACCGGCCGATCATCGGTACCATCGTCAAACCGAGTGTCGGGCTGTCGGCGGGCCAGACCGCTGACTTGGTGCGGGAACTGGGCGAGGCCGGCATCGACTTCATCAAGGACGACGAGCTGCAGGCGGACGGCCCGCATTGTCCGCTGAAAGATCGCGTGTCCGCCGTGATGCGCGTCATCAACCGTCTAGCGGACCAGACCGGGAAGAAGGTGATGTTCGCCTTCAACATCACCGACGATCACGACGCCATGCTGCGACATCACGACACCGTGGTCGCGGCAGGTGGAACGTGCGTGATGGTGAGTCTCCACAGCATCGGGTTGCCCGCGCTGCTCGAATTGCGCAAACGCTGCGCGGTGCCGATCCACGGGCATCGCAACGGCTGGGGCATGTTCAGCCGTCATCCACTGCTGGGTGTCGAGTATCCCGCGTGGCAGAAACTTTGGAGGCTGGCAGGCGCGGATCATCTTCACGTCAACGGCCTCCAGAACAAGTTTGCAGAGCCGGATGAATCCGTCGTGCGCAGCATCCAGGCGTGCCGCACGCCGATGTTCCGCCCCGACGACACGGCGATGCCGGTGGTCAGCTCGGGTCAATGGGGCGGGCAGGCGCCGGAAACCTACCGACTCACTGGCACGACCGATCTCATGTATGTCGCCGGCGGCGGCATCATGGCTCATCCGATGGGACCCTCCGCGGGATTGCGCGGCTTGCAGCAGGCGTGGGAGGCGGCGGTGGCAGGAATCGATCTGAACACCTACGCGGAGACGCATCCGGAGTTGAAAGCCACCATCGCGAAATTTGGAGGAATGAGGAAATGAGAACGCGCGTTGACACCGCGGAGGAAAGAGTGCGCGGAGAGGGGCAAACGATGATATACGGTGAAATAACGCATGAGATCATCCGTGCGGCCATCCTGGTGCATAGGGAACTGGGTCCGGGAGAAGAAGAGGCGGCTTATGAGGAAGCTCTTTGCTTCGCCTTGGAAACTCGGGGAGTGAAGTTCCAGAGCCAGCGGGCAGTGCCGGTCATTTACAAGGGCTGCAAGCTCGATTGCGGTTATCGGATGGATGTCCTGGTCGCCGGCCAGGTGGTGGTGGAAGCCAAGACCCTCGACACCCTTGCTCCGGTTCACGAGGCCCAGTTGCTGACTTACCTGAAACTGGACGGGCGCAAGGTCGGGTTGCTGATTAACTTCCGCAGTGCGGTTCTCAGGGATGGCCTGGTTCGGCGCGTCATGGAAACGGCACGCAACCATAAGAGTTCGCCAGTATCGCAGCCGACCCCACCGGATCAGGAAGACGGCGACCTCTCGGGCACCATCATTGCGGCCGCCATGGAAGTGCATCGGGAACTTGGGCCGGGTCTGCTGCGATCCACTTATGCCGAATGCCTGTGTCACGAACTCAGCCTGCGTGAGTTAAAGTTTTTGCGGGATGTCGCCGTCCCGCTCAAGTTCCTCGGCAAGACCCTTGGCAGAGCTGGCCACATTGGTTTGGTGGTGGCGGGATTCCCGGTTCAGGTGCTCGCCGTGGATGAAGTGATCGAAATTCACAAGCAGCACCTCGCGGCGCTGCTCCGCCATTCCGGGAAGAGTTCCGGCCTCCTTCTGAATTTCAACAAGGCGCTTTTGAAGGACGGGATTCATCGGTGCTTTTCCTCTCCGCGACCTTCTTCCTCCGCGGTGCAACCATGAACAACAAACTCCTGCTGGCCTACTACGGCGACGACTTCACCGGCTCGGCCGACGTGATGGAAGCGCTCGCCCGCGCCGGGTTGCACACCGTCCTCTTCCTGAAACCGCCGGATCAGGAAGCGCTGGCCCGGTATCCGGACCTGCGCGCGTTCGGCATCGCTGGCGGCTCGCGCACGATGTCGCCCGAGGAAATGGAGCGCGAACTGCCGCCCGCGTTTGCCGCCCTCCAGGCGAGTGGCGCCCGCATCGCACACTACAAGATGTGCTCGACGTTTGATTCTTCACCGCGCGTTGGTTCCATCGGCAAGGCGATAGAGCTTGGCCGGCGCGTGTTTGGCGAACGTCCGACGCCGCTCGCCGTTGGCCTGCCGCTGCTGGGTCGTTACGTGGCTTTCGGCAATCTCTTCGCCCGTTCGGGCCTTGATACCGAACCGTTCCGCCTCGACCGCCATCCCACGATGAGCCGGCATCCGGTGACGCCGATGAACGAATCGGACATCCGCGTCATCCTGGCCGGCCAGACCGCGTTGCCGGTGGAGTTGGTGGACGTGCTGAAGCTGGAAGGGGAGGGTGATCCGTTGTCGATGATCCGAGGTCAGTCTCCGCCGCCCATCGTCTTATTCGATACGGTTCGCGAGGCGCATCTGCCGGTGGTGGGACGCGAGATCGACCGCCTGGCAGAGTTGGGTCAGCTCTTCGTCGTTGGCTCCAGCGCCGTGGAGTATGCGTTGGTGGCACACTGGGCTTCACTTAACACAGAGTTTGGGAGGACCCAGAGAGCAACGGCTGCTTCCCCCTCTGTGTTCTCCAAATCTCTGCGCTCAAATGAAAGTGCCCCCGCCTCGGTGAATCAATTGATCTGTGTCTCCGGCAGTTGTTCGCCCGTGACTGACCGCCAGATCGCCCGCGCCGTCGAGGCGGGCTTCGCCGAGATCCCGCTGGATCCCGCGAGCCTGCTGAACTCCTCCGCGAACGGCCCTGACCTCACGGAAGCCCTGACCATCTTGCGATCCGGTCGCAGCCTGAGCCTGCACACGAGCCGAGGCACCGCCGATCAACGTTTCCAGAAATCGCTCTCGCCATCAGAGCGCGAGCAACTCGGTGCTGCGCTGGGCGGAGTGCTGGATCGCCTGCTCGCCGCCAGCGGTTTGAAACGGGCCGTGGTCTGCGGCGGCGACACGAGCATGGCGGTGGCGCGCGCGCTTGGCATTGAGGCCCTCGAGTTTGCGGCACCCGCCGCACCCGGTTCGCCGCTCTGCCGCGTGCATGCGCCTGGCCGCAATGCAGATGGCTGCGAAATCATCTTCAAGGGCGGGCAGAACGGACGCGACCGCTTCTTGCTCGATGCGCTGGAGATTCCCTCCGAACTGAGATCGTCACTTTGAATGAACAACCACGAGATCATGATTCGCGACACCGCCATCGCCTGTGGTTTTAGCGCAGAGATTTGGAGGACACAATGAAGGATCGATTCTGCCCTCTCTGTGTTTTCCGAGGCTCTGTGCTTAAAACGTCCCGCTTTATCATCACAGAGCAACCTTCACTCCCGATCTAACACGACTCTCATTCTATGATCCACCTCACTCTCCTCGGCGCCGGCGGCAAAATGGGCTGCCGCATCACGGACCATCTCAAGTCGCATCCCGACTACACGATGCATTACGTCGAGTCCGGCGAGCGCGGCCTCATCAATCTCACCCAGCGCGGCCTGTCGCCCACCCCGCGCGAGCAAGCCCTTTGCCTGGCGGACGCGGTGATTCTCGCCCTGCCCGATCGCGTGCTGGGCAAGGTTGCGCAGGACGTCGTGCCCCAGCTTCGACCCGGCACGCTGGTCATTACCCTGGACCCGGCCGCAGCCTACGCCGGCGAACTGCCGCCCCGGCCGGACATCAGCTACTTTGTTTCGCATCCGTGTCACCCAAGCGTGTTTGATCACTTCCAGACCGAGGCGGAGATCAACGACTTCTTCGGCGGCACCCACGCCCGGCAAGCAATCGTCTGCGCCTTGATGCAGGGCCCGGAAGAGCACTATGCGTTGGGCGAAAAGATCGCACGCGACTTCTACGCACCTGTGACGCGGTCACATCGCATGACCGTCGAGCAGATGGCCATCCTGGAACCTACCATGGCCGAGACCTGCGGCATCGCGCTGCTCATTGAACTGCGGGAAGTGATGGAAGAAGCCATCCGCCGCGGAGTGCCGCGGGAAGCGGCGGAAGATTTCATGTATGGCCACATCAAGGTCGTCCTCGGGATCGTGTTTGGCCGCGTTGGTTTTCCTCTGAGTGACGGGGCCAAACTCATAGCCGGCTATGGCGGAAAGCGACTATTCCAGCCCGACTGGAAGAAGCTTTTTGATTCGAAGAGCGTACGGGAACAGGTGGAGACCATCGTGAGGGGATAATAAGGGTGTGATTAAAACTCGGTGAGGCCTACACGGACCGCGAGTCTGCGACTCGCACTGGAGTTTGGACATGTTTTGATGCACTCGAATATTTTTTTTGCGGCATAAAAAGCGTGAATGACCGCAATACGATTGCAGGGGCGCGATTTGAGCGAATCGGATTTGGCGCAGATTCGGCAGTTGCGAGAAGACCATCCAGGCTGGCCGCGCTTTGCCACCAACCTTCGCTGGGGCCACCGGTTTCTCCAGGCCAGCCTGGTCCTCCCGCTTTATCAAAAAGATCAGGAGAGTTCCTCCCGGACCATTCCGGGGCGCTTTGAGATGGCCACCGTGGTCAAGAAACCCGGCAAAAATGCTCCGGAAACCAAGTGGGAAGAATACCATTCCCAGAACAAGGAAAAGAATCTCTCAAAGCAATTTGTCACCATGGCCAAAGAGATGCGCGATTATCTCAACCAGGTGTGGAATAAGAATTCGGTCTGCAAGGTGCCGGTGTTATTGGTGGCGATGTATAGCTGGATGTTGCTGGCGGGCTTGGCCTGTTATGGACCTGGACGCACCCAGGACTAGGAACCGCTGCCCAAGTGGAGGCGCGGATCCAAACGGCCCTCCTGTCTGGACCTGATCACACTTCTTCGCAAGCAGATGGCCGAAAACCCAATAAAATTTGCCACTGCCACCATTCCGCCTTCCTACCAAATGATGGTGGGCTCGGCCGCTGCCTGATTGGTTTTCAAACGACGGCACAACCTGGGGAAATCACGCCCTCAAATTCACCATGTCCAGCCAAACCCTCCTGGGTTTCCGCAGGGCAGGCAGGGCAGCCACCAGGCAGGATTTTTATTCGTGCGCAGGGCGAAATATGTCCAAACTCCAGCGCGGGTCTGTGACGTCTGTGACCCGCAGCACTCTGCCATGAAGAATGCTTTGAAACAAGCGGCACGGAAAGGACTGACTTGTGCTGCGGCTCAGACCCGCGCTCCGGGGAGGTCTCCTTACATTTCACCCATTTTTAATCACGCCCGGATAATACGGATAATAAGCCTGTGCTGATGAATGCTATCCTTCCCGTTGCTGCGGTGGCATCATCTGGACGCCGTGTGCTGCACGCAGAGGGCTCTGAAGGAAGCGGCCGCAGACTGGTCGAAGTCAGGCTATGTCCGCTAGACTTCGCAAGTGAAATCCAACCGAATCCAAACTATGAAGACAGCATCTTTTTCTCTGAACACCCTTCGCGTTGCATTGTGCCTGCTGCTGCAAGGCGCGTTGCTTTTCTCCTCAGCGCAGGCCGCGCCGGTGCGGTTGGAGCCGACGGATTCGCCGGTGGACAATCCCATGAAGGGGCTGGTGCCGTATGCCGGGCAATCGGCGCAACGTTTTCCGCACAGTCTGGAGTTTGATTATTTGCCACTGTCGAAATTGCTGACGGGTCCTGGGCAATACAACTGGAAGCTGATCGATGACAAACTGGTGGCAATCTCCGGGCGCTCATGCCAGGCGGTCTTCCGCATTTGGCTGGAATTTCCGGGGCAACCCTCGGGACTCCCGGACTACCTGGTGAAGGCCGGCGTGAAGGTCACGGAATGGAAAGATGACAAGGAGAAGACGCCGCAGAAAAACTTCACGCCGGACTACGAAGATGAGCGACTTGTCGTCGCGCTGGAGGAATTCATCGCCGCGCTCGGCCAACGCTATGATGGCGATGCGCGGCTGGGATTTCTCACCGCCGGGCTGCTCGGTTTATGGGGCGAGTGGCACACGTATCCGCGCACGGAACTCTTCGCCTCGAAGCGCACCCAGGAGCGCATCCTCTCGGCCTACGAACGCGCCTTCCACCGCGTATCCGTGCTGCTTCGTTATCCGGCGGCACCGGAGAATTCCGGGTTGGCGGCGAATGCGCACCGGGACTTCGGCTATCACGACGATTCCTTCGGCTGGGGCACGCTGGATACTGGCAAGAAGGATGACTCCTGGTTCTACCTCCCCGCGCTGAAAGCCGCCGGGCCGCTGGCGATGGAACGTTGGAAGACCCATCCCATCGGCGGTGAGATTCGGCCGGAAGTTTGGGGCCAGATTTTTGATGAAAAGCCCGCGCATAAACAGGCGCAAGATTTCGCCGCCTGTGTTCGCGAGACCCACGCCTCATGGGTCATGGACAGCGGGATGTTTCGCGACAAAACCGATCCCGCGCGAATCGCGCGCGCAGCGGCCCAAGTGCGGCGCATGGGGTATGATTTCCGCGTCGCCACCGCCGACATCACACGGACCGGGGAGCACGGAGCGGCGGTGAGTTTGGAAATCGTGAACCAGGGAGTCGCCCCGTTTTACCAGGACTGGCGCATCGAGTTAGCGGCCATCGCGGCGGACGGCACCGTGTTGGAAACGTGGCCGGTGAAGTGGACGTTGCGGGGACTCCTGCCCAGCGAGAAGCCCGCGCGATGGGAAACTCTGTTGGAACGTACCGCCTCGCATGGACGCGCCTGCACCCTCGGTCTGCGCGTCGTGAATCCCATGACGGGCGGGAAACGCCTGCGCTTCGCCAATGCCGCCGAAGACCGCGATGCGAAAGGCTGGTTAAGCCTCGGCCCGCTGCCGTAGCGCTGCGGCAAAGCGAGGTCAGAAGTCGTTGAATGCTGCTGCGGCAGACGATGCGCGGTTTACTCGTCGTTCCATGCTTCTTGTTACGCACTTTTTTGACATCGTGCTTTTGGCCGAATTGGTGTGATAGCGTTTTTGG
>Ga0163151_10009493_pt1 | contig 10530 bp, 3 predicted proteins | sample OliLakLV19MP5IB2_FD_145596 | JGI IMG/M metagenome (GOLD analysis project Ga0163151, IMG submission 145596) | Freshwater microbial mat bacterial communities from Lake Vanda, McMurdo Dry Valleys, Antarctica - Oligotrophic Lake LV.19.MP5.IB-2 | ecosystem: Environmental > Aquatic > Freshwater > Lake... | reverse complement strand
CTTCTGTTTCGCGGCGACGGCTTCGACCGCCTGATCGGCAGCCGGTTTTTGCTCCGTCGGCGCGACTTTGGCTTCCTCGGACAGTTTGCCGGCCTCAGCTTCGAGCGCCTTGACCTCTTCCTCAGCTTTTTGCTTGGCCTCTTCGGCTGCGGCGACGGCTTCCGGATGATGCCGGTATTTCGCGACGGCGCTGCCGTAGAACGCGATCAGGTAATCGCCCGGCGGCGTTTTCAACGCAGCCAGATCGAGCACGGCCTGCGACGTGTCCGCCGTCAATGCGACATCGAACGCCGGCGCGCGTTCGAAGCCGGCGCCCATCGTCTTCAGTTGCATCGTTGCCCCCGAGAAATCGCTACGACGCGTCTGGACGAGCGGAATCGTGAGTTTTCCCCCAGCCGCGACTTCCAAGACGCCGTTAGTGGATGCGGCAATTGAGATCGGAGCGAAATCGAATCCGCCGACGGAGACCGGCACGTCGGCCAGCAGTCGCGGGCTGGGAATCTCGCCCCAGGCATCGGCGACCGGCCACGCCATCGACGCCAGTCGACACGGGCGCTCGACCGTCGCACCGTTGATTTGCGCGCGGCCGTAGAACTTGGCGCTCGCCAGCGCACGAGGCGCGTTCTGGTGGGCGGTCACCAGCATCAGCCCCCGCGACTGACCCGCCGGAATTTTCAGGCCCCGCGCGGTGACCCCTTCCGGCAAGCCCTCCATCACGAGTTCGATGTCGCCATCGAAGCCGTCTCTGCGCACGACGACGACTTCCAGCGGCATCGTCGCGCCGCCGCGCAAGGCCAGCGGCTTGGACAGCGCGTTGCGGTCGCCGTTCCGCAGTTCCATGTGCATCGCCCAGGCCACGACTGCGAAATCGGGTGCAGCCTTGCGAATTCCCAGACGATAAATGTTGCGCGGGTCTTTGCGCGTGCCGCCGAACAGGTCGGACAGTTGCAGGCGATGGACGCCGTCCTCTTTGATCTCGAGTTTCCCCAGGATGTCCGACGAGCCGGCATCGTATGGCGGACCGTCGTAGGCATAGCCGTTGCTGGAGACCTTCACCGGGCTGGGGATGTCGCTGAACTCCGCGACGTCGGCCAGCTTCTCGGGACTGCCGGCGGCGACGTGCTGAACGAGAATCGCGGGGTCGGTCGGCAAACCGAAGCGCTCCGACGCAACCTCCACCCACCACACCTCTCCTTTTTTGGCCTCAAACTCGAACGCGTCCACGTCCGCCGCCGGGAAGAAGCTGCCCGCGATGTCGCACGGCAACGCGATCTTCTGGGCCACAGTACGATCGTTGTTGGGCTCCTGCTCGGCGGTCTCGGCCTGGTCCCGCAGTCCTTCCGGCGGCCACGAGAACGAACTGACCGTCTTGGTCGATGGTTGCCGCACAATCGGGGCGTCGGCCGGCCACTCGCGCAGCGCCAAGCGATAGAAATACTCGGAGCCCCCTTTGTAGGTCAGCTCGTGGAGCTTGATGACGTACCGGCCGTCTTCCGGAACGATGAAGTCCAGCGCGCCGCCGCGACGTTCGACCAGCAGGTCGCGTCCGGCGGAGTCGGCGATGATCAGCACGACGTCGAGCTTGGAGTCGATCCCCTTCGTCGCGCAATCGACGACGACGCGCTGTCCCTTCCGCCCCTCGAAAATGTAGTGATCCACCGCCCGCACGGTCATCGCGGCGTTGCAGACCGAGTTCATCGGCAGTTCCATCGCCGTCGCCAGCGACGTATTCGGCGGCTTCTGGGTGACTTCCGTCAGCGAGCCGACGGAGAAAATCCGCGACGAGGAAACGCCCAACCGCGTCATCACGCGGGTTTCGTAGACGCCCACCGGGCAATCGGCGGCGATCGCAACCACGTATTTGTTCGGCACGGGCTGTCCGGCCGCATCGAGCTTGCGGGTGGCGGCGATCCGGGGGTCGGAGAACGCCAGTTCGCCCAGGTCGTCGAGATGGTCGCCGGTGATCGCGATCTCGACCTCGGTTCCCGCCTTGCCCCCCATCGGCAGCGTAGTCAGCAAGCGCGGTGCGGGCAGGCAGACCGATTGGGCCAGCGACACGGACGTCGCACACCACAAGGCCAAGCCGAACGACGCGACCAAGACCATCGCCCGGGTCTGGTCTTGCCGGCAATACAGGAATCGAACAACGTCAGTCATCGTCTGCCTAATGGTTGAACAGGAATTCTTTGGTATTAACGAGCGCCCAGATGAGATCCTGGAAGTTCTCGCGACCGGCCTTCTGCGCATCGACTGGTTTGCCTTCGGCATCGACGCGCGGGTCGGCGAGGTAATCCAGCGCGATCTTCAATTCATCCGAGCGAGGCTCGCGGGAAAACGCCGCGAGATACAGTTCGCGGACTTTCGCCTCGGCCGGTTTGTCCTCTTTCGCCAGCCGTTCGGCACGGCCGTTGGGGTGGGCGAGCTTCGACTTGATGTCCGACGCATTGATCAGATGCAGGCTCTGGGCGAGACTGGATGATTGCACGCGTTCGCATTCGCACACGCTCTCCCCTTCCGGCCGGCCGAACACCCGCAGAAACGGCGACGACCGGTTGTAGCTGTTGTCCGGCAAGGCGACGGCCCGCGTCCCCGGCGGCAGGTTCGCGAAATCGGTCTGCGAACCCGTCAGCCGGTCGATGGCGTCCAGCAGCACCTCCGCCTGCAGCCGCCGCGGATAATAGCGCGAGTAATTCTGCCGATCGGCGAGGTTGTGTTCATTCGGCGTCGCGCTCAACTGGTAGGCCGTCGAGCGGGTGATCGTGCGCACCAGCTCCTTCAGATCAAACCCGCCGGAAATGAAGTGCCGCTCCAGGGCGCTCAGCAACTCGGGGTTCGTCGGCGGGTTCGTGTCGCGGATGTCGTCCTCGGGTTCGATCAGTCCCCGCTGGAAGAAGTGCTTCCAGTAGCGGTTCACGAGCGCCTTCGCGAAGAACGGGTTGTCGCCCGAACTCATCCAGTCGGCGAGCCGTAGCCGCGGGTCTTCATCCGCCGCGATTTCGGGGATGGCGTCGCCGAGCGCGGCCGGCTTCAGCGCCAGCCCGGACTTCACATTCGTCGCCGTGGCGAGACCGCGCTTGTGAAAGATCAGATCCTCGCCGCGCGTCGCCGAGGGCTTTCGCCCCACCTGACTGAAGAACGCCGCCAGCGAGTAATAGTCGTCCTGGCTCCAGCGCTCGAACGGATGATGGTGGCACTGGGCGCATTGCATGCGGACGCCCAGGAAGAGCTGGGCCACATCTTCGATTTGCTGCTTGGGTTCCTTCACCCGCTTGTACCACGCCACCGGTGGGTTGCCGATCACCGTGCCGGTCGCGGCCAGCAGTTCGCGGACGAACTGATCGTACGGCTTGTTGGCCAGCAGGCCGTCGCGCACCCAGGCGTGGAACGCGAAGTTGGAGACGATGTCGCTGGTGTCATCGCGGCGGTTCTTCAGGAGCGCGGTCCATTTGCCGGCGAAGAAGTCCGCGTACTCGGGACTGCGGAGCAGCGCATCGATCGCCTGATCGCGCTTGTTGTCGTCCTGACTGGCCAGAAACGCCATCGCCTCGTCCTCGGTCGGCAGCCGCCCCGCGACATCCAGCGTGACCCGGCGCAGGAACGTGGCGTCGTCACAGACCGCCGACGGAGGCACACCGATGCGTTTCAGATTGGCGAAGACTGCCTCGTCGACGAAGTTTTTCGCGGGGGGCAGATGCTCGACCGCCGCACCCAACGGGACCGAGCCGCTGAACACCGCGACCTGTCCCTGGTAACGCACCATGATCGCGACGTTGCCCGTGATGTCGAGCACCTTCACGAGACCGCGATCGGTCACCTCCGCCATGGCTTTGTCGTTGGACTCGTATAGCGCCAGCCCGGTGACGTCCCGCACGCGGCCATCCGAATAGCGGGCCAGCGCCTGAAGCTGCTGTTCGCCCTGCCGTGTGATCGTGCCCCGTGCCGGCTGAATCTCGAAGGCGACGAGCCTGGGTTCTTCCGCCCGGTCATAAGGCGCGCCTTGCCGAATCCAATCGCGCAGCAGCGAAAAGCCTTCTGACGACTTGGCCAACCGGACGCCGCCGCCGTGCGGCAACTGTCCCGACGCCTTCAGCAGCAACAGACTCTGATCGGCCGCCCCGGCAAACACCCGCCGACCGCGGCCCTCTTTCACCAGATGCTCGAAGTCTTCCTGCGGTTCAAAGCCCAAGAGCGACAGTTGAAACCCGTTCTGCCCGTTGCCTGCTTTCGCATGACAGACGCCGACGTTGCACCCGGCTTTCGTGAGCACGGGCACGACATCATTCACAAAGCTCACGGGCCGTTCCGCAGCCTCCGCCCTGATCTGGCCGAAGATTCCGACGGCCGTCAGGAGCAGGCAGTTCCGCAGATTCCGTCCGCGGTCGTGGTGATCGAGCAAGAGCATTTCCTGTCCGCGACGATGCACAGCGGCACCGCAAAGCCTGAAAACGGTGGGAGTGTCCGAGTTTGAGGGCGGCGGGGCCTAAGCCGTTTCGGCGTGGCCCCGTGACGGTGGGGAAACGGGGCCACGACGACTTAGACCCCGCCACCCCTTCACGAAATCAGGACACGACGAAAACGGTGGGGCAGCGAGGAAATCATCGGAGCTATTTTATATGTAAGTGAGCGTCAGGTCAATGAGTTGCCCGTTTTCAGCATCCACCGAGCCAAAGACGCCAGATCCGCCAGGATTGAGGGCCCCGATACAATGCGACGCCGCCCGCGGGCGACATCAACCCGACCACGGACCACGTCGGCATCGTTCTTCACGCCAGCAGTTCGCTGACCACCTTGCCCGCCACATCCGTCAGGCGGTAGTCTCGGCCCTGGAAGCGATACGTCAACCGCTCGTGATTCACGCCCAGCAGATGCAACAGCGTGGCATGAAAATCGTTGACGTGGACCGGACGGTCGACGATGTTGTACCCGTACTCGTCGGTGGTGCCGTAGGTCAGGCCGGCCTTCGCGCCGCCGCCGGCCAGCCAGACGGTGAAGCACCGCGGGTGATGGTCGCGGCCGTAATCGTCGACGGTCAGCGGCCCCTGGCAATACACGGTGCGGCCGAACTCGCCGCCCCAGACCACCAGCGTGTCGTCGAGCAACCCGCGCTGCTTCAGGTCGAGCACCAGGGCCGCCGACGCCCGGTCGGTCAGCCGGCACTGTTTCGCCAGATCCCGCGGCAGGAAGCGGTGCTGGTCCCAGCCGCGGTGAAAGATCTGAATGAACCGCACGTTCCGCTCGGCCATTCGCCGCGCGAGCAGGCAGTGATACGCAAACGTCCCCGGCGTGCGGGCGTCGTCGCCGTACATTTGCAGCGTGTGCTCCGTCTCGCCGCTCAGGTCGGTCAGCTCGGGGACCGACGACTGCATGCGGAACGCCATCTCGTACTGCGCGATGCGGGCCGCGATCTCCGGGTCGCCGGTCTCTTCGAGTTTGTGCCGATTCAGCGCCGCCAGGTCGTCGAGCATCCGCCGCCGCGTCGCGACCTCCAGCCCGGCCGGATGCGACAGAAAGGGCACGGGATCGCCCACCGACCGCAGTTTCACCCCCTGATACTGCGACGGCAGGAAGCCGCTCCCCCACAGGCGGTCGTACAACGGCTGATCGCCGGTGCCCGAGATCATCGCCACGAACGCGGGCAGGTTGTCGTTCGCGGTGCCCAGCCCGTAATTGATCCACGCGCCAAAGCTGGGACGCCCGGCGAGCTGCGCCCCGGTCTGCAGAAACGTCACCGCCGGGTCGTGATTGATCGCCTCGGTGTGCAGCGTGCGGACGAAGCACAACTCGTCGGCGATCTGCGCGGTCTCGGGCAGCAGCTCGCTGAGCCACGTGCCGCTCTCGCCGTGCTGCGCAAATTGGAAGCGAGACGCCGCGATCGGGAACCGGTCCTGCGTGGCGGTCATGCCGGTGAGCCGCTGCCCCTGCCGGATCGACTCGGGCAGATCGGCGTTCTGCCGGTCGCGCAGCTGCGGCTTGGGATCGAACAGATCCAGTTGCGACGGCGCACCCGACTGGAACAGATAGATGATCCGCTTCGCCCGTGGTGCGACTTCGTTCGCCGACGATGCCCGTCCCATCAACTGCGCCAGCGCCGCCAGTCCCGTCACGCCGGACAACCGCCCCAGGAAGCCACGACGGCCGCATGTTGGGAGATCGGTCATTTCTTACTCTTATGAGCGAGCCGCGATGATGGGTGGATATCACAGATGATGGCTGGCTGACCCCATTCGGCTGGCTTCAGCCCCGAAGGGGCGGCAGACCGTAGCCCCCGGCGTGAGCCGGGAGAATGTCGCCGTAGCGGCCCGTAGCCCCGGAGGGGCGGCAGAAGCGGGTCGCGCGGCGGGGCTGTCTGTCGCCCCTTCGGGGCTGGCGTCAAGGAGCCGCATCCATCCCCCGGCTCACGCCGGGGGCTACGGTCTGCCGCCGCTCCGCGGCTGAAAACGAGGAATGCGATTGCAACAGACGATTTGAGAGCGATTCCCTCAGCATCGAGATGCACGCCTTACTCCTTCGTCACGACTTCGTCGAGGTTGAGCAGCACGCTGGCGACCGCCGCGCAGGCCGCCCGCTCGGCGAGTGCGGTTTCATCGAGGGGTTCCGCCGCCGTCACCCCCACGCGCAACAGCGCACGGGCGGTCTCCGGGTGCTCGACAAAATTCTGTCGGTAGACGGACCACGAGGCCTGCAACCGGTGCCGCTCGGAGGGTTGCGGATGCCGCGCCGTCACCCGCCGGAACATCGCCGCGATGGCTGCTTCGGGTGCGGGACCGGCCTCGCGCCACGCGGCTTCGCCCAACGCCCGCGCCGCGTCCACGTAGGTCACATCGTTCAGCAGCGCGAGGGCCTGCAACGGTGTGTTCGTGCGGCCGCGACGCATCGAACAGGCTTCGCGCGTCGAGGCATCGAACAGGGTCAGCGTGGGGTTCGCCACCGTCCGCTTGGCATAGCAGTACAGGCTCCGCCGGTCGACATCCGGTTTCGGGCTGGGTTCGTACAGCGTGTCCGTGGCGATCTCCTGCCACAGCCCGGCCGGTTGGTACGGCTTGATCGACGGGCCGCCGAGCCGCTCTTCGAGCAGTCCGGCGATGGCCAACGCCTGATCGCGCAACATCTCCGCCGACAACCGGAACCGCGGACCGCGCGCCAGCCACCGATTCTGCGGGTCGGATTGGTAGGCCGCCGCCGAACATTGCGAACTCTGCCGGTACGTGGCGCTCGTTGCGATCAACCGCTCGATGTGCCGCAGATTCCAGCCGCTTTCGACGAGTTCCACCGCCAGCCAGTCGAGCAGTTCGGGATGGCTGGGCGCTTCCCCCTGGGTGCCGAAATCTTCGCTCGTCTTGACCAGCCCGATGCCGAAGAACCGCTGCCAGAGGTTGTTGACCGCCACGCGGGCGGTGAGCGGATGCTGCGGATGGACGAGCCAGCGGGCGAAGTCCAAGCGGTTGCCGCTCACCGGACCGGTGCCCGCCGCGAGCGCCGCGGGCACGCCGGGCGTCACCGCCGCGCCCGGCCGGTCGTAGACGCCGCGTTGCAAGACGGTCGTCGCACGGGCTTGCGATTGGTCGACCATGACCATCGCCGTGGGCAACGTCATCTGCAGAAACTGTTGCAGTGCGGCGTTCGCGGAACGGTACTGCTCGTAGGCCCGCGCGATGTCAGCGGAGGCGTGTTCCTGGAGAAAGCACTGTTGAAGTTTTTGCGTCTGTGCCGACGTGCGCGTGTCGGACAGCATCGCAATGATTTGTGCGATGCTTTCGCGCGTCGCCAGCGTCCCCACCTCCGGCTCTGACAAACGGCGCCCGTAGATCCGCACGTCGGCGAGCGCTCCGGCCAACCGTCGCCGCGTTCCGGTCGCGCCGATCCGCAGCGGCTCCTCATTGGTGAACGTCTGATTGAGGAAGTCGTAATGCACAGCCAGCGGCTGCGGCACGCCGTCGATGGAGATCACGATCCCGTTTGCGGTGCGCGAGCCATCGTAGGTCATCGCAACGTGCGACCAGCGCCCCGGCGGCACGGCGGCCCGCGTTTCCACACGGATGGCGTCGTCGAGCCAGCGTTTGACGAGGTTGACCTGCAGCTTCCCGTCGACCAGTTGAAACGTCCAGCCGTCTTCGTAGCCGTCGTCGGAAGTCCGCGACACAATCCCGCCGGTCAGCGATGCGGCGGGATTGATCCACGCGGACGCGCTGAACGCATCGAAGTAGCCGAACTTCGCCTGATCGCCGGCGTCGAGGAATTGTTGGCCATCCAACTGCAGCGCGCGACCACGCGGGCCGTCCACGAACGCGGCTTCACCGGCGTTGAGCTGTCCTACGGAAGGAATGCGTGTCGCATCGCTGACATCGGTCTGCAACGGGAAGCTGGCCACGAGCCCGGCATTGATGGTGAAGTCCAGCCCCGATTGTCCCGCGAACCCCGTTTCCCAGGCACGCTGCGCCTCGCGAATTTTGGGCTGCACGTGATTCCAGGCCCGTGTCGCCTCGGCGGCTGCGGTCTCCATGTGGTGCAGCGTCCGCCATTGCTCCGTCGTCGGCGCGGTGATGTACGGCGGCGAGTTCCCCTCTTTCACGGCGCGGCCGTTCTCGGGCACCTGATTGAAGTAGGCAAACAGTTGGTAGTATTCGCTCTGCGTGAGCGGATCGTACTTGTGCGAATGACACCGCGCGCAGCCCACGGTCAGTCCCAGCCAGACGGCCCCCGTGGTGTCGACGCGGTCGGCGACGTACTCCACGGCATACTCTTCGGCGATGATGCCCCCCTCCGAATTCCCGCGATGATTCCGCTGGAACCCGGTCGCCACCAGCAATTCCACGGCACGTGGATCGCGCGGCAGATACCCCCGCGGCTGCGACTCGATCGCCGCGGTCGTCAACCCGTTCGATGTCGGCGGCAACCGTTGCTCCTCCGCCAGCAGCAGATCGCCCGCGAGTTGTTCGATGGTGAATTGATCGAACGGCATCCCGGCATTGAAGGCGTCAATCACCCAGTCGCGCCAGCGCCACATCTGTCGCGGGCCGTCGTTTTGATAACCGCTGGTATCGGCGTAACGCGCCGCGTCCAGCCAATCGACCGCCAGATGCTCGCCATGCCGGGGGGACGCCAGCAGCCGGTCCACCAGCCGCTCGTAACGGTCGGGCGAAGCGTCGGCGAGATAGGCATCGACTTCCGCGATCGTCGGCGGCAGCCCCGTCAGATCGAGCGTGACCCGGCGCACCAGCGTTTCCGCGGTCGCTTCGGGCTGCGGTGTCCACGCCCGCTGTTCCAACACGGCGAGCACAAACGGATCGATCGCCGTCCGCGACCAGTCGGCCCGCGCGACATCCGGCACAGCGGACCGTCGCGGGGGAATGAACGACCAATGGTCTTCCCACGTCGCCCCCTCGGCGATCCAGCGCCGAATGACGTCGATTTGCGCGGCCGTGAGCGACTTGCCCGATGCCGCGGGGGGCATCCGCAATTCGGCATCGCCATGCGCGATCCGCTGCAACAGCAGGCTCGCCTCCGGGCGTCCCGGCACGACGAGCGGCCCATCATCGCGCGTGGCGAACAATCCCGCGCGCGTATCCAAACGCAGTTCGGCCTGCCGGGCGGTGGCATCCGGTCCGTGGCATTTGGAGCACGTATCGGACAGGATCGGCCGCACGTCGCGCGCAAACCGGACCGGCGGGGCCGCTTCGGTAATGGCCGTCAGCCACAGAACACCAACGATCATCAATGGCGATCGCGTCATCCAGTCTGCGTCCTCTTTTATCACAGCACGGAAAGGTCCAGCGTATGCGGATGCGCTCGTCAGGTCAAATACATGCCCCGCTGACGAATGGTCAAGGCGTGAGTCTTGATTCTGGGTGGATCTCACAGATAACGACAGACTGTCGGCACTCGTCTTTCTTCAGCCCCGAATGGGGCGGCAGATCGTAGCCCCCGGCGTGAGCCGGGGGACTGGTTGCAACCTTGGCATTAGCCCCGGAGGGGCGACAGACAACCCGTCGCGCGACCAGCTTCTGTCGCCCCTCCGGGGCTGTGATCCTGTGTGACTGCCCTCCCCCGGCTCACGCCGGGGGCTACGGTCTGCCGCCGCTCCGCGGCTGAAAATTGGGAATGCCGCGGACACCTCGGCCGAAATTCACTCAGAATCGAGATGCACTCCCGAATGTCCATGAATCTGGTCGCGTGTCATTCCCCGTCCTTCATTTCTGTGTCAAACTGCCCCACAATCCAACTGTCTGTTGCAGGCCACGCAGCGGCGCGCAAGAATTGCGGAGAACCAGCACCGGGCCAGGGATGACAACCGTATGGTGACCGTGGAGGATTTTCTGCGACGCGTCAAAGGCTGTGGATTGGCGTCTGCGGACGACATCAACGCCCTCGTCGCCGCCTGTCCGGCAATCGTCCAAAGCGACAACGTCAAGGGACTGGCCACCGAGTTTGTCCGCCGCGGCTTGATGACCAAGTATCAGGCCACCGCCGCCCTGCAGGGAAGACACGACGCGCTGCTGCTCGGCGATTACCTCATCCAGGACGTCATCGGGC
>Ga0163151_10009492_pt1 | contig 10533 bp, 10 predicted proteins | sample OliLakLV19MP5IB2_FD_145596 | JGI IMG/M metagenome (GOLD analysis project Ga0163151, IMG submission 145596) | Freshwater microbial mat bacterial communities from Lake Vanda, McMurdo Dry Valleys, Antarctica - Oligotrophic Lake LV.19.MP5.IB-2 | ecosystem: Environmental > Aquatic > Freshwater >... | reverse complement strand
GGCTGGATCGCCGCGGACGCGGGCGACCGCTTCCTTATCGTCGACGACATCCTGCTGCCGCTCTACAGGCAGTTCGCCGGCAAGCACGCCTTCGAGCGCGTGATCGTGTTCCCGTTTTCGGGCGCGCCGGTGGCCGGCGAATACACGAACTACGACGCGCTGCTCGACAAAGCGCCCCAGGAATTCGACTACGTGCCGCATGACGAGAACGACGCCGTCGCCATGTGCTACACGAGCGGCACGACCGGCCGCTCCAAAGGCGTGGTGTATTCGCACCGCTCGACGGTGCTGCATACGCTGGTGGCCTGCCTGCCCGAGTTCTGGTGCCTGCAGGGCCGCGACGTGGTGCTGCCGGTCACGCCGATGTTCCATGCCAACTGCTGGGGCATTCCCTATGGCGCGGTCATGCTCGGCTCGAAGCTGGTGTTTCCCGGCCCGCACCTGCACCCGGAGGACTTGCTCGACCTCATCAAGCTCGAGCCGCCGACGATGGCGCTCGGCGTGCCGACGATCTGGCTCTCGCTGATCCAGGCGCTCGAGGCCCATCCGGAAAAATGGAGCCTACCCAAAGGCATGCGCAGCCTTGTCGGCGGGGCTGCAGTGCCGGAGTCGCTGATCCGCGCGTTCGCGAAGCACGGCGTGCGCATCTCGCAGGGCTGGGGCATGACCGAGACCTCGCCGCTGGCCACGCTCAGCTTCATCAAGCCCGAGCTTGCGGGCGTTTCGGAGGACGAGCAGTTCCGGCTTTCGGCCACCGCGGGCGTGACCGCGCCGCTCGTGGAGCTGCGTGTCGTCGGCGACCACGGCATTGCCCCGTGGGACGGCAAGACCCCGGGCGAGGTGCAGGTCCGCGGGCCGTTCATCACCGGCAGGTATTACAACGCTCGCGCGGACAACGTCGGCCAGGATCCGGCCAAGTTCACCGACGACGGGTGGCTGCGCACCGGCGACGTGGCAAAGATGGATTCGCACGGCTACCTGCACATCACCGACCGCACCAAGGACCTCATCAAGTCCGGCGGCGAATGGATCAGCTCGGTGGACCTCGAGAACGCGCTCATGGCGCACCCGGCGGTTGCGGAAGCCGCGGTCATCGCGATCCCGCACGAGAAATGGGGCGAGCGGCCGCTGGCCTGCGTCGTCACCAGGCCGGGGCAATCGGTTACGCCCGAAGCCCTGAACGAAGTGCTCGCGAAGAAATTCGCCAAGTGGCAGCTGCCGGACCGCTACGAGTTCCTGGAGACGATCCCCAGGACGTCGACGGGCAAATTCTGGAAGATGAAGCTGCGCGAACGGTATGCGGTGAAGGGCTAAATTCGAAAGATTATTTTCAGGCCACCGCGCGGGGATTGGCTGTCCCGGTGATTTTGTGCTGATACCAGTACATTCAGGGCGGCAGTCATCACCACTTCGCACTTAGCGTCTCGGCACCCGACCAGGGTTTGATCCTCGTCAGCATGCTACGCAGGACTCCTTCTGCAACTTCCGTGTCATGAGCGGCCTGGGCGCGCAGCCAATAGCCGTTTGAGAGGCCCAAATAGCGGCACAGTCGGAGATCGGTGTCGGCCGCAACGGCGCGCTTGCTGGCCACGATCTCGCCGATGCGCTGCGCCGGCACACCAATGTCCTTCGCCAGCCGGTATTGGCTGACTCCCATCGGCTTCAGGAATTCCTCCAGCAAGAGCTCGCCGGGCGCCGCGGGTTTGAGTTTGCGCATCATGAATCTCCGTCAGTGATAGTCCACGATCTCTGGGCGCCTCAACGTCCAAACTCAGCGGGGCTGCGCGGCTTATCGCGCAGCGTCCGCTCGAGCGCAGTGTTGGCAGCACGATCTCGGAGACGCTCCAAGAACGGGTCATGGAGTTCCTGCGAGGCAAGCCACCTCAACTCTTCATCCAATGTCATACCTTCGATCTCTGCCGAAATCTTGTCTCGGGCGGAGCGCATCATCGCGACAGCATCAAACTTCTTCTCGGTCTTACTCATCTGACAGTACCTCTCGTGGCGTCCGGATCTCGATCATTGGATAGCCCTTGCGCAGGTTCACGGAGTTGTAGCCGTGGATCCGCCGCAGGTTGACGATGTGCTTGAAGTTCCAGCTCACCAGTACGTCGACCCGGCCTACGGTCGCGATCGCAATGTGCTGGGCGTCGGCCCGCAACTTGGCTGTGATCACGCCTGCGGCAACGTATGCTTCTGCAAGCTCCTGGGCCTCGGCATCAAGCTGAAGCGTTTCGATGTGCGTTTCGGGCACGGAGGCAAGTCGCCTGCGGACCGCGGCCGGTGCCGCCGCCAGCTCCTGCACCGTGAGGCTGGACAAGACGAGAACACGCTCACCTCGGACGAAGCACTCCATAAGCCGGACGGAGTGCTCCGCGAACTCTTCGTCCTCGCACCCGCCCACGACCGAGGTGTCTGTGTAGATCCGGATCGTCATCGTCGCATGTTAACCGACGTCACCGTCTCCATACTCCATCGCGACTCACGCCGCGTCCTTCCTTGTTGCCCAGCGCGATGTTCTGAGGTGGGCCACAATTGAGGTTGCATTGGCACGACGCTGGCGGCCCGTCCGCGGCAATAAAGGGTTAGGCATACAACTCAAAACCGCCAGCGTGAACTACCGCGTCTGCTAAGAGCGCTTGCTCGGCGGAGTCACCACGTAAGCCGTGATACCTCCGCAAAAGGACATTTTTCGGTCGATAGCTTGGATGGGTGAGCGCGACAGCGGCAGGCAATAGGAACCCGCCAGCTTCAATACGAGCGTCAAACACGATCGCTGAGTTTGATGAGTCGAGCGACTTCCAGTCTTTAGCAGCCCATCCATGCAGATTCGGGCTGCAGCGCGCTATGAAGTTTGCGACCTCCATCCCTAAAGCGAGAAGCAGGCGCGGTAGTTGCATTGCAAGCTGACGCGAGAAAAATTCCTCGCACATTGCTCGAAATTCTGCATGGCGCGTTCCCGGGCTTGGACCAGTGTTTTTTCCCGTGGCACGAAGACCCATATACGCATTCGTAAAAAAGCAGGCAGTCTTTGGAATTTGGCAACGATCCAAAAGGCCCAAGAGATTTCTCCAGGTCGGAACCGAGGCTCGATTCTCCTCGCCTTGCTTCAAGGAATAGTTGAAGCCGTCGACGTTATCGAAATCCTGTCCGACAATCATGACGCCGCCGACAGGAAATGTAGGCAGGTCTAAGCAGCCCTCCTTTTGATACACACCGCGACCTCCAGGGAAGAATGCGAGACCGGGAATCTGACACGGAACTGCCACCACTCCATCGGGATAGATCGCGATGCGATCGAGTTCATTGAACAGGTGCACAGACGGGTAGAGAGCGTTCACGGATTTGTTGAGGCTGACCCCGCTGCGCGCCGCAGCCTTTAACGCAGCCGCATGGACTTCGGGCGCGATCCTGAGCATTAGCTTGCCGCTGGCGGGTTTCTCCGGCTTCCCACCCAGTTCGGCGCATGCGGCGATGTAGGCGTCGATCGCTGCATGGAAACCAGCCTCGAATTCAGATACCGACTCTGCGTGGAAGGGGATGATGTCGTCAATCTCGAGCACGCGGCCAACGATCACCTTGTCTTCTGCATCGAAGACCATGCTTGCCTTGTACCCCTTGTAGCTCATTGCGTTGCTCATGGCTTTACTCCCAGACGTTCCAAGAACTCCCGCGCTGCCGTCACGCGATAACGCACTGTTTGCTGTTCAGGCCGATGATGAGTACATCAAGGGGTTTGTGCAAGCATAGGCGCGAGCGTTGTCGAAACCTAACGAAGTCGTCGTCGTGTGACTCACCGCCCCAGCGTCACAATCACCAGCCCCAGCGTCAGCAACGCCATCCCCGCGATCTCGAGCCTGGACAGCCTCTCGCGAAAAATCTTCCTCGACACGATCGAACTGAAAAGCAGCTCCACAAGGCCAAGGGTGCGCACATGCGCCACCGGTTCGATCGCCATTGCGGTGAACCAGCCGGCCGAAGCCGCCGCGCCCATGAAGCCCGCGAAGAGCGATCTGCGCCATGCGCCGAACACACGCATGACGACGGCCGGGTCTCGCGCCAGAAGCCAGCCGCCGAGCAGCACGGTCTGCAGCGATTGCGCCACGACGAGCGTGAAGGCGGCTGACATCATGAATGGCGTATCCCCGAGCGAGAGTGCCGCGCCGCGAAAGCCGACCGCCGAGAACGCGAAGCCCGCGCCCGATGCAAGGCCCAGCATCGCCGGGAACGAGGTCCATCCGGCGACCAGGGTGCGCAGGGGCCGCTCACGGTCCGCGGGCGCAAGGAGGAGCACACCCAGCGAACCGCAGGCGACGGCGAGCACCGTAGTCACCGACAGGGGATCGCCAAGGAACAGGAGCCCGAATATCGCAACCTGGATGATTTCCGTTTTCGAGTAAGCGACGCCGAGGGTGAAGTTGCGTTCCTGCATCACGCGAAGCAGCAGGGCGGTGGCAGCGATCTGGCTGACTGCGCCGAACGATACCCATGCCGCAAACGCAAGGTTCGGCGCAGGCATCGAATAGCCGCCGACCGCCTGCACGCCAATGAGCCACAGGATCGCGAATGGCAGTCCATACAGGAATCTTACGAGCGTCGCGCCCAGCGTTCCCAGCTCCGCAGTGAGGCTGCGCTGCGCGGCGTTGCGCAGCGTCTGGGCGAACGCGGCCCAGACGGTGATTGGGATCCAGAGCCAGTCGGGTGGAATCATAGGGGAGCGATCATGCGATTCGCAAAGCTTCGAGCACCGGCAGGCGGTAGCGTGCGAACGCCCTCGCGGCCGACCGCAGAGTGGAGGGATCGCTTTCGCCCATCTTCTCCCAGGCGAATTGTGCCCAAGAGTCTTCGCTGGCATGGCCCAGCGCCTTTGCGCGGAGAAATAGCATTTCCTCGCGGGCCGCGAACACGCCAGCCCCGGTGACGGGGCAGGCGAGGGCGGAAATATCGGCCGACGACTCGGCGCGCTCGAGGATCAACGCATTGAGCGCCCGGCAGCGCGGTTCGGCAACTTCGATTGCGTTTCGATCCTGGAGGGGATGCAGGCTGCCTGCGTCGGTCAGGACAAGGGCTGCTTCGGCCAGGCGGGCCTGTGGAATGCCGTTGCATCCAGGTTCTTCGGCAACCTCGCGGATCGTTTTGGGTGCGTAGCCTTTCGCGGCCATCGCCTCGGCGAAGGGCCGGTAGATCTCCTGGGGCAGGTCGATCCCGGTTCCCGCAAGCGTTGCTTTCGCAGGAATGTGTTCAGGATGCTGGAGCAGCATAAACGGGACCGTCCCGATGCGCTCTTCGAGGCTTCCCGGCAGGATCGGCTGGCCGACTTTTACAAAAATGTCGCGGCGAAAGCGCCGATTGGTGAGGAAGTCGAGCGTGGTTTCGCGCAACGCCGGCTCGGCGATGCCTTCGAGCAGGTCGCGCGACTTCTGGTTCAACCCGGGCATGTATTGCTGTCCCGCGGGCGAGGCCGATGCGCCGAGTTCCAGGCCCGCCTCGGCCAGCTCGCGCGCGACTTTCGAAAACGGCATCGGATGCCAGTCGCGGTTGAAATACTCGTGCGCAAGGTAGTTGCGGCTCTGGCCGTGCAGCGATTCAAGCCAGGGCCCGAGCCTTTGATGCGCATCGAAATACGCGGCCCCCGTATCGTGCAGCTGCTGCGCAAACTCCAGTGAAGCGTCGATCCTCGTGGCCAGCGGCACGGCGTCCCGCGCCAATCCGGAATGAAGCATGAGCAGTTGCCGCATGGGAACCTCGGCCGCCCAGCCGGGAAGGCAGTTGTAGCTGATATAGCAAACCCCGTCCGGCGCGAGGCTCCTGCGCAGGATCTCGATCACCCGGCTGCGATTGTCTTCCGAGATCCACGACCACGTCCCGTGCATCGCGATGATATCGAACTCGGGAAGTTGGTCGCGCGCCGCGAAAGATTCGAAGGACTCGCAATCCAGCCTCGCACGCGATCCGGATCGCTCGGCCATCCTGCGCGCGTTGGAGGCATGGCGTGGATTGAAATCGAAGCCGGCGAATTTGCCGGGACTGGCGGCGGCGTGGATGTTGATCGATACGCCCTGGCCGAAAGCCATCTCGAGGTAACGCGGCGAGGGATTGCGCAGCACCTGCAGGCCGCGCGCGGCGCAAGCCAGCTTGATGCGCGAAGGCGCGAGCTCCGGGCAATAGCGAAACGTGTAGTCGAGCTCAGTCACATACCCGTCGTCACCGTCCATGTGATTTGCCCAACGTGTCTCCTCCGGCCTGCCGGCATTCTAAACGCCGCAGTTTCGGCATATGGCTTGACATGCCGGGGACGCCTGCCAGAATGGATTTTCGCAAAGCGGAGGCAACACATGAACAAGGAAATGGCGCAAGCTCTCGTGCGCGTCGGCCCGGACACCCCGATGGGCAGGCTCATGCGGCGCTACTGGGTGCCGATCGTCTCCTCATGGGAGATCCCCGAGCCCGACTGCCCGCAGGTGAGGGTCAAGATCCTCGGCGAGAAGCTGCTCGCCTTCCGGGACACCAACGGCAAGGTCGGCCTGATCGACGAGTTCTGCGCGCACCGCGGCGTGTCGCTCTTCTTCGGCCGCAACGAGGAGAGCGGCATCCGCTGCTCGTATCACGGCTGGAAGTTCGACGTGAACGGCCAGTGCGTCGAGCTGCCCTCCGTCCCGAACCTCGCGGCCAGGATGAGCATCACTGCCTACCCATGCATCGAGCGCGGCGGGCTGGTGTGGGCCTACATGGGTCCCAAGGACAAGATGCCCGAGCCGCCCGATGTCGAGTGGTGCAACATACCCGAAAGCCATCGCTTCGCCTCCAAGCGCCTGCAGGAATGCAGCTGGCTGCAGGCCATGGAAGGTGGCATCGATACCACGCACGCTTCTTGGGTCCATCGCTTCGAGCTCGACATCGACCCGATGCACCGCGAGGCCAAGGCCAACAAGTACATCAAGGCCGACCGCAACGCGGTGTTCGACGTGGAGGAGATGCCGCACGGCCTGTCGATCTACGGCCGGCGCAATGGCGAGGCCGATTCGTACTACTGGCGCGTCACGCAATTCCTCTTTCCTTGGTACACGCTGATCCCGCCTTTTGGCCCGCATCCGCTCGGCGGCCACGTGTGGGTGCCGATCGACGATGAGCATTGCTGGGCCTGGAGCATCAACTTCTATCCCGACAAGCCGCTGGCCGCGGAGGAGCGCCGCGACCTCGAGGAAGGCAAGGGCATCCACGTGAAGTACGAGCCCGGGAGCTTTCGTCCCTCGGCCAACAAGGACAACGATTACCTGATCGACCGCGTCTCGCAGAGGGAGAAGCGCACGTTCAGCGGCGTCGAAGGGTTCTCGGTGCAGGACGCCTCGCTTCAGGAAAGCATGGGTCCGATCCAGGACCACTCGAAGGAGCACCTTGTCGCGACCGACAAGCCGATCGCCATGGCGCGGCGCATGCTCTTCAATGCGGCGCTGAATCTTTCGCAGGGCATCGAGCCGCCGGCGCTGAACGCCGCGGTGCAACGTGTGCGCGCGGCCTCGGTGCTGCTCGACCGCAATGCCAAGGTGCAGGACTGGGCCAACGAGACGCTCTACGACGAGCTAGGCCAGCCGGTGTTTTCACTGTGAGGATCAAAATGCAGAAATTATTAGCCGCGTTGGCGGTTGCGTGCGCGCTCGTTCCTGTCCAGGTACAGGCGCAGGAGTGGTCGCCCACCAAGCCGGTGCGCATCATCGTGCCCGTGGTCGGCGGCACCAACGATCTGGTTGCGCGCCTGGTCGCGCCCAAGCTGCAGGAGGCGATCGGCCAGTCGGTGGTCGTCGAAAACAAGGGCGGGGCAGGCGGCAACATCGGCGCCGACATGGTGGCGAAAGCAGCCCCCGACGGCCACATGCTGCTGATCGGCTACAACGGCCCGATCGCGGTCAACGTGTCGCTGTTCGACAAGATGCCGTACGACCCGCAGAAGGACCTTGCGCCGATCACGCTGGCGGTCACCGCGCCGCAGTTCCTCACCGTGCACCCAAGCGTCAAAGCCAATACGGTCGCCGAGCTGATTGCGCTGGCCAGGGCGCAGCCCGGCAAGCTCAGCTATGCGTCGATCGCCGTGGGCAGCGCTTCGCACCTGACCATGGAGATGATGAAGACGGCGGCGGGTGTAGATATCGTGCACGTCCCCTATAAAGGCTCGGCGCCGGCAGTGACCGACATTCTCGGCGGCAACGTGCAGACGGCTTTCTTCGTGCCAGGCAACGTGTTGCAGTACGTGAAGTCGGGGCAGATCCGCCTGCTGGCCTCCACTGGGCGCAAGCGCTTCGCGACGACGCCGAACGTGCCGACCATGATCGAGTCGGGCTACGCCGATTTCGAAGCCGTGGCCTGGATCGGTTTCCTCACCACCGGCGGCACGCCGCGCCCGATCATCGACCGCTACAACCGCGAGATCGTGAAGATCCTCAACTCACCCGATGTGCGCGACAAGCTGCTCGCGGTCGAGTTCGAGATGGTGGCCGGGTCGCCGGAGCAGTTCAGCGAATGGATCCGCACCGAGATCGCAAGGTGGGGCAAGGTCATCAAGCAAACCGGCGCAAAGGTGAACTGAGCGATGGGCGACGAACCGAACAAGGGCGGCATTCCACACCCATCGGTGTTCGTGGAAAAGCGCCGCCTGGAGCTCATCAAGGGCTACGTGGTGCATGAGTCGCGCACCCCATCGAAGCAGGTGCGCGTGGTCACGCCTTCGCAGACGGTCGGTCCTTTCTATCCGATCGCGTTGATCAATCCCGGCGAAGACGATCTCGCCTGCAAGGTGCCGGGCGGCGCTCGCGCGCTGGGGACGCCGATCGTGGTTTCCGGCCAGGTGTTCGACGAAGCGGGCAAGCCCGTGCGCGGGGCACTCGTCGAAGTCTGGCAGGCCAACAAGTGGGGCAAGTACGAGCACCCGGTGGATCAGACGCCCGAACCGCTCGACCCGAACTTCAAGGGTTACGGCCGGATGCTCACGGATGCCGAAGGCCGCTACCGCTTCCGCTCGATCAAGCCCGGTGCGTATCCAAACCCGGGCTACGACAACTGGATGCGCCCGCCGCACATCCACTATTCGATCTTCGGCGCCGGCGTGATGCAGCGCCTGATCACGCAGGTGTATTTCCCGCGCGAGGCACTGAACGACATCGACCCGATCCTCAACGGCGTCGAAGATCTCGACGCGCGCGCCTCGCTCATCGCGCGCGAGCTGCCCGCCCAGCACGCGGGATTTGATGCGGAGACACTCGCCTTCGGATTCGACATCGTCCTGCGCGGCAGCGGCGAAACGCCTTTCTTCGTCGATCCCTGACCCGGCGTGGGCGACGCGATCCGCGATTGCCTCGGGCCGCTCGCGGCGCCCTCGCGAGCGCGCCGCGCGCTGCCTGCGGGCGCGTGGGACACGCATTTCCATGTGCTCGGACCGCAGTCGAAGTTTCCCTATTCACCGACCCGCAAGTACACGCCGCCGGATGCGCTGCTGGATGCCTGCCTCGCAATGCACGACACGCTCGGCATTGCGCGCGGGCTGGTCGTGCATGCCAATACGCACGGCTTCGACAACACGGTCGACCTCGATGCGGTCGCGCGCTCGAACGGCCGCTATCTCGCGGTGGTGCGGCTGGATGCCAAGGCCACCCGGGAAAGCTGCGAGAAGCTGCATGCGCAGGGCGCGCGCGGCGTTCGCTTCGCATTCAACCCACAGCACGGCGGAGCGCTCGACCATGCGGTGTTCGACCATGTGCTCCGGTGTATCAAAGGCCTGGGCTGGTTCGTCGAGCTGCATTTCGAGGGCGCGGCGCTGCCCGGGCTCAGGGACTGGCTCCTCTCGCTGCGGGTGCCCGTGGTGATCGACCATCTCGGCCGCATCGATCCTTCGCTCGGCACCGGGCAGACACCCTTCGGCGTGCTGGTCGAACTTGCAAGGCGCGACAACGTGTGGGTCAAACTGAGCGGTGCGGACCGGCTCACCCAAACCGGCGCGCCGTATGCGGACGTGAGGCCATTCGCGCAGCGCTTGATCGAGGTCGCGCCGGACCGCATGCTCTGGGGCAGCGACTGGCCGCATACCGGCGTGTTCGATGCGGCGAGGATGCCGGACGACGGCAGGCTCGTCGATGCGCTGTTCGATTTCGCGCCGGACGAAGAAACGCTGCGAAAGATCCTCGTCGATAACCCGCTTCGCCTTCTTGGACTCTCTTAATGGACAGACTTAAAGAAAAGGTCGCCCTGATCACCGGCGGCGGCGCGGGCATCGGCGCGGCCACCGGCCGGATCTTCTGCTCGGAGGGCGCGGCTGTGGTGCTCGTCGACCAGGACGGCGAGGCGCTGGAGGCCACGGCGAAGGCGATTCGTGAGCAGTTCCAAGGCGCCAAGGTCGCGCACTTCGTGGCCGACGTGGCCGACCCGGAAGCGGCAGTGCGCGCCGTCGCGCATGGTGTGTCGGCATTCGGCCGCCTGGACCTCCTCGTCAGCAACGCCGCGATGCGCAACTACGCTTCGATGGCCGAGGCCACGCAGGCCGAATGG
>Ga0163151_10009489_pt1 | contig 10537 bp, 6 predicted proteins | sample OliLakLV19MP5IB2_FD_145596 | JGI IMG/M metagenome (GOLD analysis project Ga0163151, IMG submission 145596) | Freshwater microbial mat bacterial communities from Lake Vanda, McMurdo Dry Valleys, Antarctica - Oligotrophic Lake LV.19.MP5.IB-2 | ecosystem: Environmental > Aquatic > Freshwater > Lake... | reverse complement strand
CGGGGTGATCGCCTGCGGAATCGACGTGCCCGTTCTCGACCGTGAGGCCAAGCTCCTGCTTCCACCCGGACTCGATATTGCGGGTGCGGCGGATGTTCGGGAAGCGTCCTCGGGCTGGTCGGAAAGACTCCTGGCTGCCCACACGTCGAGCCCCTCGGTCGACTCCTCACGGTCGGGCTTCCGCAGCATCCCGATCACCGCGGCAACTCGCGGCGGGGTTGCGGAGGTCATGGTCGTTCGCCGCGACATCGTGGTGTCCATGTCGGTTCTTGCTGCCGCAGTCGCGACAGTCGTGGGGTTTCTTATCGCGGCCCGCAGTGGTCTTGCCGCCGTGCTCGCTTGCGTGCTGGCCGCAGGCGTGGCACTTTGGTGTGAAGCCCCGTGGTATGCCATCGCACGGGCAGCCTGGTGGGGTGGTCTTGCGGGAACCTGGCTCGCCGGCCGCCAACTCCATCCAACGCGTATCGCGACGATGATGCTCATCGCGATGACGCTGGGTGTCAGCGGACCGCGTGCCTTCAGCCAGGAGCCTGCCCCGATCCCGGTGGCGGCAGGTGCGGCGAACGCTCCGGTCGATACCATGCCGCTCCGTGTCTTCGTGACGCCCGCGGCGGACGGCGGCACAGCCCTTGTTCCCGAAGAGCTCTTCCGCAGGCTCACAACTGCATCGAGTGGCCCGCCGCCCGTTCGGGTCGTGGCCGCTGACGTCACCGTTGAGCCGTCGCGTGGCCTCTGGTGGATCGCCCTCGAGATCGATACCGACCGCGGGGGCTCGCTCGTTCTCGATCAGAGGCCGGCTGACGCTGCGTGGGTTGCCGACCTCCACGAGATGCCTTCGGGGATCACGATGGTGCCAACCGAAGCGGGTGCCGAAGCCCGGCTTGTCGCAATGGTCGCCGGGAGGCACCGCGTGAAGCTCGCATGCCGTCCTGGCACGGTGCGCCAAGGGGGCGTCGAGTTGGCGACGGCGTGCTTGCCTGCCGCCGCGACCGCATCGCTTCAGATCAACGGCTCCGATCGGCCGGGTGAACCGGCTGCCGCCTGGCAGTGTGACCGAGCCCGCGCCGAGGGCGGCTGGGAGCCAGCGGCCCGCGCCGGGCCGTCGTCGTTTGAAGTCACAGGATCATCGCGCGTGCGGGTCGCGCGTCCATTGGACCCGCGCGACCGGCTTGTAAGCGAGCTTCGCACGGCGGTGAGTGGCAACGACATTGACTGGCTCACCGGCGAGTGCCGCGTGACAGCGACCTTCAATGTCGGCGGTGAGCGGGAGATCGTTCGGTCTATGGTGGTGCGGGCGGATCCAGCGATCGAGCCGGTCATCGCCCCTGGCGAGACCACACCGCGGCCGCTTGGTGACGGGCGTTGGGTTCTCGAGCCGCCGCAGCCCCGTGCCGGGCTCGTCCGATTGTCCGTGACCTTTCGCCGCGTGCTGCCCGACCCGGTAGGTGTCTTCGAATCACCTGGCGTTTGGCTCGAGGGGGTGGCGAGCGATGTTCGAACCACCAGGCTGCGGCCAGCGATGTCGCTGGAGGCGGTGGTCGAGCTCCCGCTGGGCATGACGCTCGTTCGACCCCGTGTGGAGGATGGCCCGACGACGACGGCCGTGTGGCGGAATGACGTCGTCGCGGCCACCACCGAGCCGATCCTTGCGACGGGCCAGGACGCCGCACGGATCACGGTGCGGCGTCGGCCACCGAAGGTGCGGGGAACCCAGGAGCTTGCGGTGCAGTTTGAGGCAGCCGCCGTGAGCCTGCGGCTGCGATGCCAGATGGATGCGACGCCCCTGCCGCTCGTCGAGATACCGGTTGAGTTGCCGCCTGCCGCGGTCATCGATCGAGTGACTCTCGTTCGAGAGGATGCTCTCCTCGGCATGACGATGCCACCAGAGGGGATCGATACTGCGTGGTCTCGGGTGGCAGCAGATCGGATCGTCGTGATGATCCAGCGGCCGCAAGCCGGGCGTTTTCGGTTGGAGCTCGATGCGCGAGTGCCTATCCCTCCGCCTTCGCGTGGCCGCGTGCCGCTGGCCCGCGTCGTCTCGACCGGCGAATTACCGCTCTCGCTGACATGCGGTGCCACGGCCCCTCTGTCAGTAACCCTCATCGGCCCGCAGGGCGCGGTTGTTCCCTACTTGGCGGACCGCCTCGATGTGGTCACGGGCGAGCCGGCGCCTCCCTATGAGCTCATGCGAGAACCGGGACCGCCGGAGTGGTCTCCGACACCATCCGGACCTGCCGAAGTCAAAGATGACCGCGCTGCCGTGGATCTCACGATGATAGACCTCGCGATCGATCGTCGTGGCCGCTGCCGAGGGCTCGTGCGGTTTGATCTGGTCGCTGCCGAGCCCGTGATCACGCTTCGGCTGCCGCCTGGATTGCGGCTGTTCGATGTCCGTGTGGATGGCCGCGAGGTCACGGCGACGCCCCGCGCGGGCGATCGCTGGGACGTGCGCCTTCATGATGTGGGATGGCCGCGGACCGTGGTGGCGGTGATCTCGGGCGCTGTGGGAAGTCGGCTTGTTGATGGCGAACCGATCCGGCTCGATCCGCCACGCATCGAGGGCCTCGACGAAGGGCTGGTCCTCTGGTCGCTCGAGACACCGGCAGGGTTTAGCGTGCGGGTCTCGGAGCCGAGCCGCGTGCTCGACGGGCCGGAGTGGCGCGCGATACAAGGCGAGCGACGGACGCGGCAAGAAGAATCATTCGCCACCGCGATGGCGTCCGGGACCGGAGATGATCTTGACCGACTCCGGGGATTCGCGGCGGCCCGTCGCGACGGAACGTTGCCGACCGGAGAGCGAGATTGGTATGCAGCATGGCGGCGGCCACGGGGAGCTGAGTCTGTTCGGACGATGCTCATGGCTGGTGACGGAGGTGGCGTGACGCTCCGGGCTGTTCCCGACACGGCGGTTTCGGTCGCGAGCCGCGGCATCGCGACTGCCATTCTTGTGGCCGTCGCACTTGCTGGATGGCAGTTGGCGCGCCGGTTCCCTGCGCTCTGGCGGCACTTCCTGCCGAGGCTCCATCAGTGGTGGTGGATCGCTTGCGGAGTCGCATGGATTCTCATGCTCGAGCCATCGCTGCCCGGTTGGCTCATCCTGGCGTTTGGGGCATGGGTCGCGTGGCCTGCGGCGTGGCGGGCGCGGCCGGCTTCGAGCCATAGCCGAGACCTCGTAGCGGGGGCTTCCACCCGCACCATCCAGCCGATGTGACGCGGGCCGACGAGGCCTGATTCAGGCGACGAATACGCCTGTTTCCGAGGTTTCGGGGGCAAACCGCCAGCTTCAAAAACGCTCTGGCTCCCGCCCTAGGGGCCCGCTACCGTCCGCCCCCGCTCGACATCGGCCGCGACAGGGCTCTGCCTGTCTTTCCAAACGGCCGAGCAACTGCATGGAGGCTTGGCAGCGACATGATGGTGCGAAGCAATCGGTTTCGGCAATGGGTCGGCATGGTCGGAGCATTCTCGGCAGCCATCGCATGCATGGTCGCGCCCGCATCCGCGGCGGGGTATCGCACCGCCAACTTTGTGATCGAGGCGCCTACCGAGCCGCTTGCCCGCAAGATCGGTGAAGCAGCCGAGCAGTACCGTCACACATTGGCGGTGGAATGGACCGGCGCACCGCTTCCCCGCTGGAGCCGCCCCTGCCCGATCACCGCGCAGGTCGCGCCCAATCTCGGTGCCGGTGGAGCGACGAGTTTTGTTTTTGACAAGGGCGAGGTGTTCAACTGGACCATGACAATCCAGGGGAGCGAGGAGCGAATCCTCGACTCGGTGCTCCCGCACGAGATCACACACACGATCTTCGCGAGCCACTTCCGCCAGCCATTGCCGCGATGGGCCGACGAAGGGGCCTGTACGACGGTCGAGCATCCTGTCGAGCGAGCCCGCCAGCACCGCATGCTCATCGAGTTTCTGACGACCGGCCGCGGCATTGCCTTCCCCGACATGTTCGCGATGCGAGAGTATCCACCCGACGTGCTGCCGCTCTATTCGCAAGGCTACTCGCTCGCGCGGTATCTCATCGAACGGGGTGGCCGTCACAAGTATGTCGCCTTCGTGAGTGACGGGCTCGCCACCGACAACTGGCCGAGCGCTCTTCGGAAGCACTACGGCATGGGGGATCTTGCCCAGCTCCAGCAGGTGTGGCTCGCGTGGGTGCGAGAGGGCTGTCCGGCCCCGCCGGCATCGCTCGCCGCCGCATCGCCGCCGGCCGCAACGAGTTGGACGCCAACAGCCCGTGGACAGAGCCCCGACACACGGCCTGCCGCGTGGCCACCTGCGGACGGCAAACCCGTCGCGACGAGCGCCGCCCGCACATCGGTCTACGCCCGCGGCGTCAGCCGCTGAGCGACTACGGCTTGATGCCCGTCACCAGGAGGGTGATGTGGTAGAAGACCGGCGCGGCGAAGCACATCGAGTCGATACGGTCGAGGACGCCGCCGTGGCCAACCACGAGCGTGCCGTAATCTTTGACGCCGCGGTCGCGCTTGATCGCTGACATCGTCATGCCACCGGCGAAGCCCATCGCCGCGACGACAAAGCCAGCAAGCGTCGCCTGCCAGAGCTGAAACGGCGGCGCGGCCCACCACAGGGCCGCGGCCAGCAGCGCCGTGCTCGTGCAGCTCCCGAGCAGGCCCTCCCAGGTGCGGTTTGAGCTGACCGTAGGCGCCACGAGCCGGTGGCCGAGCATCCTGCTCCAGACATACTGCATGCAGTCGGCGAACTGCACGAGGAGGATGAGGAAGAAGAGAAGCCGGAAGTTGCTGCCGGGGCCCTCGGCGCCGGGGAGCTTCAGCTGGAGGAGCGCCGGCGCAAACGACACGCAGTAGACGCAGACCACGAGCCCTGCCTGGATTTTTGCCGTCCGCTCGAGGAACCGCTTGTAGTCGCCAGCGAAGGCCACGCGGGCGAGCACGAAGAGCGTGGCATAGACCGGCAGGAACACGCTGAAGATGTCGTAGCGATTGAGCCCTACGAGCACATAGTGGGCTGGGGTAAACGCGATGAACACCCAGAAGAGCGCGCGGTGGTCACCCTTCCGCGTGGGCGTCAGCGTGATGAATTCTCGCAGGGCCCAAAATGACACGAGCCCGAAGAGGACCACTGTGGCGGTGGTGCCCAGCCAAAAGGCGGCCGCAAGCACAGTGCAGAGAATCCACCAGCCGCGGAGGCGGCTGTTGAAGGTGCGAATGGCAGCCAGGTCGAGGCCGCGGTCTGGATGGCGGCGGAGAAACTGCCCCACAGCCGTGGCCGCAGTGAGCAGCGTTAGGACGCCTGCAACGAGAGCAATGGTGCGATTGTCGGTCATGGCCGCGGCATGGAGTCCATGCCAGCGTCGCGTGTGCGTGGCTATTCTTTGAGGGCGAGCACGGCGCGGCGTGCTCGGGCGAGGAAATCGAGTTTCGCTTCGCCACGCTCCAGCCACAAGGGAGGCCCGAAACTGATGCACGACAGGAGCGGCACGGGCAGAAATTCCCCGCGGGGCAGGACGCGGTTGAGGTTGTCGATGTGGACAGGCACGAGCTCGATCTCCGGCCTCTTCTTGGCAAGATAGTAGAGGCCGCTCTTGAATTCCCCGACCTCACCGGTGACGCTGCGACTCCCCTCCGGGAAGACGATCAGCGAACAGGCCGTGCCAGCCTCGCGGAGCATGATGTCCACCGGGCTCTGATGCACCTTGATGTCGGTGCGGTCGATGAGGATGGCGTCAAAGACCTCTTGGGCCAGCCAGCGGCGGACGACACCACGCGACCAGTAGTCCTTCGCCGCCACCGGACGGGTGACGTCGCGGATGGCTCGCGGCAGCGACGCCCAGATCACGAGCGCGTCGAGGTGGCTCGTGTGATTCGCGAAGTAGACCCGCTGGCAGGTGTCGGGCTGGCTGGCGATCCACCGCACACTCGCGCCGGCCAGCACCCGGGCGAGCGCCGCCAGGCCGAGGCCGACCGCCTGACAGAAGGGCGACCGCGGCCGGAGTGTCGGTCGCGGGTCGGGCGTGGGGTCGCGGATGTCGGCCGGAGAAAGCATGCGTATGGTTGCTCGAGTCATTCAACGAGGCTCGATCGCTGAAACTGGTGGGATACCCGAGTGAGCTCGGCAAGGCTCCAGACAACATCATCGATCGGCGGGGGTGCCATGGTCAACGCGGCGGAGTGCCGGGCACGAAGGGGTTGTGGTTCCGCTCGTAGCCGACGGTCGTGGGGTCGCCGTGACCGGGCAGGACGATCGCCTCGTCGGGCAGCGTGTAGAGATGCCGCCGGATGCCTTCCGCCAGCGTGTCAAAATCGCCGTCTGGAAAATCGGTGCGGCCGATGCCCTCGTGGAAGAGGACGTCGCCTCCGATGACGACCGGCGGCGAAACCCCTTCGAGGACGAACACCACGTGGCCGAGCGAATGCCCTGGGATCTCAAGGACCTTCATCTGGAGGCCGGCGACCGAGAGCGACTCGCCGTCGTCGAGGAGCCGATCCGCGGGCGGGCTCGTGAGGGCGAGGCCGAAGGGGGCCGAGAGGTTGGCCTTGGCATCACTCAGCTTGGGGGCGTCGCGGCGGCCGATGAGGATGGGAAGCGCGGGCCAGCGTTGCTTGAGAAAGCCGTTGCCGGCAATGTGGTCGGAGTGGCCGTGCGTGAGAAGGATGGCATGGGGTTCGAGGCCATGCTCGTCGATCCAGGCGATGATTCCCTCAGGCTCAAAGCCCGGATCGACAACGACGCACTCCCGGCTGTCGGACCTGCGGATCACATACGTATGCTGACCAAACGGCATCGACTCGATGCGGGCGATTTCGAGCGCGTCGCTGGCTTGGACGAGGCTGGTCGTGGACATGCTGGAACCTGGCGGCGGTGGGTCGAGGGCGTCCGAGGCAGCATGGTTTCGGAAAGCACGGGCCACAAGGGCTGCCGATCGCCGCCGTGACGAGCATGCTTTCATGCTGTTTTATGCGGTTCAATTGGGGTGGTCGCGGGATTGGGGGCATCGCTAGACTTCCGCCACCCGAGTCGCTGGCACCCCGCCTGCGACCGGTCGTCCGGGATCTGCGGGCTGCGCCGGGAACGCCGGCAAGGCTCACGAACCCAGACGATCGACGGCGATACCGGACCACAGGAGTCATGCGTGACTGCCTTGGCTCGGTGCAGGAAGCACACACAACAAGATCCATGGAGGGATCGATGGCCGGTTCGGCGCTCTTCTCGTTCATTCGCCCGCGATCGGCCGTTGCCGTCGCCCTCGTGGCGTCCCTGACATTCTCCGGCTTTGCTGAAGCCCAGATTCCACAAGGCCCTGGGCTCATGCCGGCCGGCGACGTGGCCACCGGCAACGCCGGGGCTGACGACGCCACTGCGGCCACCGTCGGCGCCCATCCGCTCGAGCCGGCCCTCGCGCTTGCCAACCGCGGCCTCGCTCAGCTCAAGAGCACGATCAAGGACTATTCCTGTACCGTGGTCAAGCGGGAGCGGATCGACGGCAAGCTCAACGAGCATGAATACATGTTCGCCAAGGTTCGCCACGAGCCGTTCAGCGTCTATCTCTACTTCCTCGCCCCCGATGCGGTGAAGGGCCAGGAAGTGATCTACGTCGAGGGTCGCAACGACGGCAACATGCTCGCCCATGCCGGCAGCGGCGTGCGTGCCATGGTGGGAACGGTCTCCCTCAAGCCCAACAGCATGATCGCGATGCAGGGGAACCGCTACGCGATCACGGAGATCGGCGTCGAGAACCTGGCCAAGCGACTCGTCGAAGTGGCCGAACACGACAAGCAGTTCGGTGAGTGCGACGTGCAGTTCTTCCCGAATGCAAAGGTGAACGGTCGGGTCTGCACCTGCGTGCAGGTGGTTCACCCGGTGCCTCGGCGAAATTTCCGGTTCCATCTCGCTCGCGTCTTCATCGACGACGAGCTGCTCGTTCCGATTCGCTATGAAGCCTACGACTGGCCGCATGAAGAGGGTGGCCAGCCGGTGCTCATGGAGGAGTACACCTACATGAACATCAAGATCAACAATGGCTTCACCGACGCCGACTTTGATCCAAAGAACGCGTCCTACAAGTTCGGCGTGAAGTAAGCGCTGGAGCCCGAGACCTCCGGGTCCGGGTCAATGCGGTAGCACTTCCTTGGCAGACGGCTGGACAGCGAAATGTCGCTGCTCGGCACGCGTGAAGCAGCGTCTTGCGTGGCTCAGGGTTGCCCGCGCCGCATCGCCGGACGTTCGCTCCGGGCATGCTGCTTTCGCGCCGTCGCCGCCGTCCCGGCGTCGGCTCCGGCTTACGGTCGCCGTGCAAAGCCCGGCTCCCAGGCGTTTCGCGCCGTCGCCGCCGTCCCGGCGTCGGCTCGGCTTACGGTCGCCGTGCAAAGCGGCACGGGCAATCCCTCGCGGAAGCGACATTGCCTCGCATCGCTTCCCAATAAAAGCCCCTCGCGATAGCGAGGGGGCTGCGGGTCATTGGGCACACCCACTCAAACATCCCCGCGCGGGGCTAATTTTCCTCACACCGTTTGGCACGCGATTAATTTTTCCCCGCCGCTTGGCAACTCATCGCCGCTGCGATAGCCTGCCGCTGGTCTGGTCCTCTGGTCCCTGATGTCCTCGCTCGGGTGCATCCCATGCGTACGTCCTTCCGCTCCTGGGCCACGACCTTCGCCAGAATCGTCTCATGGCCAGCGCGCCGATCGCTCCGTTCAACCCGGCAATCTGGGGAGGCGGGCGGGGGGTAGGCGATTTCTGCATTCACGTCGGCGTGGTCTTGCTGTTGAGTTTTTGGAGAGGCGGCAGGTCATGGCTGGTGACGGGCTTCCCGAGATCGCCGGACTCACCGCAGCGCCGGCACTCGTGCCCTACGGCTCCCAGATCACGCTTACAGCTTCGGGCGTCACGGGCGGCGGTGGGACCGCTATCTCGGACGTGCGCTTCTATATTGATGCCGACAATGACGGCCAGTTGACCACCCTCGATGGGTGGCCTCTCGCCGTAGATGCCGATGGATCGAACGGTTGGGGCGCGGCAGTAACCTCGGTGCTCTCTTCAGGAGGACCGCAGCGATTTTTTGGGGTGGCGAGGGATACCGCCGGGCGTGAGAGCGCGCCGATCGCCGCTACCGCCACCATCCTTCTCGCACCGCAGATCATCGATAACGGCGGAGCCGGCTATTCCGTGACGTCGTCCAGCTACTGGAGCACTTCCGGCGGCGGCTTCGGTGGTGGCCATCAGTTCGAGTTCGGTGCCACCGGCGGGTACGCCACGTGGACGTTCTCCAATCTCCCGGCCGGCGAGTACCGGGTTTCGGCGACCTGGCTGGAAGGAACCAACCGCGGCACGAAGGTTCCCTATGCCGTGGCTGACGGCAGCCTCAACGTGGCGACGGTGGCAGTGAATCAGCGTGTCGCCCCCACGGCTGGCGTCGTCGTCAGTTCCAAAAACTTTCAGCACCTCGGCTCTTTCTCGGCTGTAAACGGCTCGCTTGTCGTCCGGATGACCAACAGCTCCGGCGACGGCCGAGCGATCGCTGACGCGATCCGAATCCAGCACATCGGAACGGTGCAGCAGACTTCCGAAATAAGAGTCTTCGACGGCGGCGCCGAATTGGCCGACGCCGCATCAACGGTCAACCTTGGCACGACGTTTTTCGGCACGCCGTCGGCAACCAAGACGCTGACCGTCCAGAACGTCGGGTTGGCGGACCTCGCTCTGAGCTCGTTGACGCAAGCCAACATGCCTGCCGGAATCACGCTCGTCTCGTCATACGCCAGCACGACGCTTGCTCGTGGCCAGTCCACGACGTTCCAGGTAAGGCTGAGCGCCGCGAGCACCGGAGCGGTCGGCGGCAATCTTTCGATCGTGAGCAACGACCTCGACGAAGGAAGTTTTGAGGTTGCTCTTTCCGGTGTCGTTGATGCTGCCAAGATCATCGACAACACGAGCGGCACGGGCTATCGAACGGTGTCGGCTGGCTACTGGAGCACTTCCGGTGTCGGGTACTCCGGCGGCCATCAGTTCGAGTTCGGCGGCACCGGCGGCTACGCCGAGTGGACGTTTGGCAATCTTCCCGCGGGACAGTACCGCGTCTTTGCCACTTGGCCCGAAGGGACGAACCGCGGTACCAACGTGCCCTATTCGGCCTCCGACGGCAGCTATGGCCTCGGCGCCGTTCCCGTGAATCAACGCCTGGCTCCGGCGGCTTCTGTCGTCGCCGGCGGCAGGAACTTTCAGAGTCTCGGTTCATTCAGTTCCGTAAACGGCTCGCTCGTCGTTCGGGTCACGAACAGTTCCGGTGACGGTCGGGCCATCGCAGACGCCGTCCGCATTGAGTACCTGGGCCCGGCAACACAGTCACCCGAGATTCGGGTCGCGAGTGGCGCCGTCGAGCTCTACGACAGCGCCTCGACTGTCAACCTTGGCACGACGTTCTTTGGCACACCCGCCGGTGCCAAGACGCTCACCGTCACGAACTCCGGGACCACGGGGCTCATTCTCGCCCCGCTCACACAACAGCACATGCCTGCGGGCGTCACGCTTGTCGCGTCGTACGCAAGTACGATCCTCG
>Ga0163151_10009488_pt1 | contig 10539 bp, 8 predicted proteins | sample OliLakLV19MP5IB2_FD_145596 | JGI IMG/M metagenome (GOLD analysis project Ga0163151, IMG submission 145596) | Freshwater microbial mat bacterial communities from Lake Vanda, McMurdo Dry Valleys, Antarctica - Oligotrophic Lake LV.19.MP5.IB-2 | ecosystem: Environmental > Aquatic > Freshwater > Lake... | reverse complement strand
TCTGAGATTCACAGCGATGACCACTTTCATTTACGTGTGCACATCGTCCTTGATCTCGTAAGTTTACTTGATGCTTTTGTTGAGCTGAGATGTAACGTGTCCCCGGGACAGAAGCAGCTGCGTTATTATTAAAACCGTCTTTCTGTAATTGGTTATTTCCATCAATCCTTTGGATGTTTCTTTCAAACCTATGATTGTTACCTTCAGCACTTTGGTTATTTCTTTCAGCCTTTTTCACGGGATCATGTTTTTGAAGATAGCTTTCTATTAATGCATCTAATGTCTCCTCTAAGGTTGCAGGCTTTCTTGTTTTTTGACTCGTGAGATCTTGAGCTCGCCTCAATTTTTTCATTAGATCTTCTGAAACACCCAGTTTTAACTCTAATCGTGTTTCTGTCACATACTTTGCTCTCTCAGGTGTAATAGTTTGCGGCTGTACTTTTGCCACTTCTTTTTCAAGTTTAAACTTTGGAAGCGTTTTAGCAAGTTCAAGCCAATGACTGCTATTTTCTTTTGTGAGAACGGGTGTAATCTTTCGAGCTTTTGAAACTGTAATGTCGCCTAATCTAATGGCCATTTTTAATTCAGGAACAGTTTTTGATTTTCGAGCGACAGTAATAAAATTTGAACTATTAGCCTCAGAAAGTTTTAATGCTTTAACAGCATAATCAAAAAGGCTTGAATAGCCGAGGTGAATAAAGACACGTTTTTCATCTAGAGTTTGTAAAATATCAATCAGTTCAGACTCTGCGTCATGAAACCTCTTTGCGATTTCAACAGCTTTTGTGTGAAGAGCCTTCGTCTCCAGAGTGTTTACTTGATTTGTCATTTGCTTCTCCTTATTTGGAAATCATATTTTAAACTTCATCTTTGGAATGTCTATTTTAGAAATTCTGAATGTTTATACCATGTGTTTTTAGCTAAAATATTTGACGCTCGCGAGTTAGATTAAACTCACAGCATACTGGTTCACCAATACCCCAAGGTGCCTGTGAAATAAAATGAACTTTGTCTTTTGATATTTTCACAGATATTAATGCGATGGCCCGGCTGTTATAAATTCGCTTTATATCGTCAAGGAAAAACCTATGTTTCAGGTTGCGTCCGAAATTTAATTCAAATTATTTCGAGAACAATGCAAATACCTAAATCAATACCAATACCTTTATTTCGAGAACAACACCAACACCAACACCAACAAATGAGGGATTGTTTTAATTCATTATTCTTTTTAAACTTAATATAAAAGTTAAAAAAAATAACATCACATTTACTGAGATATTTTTTAGAAGTTATGAAAGAGTTTTTGATCAACAAATGGGTGAGTTCTTTCTCGACGTCACTTTTGGGAATCTAATTTTGAAGCATTCTTCTTGAAAGCTTCTCCTTCCTTGGAAAGTTTTCCGTCCTGGAAGTCTTTAGATATACGGTTTTTGTCATTATTTCTGATAAAACCCCGTTAATAACCGGGGAACCTTTGAAGTTACCTGGTAGTTCGGCGTCAGAATTCAAGTGTGGTTTTCAATTTGACAGCCACAGATCTTACATACAAACTTATATAAAACCCAAGGAAGTACCAAGATGTCATATGAATTCCGAGTTGCTCAAAGTACCGAAGCCCAAGCAATCGCCGACTTAGTAAACTCAGCCTACAGAGGTGAGAGCAGCCGCAAAGGTTGGACAACTGAAGCAGATCTTTTGGGCGGTCAAAGAATCGATGCATCTGGAATTTGCGAAATAATTAAGCAAGAAAATGGCGCTTTACTTTTAGCTATTGAATCAGAAAAAATCATGGGCTGCGTTCATGTGCGTAAAATTTCATCACACACAGCTTATCTTGGAATGCTCACTGTTGCCCCTGATCAACAATCAAAAGGCCTGGGAAAACTTTTACTTCAGGCCACTGAAAAATTCTGTTCCACTCAATGGCACTGTAGCGAAATGGAAATGACCGTCATCACATCAAGAGATGAGCTCATCAATTGGTATAAACGACGAAACTACGAGCTTACGGGGGAAACAAGACCTTTCCCTATGGATGATCCCAAATTTGGAATACCGCTGGTTTTAAATATTGAGTTTAGTGTTTTAAAAAAGAAAATTTAACAGTAGCGAAGTATTTGCATCACCTAAAGTCATTTAGATAATCGATATGATCAGGAACCCATGGGTCTTCAATATTTAGCCCTAATATTTTTTCACCGATTTTTTGAAGTGTTTTTACAGGGTGAATACTAGATGCAAAATTGGATGGCAAAAATCCGTTTTCTTTGAGATGGGGAATTAAGCGATTTTGAGTTTCGTTTCTTAAAAAATCTCTTTTGTGTAAATCTTCAAAACTTTTGGCTAATTCTTCAGGAGTGAAACTGTAATTATTTATCATATCACGAGCTACCATGAGCAATGATTCATCATCAATGCGGCCATCTTGGCATAAATCAAGTGCTGCTTGAAAAGTAGTAAATGTGGCAAGAACACGTCTTCCGAATTTTGAATAATAGTCTGGGTCAGTATCAGCAACCAGATTAATGTAAATTTTTTCAACTGGATCCTCTTCAGGAACAAGGGCTTGAAGCTCCATGATGCGTTGACGCTGCTGTGGTAAAACATAGAGCGCTTCTAAAATTGAGAGAATCTCAACATGCTTAAGACGACGCTTACAAATATCACTAAAGAGGCTATAAACAACCGCGTCACTTTCACTGTCATCACCAAATAAAACCATTTTTACAGATTTTTTGAGATACACGCGAAGCTCTAAAAGAGCTTGAACTTTGTAACCCACTTGATGTTTTAAACGTTTAAATTTTCGTGGTCTAAAATTTTTTAAATTATCTTTTAAAAGCATCCCAAACGGATTTAAGCCGTCAATTTTCATCTTTTGATAAATTTTAGTTTCCATTTGAGGAGGTGACGCCGAAAGAAAAAAAACAGCAGGTGGATGTGAAGAATCTAACGACTTTGTCATTGCCCTAATTAGAGTCGCTGTACCAGGCACGTTGGTTTTTTGAAATGCTTTCTCAAATGCCGTCTTAAGTAGCCCTCTTAAACTGTCAAAGTTCGTATCAAGATACGTCTTGTCGATATCCCAGACATAGACAACGTCTCCAATTTCTTGATCTTTCACGTATTTGTAAAAAAATACGTCGCCATTTCGAATAAACTCAGTTTTAGGATCCGCCATGACACTCCCTTCTATTATCTTAGTAATAGGATCTCTCGTTGCCAAGAGTTACGTTGCGTGCTACCAAATTTTTATGAAATTTAAGACTTATAAATCCTCAGAACTCACTTGGAGCCTCGATTTTAAGCCTCTAAAAAAATGGCCAGAAATCTTACCTGTCATTGCCCTCATAGACAATGGCTCCATAAAAGTCATCTCAGGCTTTGAAAGACAAATTCAAGACCAGGTAGACGTCTTAATCATCGATAGCCCCTTAAATGTGGCCTTCGAACAAGTTTGGCCAAATGCCCAACTTGGAGGATTAGAACGCCTTAGACTTCTTAAAGTTTTAGGCCAATCAACTGAACAAGACTTCTTACTTGAGTGGCCTGTGGAGCTTCAATACCTTCTTGATCAAAAGCAAGTAGCCCTTAAGAGCTTAAAACCCTTAGAATATTTAACTACCTGGAAAGACCAATTAAGCTCAGCACTTATTGCTTTACGCCCTTCAAGTTCTCAGTGCAGAGAAGTTTTAGATCTTTTATGCGATTTAAAAATGTCAGGCCTTCAATGGGGTGATTGCCAACCTGAAATAAAAACAGTGTTTGAAGCCTCACACTGGATGACTCAACTTAAAACATTGAGAAATCCAAATACTTTACAAAATGATTCGTTAGTTAATAAATCAGTAATGCATGTGCCGTGGCCACGTGGCGTGTCAGCAAAATGGGAAAGACAAGGCGATCAAGCGAGCATTGTGATTCAAGCTAAAGTCAATAACAAGCTTGAGTGGAAAAGGTTGACTGAAAATCTTCAAAAAACTGAATTAGGTGATCAAATTTGGAACTCATAAGCGATCAGTTTTCAGAACTTTATATTCATGAAAAGTCATGGAACTCACTTGTCGCAAAACGCGCACGAGAAATTTTAAATGTAACACCCATTAAAGTAAGTGAGAGACCTTACGGTAATCGTGAAGGAAATTTAACAGGAAAAGAATTTAGCCTTTCAAAAAAACGACTCTATCTTGCACCTCATGAAGGACATTTTTTTAGAAAATGCCCAGGCACCCAAGGAGCGGCATGTTGTAACTACTTTGTTTTAAACCTAGGTGTTCAATGCAATATGAATTGTAGTTATTGTTATTTACAATCTTATATTAACTCACCCGTTAGTCAGATTTATACAAATATCGAAGATGCTTTAATTGAACTTGATGAAACTGCACTTAAATTTCCTAATTCTCCATTTCGCGTAGGCACTGGCGAAACAATTGATTCATTAAGCTTAGATGATATCACCCATTATTCAAAAATATTAGTACAGTGGTTTTCAAGACATCCAAAACTTACATGCGAATTTAAAACTAAATCAGATAATATTAAAAATTTTATTGATGTTCAACATGCAGGCAATGTGGTTGTTAGTTTTTCAGTTAATCCACAATCTATTATTGCAAGTGAAGAACATGGTACAGCATCACTTAGGCAAAGACTACACGCTGGAAGAACTGCCAGTAATCAAGGTTTTCCTGTCGCATTTCATGTTGATCCGATGATCTATGTTTCTGGTTGGAAAGTTTTGTATTCAGAATTAGTTGATCAAATCACGACCATGTTTACGCCTAAAGAAATTCGCTGGATAAGTATTGGGGCACTGAGATATCCACCTGAGATGAAACATATCCTTAGAGAAAGATTTTCTAAAAATCCACCCGCGGCACTTACGGGTGAACTCTTTTTAAGTGGCGATGGTAAACTTCGCTACGATCAAGGCTTAAGAAATCAAATGTTCTCCCATGTAATTGGTGAGTTTAAAAAAAGAGACAAAGGTTACCCCGCTTTTTTATGTATGGAAGCGCCTGAATCATGGCTTGGCACTTTTCAGCAAACTCCTAGGCAAATTTCTCAAATCAAAGATCTTTTTCAGCCAATGGCTGCACCCTAAATCACTCTATTTACCCTCTTTTTCGTTTTATTCTATTGCGCTAAAGAAGAAAAAATCTAAAAATATGAGCATGAAGAAAGTTCTTTGGATTTTCTTATTTGTCGTCTTATGCCCTCCCTCATTTGCAAAGGCTGAGAAATTAGATCTCATGCGTCGCTGGGTGGTATTTCCATTTGAAGCAGACGAAACACTTAAAGTTGCAGCTGATAATGCTTGGTGGAAAAGCCGAGAGCGTCTCACAGCAAAGAAAAAGTATCTTGTGGCGAGCCGTCAGTTTTTAATGCAAAAAGATGTGCTCCAACCTCGTCGCGAATTAAAACCTGAAGATGTAAAATTATTAGCAAATCTGTTAGATGCCAATGTCCTTGTGACGGGTTACGCAGAACAACGGCAATTCACAATGAATGTTTATTTAGCACAAAATGGCGCACTTTTTTGGTCAAAACAATTGGGTTTTCACCCAAGCCTTAAAGCGTCAGACCAATTAGAACTTATTACTGAAAAACTCACCCAAGAATTATTAGCTATTATCCCCTATCAAGCTTTTACCATCGTGGATCCGCTCATCGGCAAAGCAGTCTATGAAGAAGTAGGAAAAAAGTACGCCGTCATAGATGTGGGCGTGACTGATGGACTCACCGTTGGTATGGACGTTCAATGGACTGCTGTAAACATGCCTGAAGATTTTGACAAACGTCGCCCCGTTTTATCTGACTCTAAAATGATTCTCTTAGGCGAAGGTAAAATTACAAAAATTAAACGAGGGATCGTCATCGCTGAACTTCAACGGGCCATTTCAAATGACACCATTACAGAAAAAACTATGGTTCGATTTCCTCAAGAAATTGAAAAAATTCAATCCTATCTCTCCATTGAAGCCAGTAAAGAAAGAATTGCCCCAGAAATACTTCCCACACTCATTAACCCCGTTTCACCTGAGTCAAATAATGCAAAGAAGAATTCACTTATTTTTGGTACCATACTTAGTATTTTAGGAATTTTAGCTCTAGCTTTTTAAAACAATTCCGGATTTCTTACTGGAAAATCAATCCAACCCTCACCTTTAGGAAAATCTTTTGGAATTTCTTCACACTGATCTTTGAATTTCAAAAAACCAGTAAATGCGGCAATAAAAGAATCAAAACTATTAATATTATCAATGAGTTTTTGAAAATCTTGTTGATAAATAAAAACGATATCTCGTTTCAAAAGTGCTTGTAAAAATATTTGACGACTTTCAACACCACCCACCTGATGTTTGTAATGATCTAAATGACTTCTATTCAACTTTAAAGACTGGCCAATTCTCGAGACAGAAAGTTTAGGGAATATTTCCATAAGCTTCCCCTTAGGGAGTCGTTTGAGCAAATACTGAGCACGCGCTGTAAGTGGGGCCATATTAGAGCCCAAAGCCTCTTGCGGGTGAAACTCAGCCTCTAACTCTGAGGCAATATACATTTCAGCAGCACGTTGCGTGTAAGGAGTGAATAGTTTTACACGCTTTTTCTTTTTCTTATACTTTGCATGTTGCTTCCACATCCAAACAATTTCTTTTTCTTTGCAATTTTCATAACCAGGGCATGTTAGACGACACGTCACACATTTAGGCATTGTGAGAGGTGCGTTGATACTTATGAATTCTAGGTTTTCTTTATGCTCGGCAATAATATCTAAAAGGATTTGATCAGCTGAAACATTTTCTTCTTGCTGAATGTGTTCGTAGGTATGAGTTAAAAAGAGTTTATTTTGCGAGGGATAATAATCAAGAACAGAAAGTGCTGTGCGATCGTTCTTTCCCCCACCGAGGGCAAGTCCGATGAAGCGATGGACCTTTAACTTGTTTTTATCTCGAGACCGGCTCGAGTGGGTTTGGCTGCTAAGACCTGAAACCCTGATTGTTGACATGCTTTCTCCACATGATCTCGTTTACTGGTTGGGCACCATAAAAATACGCATCCCCCACCACCAGCTCCACAAATTTTTAAAGCCTCAGCACCTGCTTTCAATGCCACCTTACGCAATCGTTCAATCTCTGGGCTCGTAAATACTTTTGAAAGCCCTACTCGCGCTTTAAATTCATCGTCAAAAAGTGAACCTAAGCGTTTCCATTTTTTATTCTGGCAAGCATCCCACATCTTATTAGACACCTGCCTGAGAGCATCAAAACTCTTATAGGTTTGCTTGCTCCCATCTATATGATCCTTAAAAATCTCCCAGTTGTTAAGTCCTGAATGATGGGGTCGGCCGGTATAAACCAGCACAAAATGCATTTGAAACTCATTAAAATCCATTTCAAGCCCTTGCCTTCGAGGGCCAAGAGGTGTTAATTCGATCAGATTAAGCCCACCAAACAATGCTGGAAAGTAATCCTGACAGCCCGTAGGGGTATGAATTACGCGTGCCTCAAGGTTTCCTGCCAAAGTTACCGTTTCTTCAACTGTAAGTTTTCGTTCAGTAAGTTTAGAAAAAGCTCCGCAAAGACTTATATTAAGACTTGAACTTGCCGCGATTCCAGCACCGATTGGAGATTCGCTCTGGGTATGGAGTTCAAAGCCCGTATGGGGTTTCCAAAACTCCACATGCACTCTTAATAAATGAAGATCATGGCCTTTGCCTTCGGGAACTGCTTTGATATTTTTATAAACATGTTCAGTTTTTGTATCTGCACTTGAAAGAATAATCTTATCATCTTTACGCGGGATCAACGTCACACGGGTCATGATATCAATTGCCAAATTCACCGTTACGCAATCTTTATGAAAAAGATAAAGCGGCCACAGATCAAGTGTTCCGCCGGCAAGATCAACTCGTGTAGGGCTTTTAGCTTCAATACGTTTGTATTTTGTCAATGTGAGTGTCCATCGTGATCACCACCAATACCTTCAATGGGCATACCAGCTGGAAGTTCCGGCACAGCTTTCTCTGGCGTTGTGGCTTTTTTAGCTGCTTCTTTTGATTCTACTAAGGTTTGAGCAGGAAGAGTATCAATAACGCTATTATCGATACCAAAAAGTTCTTCACTCTTACTTGTTTTTGTAAAATAGGTTTTTTGTGATTTAGCGAGTTCACCCCAATTTACATTCAACACGATTTGGCCTTTAGAATCTTTAAATGTAATTGTTCCCTTAGGCGGAGTTAGACCTTTAGGTTTTTCTTTATTTAAAAATTCACCGATTTTAAATTGTGAAACTTTATCTATAAAATTTGTCACTTGAGTTTGATTAACCACAAATTTGTCATCAGGCTTAGCTTGTTCCCAGTTACTTCCTTTTTTCAGTAAATGGATGACAGCTAAACTTGTTTTAAGAACAATCTCTGCCACATCTTCTTTTTTAAATTCAAAAGGAGCAATTTTATCTTTAAATACAAGAGATCGCATAAGCAAAGGATCTTTAAACAGCAGCGGGTCAACAGATGCTGGTATTACAGAATAAATAACAGGTCTTGAATCACTACGAGCGTACATATTGTCTTTTTTGCCAATGTAAATATGCTCAATAAGCTTTCCCTCTTTATCGTTAAATAAAAATTCGATAAAGGCACCACTCTTGAGATTATACTTTGTGTATTCATTTTGATCTGAGCTATCGGCTATAATTTCTTGTGCTTTTAAACCCTCAATACTATCAAGAAGTTTTAAAACCATATCTTGATCAGCTTTTTCATTTTTGCCTGTAATATTAACGGCCCAAAGATCTTTATCTTTGATGAATTCATACTTTTCTTTACCACTAAATGTAAGAACGATTTGAGCTACATCACTTCGATTGCCGCGAAAGATTTTTTTATCTCGAACTTCTTTAACCGTCTTTTCAGATTGAAACTTTAAATTGGCATTACTAAGTAGAACTTTATTTTCATCTTCAGGTTTCACATATTGCTTACCTGAAATAGGGGCCTCAGTACCCACGTTAATTTGTCTGCGCTTACCCGTTTTATCAGTTAAGGCAATAAAGTTTGAATCTGGGGTAATACCAAATGTATTAAACTCTGCTTGGTTTTCTGAAACTACTGTTTCAAATTTTTCAGGGCTCACAGAGCTTAAAAAGGTTGTAATAACTTGCTCGTCAGCTAGATCTTTAACGGGCAAAGTTAGCTGCCAAATTCCTTTGGCATCTTTTTCAAGCTTCAAGCTACCTAATTTATTTTTAATTTCAATAGTAGTAGTTGTGTCAGCAGTGTGTGAAAAAAGTTTTTCTTGTTCTTCTTTGACCTTTGCATCTTTCTCAGATTTTTTAATTTCTATAAAAAAGATGTAAGCACCAAAAGCTAATGTGAGTACCAAAAGCCAAACTGTACCATGAAAACCCTTTTTCTTACGTTCCGTCATGCAGTTCGTCTCCTGTACCAAAAGCTACCGCCAGTAACAAAGATGAGAATTGGAAACACAAATACTAAACCATAATAAAGTAGAGTTGATTGAGTTTGAGAGATTGTGATCATTGTGCCTTGAGATTCTTTAGGCCTTATACTTAAAAGCTCTTTATCTTTTGCAAGATAGGCGATGCTGTTAAGTGCTAAATCATGATTAAGTTGAGCGTCGATGAGTTGATTTGACAAAAAATCACTATCGCCAACAACTAGAGCTTGAAATTCTTGTGGAGCACCTTTACCTGCATCTTCATTAAGCTTACCAGTAACTGCAGCCACAATGGTTAATGGGCCTTTTTCGTCTTTACCCTCTTCAAACTTCACAGCACCTTCTCTGATTTCAGCTTTACTAAAACTTGCAGGCGATGATTTAACAATTTCTTCAATCGTAATACCCACAGGCTTTGTCTGTGTGACTTTAAGCTGGCTAGCTAGATGAAACACGGTCATGTCTTGTTTGAAGTTTTTAGTAATTTCATTTGATGGCGAATAGTTAATACCAACAGCTGTAGCACCGCCGGCACCGACAAGTTGGCCCAATTGATCAAGGATATAATTGTTTTTAAACTCAAGTCCCCATGACCTTACAAGAGTACCTAAATTTGTTTTTGTACCAGGATCAAGGGCTAAGAGAAGCTTTCCCCCTTTATAGAGGTAATCGTTGAGCGCTTTAATTTCATTGTCAAAGTATGCCTGCTTGGGGCCCGCGATAATTACAAGTGCTGCATCGTCAGGAATTTGAGACTTCTCTAAAAATGAAAGTGGTTTTACCTCATAGCTTGAATCGGTAAGATACTTTTTAAAATTTTGAGCACCCGCAACATCACCGCTCTCAAAATCTCTTTCACCGTGACCTGTAATAAAATAAATCACCTTGTTTTTGTCTCGGGTGATTTTAATAATGGCGTTAGTGAAACCTTGCTCAGAAAAATCTTCAAATTTATTTTTCTTACCTTTGTACTCAATAATTATCGTACCTGAGGCATTCACTTCATGAGTTTTTGCTTGATCAGGGCGCTTAATGAGATCAACTTTTGTTACTTTAATTTTTGATGAAT
>Ga0163151_10009485_pt1 | contig 10539 bp, 10 predicted proteins | sample OliLakLV19MP5IB2_FD_145596 | JGI IMG/M metagenome (GOLD analysis project Ga0163151, IMG submission 145596) | Freshwater microbial mat bacterial communities from Lake Vanda, McMurdo Dry Valleys, Antarctica - Oligotrophic Lake LV.19.MP5.IB-2 | ecosystem: Environmental > Aquatic > Freshwater >... | reverse complement strand
CGCGATTCTCGACGGAGGGTAGTCGTGGCTCGGACAGCGCTTCCATTCACGAGGGAACTGGCCCGGTTCGTGGTAGTGTTTCAGTCGTCTAAGACCTGATTTCTGCGCGCGGCTGCAACGGAATCGCTGGTTGAGAGGCCTTGGTCGTTTAGCAGATCGGGTTTCGCAGATCGCGCTTCGCAGGGTTTGCTCACTGCGAGCCACCCCTCTACTTTTGTCCGATGTGTTTTGCGCGCACGCGTGTTCGCGAGCCGTCGGTTTCCCATGTTGATCGAATGAAAAGGAACCAGTGTCTACCAAGTCACGCACCCGAAGCAAGACGCGCCTGTCGCGCGCGCTCGGCATTGCTCTTACTCCGAAGGCCGCAAAGTATCTCGAGAAGCGCCCGTACGCGCCAGGCGAGCACGGTCGCACCAAGCGCAAGGCAGACAGCGACTACGCCGTCCGTCTTCGCGAGAAGCAGCGCCTGCGCGCCCAGTACGGCATCCGTGAGGCCCAGCTCAAAATCCAGTTCGAAGAGGCCCGCAAGGCCGCTGGCCTGACCGGTGAGAATCTGGTCGAACAGCTCGAGATGCGCCTCGACGCTATTCTCGTTCGTTCGGCCATCGCTCGCACCACTGCGCAATCGCGCCAGATGGTCGTCCACCGCCACATACTGGTCGACGGCCAACTCGTCGACCGACCGTCATTCCGGGTCAAGCCAGGTCAACTCGTGCACGTGAAGGCGAAGAGCGAAGGTATGGAGATCTTCCAAGTGGCAGCTGTTGGCGGCCACGTCGATGTGCTGCCGAAGACTCCTGGCTACCTTGAAGTGGAGCTCGACAAGCTGCAGACGCGGCTCGTGCGTCGCCCGAAGCGAGCCGAGGTTCCGATCACGTGTGAAGTCCAGCTCGTCGTCGAGTACTACGCCGCCCGCTAGGTTCAACGCGTTCAGAAACCGAGTTGGCTGCGCGTGCGCGAACTACACTGGCATGAGCCATCATCCATCAGAAATGAACGGGGAGCTTGACCATGAAGAGTGCACTATGGTTAGTCATCGGCGTCGGCGTCGGCTTTATCGCTGCGCATCAGGTATCCAAGACGCCAGAGGGCAAGAAGTTCTTCGACGACGTCGACGACAAGGCCAGAGAGTTCGGCTCAGCAGTCGTCGACGGTTACAAGGCCCGCGAGGCTGAGTTACGTGCCGCAGTGGCTGACGCGGAAGACATCATTGCCGATCTTTCCAAGCGCGCCAAGTAGGTGCGCACCGCCGACATTCAGAGTCGCTGGCTGAACTTCTTCGGGGACCGCGGTCACACTGTCGTGCCATCGGCGTCGCTCGTTAGTGACGACCCGACCCTGCTGTTCACTGTCGCCGGGATGGTGCCGTTCGTGCCGTACCTCACCGGACTCGTGCCTGCGCCGTATCCGCGAGCAACAAGTGTCCAGAAGTGCATTCGTACCAACGACATTGAAGAGGTCGGCAAGACCCCAAGGCATGGCACCTTCTTCCAGATGAATGGAAACTTCTCGTTCGGCGATTACTTCAAAGAGGGCGCGATTGGCTACGCCTGGGAACTGTTGACCGCCAGCGAGGCGACCGGCGGACTCGGATTCAACGAGAAGGACCTCTGGGTCACTGTCTACAAGGATGACGACGAGGCCATCGCGCTGTGGAAAAAGATCGCTGGGCTGCCCGAGGACCGCATCCAGCGACTTGACATGGATACGAACTATTGGTCGACTGGGCAACCGGGACCGGCGGGCCCGTGCTCGGAGATTTTCTTCGACCGCGGCCGCAAGTACGGCATCGACGGTGGACCAGCGACCGATGACGATCGCTATGTCGAAATCTGGAACCTCGTATTCATGCAGTTCCTGCGTGGAGCAGGGCAGGGCAAAGAGTTCGAGATTCTTGGCGATCTTCCAAAGAAAAACATCGACACCGGCATGGGCATGGAGCGGGTCGCCTTTCTTAAGCAGGGCGTCGAGAACATGTACGAGATCGATCAGGTGCGCCCGGTGCTCGACGCGGCAGCCGCCATTTCGAAGCGAAGGTACGGTGCACAGCTCGAAGACGATGTTCGCATGCGTGTCATCGCAGACCACGTGCGTTCCAGCCTCATGCTCATGTCAGACGGGGTTACCCCGAGCAACGAGGGTCGCGGCTACATCCTGCGCCGATTGTTGCGAAGGAGCGTCAGAGCTATGCGGCTACTCGGCGTCGAAGAGCCGACCTTTTCGGAATTGTTTCCGGCATCACGGGATGCAATGGCCGCGGCATATCCGGAGGTTGCTACTGACTTCGAACGCATCTCAGGACTGGCATACGCCGAGGAGGAAACCTTCCTGCGCACCCTCGCGAGCGGCACGACCATCCTCGATCTCGCTGTCACGCGTACTCAGCAAGCTGGCGCGCATGAGCTGCCGAGTGAGACCGCCTTCCTGCTGCACGATACCTACGGGTTCCCGATCGACCTCACGCTCGAAATTGCTGAAGAGGCCGGACTCGCCGTTGATCGTGAAGCCTTCGATGTTCTGATGCAGCATCAACGCACGATCGCCAAGGCCGATGCCAAGACAAAGAAGCAGCATTTGGCTGACCTCTCGGTCTACAGTGACTTCCGCGCGCACGGCGAGACGGGGTTCACGGGCTACGACTCGCTCATCACCGAAAGCAGCGTGCTCGGCATCATTGTCGATGGCGCAAGCGTTGCGAAGGCTTCTGCTGGTGACATCGCGGAAGTGATTCTGGCCGAGACCTCGCTGTATCCGGAGTCCGGCGGCCAGGAAGCCGACGCGGGAACAATTGTTGGCACGGGCTTCGAACTCGAGGTGCTTGACGTCCAACGTCCGGTCAAGGGCCTTGTGAGCCACAAGGTTCAGGTGTCAACAGGCGAAGTTGGCGTGGGCGACGCGGCAACAACCATTGTTGACGCGCAGTGGCGACGCGGCGCGACCCAGGCGCACTCGGCGACTCATCTGGTCCACGCCGCACTGCGACAGATTCTCGGTCCGCAGGCTCACCAGTCGGGCTCGTACAACAAATCGGGCTACATGCGCCTCGACTTCTCCTGGAACCAGGCCTTGTCCCATGCAACAAAGACCGAGATCGAGGATGTCGCCAACAACGCCATCCGGGACAACCTGCTTGTCGAGACTCGCATCATGGCCCTCGACGACGCGAAGGCGCTCGGAGCGATGGCGCTGTTCGGTGAGAAGTACGGTGAAACGGTCCGAGTGGTCGAGATCGGCGGACCCTGGTCGCGCGAACTGTGCGCCGGCACGCACGTCTCGCGCTCGGCGGAGGTCGGACTCATCAACCTGATCGGTGAATCCTCGGTGGGATCAACCAATCGCCGGATTGAGTCGCTTGTCGGTATGGATGCCTTCCGCGACCTCGCTGTCGAGCGTGCGATCGTCTCTGAACTCACGTCTGCGCTCAAGACTCCTCGCGATCAGCTCCCGGCGCGTGTCTCCGAACTTGTGGCGAACCTTAAGGCGGCCGAGCGATCAATCGCGCAATTCGGCGCTGGCCAACTCGCACAGCGGGTACCCGCTCTGGTCGCCGCCGCAAGGCGGATCGGGCCAGTGACCTTCGTCGGGGAAAACCTCGGTTCAGCGGCATCCGCCGATGATGTGCGAACGCTCGTGACGAGCGTCCGAGAACGACTCGGCGCAGATCAAGCGGTCGTTGCGCTCGGTGCGGACGTCGGTGGCAAGCCCGTCGTCGTCGTCGCAACCAACGAGGCAGCCCGGGCAAACTCACTCCTCGCTGGCGACCTCGCCAAGGCTGCTGCTGCTGTACTCGGTGGCGGTGGCGGTGGCAAAGCCGACCTCGCACAGGGCGGCGGAACGGACGTTTCCGCGATTGCAGGAGCGATCGACACGATAGCCGCCGCCGTTCTCGGTTGATGATGCGAACCGGCAATCGCCTCGCGGTCGACGTCGGCACCGTACGGATCGGCGTCGCTCGGTCAGACCGCGATGGTCTGCTGGCGACACCGGTTGAGACCGTTCTGCGTGGCCCCGGTGGCCTCGATCGGGTTGCGCAACTCATCGACGAGGTCGAGGCAATCGAGGTGATCGTCGGGTTGCCAATCGCGCTCTCTGGGCGCGAAACCGCATCCGCCGCTGACGCCCGCGCCTTCGCCCTTCAGATCGCAAGACTTCGGCGGGTACCGGTCAGACTGATGGACGAGCGGCTGTCCACAGTCTCTGCGCTGTCGGCCCTGCGGGCCTCTGGGCGCAACGCAAAGTCCTCGCGCGCGGTGGTTGATCAGGTTGCGGCCGTGATAATTTTGCAGAGCGCCCTCGACTTCGAGCGCTTGGCCTCGAACCCGCCCGGCATCGTGGTCGACCCTGACGAAGGACTGCACTGATGGCCGACGAGCCCAGCTGGGACGACATCTTCAATCCGAAAGCGGACGCGGGCAAGAGCGTCCCAGCGCCAAACGCCGCAGCAGCTTCGACCTGGGCAGCCGTGCCGGTCGATTCGGGTTCAGCTTCGAACCAACCTCAATCGCGCCGCGAACTCCGGGAGAGCGAGGGTCACCGTCGCGCATCTCGGTCGCCGAGCACATCGTCGGCCAAGGCGAGTACAAGCAGCCCCTCGCGCGACGAGCGTGCGCTGCCTCGCAAACGAAGGTTGCTCTGGCTCAAGATCACGCTGCCGATCCTTCTCGTGCTCGGTGGTGCTGGCGGCGTCGCCACCTTCGCCTGGCTGAACTACGAAGAACAAGTGCGGGAACTGCTCGGGTGGCAATTGCCGATCGACTACGCAGGCACGGGCAACGGAGAAATAGTCGTTGTTTCGATCCAGTCTGGAGATATCGGCTCTGATGTCGCGAGCTCTCTTCACGACGCCGGCGTCACGATGACCTTCGATGCCTTCTACGACCTTCTTCTTTCGCTTGAGGAGCAAGGCGCGCCAGTGAGCTTCATCCCGGGCAATTACTCGCTGGAAAAGGAGATGAGCGCTCAGTCCGCGTTCGACGCGTTACAAAATCCCGAGAACAAGATCACCGACCGGCTCCTGATTAGGGAGGGCACGATACTCCCGAACGCCCTTGAGATCATCGCCGAAACGACCGGCATTCCACTTGAGGACTTCCAAACAGCGTCAACAGATCTCGCGTTCTTCGGGTTGCCAGCGGAGGCTCCGAGTTTGGAAGGCTACCTCTTTCCGGCAACGTACAATCTCGACGGTACCGAGACTGCGCAGGGACTCCTGAAGCTCATGGTCGATGAGATGTTCACACGGCTGGATGCCGCTGGTGTTTCGCCTGAGGATCGTCACCGCGTGTTGACCATGGCTTCGATCATCCAGCGCGAAGCCGGCTCGAACCCCGACGACTTCTACAAGGTGTCACGCGTGTTCCAGAACCGGCTGGACGACGGTTGGAATCTCGAGTCTGACGCGACCGTGGGATACGGGGCCGACACGCTTGACACCGTGTTTACGACGGACGAGGATCGCGCTGACGCCAGCAACCCGTACAACACGTATGCGAATCCGGGTTTGCCAATCGGTCCAATTGGGCTACCTGGCGACCTGGCCATCGACGCCGCGCTCAATCCGGTCGAAGGGCCGTGGTTCTTCTTTGTCACCATTGACCTTGCCACCGGCGAAACGGTGTTCTCGGAGACCATCGATGAGCACGAGAGTGCCGTTGAGCTGCTGCGCGAATGGTGCAACGCGAGCGTCGAGAACGGTACGTACTGTGATTAGCCGCACGGGTGACTAGTTTTGGGGTGCCGCGTGCGTCCGCAACGCGCTTGGCTGTGCTCGGGGCACCTATCAATCACTCGCTCTCGCCGGCGATCCATCTGGCGGCGTACGAAGCGCTCAAGCTGGATTGGACATACGTCGCGGCCGAAGTCGCCGCTGGCGGGTTGTCGACCTGGGTGAGTACGCTCGACGACGAGTGGCGTGGACTCTCGCTGACAATGCCGCTCAAGCGCGAGGTCATGCCGATGCTTGCGGCGCGGCATCCGCTCGTCGATGTCGTTGGCGCGGCGAACACCGTGCTGATGGGTCAGAACGGGCTGGTTGGATTCAACACCGATGTCTTCGGAATCGTCGCAGCCCTTCGCGCTGCCGGTGTCGCTCTGGTCGGTCACACTCACATGTTCGGCTCCGGAGCCACGGCGGCTTCGGCGTTGGTCGCGCTCGCTCAACTTGGTGCGCGCAAGGTGACGGTCGAGGCACGGTCAGTAGTCAACGCCTCGCCCCTTGTTGGACTTGGGCAGAGCCTCGAGATCGAAGTCCTCGTGATTCCACTGGTGAGTGAGTCGTGTGTAGCGGCGGATGTGGACCTCGTCGTGAGCACGATGCCAGGCGGAGCGGTTGTGGCCCCGCGCGTCGACACAGCCGTTCGCGAGCGAGCCATACTGTTCGACGTCGCCTATTCGCCGTGGCCGAGCAATCTGGCCCGCGAATGGCTTGCCGTCGGTGGGCGCGTCGTATCTGGACTGGAGATGTTGCTTCATCAGGCGGTCGGCCAGGTGCGCGTCTTTCTCAATGGCGATCCGGATCTGGTTCTGGACAATGAAGCGACCGTACTCGGCGCGATGCGTGCTGCTGTCAGTTGACCCCCGGGTTGACGTGAAGCACGGTTCAGTTGACGCCGGGCGACGGTTTCACCCCGAACAGTTCGAGCGACGCGCTGTGCGAGGATTGGCTCATGCTTCGGTGGTTGACAGCGGGAGAGTCGCACGGTCAAGAGCTCGTGGCCATTCTCGAAGGACTCCCGGCAGGGGTGCCTGTCTCTCCAGAGCAGATTCAATCCGACCTTCTCCGTCGAACTCTTGGCTATGGCCGTGGAGCACGCCAGAAGTTCGAGCAAGACGAGCTGACAATAAGCAGCGGGGTGCGTTTCGGGCTGAGCATGGGAAGTCCGGTCGCCTTGCGAATCGGGAACACCGAGTGGCCGCGCTGGGTCGACGTCATGAGCACGACACCGGTCGATCTCTCGACTCTTCCGGCTGGGCGCGGCGCCGCTCTCACTCGCCCGCGACCGGGTCACGCCGATCTCGTTGGGATGCAGAAATATGACTTTCCTGAAGCACGCAATGTGCTTGAGCGCGCGAGTGCGCGCGAGACCGCTGCACGCGTCGCGCTTGGCGCAGTGGCTCGGTCATTTCTTCACTCCCTCGGGGTATCCATTCTGAGTCATACCCTGTCGATCGGGGCAGTCCGTGTACCCGACGGCACTCCCGTGCCACGTGCGGACGACGTCGAGAGCCTCGACGCGGATCCATTGCGTTGCTGTCACCCAGAAACCTCGAAGGCGATGGTTGCTGAGGTCGACCGTGCACACGCCGACGGTGACACCCTCGGCGGCGTCGTCGAGGTGCTCGCGTACGGATTGCCCCCTGGGCTCGGCTCATACACCCACTGGGATCGACGTCTCGACTCCCAACTGGCCGGCGCGATTATGGGCATACAGGCGATCAAGGGAGTTGAGATCGGTGACGGCTTCGCCACCGCAGCTCGCAGAGGCTCTCAAGCCCACGACGAACTCGTTATGGGAGAGTCTGGGATCACTAGGCTCAGTGATCGTGCCGGCGGCACAGAAGGCGGCATGAGCACTGGGACCGTCTTGCGAGTTCGCGCAGCCATGAAACCGATCTCCACGGTGCCTCACGCACTTCGCACCGTCGACGTTGCAACCGGCGCGACGGCTGAGGCACACCACCAACGCTCCGACGTTTGTGCGGTGCCTGCCGCGGGAGTCATCGCCGAGGCGATGGTTGCGCTTGTTCTTGCAAACTCCGTGCTCGAAAAATTCGGCGGCGACTCACTCGGCGAGACCAAGCGGAACGTTGATGCCTACCTTGCGGCGATTCCGGACTCGCTCACCACCGCGAGCGAATCCACCGGTGAATGAAGTCAGCGCGATCGTCGCACTCATCGGGGCTCCGGGGGCCGGGAAAACCCGAACCGGTCGGCGCATCGCGAAGTTGCTGCGCGTTCCGTTCATCGATACCGATCGTCGGGTGGTTGACGCTCACGGGCCGATCGCTGCGATCTTCGAGAAGCACGGCGAGCAAGTGTTCAGATCCTTCGAGCGCGCAGCTGTTGCCGCAGCTCTGCGGGAACCAGCAGTCGTGACATTGGGTGGGGGCGCGGTGCTTGACTCTGATACCCAGCTCGATCTCTCGGCTACCAAGGTGGTGCAGTTGACCGTGAGTGCCGACGCGGTGTCTGCACGCATCGCCGACGGCAAGCGACCGCTCCTGAGCGGTGGCGTCACAGCGTGGTCGGAACTCGTCGCCGTGCGCAGGCCCACCTACGATCGACTGTCCCAGTTGACGATCGATACCTCCGGCCAGCCTCTTGACAAAATTGCGCAGCAGATCGTCGACTGGCTCCAGGTCGGCACTACTGGAGCCGGTCTCGCCCGCGCTGCGGACTCGCGTGAGGACTCGGTGTGAACGCGATAACCAGCATCCCCGTCAGCGGAGCAGAGCCGTACGACGTCCTCATTGGCCGCGGCTTGCTCGCGGACCTCGCCCCGCACATCGGAACACGAACCGCGAAGGTGCTCATCGTGCACCCGCCGACACTCGGCGCGCGCGCGGCCGCGTTGCGCGAGAACCTGCTCGCGCGTTACGAGGTCTATCTGGCCGAGGTGCCGGATGCTGAGGACGCCAAGCGCGTCGAGGTCGCAGCCTTCTGCTGGCAGATCATGGGGCAAACCGATTTCACAAGAACGGATGCTGTCATCGGTCTCGGCGGAGGGGCGACCACTGACTTGGCTGGCTTCGTCGCAGCCACGTGGTTGCGTGGTGTGCGGCTGATCCAGTGCCCGACGAGTGTCGCAGGAATGGTGGATGCCGCAGTCGGTGGCAAGACCGGAATCAACACGGCAGAAGGCAAGAATCTCGTTGGAGCGTTCTACGCTCCGGCGGCGGTCGTTGCAGATCTTGACGTGCTCGACGATCTGCCGCGAAACGAGATCCTCGCCGGCTTCGCGGAAATCGTGAAGTGCGGCTTTATCGGTGAACCGGAGATTCTCGACATCATCGAGCGCGACGTCGAGACCGTCACTGACCCACGCTCCAAGGAGTTTCGCAGGGTCGTAGAACTCTCTATCGCGCTCAAGGCTCGCGTGGTTGCGGAAGACTTCAAGGAATCCGGCCTTCGCGAGATCCTGAACTACGGGCACACGCTTGGGCACGCGATTGAGCATGCCGAACGCTACCGCTGGCGGCACGGTGCAGCGATTTCAGTCGGCATGGTCTTCGCCGCAGAGCTTGGACGGCTTGCCGGCTCGCTGGATGATGCCACCGTCGACCGGCACCGGAGCATCCTGAGTTCACTGACGCTGCCGATCGACTACCCGATTGGACGCTGGAAGACGCTGCTCGCGACAATGCAGCGAGACAAGAAGGCGAGAGCCGGAATGATGCGGTTCATCGTGCTCGACAGTGTCGGCAAACCGGCAACCCTCAATGGTCCGGATGAGCTCACGCTGTTCACCGCATACCAAGCCGTCGGAGTCTGACTCGCTAGAGTGAGCGCGTGACCAGCGTTCTCGTGCTTAACGGCCCCAATCTCGATCGACTCGGCAGTCGTGAGCCCGATGTCTACGGCAGCGCGACCCTGAGCGACCTGCGCGCACGCCTCGAGGGTGAAGCGCGCGCAGGGGTCACGATCGACTTGCGCCAGACGAACGACGAAGCTGAATTGATCGGTTGGCTTCACGAGGCAGTGGATGGCTCGCATCCGGTCATCCTCAACCCTGCTGCGTTTACGCACTACTCATACGCGCTGAGCGACGCCGCGAAGCTCGTAACAAGTGCTGGGCTCACTCTCATCGAAGTTCACATCAGCAACCCGCACGCGCGCGAAGAGTTTCGGCACGTCAGCGTCATCTCGGCGGTAGCAACCGGGGTCATCGCTGGTTTCGGCCTCGACAGCTATTCGCTCGCCCTCGAACTGGTCCAACGCAGGCTCGGGTAGACTCGACCGTTGGTTTCGGCGGGTTCTCGCAGCCCGTCCAATCGACCTTCACAAGGAACGGAACGACTTATGGCTTCGACCGCGGATATTCGCAACGGCATCGTGCTCAACATGGACGGCGGGCTCTGGACCGTCATCGACTTTCAGCACGTCAAGCCCGGAAAGGGCGGCGCATTCGTACGCACCAAAGTCAAGAACGTCATGACTGGCAAGGTCGTCGACCGAACATTCAACGCCGGCGCGAAGATCGAAACCGAGACAGTCGACCGCGCCGACTTCCAGTATCTGTATGCGGATGGCGAGAACTTCGTCTTCATGGACAAGGGCAACTACGACCAGATCACGCTTTCGCCGACGCAGGTTGGCGACGCATCCAATTTTATGCTCGAGAATCAGGACGTCACGATCGCGCTCCACAACGGAGAGCCGCTGTACGTCGAACTGCCAGCGTCCGTCGTGCTGGAGATCACCTACACGGAGCCGGGCCTGCAGGGAGACCGGTCGACCGGTGGCACGAAACCGGCGACTGTCGAGACCGGGTACCAGATCCAAGTTCCACTGTTCCTTGAGCAGGGTACGAAGGTCAAGGT
>Ga0163151_10009473_pt1 | contig 10549 bp, 12 predicted proteins | sample OliLakLV19MP5IB2_FD_145596 | JGI IMG/M metagenome (GOLD analysis project Ga0163151, IMG submission 145596) | Freshwater microbial mat bacterial communities from Lake Vanda, McMurdo Dry Valleys, Antarctica - Oligotrophic Lake LV.19.MP5.IB-2 | ecosystem: Environmental > Aquatic > Freshwater >... | reverse complement strand
GTGCACGGAGACTCATGTTGACATCACGCAAGCGATGCCCCCTCCCGTCAACCCGGGATTGATGCCCCAAATCTTTCGCATCTCTTGCGCCTAACGTTTGGCCATACGTCTTCCGTCTTAAGCAGTCGCCCGACGTCTGTCCTCCGCCGTCTGCTCGCCGTGCCGTAGCTGCAGCAAAGGCGGGGCCTCCGCCCTCAGGTCTCCTTGTCAGCCATAGGCCCCGCGACGGCTGAAGGTCTCAGGTCTCAGGTCTCGGCGCCTTTGGCGCCACCCCCAGCCCCAGCTTTCCCAGCGCCGCCAGCAACTGCTCCCAGCCAGCATCTCCCGCCAGTTTCTCAAATGGCTCATTGCTGGTCACCCGGATGAAATACTGGGCCTCAGAGCCGGCCGTCGCGTAGGCGAGCGTGTCCCGCCACCACTTGACCAGGTCCGGTCTCGCGTTGAATCGGTCGCCGTAATCGTAGAGCTGCGTCCCCACCAGGTGCCAGTAGAGCACGTATTCATTACGGTCGGGCTGCCCGGGCGGATGGAAAAGCCGCCATTGGGCGGCGCGCAGTCTCACGGCTCCCGCCGCCACATTTTCTCCCTGGCGCATAGCCGCGCAGTGCCAGCCGTTTTCCGTCCAGCACCGGTCCGGGGTGTGGGAGGCGACCTTCTGCAACGGCATCCGTCCGGCGGTCCAGTAGGCGACGTAAATGCCGAGCGTCGTTCCATTCTTGCTAAAAACCCGATTCACGAAGTCATCGTAATTAAGCGTGCGCTCAACTGCATTGGTCACGGTCTCGTTGGGTCCCAGCGGCTCGTCACGTCCCTGCCAGCCGGCCAGTTGGGCGGGAAGGGCCGCGGCCAGGTTGACCGGGCGGGCGGGGATGTGGCGGTCGCCCTCCTTGAAATCTCGCACGTTGATCCATTGCAGCGCCACCGCGCCGAGCAGCACCGCCATGACGCCCGCGAGCGCGATCCACGTATTTTTCGACTTCACGTTAGCCGATTCTCCGCGCCGGACAGCCGACCACCTTGGTGTCCGCCGCCACATTCCGCAGGACTACACTGCCCGCCCCGACATAGGCGCGGTCCCCGATCGTAATTCCAGGAATCACCGACACCGAGCTGCCAAGAAAGACTTCCTTACCGATCCGGACCGCCGCAGTCAGGTCACAGTGGCAATTGATCTGCGACCAGTCGTCCACCGTCGCATCATGGTCCAGCGTCGCATGCAGGTTGACCGCAACGCCCAGCCCCAACCGGTTGTTCGCCGAGGCCACCGAATACGGACACATCACCACGCCGGCCGCCATCTCCACGTTGTCGCCGATGACGGCGGTGCGATGGATGAGTCGGCTGAAAATCGCCCCCCGCTCCATGAGTGTTTCCATGGCCTTCCGCTTCTGGGCGGGCACGCCCATCGCGCAGATGAACACCTCGTCGCTCCGGGGTTGATGATCCCTGATCCGGCCCAGCAGGGCGGCGGGGGTGTTCTTCCCGGCCAGGGCCTCCAGGTTGTCGTCCAGCAGGCCCTTCACTTCCCACTCCACTCCGATCTGCACGGACTGGCGGGCCCACGCCACCATCTCACGGCCGAAACCGCCGGCGCCTACGATGATTAGCTTGGGCAGCACCATGGTCAGATTGTGCCGGAATCCACGAAAATGTTCTGGCCGGTGACAGATCCCGCGCCGTCTCCGAGCAGGAAAACCGCCGACGCCGCCACCGACTCCAGCGCGGTCGCCTGCTTGAGTGCTGTGCGGTTGTAGATGCGTTGCCGCTGTTCCTCGGTGAGTTTGCCACTCATGGCTGTCTCCATGAAGCCCGCCACAATACAATTTGAGCGGATGCCGCGCTCGCCCCATTCCCGCGCCGTATTCTTGGAGAACGCCTCCAGCGCTCCCTTCGTCGAGGCGTACATCGCCAGGCCCTTGTAGCCCGTGTGCACGCTGATCGACGATACGTGGACAATCGACCCGGCAATCCGGTTGAACAGCATGTGCCGGATGGCGTATTTCGTGACCATCATCGGCGTGAACACATTCACCTCATACATCGCCCGCAGCCGAACGGCGTCTAGGTTCGACACGATGTCGTCGTAGGCGGTGGCCGCGTTGTTCACGAAACCGTGCAGTGGGGTGCTGAGCGGCAGGAACTTGTCGAACAGATCCTCCTTCACCCCGTCCACCCGGCCTAAGTCATAGGCAAAAAAGTGCGCGCGGCCGGCGCTGGCCTTCTGCAGATCGGCATACTCCGGCGAATGCCGGCGGCTGACACCATAAACCGTCCAGCCAGCGGCAACGATTGACTCGGCGATGGCCAGTCCAAGCCCTTGAGATACACCAGTGACGAGGATGTTCTTGCTCATGGCTGCATCAACCGGCGGAAACCCGCCTGTTCAAAATGCTGGTCTGCTGTCAGGGCCGATTCCACTCCGTGCTCCCCCATCACCACAAATGACGTGCAGTCGGTCAGCGACCAGGCCTTGTCGGGACGCTGGGCAAACAAAGCCAAAGCCCGGGCAAAAGTATCATGGTTTGCCACCACGATTGCCACATCAGGCTGCGCCTGGAGTGTGGCGACCAGCCGGCTGAATTTGTCGCGAGCCGGCGGGTTCGCCAAGGCATCACCCAACTCCATCAGCACCCATTCGGTGGTCAGCAAGGGACCAGGCGGCTGCCGGCTGAGTGTCAGAGCCTGCGCAGGCCAGTGATCGCGCGCATTGACCAAGGCCAGAAAATACGAGGTGTCGCCAAAGACCGGTTTCACCGTTTGGGCGTCCCATGCAGGTAGTGGTCGTGATTGCTGGCGTAGTCCGCTGGCAGCTCTTGCACGACCCCGGCAAACTCGGCCAGCGCCTCACCCCAAAGACGGACCGGTGGGCGTCCCAGCAGTTGCTGCAACCTGGCCTCCACCGCCTCCAGTTCCGGGCGGGTCAGCTTGGGTAGTTCGGCGATGATCTCCTGCGTGCTCACACTTGGAACTATTTCCGTCCCATCCCGTTTGGCAAGCCGTCATCCAGCCGTCTGCCGCCTGCTTTTTCAATCTGTTTTGCGCCATTCTTGGCAGCCATAGGCCAAGCGACGGCTGCTGCGACTCTTTGCGGCTAAATTGTCTGCCGTCCGTCATCCGCCCTCTGTCCTCTGCATTTTTCCCGTGCGAGTGGTGGCGATGTGATCCACGAAGCGAATCATCCGCGGAACCTTGAAAGGTTGCAAGCGCGCCGCCGCGAAGGATCGAAGTTCCGCTTCCGTCAGCCGTCCGACCTCCGTCCTCTGTCCTCCGTCCTCAACTCTTGCGCCGCTTGCGCTTTTTTGCGGCAAATCAGATTCCCCTGCAGCCTTCCGACTCCCTCCGTCCGTCGTCCGTTCGTCATCCGGCGTCTGTCGTCTGTCGTCAGTCGTCTTCTGTCCGGCATCTGTCGTCCGCTGTCCGTCATTCGGTTTCGCCAACACGATCTCCGCGCAAAGGATGTGCCCCATCACCGAATTCTTGCGGCCAAATACCCGGACCTGTTGCACTCCCGGATGCTCTCCGAGCACCCCCTCCACCTCATGCGGGTTCACTTTGTTGCCGCCAACGTTCACCCAGTCACGTTCGCGGGCGACGATCCGGAAGCGCAATGGCTGCTCCGAGACCACCTCCACCACATCACCCGTGTCATACCAATCTTCGTCGCGGGGCGACGGGGTGAATATTGGTTGTTGGATGCTGGTTATTGGTTCGGACTGCCCCTCCAACGGCGAAAAACCAATACCTGATACCTTGTCTCCAATAACCGGCGACGGCTTCGTCGGCGCCCCAAACTCCCCCAGCAGGCTACGGTGGACGTGAATCTTTCCGTCGCGGACGACCACGCGGCCCTCGAGCCCCGCCGCAATCGCAAAGACGTCACCGTCAGCCACCAGCAGCGTCCCCGCTTCCGTCGAGGCATAGACATTGTGCAAACGAGCCTGGGGAAACAATTCCGCCAGCTTGTGCAGCAGCCGGGCGTCGGCGCTCTCGCCGCCTAGCGTCACCGACCTCACCCCCGGCAGGGGCCGCTGCACCGGTAGAAGCAGGCGGTAGAAACTCGGCGTGGCGGAGATGTGTGTGACCTTGTGCCGCTCGAGCGCGGCCAACACCGCCGGCCGGTCGAGTCCGTAGACGTCAACCAGCGTGCAGCCATTGGCCAAGGCTTGGAGGTAAACCTGGATGCCCGCGATATGGGTGGGGTTGTAGGCCAAGGCCCAGACGGCCTCCGCCTGTCGGGGCGACACCTTCACCGCCCGAGCCAGATTGGCCACGGTTTGCCACACTAGCTTCGGCAATCCAGTGGACCCGGACGTGAAGAGACCCAGCCGGGCGGACGAGCGGCCTGCGGCCAGTGCCTGCAGCGCCGGCAGATCAATCGGCGCCGCCGCAACGACGGGCTCCGGCAGATTCAGTCCGACCTTGCTGTAACCTAACGCCGCCAGTTCGCGCTCGCCGAAATCGGCATCGAACAGGTTCAGCTTCGCTCCGAAAGCCACCGCCACCGTGATCTCCATCAGGGCATCCACCATCGAGGCCGGCTGGCACTGTGAGCGAATCTGGAGCGGGGCACAATTCAGCCTTGATAGCAGCTGCTCGTATAAAGTGACCGCACCCGTTCGCCCATCGATCAACCAAGGCTGGCTTAGGTTCGCCATCAGATTTTCTCGGTACGAGCGAGCTTGGCCTCAATCTCCCCGACAGACTCCACAAGGCCGTCACTGAAGACATCCACGTTGAATTTCTCCTCGATCCGGACCGTAAGCTCGGCCAGATCCAGCGATTCAAAGCCCATTTCCTCGCGCAGCCTGTCTCCAGCATTATAGCTCGATAGCTTGGCGAGGTTCTTGTTGGCACGGACCTGATTAATGACTTCCAGCAATTCCTTGTTCATAAAGATCGAATGTCCTCAGGCGCCCTGCGCTCGGCAATACTCTATTTGAGTCTGATTCACGAGGCGTCCCTCGCGGACCAGCGCGTTGGCCTCGCTGAGAATCTCCTCGAAAACGGGCAACAGGCCCGGGTCGCTGAGAAAATTATGCGGATGGCTCCAGATATGGGCAACTCCGCCGGTCTCCGCGGCATGCCAGAGCATACTCCGCCAACGCGCCACCGTCCGCTTCCTGGATATCAGACGCCGACTGCGATTGTGCCAGAAGTTCAGGATGTGCCCGGCTGGGATCCTAACCGGAGATTTCCCGGCCACCACCGGCTGGGAGCCAAATGCCAAGCCGAGTTCCGCGAGCAAAGATATCACCCGCCGCGGCGCTCCACCCCAGCGCGGCCAGAGAAATTCCCGATAGCCGACGATACCATACTTAGCGAGCCGAGCGGCGTGCCCGACCTGGTTGCGTGGATAGATGATGGTCAGGGGAACCCAGCCCTGACGCTGCGCGAGTAGACAAGCTTGCTCCATCTCATGGTCAAACAACCCGGCGTCGACCACGCTTTCGGCGAGCGGCACGTGCGTGAATCCATGGGTGGCAATCTCATGCCTCCCGGCCTGCCGCACCATGGGAATTGCGTGTGGTGCAAACCAACCGTCGAAGTGCCCTCCAGCAGCGTCCCGCCGGAACGGCTCCAACCAGGAGACCCCGCCAACCGACGCATCCTGAAGGCGATCAGCATACGCCGGATACTCATCGGGGGACAAGGTGAAGGCGCCCACAAAAGCAAAGGTCGCCTTAGTATCGGTTCGGGCCAGCGCACCAAGAATCCGTTGGTAGTTTGTCTCGATGCTCCGCGTTGTCAGCAACTGCTCTAACGCCGGGGTGAGGTGGTCAGCCATGCCCCACTTGCCCTCGCAATCGAAAGAAATGACAAAGCGGCCGGGGGCGGTCATGGCGAGGCAGGTCCAAAAGCCTCCAAGCCGTAATCTCCGACCGATGGCATGAAGCTGACGCGGGCTGGGTAGTTGCTGCGATCCCGGCCATAAAGGAACGACTGTGCCGAGCCGCGCTTCTCCTTCCAACCGGCCTCCCCGAACCATTCGGTTAGCGTGGTGTCACCGCTCCCCACCAGCAGCACATGCGCCCCAATCCGGCTGGCTTGATCCCTGATGTCGCTGAATAGCCGCACCACTTGATCGCGTTGGTTGGCCCGCCAGTCAATGACCCGCGCAACCAGAAGGCCATGCCGCCAGCCGAAGGACATCAGGCCATAACCGCACAACTCACCGGCTTCCCGCAAGGAAACTAGCACTGTTTGTGGACCATACGGGTCAAAATATCGCCACAGGAAGAGTCCGGAGTTCCACCACGGCCTGAAATCCGGCGTTGATGACCAGCCACGGTTTGCCAGGTCGACCAATTCCTCGATTTCCCCCGCGACTGGAACTGACGATTGTAAACCGGAGGTGCGCTGGCTTCCCGCCAGCCTCAAACGGGTGCGTACGAGAGTGCCGGCGGCGGCAAGCGGGCGCAGCCATAGCATCCACCAAGTTATATTCTGACCTTTGAAGCCTAGCCGGCGTAGCATCTCGGCGACGGCGCCCTCCGCTCCCGGCACAAAGGCATATTGCTCTCCACGGAACGACTGGGCTATCAGCAATCCCCCTGCCCCCTCCCGGCAATCCGGTCGGACCATCGTATTGTGAACGGAAGGTAGCACTACCGACTGTTCACCCTGCCGCCAAGTCATGCGCATGCGATGAATACAGCCGACCACGATCCCATCCCTGAGAGCCAGACGGCAATCCTCATATCCCATGGCGAGCGGCGACCTTTGGTAGAGCCAATCTAAATAGGCGGGATTTGCTTGATAGCTGCCGGGACCGAATGCCTCCTCAGCAAATGCCAAATAGTCCCGACGCAGCTCTGCGGTAAGGGGCGAAAATGCGATATTCGGCACCATGTCCATGCCTCCCCTTAAACCTTCCACTCTCGGCGCCAGGCCTCAAACATCATAACGATCCAGAGCAGATGCTGGTGGTTTCTGCGGCCAGCCAGGTGCTCGCTCCAGCGGTGGCGCACGACCGACACATTAAAATAGCCACTCTCAGAGAGTCTCCTCTCATCCAGCATCTCCTCCGCCCAGCCGCGCAGTGGTCCGCGCAGCCAGCTGTCGATGGGTATGCCAAAGCCCATCTTGGGGCGACTGAATAGCTCTTCTGGCACATAGCGGCCAAGAAGTTGGCGCAATGGCCACTTGCTCACCCCTCGGTGGATTTTCACATCTAGCGGCATATTCCACGCTAGCTCGACGACGTTGTTGTCGAGGAACGGGATCCTGGTCTCAAGTCCGCTGGCCATGCTGGCACGGTCCACCTTGCAGAGGATGTCCGAGGGAAGATAGGTGACGGAGTCGAGATACATCATGCGCTCAATGTAATCAATCGACGCAGGTATCTGTTCGATATGACGCGAAAGAAACAAAGGTTCGGTGCCTTGCACAAGCACCTCACTGGGATTCTGCCACTGGGACACAAATCCCTTATACAGTTCATCTACGCTGCTGGCGCCCATCGCCTGAGCTAGCTTGTGCAGCTTCTCCCCACCGCCCCGGACACGGAACCGTGAAGGCACAATTGCGTTGCCGAGCGCAAACCACTTTTCCCAGTAGGCTGGGCTGAACGAGTGAATACCGAGCGCCAGACGCTGCCGAAAACCGCGGGGCATCCGCGCAAGACGCGGCCACACCCGCGCGGTCCAGACGTAGCGGTTATAGCCGCCAAACATTTCGTCCCCAGCATCACCTGACAATGCAACGGTGACATGCTTGCGCGTAAATCGAGAGACCAGTGCAGTCGGAATCTGGGAGGAATCCGCAAAAGGCTCATCGTAAATCCGCGGCAAGGTGGCAATCACGTCGGTGCATTCCCGGTTCGATAAATACAGCTCATGGTGCTCGGTTCCCAAGTGGCGCGCCACTTGGGCGGCATCATCGGCTTCGTTAAAGGGAGCCTCCCAGAACCCAATGGTGAATGTCTTGATTGGACGCGCACTCTGCGCCTGCATCAGCGCAACAATTGTCGAAGAATCAATGCCGCCAGAAAGAAACGCCCCTAGGGGTACATCCGAAACCATGCGGTCCAGCACCGCCCGCTTCATGGTGACGTCTAATTGGTCGATCAGCGCCGGATCGCGGGCATCAACCGTCTGCAACTGTCGTTGACCGACCATCGTCGATAGGGACCAAAAAGGAGTCGGTTCCGGCGGAACCTGCCCAGGCTTGATACAAACCACGTGGCCCGGTCCCATCTTCCAGGCATTCTTGAAGATGCAATCGGGCCACGGAACGTAATTGAAACGCAGCAATTGCGCGAGTGCCGCGGTATTAATTTCGCGCCGAAAGGCGGGGTGCTCGGCCAGCGCCTTCAGCTCGGAGCCAAACAACAAGACGCCATCATGCCAGGCATAGTAGAGCGGCTTTTCCCCGAATCGGTCGCGTGCCAGCGTGAGCTTGCGGTCGCGTGTGTCCCACAACGCAAAGGCAAACATGCCATTGAGTCGCGGCAGTATAGCCGTCACCCCCCATTGCCTGATACCTTGCAGCAGCACCTCCGTATCCGATGTGCCGCGAAACCCCTGCCCCGCAGCCTCCAACTCAGCCCGGAGTTCGGGGAAATTATAAATCTCCCCGTTAAAGCTGATTACATAGCGACCCTCCGCTGAAACCATGGGCTGTGCGCCCGTCGGTGAAAGATCGAGGATACTTAGTCGGCGGTGCCCGAGATTCACCACCCCATCGTCGCTCTGCCAAAGGCCGTCGGCATCGGGCTTACGGTGGCGAATAGCATCGGTCATGCGTTGCAGCACGGCGCGGGCGTCTTCTTTACGTAGGGTTCCGTCGTTGAGAAATCCAGTTATGCCGCACATTGGGGTATTTTTTCAATGGCTACGGGCTTGGGGCCGAGCGTTGATCGCCCGTTGAAGCCGGAATAAGATCCATAGCGCGAAGCATCATGTCGTTAATCAGCCGAACATCAAACCTTTGCTCAGCAATCTCGCGTCCTCGAGCACCCATTCTTTCCCTTAGCCCGGCGTCTCTTGCCAGTCTGAGCATGGCCGAAGCCAAAGGCTCGACACTACGCACCGGCACCAACAGACCGTTTTCCCCTGTTCTAATACCGTCCACGTCGGCCGGACCTGCATTGATTACCGTCTCACGACAGCCAATCGTATCGGTCGTGATCACAGGACGACCTGTCGCCATCGCTTCCAGCACGGACCGCGGCAAACCTTCGTGGTAGGAGGGTAAAACGTATGTGGTGCACTGCTGCAACAGCGGGCGCACATCGCTTTGAAAAGGCATAAGTTCGATAATTCCCTCGCGTTGCCACCGCTGGATTTCATCCAGCGCAATCCCCGTGGGGTTCGAATCGACTGCGCCCGCAATGATGAACCGGGCGCCGATAGAGGTGTTCAACTGCAAATCGCAACCCCCGCCCTTTCCACCCTTGCATGAAAAACGCCGATCCGAGCCCCGTGATCAACGCATATCGCATGCGCACACCCGTCCAAGCGGCGGCGGCGGTGCCATAAATCACCGGTTTGATGGTGTAGCTCAGAACGACATCGGGTTGTTCACGACGGCACACCGCTACCAGCGCACGCCAGGTGCACAGGTCAGCCCATGGAGAGATGGATGCGCGCGCGAAGGGAACCGGCACAAAGCGCGCGCCGATTTGAGCCAAGGCCGGTGGAACATCGTCATGCTCCGCTGGGGCGGCGCACACCACCTCATGACCGAGTTGCCGCATGGCTTGGATCAACTCCTTCCGAAAGATCAGGAAAGAACGATCCAATCCAGCAATGAGGACGATCTTCATCGTGGAGTATCCGGGTGCACAACGTCGAATCGCTCCCGTCGAAACAGCCGGACCAGTTTCTGGAAGGACTGCAGATCTGCCGCTGGCGCGAGTTCACGTCGCATCGGCACGGTTTCGATGGTCATGCCTTGCGCCCGCAAACGCTCCACGTTCGCTCCAGGAGCGCAGACCGCAGTGACGCGGTGCCCCATGGCTGTAAGCACATGAATCTGATCGGCGAGCAGCAGCTCGATGGACATGTCTACCGTCGCGATCTGGCAGATATGCAGCGACTTCATACCGTAGATTGCGGCTGCGCACGTGTCTGTGCCATGGGTCGATACTCCTCCTCGTTGCGCAGCCAAAGCTCCAGGATCAGGAGGGAATATACGATGTAGCTCCAGTTACGGTCGATCATCGCCTGCCGACCGATCAACGACTTGACCCAGTCGCCATCGAGGTAGCGGAGGATCCGGGCATTGGGTTGACCAATCGTATCCAATAGGATGGGTTTCAATTCGCGCCCAAGCCAAGTCGACATGGGAATCTCAAATCCGCGTTTTACACCGGTAAGGACCTCACACGGAATCCTGCCGCGATAGGCATCACGCAGCAACGTCTTGGTGTTGTCGCCGCGCAGAATTTTGTCGCCGGGCAGGGAAGCAACGAACTCGGCCAGTTCATGGTCCAACAGCGGAGCGCGCGCTTCTAGCGATTCTGCCATCGTGGCCATGTCCATTTTCACCAGCAGGTCGCTCAGCAGGAGCGACTGAATGTCGGCCGCCATCAGTCGTTCTAAGTGCG
>Ga0163151_10009471_pt1 | contig 10553 bp, 9 predicted proteins | sample OliLakLV19MP5IB2_FD_145596 | JGI IMG/M metagenome (GOLD analysis project Ga0163151, IMG submission 145596) | Freshwater microbial mat bacterial communities from Lake Vanda, McMurdo Dry Valleys, Antarctica - Oligotrophic Lake LV.19.MP5.IB-2 | ecosystem: Environmental > Aquatic > Freshwater > Lake... | reverse complement strand
TATGACTGTTCGCAAGTAGTTATCAAAGAACTTGGACAATACTATACTACATATATTGTCTATATGCAAGACCTATTCCGCTACACTCAACCTTGAAAAGAATAGGGGCTGACCCCATTACCACTAGTCTTTCTTACTTATCTCGTATGTTGATGTTTCAGTATCAACAATTAGTATTCCATTTTCAATTCTCATTGCCTGAACCTTGCTGGTCCTAGCATTATTATCAAGTTGAACACTTTGCCCAAGTGTAATGTTTCCTATAAGTTTTCCTTCAGATACTTCACCAGGATTCACTTTTGATGTGTTTCCGGTGCGAACAGATCGTTTTTTGAGAACTACCGAATCACCACTCTCAGGAATAGAGAAACTTCCACTTTCATGAGATTCGCCGAAGCGCTCTGGGCCGTAATAACCTGCTGAAAAGGTTACACGACCATTATCAAATATCTTTACTATCAGATCACGGTAACGCCCGAGGCTTACATTCAAACTTCTATAACTGCCCTCTCTTGCTTGCGTCGCTCCTTGGTTAAAGGTTCTAATCTTCGCTCCAAACTCCTCAGCTGACAGTGCGGGGTCTTGCAATTCTTCAAAGAGCGCAGCTCCGGGCAGAGAAAGCTGCTGAAGTTTTCTTAGGGTATTCCGGTCAATTTCTTCATAACCCTTTTCATCCTCCATTTCTGGGGTATTTGGGAGAGGCATCTTTGGCCCCTGGTTTTGCTTGTATCCTTCCATAGATTAAAGATTGTGCGTTATTCCATAAGTATAGCAGGGTCTTACAAAAAAAACGGAGTCAGCAGAAAACGGGGTCAGGTACCTTTTTTATCCTCCCTTTCGTATTACATAACATAAACTACGGTACCTGACTCCGTTTTCCGGGGCTTTTACGGCATTACGTAAGATGTATACTTACAAGCAAGCATATGAGTCAGCCACAAAATAAAATTTTTCAGGAGCGAAAGGATATTGAAGACGAGTTTCAGAGAGAGTTGGCTCTCCTGAAGAAGGAACAAAGGCAAGTTCTAGACGACTATCGACTAAATTTGGAATGTCGGAAAATAGCCGCACTAAAAGCAAAACTTAGTGGTCAAACTAGGGGTGTATGAGACATGAGAGATTTACTACTGAAATGTCAGAACCAGATTCAGAGAATGTAGTCTTGGAACAGCTGCCTACGCCCGACGAAGAAGACTCAGGGATTGATCCAGTACAGATAGAGAATTTCGAAGACTGGCACAGTAGATGCTTGGCTCACTATGAGGAATCACTGCGAGTGTTTGCAGAAGACAGTGCCGCTCTGAAGGAGATACTTGAGCAGGGTAGCGGACTATCTGGGGAAGAAATTGCCGAAGCCCGAGCGGAAACTGGGATTGCTGAAAAGCTTTGGAAATTAGGACAGAAAGCAGAAGGACTTTTGGTTCGGTATAGCAAGAAAATTGAAGTCGCCATTATGGGCGACAAGGAACGTGTACAAACGGTTCTAGAAAACAGCTTCCCAAGAGATGCACATGTTCAAGGAGTGATGTTGGAGCGAGATCTTCGAAACGAAAGGACTATTTCAGAACCAGTTATCAAAGAGGCAATCTCGAAGCGTAACGAAATCCTAGAAGCGCGCGGCCTGCTCACGCTGTCGAAAGAAGCTTTCAATACGTATTTCTCCTCACACGAATTTGAGGTTCGGGCTGATCTTCAGCAGGGGAATGTAGGAGATTGCTACGCTGTTGCTGCAATCCATGCTTTCTCTTGCTCTCCACATTTTGAAATGATTGTTCGCTCCGCAATGGTGAGGCGAGAAGATGGTACCTGGGTAGTGCGCATGCCGTTATTAGATGAGAATTCAAAACTAATAGAAATTGAACCAGCAGAAATTTCTACCCAAAAAAACGAACGTTTCATGAAGCAAAAACAAGGAGGAGAGTCGGGAGTTGATACGAGAGAAAATTTGCACCCTCTCGCAGGAAAGGAAGGTCTTAGGGTGCTAGAAGCAGCATTCATTAAGAACAAGTTTGGAACCGTTGACCGCCTTGCTGCTGAGGGGGGGCAGGGAGAGGATGTGCTCGTGTCGTTTGGAGGCAACAACTTCGTGAGTTCTTCCGTGCATGCCAGTGCGTACGATTCTGAAAATAAGCGTTACGTGCATGGCGGACTGGATCAGCTCGGGCAGCATAATACTCCTTGGCTTGAAGAAACTTTAGAGAACTTCGATCCTGAAGTACACATTGCAACGGCGGGCACAAAACACTTTGACTCCTCAAGTCTCATGGGAGCACTGGCAAATAAAGTCGGTGCATATAAGGGAAAAGGAACAATGCAATTTTTTGTCCCTGGACACGCATACTCTGTTGCAGCTGTGGATAAGGAGGCTAGAACAGTGACGGTGACAAATCCATGGAATACAGCAAACAAGATTCTCCTCACCTTTGAACAATTTAAAGGAACGTTCTCTAGCCTCAGCTCAATTCGCGTTGACAACGCTAAGTTGATTGAAAATATGAACAAAATTACCAGACAAGCTGCATAATATGAAACACATGGAATCTAGCATACGCTCCGCAAACGATAATGAGACAATTCGTAATCCGCATACATTAGCAAATAAATTTGCTCCAGAAATTCTCAGCGCAGTCTCCGCGGGATTCAATTTGCTGGAAGAGGAGGTCTCACTACTTTCAGAAGATGAGTCAGGTATATATATGAGCAAAGAGGAGCCGGATATGCTATGTTGTCTCGTACTTGGAAATAAGAATGGGCACCTGTACTTAGTGACTGGAAAGGTCAGTACAGATGGAAAGAGTATCAGTGACTTTAAAACTGCGGTCATAGGATAATTCAGTTTCCTTCCGGAACTCAGGTAGCAGAATAATGGAGTCAGCCCCCATTAAAGTGAGACAAATAAAGAATAGGGTCAGCCCCCATTATCCAAATGAAAGATCCCTGTCCCGAGCGCGATGCTCGAAACAGGGATCAAAGGGTCCAAGGACAAAGTCCCAAGGGTCAAAGGAGACCCGAGGTTCTAAGGTCAGAGGTCTACTTGCGACGGACGAAAGCAAGGCGGTCGCCAGCGAGCCAGAAGCGGCCAGGATGATCGAAGTAGCCGATGAGCCACAGCCCGCCGTCGTCGCGTACGACAAAGAAGATGTCGCGGCCGCCGCCGTCCCAATCGGTGATGGCTTCCATAGCGATATGGAGCCATTCGTCGCGAAGCTGGTCTGGATACTGGAGACGCAGGGCGGGACCGACTTCCGCAGGGCAGAGCTCGAGACCGAGCTCATTCGCCTTGGCGCAGATGTCGCTGTACATTGCGCGATCCTTGAAGCCGAGTTCGCCGACCGAGAGGACGACGAGGTCGACTTCCGTCTCTTCCTGCAAGCAGGTGATACGGCCGATGATGTTGTCGCCCCACGAGCCGATCTTCATCCTCGCGGACTTGATCGCCGAGCGGTATTCGTCGGAGCTCTTGTGGAGCCCGAGCTTCACCGTCTTCCAGATCGGATATTCGGGCGGGATGGCCATCGAAACAGCCAGCTCGCCGCGCAGGAAGCGCAAGGCGCCTTCTTCACCGCCGAGCTTCTTGACGATGGCGTTCATCTGACCGAAGGTCAGGCTTTGCGAAGCAAAAGTCATTGTGTCCTCCATTGGGCTACTGTGCCCGTGGGTTGGTTTCCTCTCATCCGAGGTGGAGCTCGACTGTAGCAGTCATAGCCAGAAATGGCCTATAGGTAAGCCGCTTTTGGCTATGACTGTTCGCAAGTAGTTATCAAAGAACTTGGACAATACTATACTACATATATTGTCTATATGCAAGACCTATTCCGCTACACTCAACCTTGAAAAAATGCGGTCAGCCCCCATTACGTTACTACTGAGCCAGAATTTGACTTTTAGGTGAAAATAAAGTATACTTATATTAGTTTCAACCGCACTTTGGAGTGAGTAATGCAGGGTATAAAGAAAAGCGAACTATTCACCGTTCCCCAGAAGGACCGCGTGAAGACTCTCGAAACGACCGCGATCGAGTGGATGAACGAGCTGAAGGCGGGCGAACAGCTCGTCATCGGCCTTCCAAAGGTGCTCGGAAAATGGCCTGAGTGCATCCCACTCATGGTCGGCCCGGGAATGCAGGACCAATTCCTCGCTTGGCTACGTGCCAACGCGGAACAAATCCACGGACCGCACTACAACTTACCTCCGCTGACCGCGGGATTCCTGTGCATGGTGATCGACGAGGACTTCGACCCGCGCACCAAGAACCCGCCTGATGCAGCTTCGGAGGAGCTTCGCGGCACGCTCGTCTCGCTCGGCAACTACATGAGCGATTCCGAAGCACATGCGGCCTAGTCCGAAAAATATAGCCCTGACACAATCTGGTGTCAGGGTTTTTGCATACAGCAGGATTAATCCGTCGAAAAATAATGGGGGCTGACCCCGTTATTCTGGGTATACTTGACCTTTGCACTTATATAACGTATTGTTTTCTCAGACACTTTTCATTCTTAGCGCCAAAGGACACTTGTAGTCATGCTGCTCAGAACCGAAATCGCAGTCGGCACCAAAATCTGGCGCCCGATTGCTGCTCACGTAAAAGGCCCCTATATCGAGGCGGTCGAGTTCTACAAGACCGACCGCGGGCAGTTCATGTTTAAGGCTGACTCAGGTCGTGGCCACTTCACGAAGGAGATGGTCGCGTTCGGCGCCACCTGTCGCTTCGGCATCGCGTGTTTCATCGACGAACCGCCGCTTGGTCCGTGGACCCACTTCGAGGTCATGCGAGTCAGCAGAAACGGCAGGTCGGTACAAGTGCGCGCTATCGAAGGAGACTCGAAGGAGCTTTATGCTCAATACGAGGACATCGGCATTCGTGGCGAACTACTGCACAAGGCCGCCTGAGCTTCACCGCTCACCAAGAAAGCTGACCCACCGGGGTCACACTTGGTGGGCGGTTTTCTTTATGTACAAGCTTAGGTATGCCTATTGACACCCGAACCCCCTTCCTGTAACTTACCCAAGTGCTTGTGAATTCACGACTCCGGTCGCGTTCTCCCAGGCACACCGGAAAACCTCTCCTCACGGAGAGGTTTTCCGCTTTTCCAAAAAAACTTTCTGCGCCCCCCCCCCTTTTTTCTTATTCTGCTACGTACCGCTATGAGCAAATCCTCTTTTTATTGACGGTCGTCAATAAAAAGAGGATTTGTTTGAGTCTGAAGTTTTGCTCGTACAACTGAATGTCTGTTCAGTCTACGAATGCATACAAAACCAAAAGAACACCGTCCTCAGGACGGTGTTCTTTTGGCTTACCTGGAGACCTACTTCTTAACCTCTTTGTAGGTAACCCGTTCGCGCAAGGTGGGGTCGAACTTCTGAAGTTCGATCTTGCGCTCTACTTTCTTCTTATTCTTGCGCGTCCAGTAGACATGGTCTGACTTGGTGGAGCGAAGTTTTATGAGGCGATCCTGTGACATATGTGTAGGTGGACTGTACCAGATGGCCTCATCCTCGGCAACTCCCCAGATTGAGCTAGGCAACCTGTACCGCCTTGGCGCGCACCCTCCTGGCCGTCTTATGTACCTCGAAGTTTGGCTCGGTGCCCTTCATGGTCACACTGACCGATCCGCCTTCCATAACGCCCTGATCAACCATCAACGACGCGATGGGAGTCAAAATCTTGTCCTGGATGGCGCGCTTTAGAGGTCGTGCACCGTACTGCGGGTTATACCCAACTTCAGCGAGCCACGTACGAACTTCCGGCGCTATCGAAAGAGTGATGCGCTTTGCGCCCAACCTCTCGATAACTTCTTGCACCTGCTTCTCCACAATGCGCGCAAGCGCATCCTTTTGAAGTACGTCGAAGATAACGATGTCATCGAGACGGTTCAAGAATTCAGGGCGGAAGTGCCCTTTGAGGGTTTCCATGACCTTATCTTTGATCTGGATGTACTGCGCGTCCTCACCCGCTCCGGAGGATGCAAATCCGATAGAAGCAAATTTATCCATGAACTCGGCACCAATGTTTGAAGTGAGCACGATGATGGTGTTCTTGAAGTTCACCTTGCGACCCTTGCCGTCGGTAAGATGTCCGGAATCTAGCACTTGCAGAAGGATATTGAAGACTTCGGGATGCGCCTTCTCTATTTCATCAAAGAGAATGACTGCATACGGTCGATGACGAATCCGTTCGGTCAAGGATCCAGACTCTTCATAGCCCACGTAGCCAGGAGGTGCGCCGATGAGCTTCGAGATTGAATGCTTTTCCATAAACTCGGACATGTCGACGCGCACGAGCGCGTCAACATCATTGAACATAAACTCTGCAAGCTTGCGGGAGAGTTCTGTCTTTCCGACACCCGTCGGTCCCATGAAGAGGAACGAACCGATAGGACGATTGGGATCAGCGATACCCACACGCGAACGCTTCACCGCGTCTCCAATTATCTTCACCGCCTTATCTTGCCCAATAACCGCTGCCTTGAGCGCCGCCTCCATGCGCGCAAGCTTCGCCGCCTCTTCCTCGAGCATTTTGGAGACTGGTATTCCTGTCGAACGACTGACCACGTTTGCGATTTCGTGCTCGGTTACTTCCTCATGCAGAATGCGACGTGATTTCTGGAGTGTCTTGAGACGCTTCATTTTAACTTCGAGTTCTTTCTGGAGCGTCGGGAGGCGACCGTAGCGAATTTCTGCTGCCGTACCGAGGTCAGCTATTGCCTCAGCGTTGTCGGCCTGGATGCGAAGACTATCAAGCTCCTCCTTTATAGAGCGAATGGACTGCAGAACTTCCTTTTCATTTTTCCACTTAAGCTCAAGCTCGCCGGTCTTCTCTCTGAGGTCTGCCACCTCACTATCAATAGCCTTGATGCGTTCGCGCATTTCCTTCGCGTGACCACGTTCCTGAGCCGCCTCAGTCTCATCGTCTTTGCGAAGCGCTTCGCGCTCTATCTCAAGGCGACGGATCTTACGATCGGTCTCTTCAAGGAGTGGTGGCTTGTTCTCAAGTGCGATGCGAAGTCCGGACGCAGCCTCATCAATAAGATCAATCGCCTTATCAGGCAGGTATCGATCGGTGATGTAGCGCGAGGAAAGCTCAACGGCTGACACTATAGCGCCGTCAGTAATGCGCACCCCATGATAGAGCTCATACTTGTCGCGCAGTCCACGCAAAATCGCGACGGCGTCCTCAGTTGATGGCTCATTTACGAGCACTGACTGGAACCGGCGGGTGAAGGCGGCGTCCTTCTCTATGTGCTGCTGATATTCCTTTAGGGTGGTGGCGCCTATGACGCGCATATCCCCACGCGCAAGCGCAGGCTTGAGCATATTGCCAGCATCAAGCGCTCCTTCCGCACTTCCGGCGCCTATGACCGTATGGAGCTCATCGATAAACAAAATGACTTTGCCATTTGATTTCTCGACTTCTTTCATAATCCCCTTCATGCGCTCCTCGAATTCACCGCGATACTTCGTGCCCGCAATCATAAGACCAAGATCAAGCGAAAGAAGTTCCTTTCCTTTGAGCGATTCAGGCACTTCGCCGTTTGCAAGCCTAAGCGCGAGGCCTTCGGCAATAGCAGTCTTGCCCACCCCTGCTTCACCGATGAGTACCGGATTGTTTTTTGTGCGGCGCGAGAGAATTTGAATGACACGGTTGATTTCCTGATCGCGTCCAATGACCGGGTCGAGCGCATTGTCTGCAGCTAGTTTATTTAAATTGCGCGTGTATTTCGCAAGCGCACGGAATCGCTTTGGCTCGGCCACCTGACCATCTTTTGCATTCTTCAATTCCTTCAGCACCGCGATGATGGTCTCTGCATCGATGCGAAACCTCGAGAGGATGTCGGCAGACTGTCCCGGGTGCTCAAGCACCGCGACAAACAAATGCTCGGTGCCGATGAACGAGTCATTCATGCGGGCTGCCACCTTGCCTGCAGCCTCAATAGCCTGCGCAAGGTCCGGGGTCAGGTACAGGTTATACGATGGCGAAAGGGTGGAGGAGGTTTCGGGCATTTCGAGCGCCTCAAGGAGCGTGTCGGCAAGCAGCATAGTGTCGATGTCCATGCGGTCGAGCACGGAGAACACGAGGCTCTCCTCCTGATGAATCAGTGCAGTGAGTAGATGGAGCGGGCTGACGTGGTTCTGTCCCCGCTCAATGGCGAGTTCATGCGCTTTCTTTATGGCTTCTTTGGCTTTGGTGGTGAAGTTTTTGAATGGAGGCATATAGGGATTGTGACGTTAGCGATGTGAAGGAATTACAAAGCGGGTGCCGACAGGAGGGCCGTTACGATATTGGCAGGGATATACCCGCCCGCGCCATTTGAAATCCCAATGATGCTTCCGTCAAGGTTGACGGCGCTTCCGCCCGCCGGTACCCCCACAAGACTCGTAGAAACAAGCGTATCTATCTTTGTAACGATACCCATAGTGACGGTACCCTCGCCTGCAATACCCAGGACCGACAGTCCTTGCTTGACGGTAGAAAGGTCGACCAGAGTGGCAGGTTCTACCTGCGGCAGGACAGCAGCGTCTGCGAAGCCATAGACCGTAAGACCACTGCCCGCTTTCGAGCGAGATGCCGGAGCTGATGATCCGTCAGTAAAATACACCACTACTTCAGTTGGTAGTAGTGCCGTTGCGGTTACGATGGCGCGCGCCTTTGGCAAGTACGTACCGGTAGCAAGCGGAATTTTTGACGTTGCATTTTTATATATAGTTACGCGACGCGCACTGTCGGCACTAAGAGCAGCGGTGCGTCGCTCGTCATCGGTTGGTAGGACTTGCGGCGCTGGTCCGGGCTTGGTGATAATAGTCGGGAGTGACGGCACGGGAGTGGAAACGGTCTCGACCGTGCGCTCGACAATGCGATTGACCGTTTGAGTGATGGTTGGCGACGTGTCATCAAGGAGCGACACCGTAAGCACGCCCGTTGCAATTGACGTGACGAAATTGACCAGGAGGGTCAAAAGGAGCAGCTGTGTTTTGTTGAGGTCTTCTATATCCATACCGGTAGTGGGGTTACTCCTCTAGTATATCTTGCCGGCGTCAATGAATCGAACTGAATCTACAAGTGCACGAGAAAGCTGTGCAACCTCGCTCTGTGTGGTTTGCGGTCCCCAGGAAATACGAAGCGTGGTGCGAGCGCGATCCTCATCCCCCGTCATCATGCGTACTGCGCGCGAACCACTCGTCTTGGTCTCGCAGGCGCTTTTAGTCGAAACTGCAAAGCCCGCCTCATCAAGAAGCACGGCGAGATAGTCGGTGTCGCGCCCAAGAAAAGACAGATTGAGAATATGGGGTGCCTGCTCTTTCCCTTCGTTCACCACCACGTTTGAAATATCTTTTATTCCGCGCAGGAGCTGCGCGCGCAGTTCCTGACTTCGGGTACGAAAGCTCGCACGCGCCTGATGTGCGTCTTCAAGCGCAGTCGCAAACGCCACTACGAGCGCGACTGGCTCGGTGCCCGGACGTATGCCGCGTTCTTGTCCACCACCCTCAACAATTGCAGCGAGTGGAATGCGTCGCGGCGCAATAAGCACCCCAACACCTCGCACCCCTCCTACTTTCTGCGCATCAAGCGTAAGTACGTCGGCACCCAAGTGCTCAAGCTCAAACGATTCTACGCTCGGTGCCTGGCTGGCGTCCGCGTGGAGGTAGATAGTGGTGCCTGTTTCTTCTTTGTACTGATCAAGCACTCGCCTCAAATCACGTACCTTATATATGGCGCCCGTCTCCCCACACACGACATCGACTGAGACAAGCACGGTCTCCCTGCGTAGCTTCTTTTTGAATTCAGTAAGACTGATATGGCCCCCCACCGCGTTAAACGCCTCTACCTGCACACCAAGACTGGCGAGTCGCTCCATACTTCCCTGTACCGAAGCGTGCTGACTCGCGAGATAGAGCACATGCATAGAGCCTGGCTTCTGACCCTGCTTTATACGAGCTTCGAGGTGACCATGAATGGCAATAGCATTACCTTCTGTTGCGCCTGAAGTAACTATGACCGCATCAGCTTTTGTGCCGGCAAGGCGTGCAATTCGCGTCCGTGCATCCTCAAGAAGGGTGCGTGCGCGAACTCCCTCCGCATGAGTAGAAGAAGGATTTCCATAGATGCTTGCAGCCGAATCAAAAGCGTGACGAGCACGAACTGACGTGGGCGCCGAGGCCGCATAGTCAAAGTAGAATCGCTTTTTTGTCCACATACTACGTACACTAGGGCACGGGGAGCGGCTGCGCAAACAGCACCTGCGTGCGATGCGTTGTATGTAAGCGCTTTTTATGCTATAATGCTCATATTATGGCGCGAAGTCACCGACCACCGATCGTTGCCGTTATGGGTCACATCGACCACGGCAAGTCATCGCTTCTGGATTACATCCGGAAGGCAAACGTCGTAGCTGGTGAAGCAGGTGGCATTACCCAGCATGTCTCCGCATACGAAGCCGAACATGAACACGAAGGAGAGGTTCGCACGATCACCTTCCTCGATACCCCTGGACACGAAGCGTTCCGTGCTATTCGTGCACGCGGTGCCACGACCGCCGACATTGGCATTCTTGTCG
>Ga0163151_10009466_pt1 | contig 10559 bp, 9 predicted proteins | sample OliLakLV19MP5IB2_FD_145596 | JGI IMG/M metagenome (GOLD analysis project Ga0163151, IMG submission 145596) | Freshwater microbial mat bacterial communities from Lake Vanda, McMurdo Dry Valleys, Antarctica - Oligotrophic Lake LV.19.MP5.IB-2 | ecosystem: Environmental > Aquatic > Freshwater > Lake... | reverse complement strand
GCCATATCCCGGGAGTCTATTGAGGCTTGGCGCCCTTCGTGCTCGCGATACGTCACGTCGTCGTCTTCTTGTTTCAGTGGCGCTGCATTCTTGCGTCCGCTCTTGCCCGGCGGCATGGTGGTGTCCTTGACCCCTTGCGCGATGAAGTTGCGCGGCACGAGGTGATTCCACACGTCCCCGTAGGCGAGGCCCATGGTCAGCAGCGCGTAGCCCGCGCCGTCCGATTGTCCACCCAGGGCCACGTGCTCGCCGTGCGAAGGGCATGCTCGACGGCCCCGTGGATGCCCATGCCGTCGCGATGCTCGAAGTCGGATTTGAACCGCGTCGCGGCCGCGTACGACAAAGCGGGCCTCCAGGTGGAATTGCACGCCATCGGGGACCGCGCGATCAAGATGGGCCGCGTGATCTGCCCCAGCGTCGGATAAGGGCGGTTATGTCAGGGGAACAGCCACGTAATACGGACTATCGGCTACGTCCAGGCGGTCGCCAGACCGGCGAGGAATCCGTCGAGATTCCCGTCTTGGCGCGGCGCCAAATGGGTTGTTTGGCCGGCGGACAGGGCGGACAAGTGGTGCTGCACCGCACGAATTTCCTCCAGAAGGCGCAACGGGTCGAGCTGCGCCGCGACCACGCGCAATCGCTCTTTCATTTCATCGCTGACGGAGGCGAACGCGAGGAGCTTCGCATACGGTGTTTCGGGCGCGTGGTACGTCTTGTGGACTCGGGCGCCCACGCGAGTCTTTGAGGCCAGCTTGAACGACGGTTGGAAGAAATTCACGAAGAGCCGGGACGCGGCATACGGACGCGCGAGCGCCGCCGCGGCCGCAAGCCCCTCCAAGCGGCGATAGCCGACCAGCCGGCGCACAACGGACCCATTCTTTTGCTCCACCCACGCTTGATCATTCTTGTGATACGGCCGAGACCGCGTGCACGGGATGCCGTGCTTGTGGCAGTACGCAGCCACGGTTTCGTTCAAGAACTCGCCGCCGTTGTCCGTGTCAAAGCCGCGGAGCGGAAAAGGCATGCTTGTGCGCAGGTGTTCCAGTGCCGCCACGACAAGCGCGCCGTCGCAGACGACGAGTGCCACGCACTCCGTCCATCCAGAGGCCACGTCGGTCAACGTTAACGTGTGCGCAAAGCTGCCGGCCGCCGACTCCCCTCCATGACTGACGAGATCCGCCTCCATGTCACCGGGCGTCGGATCCTCCCACTCGGCAAACGTGCGCACTGGCACATTGCGTTGCACGCTCGACATCGTCCGTCGACGCGCGCGCTGACCGGCAACCGCGACGCGGGTCGGGCGCAGCAAACGGTCCAGGGTCGCCGCACTGGCGGCGAGCACGCGTACCCGAACGGTCGACTCCAGTGTCAGGTGGCCGTGGCGCTCCAGGGCCGAGACCAGGATGGGAAGGAGGGGTTTGAGCCGTTTGCCGCAGATGCGGTCGGAGGCCTCCCAAAGGACCACCAGGGCAGCGCGAACGGCTTCATCGTAAATGGGGAGTCGGCGTGTACTGTCGCGTACCACCCGAGTTGTGGCGCCGGGCTTGAATAGCCGAATGACGTGCTTGCGGTGGAAGCCGGTGACCGCGACGACCTCGTTCAGAATGCGGAGTTTCTCGGCCTTCGTGCTGGCGCGGTATCGTTCCCGAACCACCTGCAGCAGATCGTGGCGTGTAGCGGTCGTGACTTTCGTGGCCATCGTGTCCTCCTCCTTGGGTCTGCTCCTCCTTCTGTGAGGCCTTTGGCCTCGGCCGTAGACACCACTCGTGATATCACGAGCAGCGGGAGCCGCCGCTTCAAATTTCAACAGCTACTGGGACATCCCCCCGCTCCAACTCGCCTGCTGTTTGTCCCGCGAGAGAGCCCGGCAATCATGAGGGAATATTTGAAGGCCCACGGGCTTGATTCGGAGAACCAGATCGCGCTGTCCGAGACAACGGCCTTTCGAACGACCGTCACCCCGACACTGCTCCTTCTTGACAGGGCGAAGGTCGTCCGTAGAAACTGGACGGGACTGCTCGCAGAGGGACAACAGGAGGCTGTGATCCGTATCGTTCTTGAGCCAAGCCCGCCGAAATGAACCGACTCGCCTTTCGCTCGGGTAGCTTCTGGGCCCTGTTTCTGGCTATCGTGGTTTCCGCGACGGCGGGCTCGTCGGCGTTGGACATCTATTGGACCGTCGAGGGCAGATTGCCGCCAGCGTCAAGCCGCTTGATCTCCGTATGGGATGTCCAGGCGTCGGGCCAAGGCAGGGCTCTCGAGCAGCGCCAGGTCGAGGCCCTTTCCACCTTAACGCAGGTATTCGAGTCGGTCGTGCCCTTCGGGGTCGTCGACCGCGTGCTCATTGGTCCCAATGGCATTCATCGCAACGTGCGGGGCGTCATCAGCGGTGCAGGCCTAACGGACCTGTCAGGCGAGGGATTGCTCGCTGCCGACAGCGAGGCGACGCCACCGTATCCCTCGTCGGGTCCGATCTCACTCACGGTGACGGAGAGCCTGCTGAAGGAATTGCAGGTACGCATAGGACATCGCATCCGTCTGGACGACGTAGACGCCGTCATCGCCAAGGTGGTGCCGTCACGTGTGGGCTTTCCGACCTCAGCCGAACGGTTCTGGCATCTCACTTCTCGCCACGAGGGTGCCGCAGACTACGTGGGCCAACAGGCGTTCTTCCAAGTTGTTGGACGACTTCGTCCGGGGATCCGGATGGAGGCTGCTCGGTCAGCGATCGAGCAGCGCCTGGGTAAGCCGCCAGGTGCTATAGGGATCGAGACGTTTGGTCAGGACCAGCGGAGGACGGTCATGCCTGCCGTGAGCGCGGTGTTGCTGGCGGCCGTTGCTCTCTTCGTCGTCGGAACACTCGTTGCGATTTCGGTGGCGTTCACCCGTGCGGTCGAGCGGGAGCATGACCTGCATTTGATGGTCGCCCTGGGCGCCGAACCGCGTCACATCGCCGGGCTCGTATTGCGTGACGTCGGCCTCACAGGCGTGCTCGCGTTGCCCGCCATCCTCGTGGCCGTTGCTGCAACCACGACAGTGGTGAGTGAGCGGACCATAGGCCCGTCGGCGTCGCTTGGTCTGCGGATGCTCCTCTCGACCGTCCTCGTGTCCAGTGCCATGGTGATAATCGTCGGCCTCGTCGTCGCGGGACGCGCTGCAATCGTCGTCGCGGGGCGATCACGTGGACTTGGATGGACTCGACGGAAGCTGGCTGTGCTCCTTATTACCCAAAGCGCCGTCGCTACACTACTGGGAACCAGCGCAGTGCTTCAGGCGCGTTCTGCGGTATTCGCGACCAGCCCCGGCTTTCTCGGGTTTGATACCAAGAACCTCGACTTCGTACCGCTACGCTTGTCTTCAACCGCCACACTGCCTCCGGATGCTGCTCAACGATTCATGGACACCGCCGAGCGCATGTCGCAGCGCGGACAAGCCGCTATCGTCAGCCACCTTCCGCTCTCGGGTCACGACCGGTCGATGAGCGTTCGTGTACCCGGGACTGACCAATCGGCGTACATTTCCGCGGGCATGCGATTGGTGTCGCAAGAGTTCTTTGCTCTCGTGGGTGTACGGGTTGTCGATGGGGACTTGGCTCTTGCCACGGCGAAACGAACGGTGGTCGTTAACACCGTCATGGCAGACGCCGCATTCGGGCCCGGTCAGACGGTCGTCGGTCGTTCGCTTGTACTCGGGGGTCGCTTTGATCCCGAATGGGAGATCGCTGCCGTTGTCGCTCCGTTCCGTCATCGCGGTATCTTCGACGCGACGCGCCCGGAGATATTCGCCTTCTACCCGGCCTCCGATTCTTTCGCCGAGCCAGTTCGATCGCATCAACTTGAAAGTGCCTTTTTTCTCTACGATTCCCGCCGAACGCGATCTCGGCCAGAGACGCTCTTTCAGGATCTCTCTGACGCACTGCCGGGCTTCGCCGCGTCGGCGCCGCAATCGTTTGACCGGTTAGCGCTGGCGGCTGCTGGCCCGCGACCGCTGCTGGCCGCCAGTGCAAGCCTCCTCGCCGGATCAGCGTTGGGGCTGATGGCTATCGGCCTGTTTGGCGTGATGAATACCGTCATGCATCGACGGACGGTCGAGTTGGCGGTTCGGTGTGCGCTCGGCGCCACGCCATTCGGTAACGCGGCTGACTCCCTTCGACCAATTCTCATGGCACTGACCGTCGGTGTTCTCCTCGGTGGTGCGGCTGCCACAGTCGGGGTGCGCGCCATCGGCGCATTCGTGCCGTTTCCACCCGACTTCGACGTGCCGAGCAATGCGGCGACCGCGTTTCTGTTCACGGCCGGTGCCGCGTATCTGGGCACCGCACTGGCCATGCTTGCTCCCCTCTCGCTGGCGTGGCGGGTCAGCGCGGTTACGGCGCTCCGCCGCGGCGCCGTGCGCTAGTTGCGAAAGCGCTCGTCGCGGGCTAGGTCGTCTCCGACGTGACTCGTTCCGACGCGTCGGGCTTACCAGACGCGGATCTGTGTCAGATAACTCGACGTTATGTCACCGACACAGCCACTTCATACGGACTATCGGCGGACTGCTGGGGCATGACGGCGAGCGACGGGCCCGGTCCCGCCACATTGAAGGTTGATGGCGTCAAGCGCGTGTTCTTTGACTATCTGGCGCGTGGCGCACCGCATGGACCCGATGATGGGACGATTGCGCCGTGGGCCGTGGTCGCCTCCTTGCCCTTCGCGCCGGAGATCGTGCTCCCGGCCGTCCGGTACTTCACCGATCAGGTCACACTCGAACAGCCTGACTCGTACGGCTTCAAGGCGACATTCAACCCGACATTCCCCGTGGCGTCGGACAACGGCAATGGGTGGGTGTCACCATGGAACTTCGGGCTCAATCAAGGGCCGATCGTGTTGATGATCGAGAATCAGCGCACGGGCCTCACCTGGCGGCTGGCGCGGCAGTGTCCCTACATCGTCCAGGGATTGCGCCGGGCCGGGTTCCGAGGCGGCTGGTTGTGACGGGAGGGAGGGGCGTCCGCCTCGCAGCCTTTTTTATGGTCGCACCGGCCGGAGTACGGACTCTCGACGGTGATCAGCTTCTTGCAGCCGGAGCGGGAATGAGAAACGCGCCGGGGATGCCGGTATCGAGCGTGGCGAGTTTCGCCCCATGCCCTTCAGCCAGTTGCAGAAGGTGGGCATCTGTGGTCCGCGATGCATGATGGCACCACTCCGGGAAGCCACGGGATGGACGGTCGTCGTCCAGAAACGCATGACAAGCTCCCAGGGAATTCAACATGCTGGCCAACGTGTGGCTCGCCTCCGTCACCGTCACGCGTCCTGCCGTGCGCTGGACAGAAATCCGCACGAAGCCGAGTTCCGGTATGGCCGACGTCATCAGTACGGTGGCCTTCTGCTTTCGTGCGGCGGCGATCCACGTCACTGTGCGTTCATGCTCGACGTGATCGGACCAACCCCAGGCAACGAGGACATTGACATCCAGGAGGAAGGTCACGGGAAATCCGAGAGCAGTTCGCGCACCGATTCAGTGGTGAGCGGCGGTTGGTGTTCAGGTGCCGCAAAGATCATCGCGCCCGTGTGCGGGCAGCGGACCCGCCGAGGTTTCCGAGACGCAGGCGGCGAGGCGCTCGCCCGGCGGCGTAGATATTCCGAGACGCTTACCCCTTCCTTCTTGGCCCGAGAGCGGATCAGGCGGGCGTCGTCCTCCGTGACTTTGAAGGTTATCGTTGGCATGGTAATACGGTATTGCCTTGTGCCGGAGCCCGTCAACGTTCAGGCAGGGATCGGGCAACGATGCTGTGTCGTCGTCGCCCAGCTACCGTCGGCGCCGCGTCGCTGCGCGGTTTTACCTGTGCCAGCGCCCTCGGCTTCCGTGCGCCCGGGCAAGTTGATGATCATCGACCGGCGACATCGCCAGCACATGGCTCGACTGGAACATCCTCGCTCCCGGTTCTTGTAATTGCCAACGGGCCTGGCACAGAATCGATTGTCACGCCTACGTCACCGAAGGAGGCCCGTATGTCAGGACTCACTCGCCTCGTGGTTTTCACCGTTGTTTGCAGCGGGCTGTCATTGTTGCCAGCCGTCGCCTCCGCCCAGCACGATCAACACGCCGGCACCCCGCCAGACGATGTGGGCGCGGCGCATGTGAAGTTCGCCACGTCCTGTGCGCCGACCGTTCACGCCGCCTTCAACCGGGGCGTCGCCTTGCTTCATTCGTTCTGGTTCCCGCAGGCCGTCACCACGTTCCAGTCGATCCTGAAGACCGATCCGGACTGCGCCATGGCGCACTGGGGGATCGCCATCAGTCGATGGGGGAATCCGTTTGCCGGACTCAAAGGTGCCCCTGCCGTTGAAGCCACACGCGCAGCGGTCACCGACGCCCGCAAGACCGGCACCCCCACACCGAGGGAACGTGCCTACATCGAGGCGGTCGCGGCACTGACAACCGACACCACACCTGGTTCACATGCCGCACGGATCGCCGCGTACGAATCCTCGATGGCTGCGCTGACCAAGGCGTATCCGGACGATCGCGAGGCGCGGATGTTCTACGCACTGGCGATTAATCAAACCGCCTCGCCCAGCGACAAGACCTATACAAAACAACTGCAGGCAGCCGCCATCCTCGAACCGCTGTTCAAGGACATGCCGGATCACCCCGGTCTGGCCCACTACCTCATCCATTCCTACGATACGCCGGCGTTGGCTGACCGCGGACTGGTGGCCGCACGGCGGTACGCGTCGCTCGCGCCGGCAGTGCCCCACGCGTTGCACATGCCCTCACATACGTTCACCCGCATCGGATTGTGGAAAGAATCCATCGACACCAACCTCAAGTCGGCCGACGCGGCGAGGCGCGACAAGGGCGTGGGTGAAGAACTGCATGCCTTGGATTATCTCGTCTATGCACATTTGCAGATTGCGCAGGACACAGCCGCCAAAGACGTGCTTGACCACGCTCTTGCTCTGGCCGTGGCAGACGGAGGAACGGCCGCCGGGGCCGCAGGCGCGGGTGCCTACGCACTGGCAGCCATTCCGGCGCGGTATGCGCTTGAACGCGGCGCCTGGAACGACGCGGCTGCGCTGACCGTCCGGCCTGCCACCACACCACACACCGAAGCCATTACTCATTTTGCCCGTGCGCTTGGCGCCGCACGACGCGGTCAGCCTGCCGACGCGGCTCCTGACCTCGCGCGACTGGCTGAACTGCGGGACAAGCTGCAGGCCAGTCAGGACGTTTATTGGTCCGGACAGGTGGACATCCAGCGGCGTGTGGCCGCCGCATGGGTTGCCTACGCCGAAGGACATCGCGACGAAGGGATCGCTGCGCTGTCGGCTGCGGCCGACGCCGAGGACGCCACCGACAAGTCGGCGGTCTCGCCGGGCCCGCTCGCGCCCGCGCGCGAGTTGTTGGGCTTCATGCTGATGGACGCCGGTCGTCATCGTGATGCGCTCGGCGCCTTTGAGGCAACGATGAAAAAGGAGCCGAATCGATTCCGCGGCACCTACGGCGCGGCACGCGCGGCGGAACTGGCCGACGATCGGACAACAGCGACAACGTATTATCGGCGACTGCTCGACGTCGCCACGGCAGCCGACACCGAACGACAGGAGATCGTCGCTGCCCGCGCGTTTTTAGGCGGAAAATGATCGCCCGCGTGCACGGACGTCATCACGCTACTTCGCGTCTATGGTCGCCATCCGGTAGAGACCGTCGGAGGCGAGACGGCCAGTCGGGCGTCAGCGTCCCACCCATTGGTGAGGCACACGCCGCCGACATCGAAGAAGAGCGTGTCGAATCTGGTCATGAGTCGGTCACTCTGGGATCGCCAGGCCCCACCCTACAGCGGCAGTCACCGCCCATGATGTTCTCAAACGTACAGCCCCAGGCCACATGTTCCCGTTACGGTTCAGGAGTCATGGAGAACCCAGTTGACCTATCTTGATCCCCTCCTCGATCGCCTGGCAGCCTTCGAGCCCACGACGTTGCCCGTGATCAGCCTCTACCTCAATACGTCGGCAGACCAGCATGGGCGCGACCACTTCGAGTCCTTTCTCCGGAAAGAGCTCAAAGCGGCGGGCAAGACGTTTCCGCTGCGTTCACCAGCGCGGAGCAGCTTCGAGCGCGATGCCGAGCGCATCATCACGTATCTGAGTGATACGTTGCGCCCCTCCTCAAACGGCGTGGCACTGTTTGCGTGCGCCGACGCCGAGGACTTCTTCGAGCACGTGCAATTTGACGCGCCAATTGAGGAACATCGCCTGTATGTCGCCGATCGGCCGCACTTGTACCCGCTCGCAAGGCTGACCGACCAGCATCCTCCCTACGCCGCGCTGATTGCTGACACGAACGCCGCGCGCCTGTTCGTGTTCGGACGCGGGGCCACGATCCGCAGCGATGATGTGACCGGCACGAAGGTCAGTCGCAGTTCAGTCGGCGGCTGGTCGCAGGCGCGGTACCAGCGCCATATTGAGAACTATCACCTGCATCACGCGAAGGAGCTCGTCGACGCGCTGGAACGGGTGGTGCGCGAGGACGGTGTTGAGCAGATCGTGCTGGCGGGAGATGCAGTCATCATTCCGGTGTTGCGCGACCAGCTGCCGGCGCACCTCAGCGACCGGATTATCGATATCCTCCGCCTTGACATCACGACACCCGAACACGAGATCCTGAGGGCCACGACAGAGGCGCTCAGGGAACATGACGGGCAGACCGATGCGCAACAGGTGGAGCATCTGCTGGATCAGTATCGCTCGCGCCAGTTGGCCGTCGTGGGCGCGCAGGCCACCATTGCGGCGCTCACCTTGGGACAGGTCGATGTACTGCTTGTCAGCGCCTCATCGGATGCGGTGCACGACGACGCAGCCAGTGTCGAAGGCGCGGACGTGACCCCCAGCGACGGAACGCCGGTCTCGGAACAGGTGGTGCGACTGGCGCGAAACACAGGGGCCCACATTTCCTTCATCGAGGATCCGGCACTGCTCGCCGATGTCGGCGGCGTCGGGGCGATGCTGCGGTATCGGTTGTGAGACCTCACGCGACCCGAACGCGATCCGGCGCATTCCGACCATGAACCAAGGACGAACGGAGCTGACACCACATGAGCAAGAACAACGTCAACCCGAACCACTACAAGGTCGCCGGACGCGACCGACAGGGTGAGGACATAGCGCAGACCAGAAACAAGAAAAAGCATGCGGAAAGTGTCGTCCGGCAGCGAACCGAACTCGGTGCGCGATCTCCGACACCCGCGGCCCAGGAAGTCGCGTCGCCAAACGTCGCACCCGCCCGGGCTGCGAAGACCGCGACGCCAAAGCAGAAGCCGGCAGCCCGATGAGCTGATCGCCGGTGTCATGCTCAGGAAATGGACCTTGCCTGTGTTACTGCCGCAGCTTCCGCAATGATTTCCAACGACCGAAGGCGCGCGGGGAAGTCGTAGACATCCGACACCACGATCAGCTCGTCGGCCTTCGTGCGGGCAACAAGCGTGCTGATGCCCGCCCGCACGGTCTCGACCGAGCCGACGATGTCACGGCGGAACATCTTGCCGGCCGTCTCCCTTTCGCCGGGCAACAGGTAAGCGTCGAGGTCGTCAATGGGCGGCTGCAGCAGTTGCCGCGTGGTCCCGCGAAAGAGGTCGATGAACGACATCCGGTGTGATGTCGCCAGCCGGCGGGCTCCGTCGTCGCTGTCGGCCGCGACGATGTTGACGCCGACCATCACGTAGGGAGTCGACAGCTGTCGCGAGGGCTTGAAGCGTGCGCGATACAGCGCAACCGCTTCGTCGAGGTGTTTGGGGGCGAAGTGTGAGGCAAAGCTGAACGGCAAGCCAAACTCGGCCGCGAGCTGTGCGCCGAAGAGGCTCGATCCCAGAATCCAGATCGGAACGTTGGTGCCTGAACCAGGCACGGCCTCGATGCGTTGGCCCGGCGAGACCGGCGCGAGGAAGGCCTGAAGTTCGAGCACGTCCTGGGGAAAGTGCTCGGCGTTGGCGGGATCACGTCGCAGCGCGCGAAGAGTCACTTGGTCAGTGCCAGGCGCGCGGCCGAGTCCGAGATCAATCCGACCTGGAAACAACGTCTCGAGCGTGCCGAATTGTTCGGCAATCACGTACGGCGCGTGGTTGGGCAACATGATGCCGCCCGCGCCGACACGAATGGTGGTCGTCGCCGCCGCGAGGTGCCCGATGACCACGGCAGTCGCCGCTGTGGTCACCATCGGCATGTTGTGATGTTCGGCCACCCAGATACGGTGATACCCGAGGGCCTCGACGTGCCGGGCGACCACTGCCGCCTCGTCCAGCGCCGTCCGCCGCGACGAATCCTGTCGCACACGTCCGAGTTCCAGTACTGAGAGCGGGACCATGCTTCATCGTATAGGCGCTAAGCACCCACAAACAAACCTCTTGACATAGCCACTGTGCAATATGCATATTGCACAAATGGGAACCAAAACCATCTCGTTGAAGGTCGAGGCCTACACCCGTCTGAAGGCCGCCCGCCGCTACGCGGCCGAGTCCTTCAGTGAAGTCGTGCTGCGTGCCACCTGGCCCGAAGACACGGTCACGGCGGGCGGCCTTC
>Ga0163151_10009465_pt1 | contig 10561 bp, 4 predicted proteins | sample OliLakLV19MP5IB2_FD_145596 | JGI IMG/M metagenome (GOLD analysis project Ga0163151, IMG submission 145596) | Freshwater microbial mat bacterial communities from Lake Vanda, McMurdo Dry Valleys, Antarctica - Oligotrophic Lake LV.19.MP5.IB-2 | ecosystem: Environmental > Aquatic > Freshwater > Lake... | reverse complement strand
CTGCAACAGCACCGCTCGCGGCAGTAACGGATTTTCAGCGAGCCGGTAACGAACATCTACATCTTCGTCCGCCACGAGCCTATCCAAGACATCTTCGGGAGTGTTCAAGTTTTCGCCGACGGCAGCTCTGACAGAGGCCGCCTCATTTTTAGATAATAAGTCCAACAGCAACGTCGGTGTTTGCGGATTCTCGGCAATACGTTCCAACACAGCCGAGCCAGCGTGCTTGGCGATGTATGTCAGTACTGCCGGTGGTGTATTAGGATTGCTGGCGATCTGCATCCGAATGTGTTCGAATTCCGTGTCGTTCAAACTTTCCGAGCACCGTTTGGAGAAACGCTGGCAAATAGCCTCAGTTTCAACGACCCCAGACAATCGTGAAGACAAAAGCAATTGGATCGCTTCTCTTAGATGATCCGACGTCTTCCACTGAAACCTCACGATAAAAGAAAGATCCTCACGCCGACCAAAGCTATCTTTTCCGCTAATGTCCAGTCCGTTGATCTCGATCATGTAGATGCTCCTGAAAGCCCATACAAAAGTAGTAATCCCAAGCAAGCACACGACGAGGTAGTAACGATTACTCTTCCTCAATTTAAAATTACGCCTATCCGTTCCAACAACTCAATTGGAAAACATAAAGAGGATATTGCTAACCCGATTTCCGAGCTTGCTCAAGAGAAAAGGTGATAAAGCGCTGCAAACGACGGAAGGACCATTTAAGGGCCTCGTGAATAATTCGCGCCTGAACAAAGTTGTCCTGTACACCGGCATCTTCCATACGTGCACTAAGTCGAACCATTTCGACGGCACCAATGGCAGCAGAAGAGCCCTTGAGCTGGTGAGCCAAGGACTCCAACGCTCGGGCGTCGCGCCGCTGCCGGGCATATTCAATTCCTTCCAACAGTGTTTCTGCAGCAGACATGAAGACTTCGAGAATTTCCCGCGCTACTTCCTCGCCGCAAGTTCGTTGTAGCAAACCGATATTGATCGGATCCTCATTTACTGTTTGCAGCGGCACGTCTTCGTCAAGGTTAATATCATCAGGATTCATCACCGGAGGGAATCCGGTAAGTGAGGCAATTGCCGTGGACTTAGCAAGATGCTCGGAGGTCTGCCAGCGCAAAAGCACGGCTTGCAGCTTCTTCGGGTCTACCGGTTTGCTGATGTAGTCATCCATACCGGCCGAGATACACTTGTCTCGATCGCCTTCCATTGCGTTGGCGGTCATGGCAATAATTGGCACTCTTCGCCCGCGAAGAATCTCCGCTTTGCGAATCTCACGAGTCGCCTGGAAGCCATCCATTTCTGGCATCTGACAGTCCATTAGAATGAGCGTGTAATTGCCGTTGCACGCAGCATCCACAGCTTCCTGTCCGTTGCCGACAGCATGCGCGTTGAAACCGAGGTTCTTCAGCTGCAGCAGAGCAACCTTTTGATTGACCGGATTGTCTTCAGCCACAAGGACTAGTTCGCGAACTTGTGATATCGCAGGGATGGGTTGCGTGAGAGTCATCTCAAGGCGACTTTCCCCGCCAGAACTTAGAAGTCCAGACAGGCAATCAACCAATTGCGAGTGCTTAATTGGCTTCGGAAGATACGCCGAAAAACCTGATTCCAAAGCCTTCTCCGCACGTCCCTTCTTGGGAGCACCAGAGACCAATATCAACTTGGTCGCGCTCAAAATCGGATCTTGTCTAACCGCCTCAGCAAACTCAAACGAGTCAACTTCGGCCGGAACGTCCAAAATTACTATATCAAAAGGATCATGCGCAACTACCTCTCGACGCATAATCTCCAGCGCCTGATCGCTGTCGATGATGGACTCACAGCGCATCCCGAGAGCTACCGTGTATTCGCGCAAGGTGCGCGATACGCTTTCGAGAGCATTTACAATGACAACACGTTTGTTTTGCAATTCTATCGGTTCAATGTTTTCCGGCTCGTGATCCATCACGGACCGTTCCATGGTCAAGGTGAACCAGAACGATGATCCTTCGCCTTTCACACTGTCTGCACCAATCTGTCCGCCCATCAACTGGACAAGACCTTTGCAGATGGACAGACCCAATCCAGTGCCACCATAACGACGAGTAATCGAGCCATCGGCTTGAGTAAACGGTCTGAACAACCGGATAAGAGTGGCTTTGGCGATACCGATACCGGTATCGCGCACAGAAAAGCGCAGACGCACGTGTTGATCGGTGATCTCTTCCGGTTCGACACTCACAACCACTTCACCGTGCTCAGTGAACTTGATCGCATTGCTCGCCAGATTAAGCAACACCTGCCGGATGTGGCCAGGGTCTCCACGCAAAATTTTCGGAATCGCAGGCGAGACGTAGGTCATCAGCGACAGTCGCTTCTGCCGCGCACGATCAGCGAGCAGTTCCGCGGTTGCTTCAAGAATTGCTATCGGCTCGAAATCAAGAATTTCAAGATCCATCTTGCCGGCTTCAATCTTGGAAAAGTCGAGGATATCGTTGATGACATCAAGCAGCACCTTTGCAGACTCATGAATAATGCTGCAATGCTCTCGTTGTTCCGTATTGAGATTGGTGCGCATGAGCAAATCGCTCATACCAATCACTCCATTTAATGGTGTGCGAATTTCGTGGCTCATATTGGCGAGAAACTCTGATTTCAGTCGCGAAGCCTCGAGGGCTTGGTCACGAGCTTGAGCCAATTTCATAGCCAGGGACTTAAGTTCGGCAAGTGTTTGCTCGTGTTTCTTGGCTTGCTCTTTAGAGGCTTGTTCCTGCGTCGTCATTTGGTGCTGAAGAGCAGCTATTTCCAGCCGTAACCTTTTTACTTCGTCAGAGCCCTGAGCAACTTCCATTTGATCTCCCAGAAGCGATCGCGTCGTATCGCCCTCAGCCGCCACCGTTGGCGGAATTCCCTGATTCAACTTCGATTGGTTTGCGTCTTCCATGTTTTTCCCGGCATATGCTGCCACCTTCTTTCGCCATTATTCCCAATGGAACAACAGAACCTAGATTGTCAACAGGACGCAACGCAATATATATATAAACCCCTAATCCTTTATAGCCTTTCCCCTAAACTACCCTTGACAGCGTCGGGGAATAACAATACTGAGTGAAATGGGCCGCTCAGGGCGTCAATTGGAGCCCAGGCGAAGGCACTACAAGGTAACCTCATGCATGTGATTGATGCCGGGAGTTCGGGCACGCCTCGTGCCGGCAAATTCTCATTGACCGACGAGGAAATCGCTTTGTCGTTCTCGATCTATTTCAATTGGGGATATCCAGATTACGTGCGTGAAGCACTGAACTATCTGATTGCCCAGTCCTCGCCCTTTGGAAAACTCGATCCAAAGAAGGAGTTGACCTGGGCACAGTTGAATAAAGTCTTAGCCGAAGCTGATTCCCGCCCGATTCGCCTGATCATCGCCAGCAATTCTACTACTCCTACATGTGTCCTCAATTTTCTTGCGCTTACGGACGATGTACTTGTGGTGCAGAGAGTTGCAGAAAACTCCAACACGCATGTTGCAACACTGACAAAGCTTCTCAGGCATAGTTCTCCAGTTGTAAGAACTGCCGTTAGTGAGCACCCCAATACACCTGAATCCCTATTGCTGATTCTTGCCGATGATCTCGATGCAGATGTTCGCTATTGCTTAGCTGAAAATGCGCACATGCCCAAAGCTGTACTCGAAGTGCTGGCCAATGACTCGAACCCATACGTGGCTGCACGCGCCGACCGCACGCTCACACGCTTAGCACCGACTCAAATCGTAAGAGCGAAATTTGCCAAAAAAACCGGGCAATTACTTGTGCGAAGTACTTAGCGGAACAAGCTAGAAGACCACACCGTCCTGTCATAGCAGAGCAGCTACTGCGTGGCGAGCGAGGGTGTACATATGGATGAGTTATCCGGCAAGTTGTCTGATAACGAGACGCTGCATCAATTAACTGCGCTTTCCGGCTTGCTATCTACTGCCACCGAAGCTGATGCTACGCGACCAGTTCTCAGCTTTGTGACACAGATGCTCATGGCTGAAGGAACAATATTGTGGTTGCTCAATGACAACAAAACCGAACTGAACCAGACTGGTTTTTTTCACACAGACTCTGCGTATTCGAAAGCCTTTGAGCAAGAAATCGGCCCAGCCATCCTCAAGCTGGGAAAGGGGTTGGCAGGATGGGCATGGGGCGAGAACAGAATTAAAATTCTACAGATGCCGGGTATGTTCTCTCAGTCACAACACTCTGCAAACTTATCTGATACACCAGCCTGTTCAGTGGCATTTCCGCTAAAGGCAGGTAATACAGTCATTGGCGTCATGGAAGTTGTGAATTGCTCGCAAGACTTCTGCGCTGGCGATCAGCATCCGCTGCTCCTGCTGCTATCCAGTTTAATTGGCAGCTGCATCTTCGGTAACTATGCAATTGAGAAACTAAAAACTTCTGAAAACGCTGTTGCACTGAGCCGCTCGAAGCTGGACTCTCTCAATAAGAACCTTCGGGAACTGAAAAATCGCCTGTCGAAAGAACACGATCAATCATTACAGACGGCAAAACATCACGCGCAATTCCTGACGCGCATTAGTCGGGACATACGCACACCGCTAAGTGGTATAACGAGCATCGTGGAGCTGCTATTGCGCGCTGAGTCGACAGACTATACCGCAGCACACCTCAGCATCATCAATGAATCAGCCGCATCGATATTAACTGTCCTGGAAGAACTCGTGGAATTCAGCCGCCATGAAGCGGAGCAATTTGCGCCCCCGGATGGGCAACCGCGCAAAGCGGACAGCCAAGTGCAAGCGGCTCTGGCTCCGCCTTCAGCGCCGGACGTTCAGTTAGACAAGATTCGCGTCTTGGTCGTCAACGGCTTACTTGGATCTGCAGAGTTCGTCGAAGCATATGCGATGGCCTCCGGGATAAAATGCGAAAGCACTTCCCGTGGACAGTCGGCACTCATTGCCATGAAACAGGCATTACTAAAAGATTCACCTTACGATATCGTTTTCGTGGAACGATTGTTGCCAGACATGGACGCCTTCCAATTTGCCCGCGCTGTTCAGCAAGAATTACCGCTTGAACACACCAAGCTCGTGCTAGTATCCACGTTCGATTCGGCGGCCAGAGATGATTACGTCTTGCGAGCCGGCTTCACCGCACATATTCCAAAGCCGGTAAAGCAACAACAGTTGATTAGGACTTTGAACGCACTGATGCGAGGCGAGGGACAAATCGGCGCAGACGCAGCGCTACTTGAAAGCGATCAAATTACGCCGGCCATTGCGCGTGGTCAGCGCATGATTCTTGTGGCGGAGGATAATCCGGTCAATCAAAAGGTCGCGTTACTTCAACTGCGAGAGCTTGGATTTTTCTCCACTGTCGTGGAAAACGGTCGCCAGGTGGTGGACGTGGTTAAACAAGCGGACTTCGACGCGATATTAATGGATTGCCAGATGCCCGAACTAGACGGCTATGGAGCTACTAAATTAATTCGCCAGTGGGAAAAGGCAACCGGCAGACACGTGCCAATCATAGCGATGACAGCCAGCGCGCTGTCTAGCGACCGAGAGCAATGCCTGGCAGCAGGCATGGACGATTACCTCAGTAAACCAGTCACATACGATAAACTCGATTCAGTTCTTTCGAAATGGGTTGAGTCCAAAGAAGCCCGAGAACTCGCAGGAGCACAGCGCATGCAACGACCCAATCGCGAAACAGAGCCATTCGGCGCCCAACAGGGGCTGGAGCCAATTGATATCGAAGGTCTGAAGGACCTTCTGGGGGCTGAAGAAACAGGCGAGGTACTACAGCTATTTGTTAATTCCACCCAAGACCTAATTGAGCAAATTAAGCTAGCCTCCGATCGTCATGACGCGAAAAGCTTGAAAGAAGCAGCACATCAGCTTAAGGGCGCGGCGGCCTCGGTCGGCGCAAACAACATTGCAAGCAATTGCTTGGAATTGGAGCGCTGCGCCAAAGAAGGACTGTGGGACGCAATTCCAAAAGTGAATGACGGGCTAATCGCGAATTTCGAAAACGCGAAAAGCTATATCCGCAGCAAATTTTCATAGAACAGTCTTTTGGCGGTCCCCCCAGACTTGAAGACACAGTAAGTAGGCCTCAGGGTTTAGCCTCTTGACATCACAAGGGGCTATGCATAGGCTTATCACATACTCCCAAAAGACTTAGAGCCTTGAAAGAATTAGTTCGCTTTCGCGACCACATTCGGGAAGGAAACATCCCGCCGGCCTTGGTGCTCATTGGCGCGGCCCTGACCATGCCTTCTTTTGCGTGCCTGGCTTTGATTGCCGGTGCAGGACTCTATTACATCGCTGACCCAATTTCACGTGGCGGGCTAGCGGCCAGCCAGTTCTGGAAGTCGAACAAATTCCAGCAACTTGTTGTGTACAGTGGAATGATCTTCGTCTGTGCATCAATTCGCGAGCAGTTACCATACCTTGCCTGGGACCCAAAACTGTCGACGTTCGGTGGCACATTCGGTTGCTTTATCTACCCTGTCATCATTTACACATTGGTGCTCCAGGCTGCAGTGATGGCGAGCAAGGCACTTGCAAAAACGATCCGCGAGCAGGCCGCCGCGGAGCAGCAGCGGCGCACGCAGCTCTGTATTGATGGCACATTCCGGGTCTTTATGGCAACGTTCGCGTTCAGCGTGATCATGATGTTCGCCATACCTGGCGGGCTTGGCGACTGGTTGGCTAATTGGTTACTTGTATCCGCCCGGGACGCCAACATGCTGGTGTGGGATGGCACAGCTACCACAGAATATTTCTCCTTCTATGCCAAAGCCATTGGCGTACTTGCCACCGGCATACTGCTGTATCAGCCGGCAGTTTGCACTTCTGCATTCCTGACCGCGTACACCAAGCAGATGAGCATCATGCCATGGAGCAGGTGTGTAGATACGTTTTTGAGCACGTTGCGGGCACCATATACCGAATTAAAGTTGCGCGACAAGAACCCATTGATACAGAACACAGCAAAGACGTTCCTCTGGTTGATTGCTTGCTATCTCGTGCTGTTCGGACTGATCGGATTCATGGGTGGGCCGTTAGGGCAACACATTTGTGGCTGGCTCGACTGCAGCATTGCATCGGCCAATACAGGCATGATGCATGGAGCCTCCGATCATCGACCACTGCGTATCTTTTGCGCGGCAATTTTCGCCCTCTACGGGACGGTACCACTGGCGGTGACAGGCTCTATTTTTCTTCCCTATTTGAAGCCACGAAGGATTGTCCTGTCAGCTGAAGGGGTGTTCTTTCCGGATGGTCCATTTTTCTCCCTCCGTTTCCGTCCAATCCGGCTCTGGTCTGATTTTCAGTCAGTCGAAGCAAAGTTCGGAAAGAAATCAGTTCTCGACAACAAGACAGAGCTGATTATGAGGTTCCACTCTGGCGGCAGTCTAACCATCCTTGCCAGACAACTCGACAAAAGCAGCCTGGATAAATTTCTCGGTGCCATTGACGAACATGCGGGGAATTGTACAGTGAGCGATTCCGTGGTGGCACTGCGTGCTGAGTTACGCGCGCACATCACTGTTTACGGGAAGAAGTCCGAACTCGGGACAATCACGTCTGAGAACTATCAGTCAACCATTTTTGTCCCGCATGATCGCGGGGCATGGCTGCCCAACGGTGAATCACGCGTAGTGCGACTATTAGCCAGCCGCCCCCTATCCTGCGTGTACTTGGTACGGATGAACAGCGGACAACTGGCTATCGCCAAGCAGTTTTTCCTGGCTGACACAAATGAAGCTCAGGCAGACCTTCGGAAGACATTCGAAAGAGAGTATGAGCTGCTGAAGCAAATCGACCATCCACAGGTGTCAAAAGTTCTGGATGTCTTCCACCGCGATGAATCGACGTACCTGTTGATTGAACATGCAAGCGGTATTGACCTGCACAAGCTGGTTCTGGACGAAGGACCGCAGCCAGAATCAACGGTTCTACGTTGGGCAATCGAAGTATGCGAGATCATGATCGCCTTGCATGAGCAAGACCCACCTATTGTCCACCGAGACCTGACGCCCGATAATCTGATTCTGGCTGACGACGGCAGTGTCCGCGTTATTGATTTCGGTGCCGCGCATCAATTCATGGAGGGTATCACCGGCACAATTATTGGCAAGCAGTGCTACGTATCGCCGGAACAGTTGCAAGGCCAGGCCGGTCCTCAAAGTGACATTTACAGCTTCGGCTGTACGCTGCACTATTGGCTTACGGCACAGGAGCCAGTCGCGCTAACGCCGTGCGAGCCCAAAGTGAAGCAGTACGTATCGGATCAACTCAATGACCTGGTCTTAGCATGCACACAGTTCGATTTGAATGATCGACCGCAAACCTTTGCGCACGTCAAAAAGCGACTGCTCGAAGCCCAAGACAGCAAGAACCAAGAAGCATCAGAGATACTGGCCAAGATGGCGGCAGCATTAAGGCTACTTGATGGAAGACCACCGCTCGAGCAAAACAATGACGCAAAGCCCACGTGCGTACTCGAGCAAGAAAACGCAGCAGCGCCCGCTGTCGTAATCGAGGAGTTAGATGCAGCCGAGCCGTCGTGCATAATCGAACTCAAGCAAAGGCAAGCACAGCGGGTTGAAGAATGGAACTGAAGGAACAACGGGATGGGATGCCACTGGATGGGATGCCACCGATGGTTGTTCCAGGGCCGCCGCAACAGGAACAATCGACAACTGCCAAAGAGCTGCAAATAGTAGCCGCCACTGCAGCGGCTCCCGGCAGACTCAGCAACGAGGTCCTCGCTACTGAACTGAAAAAATGCCTGCGGCACGAACTCTACGTGCACTCGGTGCCGCTGTCGGTGGTATTCGTGCTCTTGCTCTGTCCGAAGCTACTCATCGTCTGGCTTCCGCTTGCTCTCATCTGGTCCGGCATAGAGGCTGCATATCCGCGCATGCCCGTATCATGGCGGTTGCGTGCCCAGCGAGCGATACCTGACAAAGTCCGCACTTCCAGGATCGTCCAGGAATTGCGCGAAGGCATCGGTCAGGTGCGTCCTTTCATTTTGATATCCCTGTATCTGTTCTGCATTCCGTTCTCGCTTCTCTGGATGCTCGGATATTGGATCAAAGGCCTTTTGCCATCAAAGCATGGGGAGAAAGGTCAGTCGACTGCACTTAGTACCGCAGAAACAATGACCTTCGTGCAGAACCGTCGAAAGTATGAGGAGGAAGCAGAATCGAATTTCTTCCACTCACCGGCATTTGGAATCACTTGCATCGCTGTATTCGGGTGCGGATTGCCAGCTGCTATTACCTACCTGTTCTATCAAATGCTGGGAGTGGATGCCATTTTGGGTTTTCCATCGCACGATCCGCAGTTCCAAAAAATATTCGTAGTGATCGGATTGTATATTTACAGTTTGTCGTGGTGCCTGAGCATCCTATTCATTCGCACATGGTTTACGTTCCCACTGAATTTCAGTGGCGATGAGTCGCGCGTAGAAATTACCCAGCAGCGCATCCGCCGCTATTTGCACGGTTGGTTCAGTCAGGTTCTGACATGGAACATGCCTTGGAGCGGGCGCGACTCCCTTCTGTGGGAGGAAGTGAAATTCGTCGGCTATTCCGCTCCGCACGAGATCAAAATGTATCCACTGCCGGAAACGGTTTTCTCCGCTGACTCGATCTTTTACAAAGCGATGAATAAAGGTGCGCAGTTCATTGACGGCGTCGCTGAACGCATGCCGACGAATGAATCAATCTACTTCTGCACAGTCCAAGAAGCGGGCAGGACTGGGTCTCAGATAAAGGTCAATCTTTCTGATCTTGACGGTGACGAACGCGCACGGTTGTTCTATGCGGTCAAAAACTGGGCACCGCATGCAGTGCTCGACCAGCGAGTCCAGGATCGCATGCTGGGCTCATCAGTAATGCAGGCCCCGAGATACACCCAGATGTGGTTCGAATTGCTAACTGACAAAATGCCGCGCAAGCGAGCAGGCGCATTGAAGCCCAACGATCAGTTGCGCGATGGACAGTTAACGGTAAAGGAGCGCCTATCCTCAGGTGGGCAGGCAAGTGTCTATGTCGCTCAACAAGCTGATGGAGCCGAGATTGTGCTCAAGGAGTTCATCCTTTCCTCCGCCGATAGTGTTGGCGCCCTGGTGGAATCGGCAGGCGAGTTCGAAACGGAATCCACCTTGTTGAGCGAGCTGAAGCACGAACGGATCGTTCGAATGATAGACTTCTTCGCCGAAGATCGCCGGTTGTATCTTGTGCTGGAACGAGCACAAGGACAGTCTTTACGAGAATTCATCAAGAAGAATGGAAGCTTTTATGAAGAGCAAACCATTCGCATCGCATTGCAAATCAGTGAGGTTCTGGAATATCTTCACGAACAGTCACCGCCTGTCGTGCACCGTGACATTGCACCAGACAATGTGATCTTTGACGCCGAGCATAACGAAATTAAAGTGATTGATTTTAGCCTGGCAGCAGGCAAGAAAACTCGCAAGACGACCAGCACAATGGGAAAACACTCTTACGCACCGCCTGAGCAACTGCGAGAACTGCCGGGGCCGCAAAG
>Ga0163151_10009464_pt1 | contig 10562 bp, 14 predicted proteins | sample OliLakLV19MP5IB2_FD_145596 | JGI IMG/M metagenome (GOLD analysis project Ga0163151, IMG submission 145596) | Freshwater microbial mat bacterial communities from Lake Vanda, McMurdo Dry Valleys, Antarctica - Oligotrophic Lake LV.19.MP5.IB-2 | ecosystem: Environmental > Aquatic > Freshwater >... | reverse complement strand
GGCCTACGCCCGCGGGGGCGGGGATTTCGCCGATGGGGAATGTGGATTCCTTGCCATCGGTGAGACTGCGGATGACGACGGTGGCGTCGCCTTCGGTGGGGGCGAGTTGATACGCGAACCAGTTGCCGTCATTGGAGACGTTGGCGGATTGGATGCGTTTCCAGGTGAGTATGTCGGCGAGGCCCAGGGCCTTGTTGGCTTGGGCGAACGCGACGGCGGAGAGTGCGGTGAGCACGCAGAGCAGGCGGCGCATAGATGTTTAGAGGATAGCCTTTTTTAGTGCGCGCAGCCGCAGCCGCGGCCCCGCCAAGCGTCAATCCCCTCGCGGAAGACGATAGGCGTCATGGCGAGGCTTGCCGCCGCGTCGGCCCACCACCAGCCGAAGGCGGCTTGGAGGAGAAGGCCGGCGGAGGATAGCGGATAAATACGCACAGAGGCTGGTTTGCTGCGAGTCGGCGGCCATGGCGGCGCTATTGAGCGTTAGCCCGACTTGGCGCTTGGCTCTGGCAAGCGCGGGCATGACGAGAAGGGACACGGCGGCGAGTGCTAGGCCGGCCCAACTTAGCGAGGGGACTTCGGGCGTCCACAAGCCCATGAGGGAGTTCCAGAATATCCAGGCGCCAAGGGCAAAGAAGGAGAGGGCGATTAACTTCTGCGCCCGGCGTTCGGCCTCATCGGCGCACTTGCCGAGTGGCCAGATCATCACGGCGCCGGAGCTGATGAGCGCAACGCTGCCCGAGACGGCTCCGGAGGCGAGCGCGGCGATGGCTTCCAACACGTAATAGGTGAGATTGAAGTACTCGAGCCGGAGGCCCCGGCGGAGGGCTTGTTCGCTCAATGTACTCTTATCTTCGCAAGATAGATGGACGCTTTGCCCTCATGGCTTGAATAGTAGAGGGTCCAGAGAACGTTTTCGTGCCAGACGAAACCTGGGTAACTGGAGTCGCCACCGCTAGGGAGGCGCAGCTTTGGAGTGAAGCCGGTGGGGGTCAGTTCGCCGATTTCGGTATGTCGCCTGGTTGTGTCGCCCCCTTCGAAGAGGCGTCCGCCGGCGACCCATAGGCCGCTGGGAAGAATGGCAATGTTGGGGCCGCCAATGAAGTGGCCGGATGGGTGCCAAGTCCAGTCCTTATAGGGCGGCTTGCTGGTGCCGATCCAGGCGATGTCGCGGCGGGTGAGGGCGACCATGGTGTCATCAGGGAGGAAGCGGACGGCGGTTTCGTCGCCCTCGGGAACATTGAGTTCAGTGATGGTTTCCCACTTCACGCCGTCTTTACTTTTTACCAGGCGGACTTTGCGTGGCGGGCCGTACTTGGAAACTCCGTAAGCGATGCCTTTGTGCCAGGTAACTCGCCAGAGCCAGTGGGTGTCCTCGACTACTTTTTGCGGGGCGGACCATCGCTTGGAATTTTTGGAGAAGAACACCCGGCTTTGGCGGGATTTGTATTCGCCGTTGGGGTAGTAGGAACCGCCGGCGATGATCATCAATCGGTTGTCTTTGCTGATGCTCAAATGCGGATCGCGGAGGTCGACGCCTGGCTCGTCGAGGAGGGCTTCGCTTTGCCATTTGTCCCCGTCGCCGCTTGAAAGGACGCGGAGCTTGCCGTCGTCGGTTTTGCCAATCGTTGGGGCGTGGCCTAGGCCTTCGCGGAAGACGGCGAACCAGCGATTGTTCCAGCGGATGAGGTCGCCGAAGGCGGCGTGTTTTGGCTGGTCCCAGATTTTGGCGACCGAGAGGAGTTGCCAGTCGGCGGCGCTTAGGACGATTGTTAGGAGGAGCGGGACAAGTATTCGCATTAGCCGGAACCAAGATACAAGAAACGGAGCAGGAGAATGGCGGAGAGAATGTACACGAAGGGGGAGACGTCCCTGGCGCGGCCCGTCAGGAGTTGGAGCAGGGTGTAGGAGAGGAAGCCGAGCCCGAGGCCGTTGGCGATGGAGAACGTCATGGGAATAGCGATAATCGTCAGGAAGACTGGGATGGCGTTACGGAGGTCGGTCCAATCGATTTCCGTGGCGTGGGCCATCATCAGCGCGCCGACCAGGATTAGCGCGGGAGCGGTGGCGGCGGCCGGGATTGCGCCGAGGAACGGGGCGATGAATAGCGCCGCCAGGAAGAGGACGCCGGTGACGATGGCGGTGACGCCGCTACGACCGCCGGCGGCGACGCCAGCGGCGCTTTCGATGTAGCTGACGACGGTGGATGTTCCAGCGAGTGAGCCGATGATGGTGGCCACGGAGTCCGCCGCGAGGATGCGTTCGATACGGGGGATTTGGCCATTTGCTTCGATGAGTCCAGCGCGGCTGGCGACGGCGAGCAGGGTGCCGAGGTTGTCAAAAAGATCAACGAAGAGGAAGACGAAAATGATTTCGGCGAGGCCGAGTTGAAACGCCGCGGGGATGTTGAGATGGAAGGCGGTTTGGGAGAGCGCTTCAAGCGGCGGCGCGCCGCCGGTGAATTTGGTGAGGCCGAAAGCAAAGGCGGTGAAAGTCGTGGCGGCGGCGCCGATTAACATGGCGGCGCGGACGCCTTTGATTAACAGGGCGGCGGTTAGGATCAGGCCCGCGAGAGACAGCAGAGTGAGCGGAGCGCGCAGGTTGCCCAGGCTTAGAAAGGTGGCGGGGTGGGCGGTGACGATGCCCGCGTTTTTCATGCCGATGAGGGCGATGAAGAGGCCGATGCCGACGGCGGTGGCGGCATACAGGGGCCGAGGAATGGACTCGACGATCCAGCGGCGAACTCCTAATAGAGTCAGGAGGAGGAAGAGAACGCCGGAGAGGAAGACGGCGCCAAGCGCGGTTTCCCACGGGATGCCCATGCCATTAACGACGCCGTAGGTGAAGAATGCATTCAGTCCCATGCCTGGGGCCATGGCGATGGGGTAACGGGCGACGGCGCCCATCAGGATGCTGGCCAGGCCGGCGGAAACGCATGTGGCGGCGGTGACGGCGGCGGGGTTCATGCCGGGATCGGCCAGGATCGACGGGTTGACGACGATTATGTACATCGTCCTGCACTTTTGGAACGCTCAGGAATCGGTGGCAAACCGTTATCAATCACGCCACCAACCTTCACTCGAATCGGCTCATTACTTGATGCTGGTGGAACTTTCGTTTCAGAATCTCGGCATCTGGCAGGAGCAATGTTATCCGCCTGGGAGACGCTGACAGCCACTGCGAAAGCTTCGATTAGGCTCTCAGCGTCCACGGTCACACAATGCGTCAGCCTGTCCAAATCCTTAAATGAAACGGTGCAAGTCGATACTGCCATGAGGAAAGCATAGCGAATCGTCTTCGTCGTTTCTTCGCCCATCGTTTTTGAAGGGTTAGATTCACAAGGACTTCGAAAGATGCCATCCCATTTCGACCCTTAGAGAACGGGTGTTTTGTCGGTATCGAGTGACAAGAGAATGGACTCATTGAACGATTTGTACCAAAGGGCAACTTCGATGTACGTGAGCACGATGTCCTCAAAGTCGGATTCGAGCATCACGGCAAAAGGACAGTTCATCAGATCGTTATATTTCGCAATATGCTCTTGCTTGTTATGAGCGAACTTGCCATACATGAAAACTTCGAAGAGGTCACCACGTGTCGGCGTCCAACCTTTGATGCTGTATCCAGTGGGTTCCTCAAGATACTTGGCGAGAATGTCTAGCTGTTTTGCCGACATCTGTTTCTTCCTGTCAGGTATCGGTAGGCGCTGGTGCATTTCGACAAGTTGAGGAAACGAAATCTTGTCCTGCTGCTGGACTAATTTCCGCAGAACGAGAATCGTTGCGGATGTCATTTGTTGTGATGCACCTTTCCTCGTTGCCGATTCTGGTTGGCCCGGACCGAACTTGATTTCGAAGCCGCTTCCGAGTCCACATGCCTCACGGTGAAAGTCGTATTCAAACAATGTGCCAGCCTGCTCGTTGAAGAGGCGAAGCAAAACCAGAATCTCATCGTCGGCGGTCGGTAGTGGTATCGGCGATTTTGCCATCTGTCGGATTAGCTCTGCTTACCGAATGCCGCCACTTCCGAGTATCGTGCCGCTCATATCCTTGAATAGAATTGACAATTGACGACCGTCTTCAAAGATTAGAGTTGCGTTGTCTCTTGAATTCATTGCTTTGAAGATGAATTTATTGTCGCAGTCCACTTGGCCGTCAATCGAGCGCACTCCTGGAACTGGAGGAATGCCGTGTCCAACGTAGATTTCTTTCTGTCGAACGCACAATGTATACTCGGCAGCGCTCGTTGAACCATCGTCGAGTTGCACGGTTCCGCTACCGTTCAGCGTTTCAATGTGTTTCATAGGATGCCCACAGCATACAACAAACGTTACTAGTGTCTCCCATTCGCTAAAGAGTGAATAGCCTGATCCTTTCGGGCCTGGAGCAAAAATGTTCACACAGAATCTCAGCCTGAATTCAAATTTGGCAGAAACGGTGATTCACAACGATGGCAGTAACCCAGGCATCGACCTTTCCACCACACGCCTCGAGTGGAAGACTACAGCTTTGAGATTTTCATTGCTGAAAAATGAAAAGGGACGGTGTTCAATGCGTCTCTCTTTAGAATCAATCGTTTAGCGGCTGTGCTAGTGTGTTCCGAACTCGAAGTTGACTGTAGGCCATCGTCGGGAACGTAGTCAGGCCAGCAATAGCTTCCTGCCGCCAGGTTGTTTTCAGCTTGGCGAATTCGAAGTAGATCTTCAGGGCCTTCATCTACGCGAGTGGGACTTCCTGGTATTCGAGAGCCCATTCGCGCATGAAGCGGACGCGCTCGGGGTGGACGGCGTAGAGGACAAATTCGGGGTTGTCGATGTCGCCTAAATAGGCGCGGAGGAGCGGGTTCGCGTCCCAGATGGATTGGCGCGTGGCGGCGTCCGTGACGGGGCGGGCGGGGCCGGTGATTCTTACCTGGTCGTGGTCTTCGGAGAGGTAGCAAAGTTCGGTTCGTTCGTTGGCTTCGAGTTCGGCGGTCTTAGCGGAGGAGCGCATGGAGGCGATGTAGACGGTGAAGCCATCGGTGCGAACGGGAGAGACGGGTCTGACGCGGGGTTGCTCCGCGTTAATCGTTGCCATCATTGGGAATTTGGCTTTGCGCATGGTTTCGAGGGCGGTGGCGATTAGCTCGCCGGCCGGCACGGGAATGGGCAATTTCATTCATTCAAGGATATGCTGGCCGAATGCGTTTTGTGTTGGTGGTGTGTGCAGTTTTGGCGTTGATTTTGATTCCGTTCTTCCTGTGGGAGGACGCGTTCAACGGAATGGCGTCACGGCTGATGGCGGAGCACCGCGGGGCGTGGTGGATCTCGCCGGCGATTGCCGGGTTGTTGGCGGCGGATGTGTTTTTGCCGGTGCCATCCAGTATCTTGTCGACGGCTTCGGGGGTGCTGTTGGGGTTTGTATTTGGAGCGTTAACGAATATCGCGGGGATGACCGCGGGGTGTTGGCTGGGGTATCGGGCAGGGCGAATGGCGCGGGGACAGGCGGATGCTTCGATGACGGAATTGTGGATGCGATATGGGGAGTGGACGCTGCTGTTGACCCGAGCGGTGCCGGTACTGGCGGAGGCGTCCGTGTTGTTTGCGGGGATGACGGGGATGCCGATGCGGCGATTTATGGTTTTGACGACGTTGGCGAATGTGGGAATTGGGACGCTGTACGCGGCGGTGGGGGCGTTCGCGATGGAGTGGAATTCGTTTCTGGGCGCGTTCTTGGGATCGTTGGTGGTACCGGCGCTGGCACAGGCTATGATGAGGGTTCCATGGCGAAAGTGATGATGGTGGCGTCGGAAGCGGCGCCGTTTGCAAAGACGGGCGGGTTGGCCGACGTGCTGGGGGCGCTGCCGGCGGCGATGGTGCGGTTGGGTGTGTCAGCGTCCGTCGTGATACCGAAGTATCGGGGACTGCATCCGCCTGGCGTTGAACTGGTGCTGGAAAATATGCCCGTCTTCATCAACCACTTCCGGCACCGCACGGATATTTGGCGGCTGGACCGGGATGGCGTGCGGTTTTACTTTGTGGAAGCACCGTGGTTCTTTGATCGCGACGGCGTTTATTCGTCGTATGGGAATGACTACATCGATAACCATCTACGGTTCGCCGTGCTGTCATTGGCGGCGCTGGGGATTGCCCGGCAGATCGAGCATCCCGACATTTTGCATTCGCATGACTGGCAGGCGGCACTGGCGCCGATTTACGCGAAGAGCTGGTTTGCGCATGACCCGCGCCTGGCGGCGATGAAACACGTTTTTACGATTCACAACCTGGGGTATCAGGGCCGGTTTGAGAAGAAGATACTGTGGGAGTTGGGGTTGGATGGGAGTCAGTTTAATCAGGAGGAACTTGAGTACTTCGGAGATTTGAACCTGATGAAGGGCGCAATCGTCGCGGCCGATTTTATAACCACCGTGAGCCCCACTTATGCGCGGGAAATACAGACGGAGGAGCATGGATTCGGGTTAGATGGGTTGTTGCGGGCGCGATCTGGTCAATTGACCGGGATACTGAATGGGGTTGATTATGCGGAGTGGGATCCGGCGACGGACCGGCATTTACCGGCGCATTTTGATGCGTCCAATTTAGAGGGGAAGGCCGAATGTAAGCGGGCTTTATTGGACGCGCTGGGGTTTGGGGCGGAAGCGCATGACCGGCCGTTGATTGGGGTGGTTTCAAGGTTCGCGGAGCAGAAGGGTTTTGATCTGTTGGAGCCGATTGGCGATGAATTGATGAAGGAGGATGTGACGTTGATTGCGCTGGGAAGCGGGGAGCCGCATTATGAGTGGATCTTCCACGACCTCACGGAGCGGCATCACGATAAGGTTCGGGTCTGGCATGGTTATAACAACGGGCTGGCGCATTTAATTGAGGCGGGTTCGGATATGTTCCTGATGCCGAGCCGTTATGAGCCCTGCGGATTGAACCAGATTTACTCGTTGAAGTACGGTACGCCTCCGGTGGTGCGGGCGACGGGCGGCTTGGCTGATACCATAGAAGAGTCGACGGGATTCAAGTTTGGTGAGAATTCGCCAGCGGCATTGCTCAGTACGTTGCGCCATGCGTTGCAGTGTTGGCGGGACCGTGCGGCGTGGCAGGAGCGCATGCGGCTTGGGATGAGTAAAGATTTTTCGTGGGACAGGTCGGCGGCGGAATATGGGGCGTTGTATGGCCGGTTGCTGGGTGGTTGAATCTTTTTCCCCGCGTTGAACATCAAAAATTTTGGAGTTATAAGAATGGCTGGAATTAACACTGTTACCTTTACCGATGGCGCTTGGGACGCCGAGGTGCTGCAATCCGACAAGCCGGTGCTTGTGGACTTTTGGGCGGAATGGTGCGGCCCGTGCCGCATGATGTCGCCGACGATTGACGCCCTGGCAGACGATTATTCCGGGCGGGTGACGATCGGGAAGTTGAATGTGGACGAGAACGGCGGGGCGGCGATGCGCTATGGCGTGCGCGGGATTCCGACGTTGTTGCTGTTTAAGGGCGGGCAGGTGGTGGCGCAGAAGGTTGGCGCGACTTCGAAGACCGACTTGCAGCAGTTGATTGATTCGAATTTGTAAGTTTTGAGTTTTGGGCGACCTGCTGGAAATCCTCGCTGGCCCGACTACCCGAAATTTGAATACAGTTCGGGTAGTCAGCGAGGGTGCCTGGCTTTATTGATATTCGATTGTCAAAGAACTTTTCCGGATCGCCGACGATGGGAAATCCCAAGATCAGGATCGCGGTTGCCGCGAGAGTATTTTTGAGGCGAGATCAAGGCCGGCCTCCTGACGATGGGTCTTGAGCTAACGTCGTGCGGGCAGCGGCGGAAGCCTTAGCGTCTGGTCATTTCGTCGAGCATTTCGACAGTGAATAGGCGGTCGGCCGGTTGCCTGAATTCGCAGAGGAAGTTTTGGCCGTATTTGATTTCGCCGGCTCGCTTTTGCATGGCGAGGAATTCCGGGTCGATGTCCGGACAGTCCGATACCGGCGAGAATATTTTGTGCCAGCGGGTGTCTTCCCGACTTTTCCAGATGTTGTAGAAAAAGCCCGCCGGGCGGCGCGGGGTGGACATCAGCAAGATGGCTCCGTGGGTCCGGGCTGTCGCCGGTGAGACGGAGAAGTAGACAAGGTCCTTGACCAGGGCGGCTTCGTCGACGATGAGTACGTTGGCGGAGGGGCCGACGCCGGGGTCCGTGGTGTGGTGCGACGGCGAAAATTTGACTGCCGTTGTCGAGATTGAGCGAGAATTGATGGCCTAATGCGCGACTGATTATGTGGCCGATCCGGACAGCGAACATGCGGGCGCGGTCGATCGGCGTATTTTCAGATTTACCGTGATGGCGGAAGCACCACTTGCTGACGCGCGTGGCTCACATCCGGGGCCACAGCAATATACGGAACGCTGCGAATTCCCTCGGTTGAAACTTCGGCTTGTTTGCCGCTGGGTATGAAATTCACCATCTATATGGATTGACCGTCGTCCGGACACAGTGGTGCGGCGGCTTGGATGAGTTCGCGAAAGTGAGGCCAAGAAGGCCGAATGTGGGTGGCATATTCTTCTTTCAGGTTGGTCTCCGAGGGGCGAGCGGCATGTCGTCCTCGAGGTTGATGCCTTTGGCAACGTCATCGGCGGGCAAGAGGACGATTTCGCGGTGAGGGTAGAGAACTCTGTAGGCTTGGATGACCTCGGGGGAATTTTCGGTGATGTAGATTGGCGGTTCGGTAAATGGTTTGATTTCAACGGGTTGCGTATTTTCCGGTTGGGTTTGTTTTTTGGAGGCAGTGGGGAACGTCTGGTGGATGAACTTAAGACGGCGTTCGAGGCTGGCGATGGCCCGTTGGAGTTGGGCGATTTCGCGGTTGAGTTTACTGACGGCGCCTTTGCCGCCAATGAGGGTTTCGGTGGCGCGGCCCATGGCCTGGATTTCGCAGAGTTCAGGGGCGAGGGTGCTGGGTTTGGCGGCGTTGTCGATGAGGGCGAGGTTCCACTGGACGGTGACGCAGGTGTGAAGGCGCTCAATTTGCCATTGGGCGATGGCGATGTCGCGGACGACGGCGGCGGCGAGTTGGTTGATGGGCTGGTAGATTTCGATGAGCTGTTTGAAGAGCTGGTAGTACTGGGGGCGATCTTCGTTGCAGAGGACGGCCTGGTGTGGAGGGAGGAATTGGGCGAGTTTGTCGATGTGTTCGCCGGTTTTGACGGCGTTGGCGCTGACTTTGGCTTTGCCTTCTTCGGTGATTGGGCCTTTGGATTTGGCGCCGTTTTCACGGGCGATTTTGGCGCGGTCTTCTTGCGTCATTTTCTACTCCTTTTTGGGTTATTGAACGCGAAAAGGCCCTCCTTGGCGGAGGGCCTTTTCGGCGCGGAATGTTCCGGGCTGATTTCACGGTAGCATGGGCGGGCAAGCGATTCGGGGCTCTGAAACTGGAAGATGTTGATTATAATGGAAATATAAAAGTGAATATGTTGGGAACGACTTGCAGAACTTTTCAAAAAACGCTTGCGGGGTGTAGTATGCGGATCTCGGCAGGGTCTTCAGGGATGGTTCCGGGCGGGGTTCGCCCCTAAAACATAAATCGAGGCTATATGGGTCTAATGCCTTCCTTGTTACACCCTATTTTTGAAGGAATGAACCGCTAACGATGCAGCCGCAAAAGCTGGTCCACGGTCAAGGCCAGCACTCCGAACATCAATTGGGCCATTACCTTCTTCGCGCCTCGCACCCGGATCTGGCGGCTTAGTAATTCGTCTTTCAGCCGGTTGAAGCCGCGTGCGACCATCGTTCTGGTTTTATAGCGATTCTTTTCGGCGGGATCCCATTCCGGCGGGAGTTCCACCCGTGACGGGACTAGCGTTTTCGGTTTCGGTCGCGTATGGGGCTGGATGATCGGCTTGTGATTGTGCGCTTGGCTGGCCGTCCGAATCGTTTTGGCGTCGTGGGCGGAATCCATCACGTCGTAGAGATAGGTGACGCGATCGGAGGTCATCCTCATCATTGGTATCGCCAACTGCGAATCATGCACGCTGGCCGCAGTGAGGAGTGCGTTGATGGGGATTTGGCCGTCGGCCATATCGAGATGCAGCTTGTAGCGGCTCTGTAAACGGCCAATCTCAAACGGGGTGCTGTATTCTTTTGCGTTATTTTCTTTCTAATGCGGTAGCATTCAACACTTAATCGATTTCCTTTCAACAGACTCACAAATGCCGATGATAAATCAGGGTATTTAACTCTTTTTTGGACCGTCCATTGGCTTTCCCGGTGAAAGTGAACGGTTGAGGCCTCGCGCACCCGAACTGGACAAAGCAGGATGGCGGGTTGGGCTCAATCGAGCGAGAGGCCGGCATAACCGGCGTAAAAGGACCCACGGCAAATTTGTTCTCAATGGGCGAAACCCCGGGCGCTGGAATTTTGAGTCATTCGCAAGTAGTCGAAGACGAGACGGTTCCGGAACGTGAGTTTGCGCATCATTGCGGCGATGGATTGTCCGGGTTTCTGCAATGACTTAAGGACGCCCACGGCAAAGCGGCGCAGCCGCGTGATGTTTTCCGGGCCGAACCCGGTTCGGATTCGGCTGCGGTCCTCAT
>Ga0163151_10009461_pt1 | contig 10565 bp, 10 predicted proteins | sample OliLakLV19MP5IB2_FD_145596 | JGI IMG/M metagenome (GOLD analysis project Ga0163151, IMG submission 145596) | Freshwater microbial mat bacterial communities from Lake Vanda, McMurdo Dry Valleys, Antarctica - Oligotrophic Lake LV.19.MP5.IB-2 | ecosystem: Environmental > Aquatic > Freshwater >... | reverse complement strand
AATTTAAGAAAATTAACTACTTCAAAGAAAACAGAAAAGCAAAGAATATCTTTGAGGCATTATCAAATCCCTGATTTAGTTAGAATGCAATGGCTCTGTAATGATGGGTTAGTCGTTGACAAACATTTCTATAATTGCTACCTTAAGTAAAGATGGCCTCCATGACAGACGATTTAAAAAACGCTCTCTCTTCAATAGTCTCAGGTGCCGGAGATGTTTTCTCAGCAACCCGCGATGTAGCTAAAAATGCCCTTGGTTCAACTGTCGAAGCGGGAGGTGAAGTTGCCTCAACAACCATGGTAACTGCAGGTAGTATAGTCTCAGACGGCGTTAAAGTTGCCTCTGAAGCCGGAGTTTCACTCGAGGAAGCCACCACTGGCTTAGTAACCGGAGCTATTGAAGGTGCTAAAGAAGCAGGGATGAGTTTAGAAGGCGCAGTCGAAGATGCTTCGCGCGGTGCAGTATCAGGAGTTTCCCATATTGGTGGCGACGTTGGCACAGCCGCTGTCTCAGCAGTGCAAGGCGCAATTAAAGCCGCCGGCGAAATCGGCGAAGATTCCGGCACTCTCGCTAAAGATGCCGTCATAGGAACCCTCAAAGCCGCTGATGAAATAGGCTCAGAAGCAGGAGCATTAGTCAGAAAAACTCTCCTCTCAGCCGCCGTCCTACCTCACGATATAATTGACGCTCTCTTAACAGGCAAAAACGACGCTTAATTTCCTCCTTGATTCTCCCTCATCTTAAACTAAAATATTCGAATGATCTCGACTGACCGTTTACAAAAGCTGCAAAATGAAATCGCCTCTCAAAATCTAGACGCAGCTTTAATTTCCAACCCCCCAAACATTATTTACTTAACCAACTATTCTGGTTTTTCCTCAGAAGAACGCGAAGCTTTTTTGCTCATAACTCCCAAGCAGCAATATATCCTCACCGACGGCAGATATTCACAAGCCGTAAAAAAACTAATTCCCAATTTTGAGCTGATCGAAATTTCGGGCAAATCCAAATTTAAAGATCTATTAAAAATCCTAGTCGCAAAACTTAAAATTTATAAATTGGGAATTGAAGAAGAGGATCTAAAAGTAGATGAATACCGTCTGGTAAAAAAAGTAATTAAAAATCTTCAAGATTTCAAATTTCACCAACACCGTCGGGTAAAAACTCCGGAAGAAATCAAATTAATAGAAAAAGCTTGCCAGATAGGGGATAAAGCTTTCGAGTTAATCTTAACCAAAATTAAAAAAGACATTTCCGAGAAAGAATTAATGTTTCATCTCGAAAACTTTATTAGGGAGCAGGGCTTTGAGCCCTCATTCAAGACAATTGTGGCATTCGCAGAAAACTCTGCTGTCCCTCATCACCAAACCGGAGACAAAAAACTAAAATCAGGCGACTTCGTTCTATTGGACTTTGGTGTCAAATTTAAAAACTACTGCTCCGACATGACTAGGACTCGGGTATTCGGCAAACCTTCCCAAAAACAAAAACGAATACACGAGGTAGTTCTGGATTCGCAAAAGAAAGCAATCACCTTTCTACAAAACCATCTCCCCGGGCGTCCCACCCCCGGGGTGGGAGTAGGAGTTCTAGCAAAGGATGTCGATAAGGCAGCCAGAGACTATATTCTGGGTCAGGGATTTCCCTCCATCCCGCACTCATTAGGCCACGGCATCGGCATCGAAGTCCACGAACACCCATACCTGTCAATGAACAGCAAAGAAATCCTAGAAGAAGGCATGGTTTTCTCAATCGAGCCAGGTATTTATCTTCCGGAATTAGGGGGAGTCAGAATAGAAGACTTATTCGTCATAGAAAAGGGTGGAGTGCGTCAATTAACTAAAAGTAATAAGGAGTTTGCTCAGCTGTAGTATAATCAATCAATGGACGATCCGGCATTACAGGAATTTATAAAAACAATCGACAAATCTGTTTTTACCAATCTGCCTTTCATCAGAAAAGTCGACAAACCCTGGGGCTATGAAATGATTTTCACTTCAGAAGATTTACCTTACACCGGAAAGCTGATGCACATCAACGCCGGCAAAAGATTATCCCTTCAAATCCACGACAAAAAACAGGAAACTCAAATCTTAATCTCCGGTAAATGCAATTCCATAATTGAAAACGTTAACGGTGAAATGGAAACAATCGAAATGATCCCCAATCAGGGTTACACCATGATGATCGGCCAAAAACATCGTCTTCAGGCAGTAGAGGATTGTGACGTTTTTGAAGTCTCAACTCCTGAAATAGGGAATACTTATCGCCTGGAAGATGATTATGCCCGCCCAACCGAAACCGATGAGATGCGCAAAGACCCAAACAGGGGTTGGTCTAGTTAACCCGGTAAATCTGAAAATCTCCGCCTAATCTATAATCAGTCTGTTTTTCACCCATCTTCTTAAACGGTTTCCAGTCTTTAAAATGATATGTCTGAGTTATTACAATCGCCCCCTTATTCAATTCTTTTTGTAACTTCGCCTCGAGTTTGTGAACCGCTGGAGTCAGTAAATAAATATAAACAATATCAGCCGGATAGTAATTGCGGTCAAAAACATTCCCATGACAAAAGTGCGTTGCTTTATTTGTGCCAGCCTTTCTCGAATTGAACCTCGAAAGCCAAACCCTCATCCATGACTGTTCTATCCCATTAGCTTTCGCACCGAGCCTTGCAGCCTCAACCACCACCCTCCCGTCCCCGGATCCTAGTTCATAAAAAACCTTATCTTTCTTAACTCCAGCCGCTTTTAAAACTTTATTAATCAAATCCATATTAGTCGGTACATAAGGCGCATCAGACCCGGCAAACCACGATAGCCCGAGCGCGCAGCCTGCTAATAATCCCAAAATTAGTATTAATGTGTTTTCCATTGAATTTAACGCCCTAAAGCCTTAAGAAGTAGTACTTTGATCTTTGTAAATTTATCTACCGAATTGAAAGCATAATATAAAGGTGCATTTGTAACAAGATCAAAACTCCCAATATATTCAGTAAGTCTACCTCCATACCCCATCTTAAATTTATGAAACCCAAACCAGGAGTCCTTAGGATCAGCATCCGGCCCCAAAGCCCCCCACATATCAAAATGGGAAAGCCCCAGGCTTTTCCCAAGTTTTATCGCTTCCCACGCAACTAAATTAGAGGACATAACATCCCGGTGTAAGTGCGACGAACCTCCATAAGGGTAATACAGCCGATCTTTAAAAATCAAAAGCATCCATGCAGTTAGGGGAACACTATTATATGAAGCAATAACAAATTTAACCTGATTATTCTGCGAAAAAGTTTCATAAACTTTGGTATGGTAGTTTTCATTATGCCCAAAATATCCCTGCCTCTTAGTTGTCTCAAAATAAAGTTTTAAATATTTCCTCAATCCAGTCTCATCATCTCGAATTTCAACCTGAACTCCTTTTTTGGTCGCAACTCTAATATTGTATCGGGTCTTTTGATGCATATTCGCCAGTAATTCCTCCTCACTTGGTGCTAAATCCAGAACAAAATTATATTTAGTGAATAGCGGTCTTAAAGCTTTCTTAAATTGTGAATCAACTTTACCTGAGGTTTCAATCTCAACATCAGGCTCTGTCTTAATAAAAACACAGTTCTGCTCCTTTGAAATCTGCTTCAAAGCCTGCGCCATTTCTAAATCCGGAAAAGGCCCTTTCGGCAGATAGCCCACGAACTTATTCATCACCGGTATTCTATGAAAACTAATTTGAAAAGCCCGGGATAAATAATTATCCTTAAATAATCCGTACCTAATAAGGGGAATGCCTAAAGACTTCCTAAATTCCCCCCACTGCCAGGATTGAATAACATGAGTAACCAACAGGTCATATTGTGCTTTATAACTTTCGTCCAGAATTCTTAAGTCCATAAACCTCATTATACGCAGCAATGAAACAATGTAGCAATGAATCTTATAGTAGATATTATTAACTATTTGTGGTAATATTCGCTTTCAATGGAACAACAGCAACGAAGCCTAATATTCACAGCCGCCGTCGGACTCATTATTCTGGCAATCATCGTGGGCTCAATTTACTACTTAGTTAAATTCGTCCAGGGCCGGGTAGCCTCTAATAAGCAATCTCCCCAAGCCTCAGTAACTCAAATAGCCGAAGACTTTGCAGTTTCGAGCGGAGGAATCATTCAGGATCCGCAAAACGCCTCCCCAGCCGCAACCCCAATTTTTGTAGTATCAGCTTCCCCTAGAGCCGCTCAGGTTCCTCAAACCGGCACCAATACCGCCTCTGACAAAAAAGTTCATAATAGTGGTCAGTACCAATTAGTCTATCCCAAAAACTGGGGCATCTTAAGCTGTACTAACTCAGGCAACACTGAGCTCGACCCATTAAATGGCCAGGATCAGTCCCTCGCTTGTGAACTAGCCGTTAAACCAATAACTATCGTAGTCGGAGACATCAAAGGTTGCGAAGGGGAAGCCAGCAAAGTCGGCAACGTCGACGTAGTCAAATCCCAAGCCTCAGACGGTGGTTACACCAAACACCAATGGTGCACCAAAACAACTCCCGTCCTAAACATCACCCACCGCGTCTCAACAGGCGGCGAAAGAGCCACTTCCAAAGAAGACTACTCCAAGCAAATAGAAGAAATAATCGCCAACCTAACCTTCACCCGCGGCTCCTAAAATTCCCGACTCCTAGCTGTCATCCCGGACATGATCCGGGATCCAGATATTCTGCTACAATTTACATATGCGCAGTGTCCAAAGAGGCATCACTAGCACTTTTATCGTTCTAATAATTCTCGGAACAGCAATCGCCCTCACCTTTGTCTATTTCACCTCCTACGAATTCCAAAAACAAAAAGCCTCGGGCATCAATTCATTCGAAGACTGCGCCAAACACTATCCAGTCATGGAATCCTACCCCGAACAATGCCAAACGTCCGACGGAAAGCATTTTACCCGCGAGCTCCCGAATGAGAAAAAGGAAAGATTAAACCTATCAGCTTCAAGCACAACACTGCCAGACGAAACCACAGATTGGCAAGCATACGTAAACACATCTTATGGATATGAAATAAAATTTCCCAGTACTTGGATTACGGAGGAAAATAAGGAGTATGATTTCATAAAAATACTTCCTGATCATGTGGCCGCAAAGGATCTAGAAATAATAGAGAAAGACAATCCCTTTTTCTCTGAACCAAACATACTGATAAGTATTGAAACCGAGCCCTTTGTTTTACCTGGTCCTCCCGATTCGTATGGGCTCTACTTAACAAAGCCAACAATAATGAAGGTGAATAATCTTGAAGGGGTGTATTTCCATAAAATTTGCGCCCCCGATTGTGGACCAGAATTTGAATATCCGTACGATGGCGGTGATAAAATCCTACATATGTCATTAGGATCACTGGGCAAGGATTATCTAGAGATACTAAAGGGGGAATTCAACACTAATATTCAGGATATAGATGAGGAAATGTTTAAGAAAATTATAAAAACTTTAAAAGTTTTAGAGTAAGTAAATATCTACATACCTTGCACTCCACCCCGCAGTCCTCGCATCCTCAAACCCCAAATCAATAATATTCCCCTTAATCGCCCCACCAGTATCCCCAGCAACTGCTTTCCCGTACCCAGGAACATAAACCGAAGATCGGAGTTTAATAACCTTAGGGTCAACAGCAATAACCCCTTTCCCGGCTCTCATCCCGATAGCCGTTGTCTCATTACACCCCGGGCACCTCGAATCATAATGCACAGCATAAACCCGCATCTTCTTCCAATACCTAATCTCACCCTCAGGAGTCTGCATTGTCTTCCAGACGATTTTAGTTCCCCTGGAGATAATCTTATTAACAGCTTTCTCAGTTTTAACGTTAACCACATCCCGCCCCAATTCCTCACCATTGTAAAAAGTTATCTTCGTTGAAGTAATTTTCTCACCCTCTTCGCCTTCAGTAACCACAGTCTCAATCCCAGCCTCAATCTCAGGATCATCCTTATACTCAGTCTCAAATCTAATCTCTGCCGAAGCTTTTGCAAATTTCTCCTCAAATCTGGATTCAGTTCTAACCGGCTGTGAAACTCCCAAAACCTCAGGCTTAAAAACATCAGGATTATTTTCGAGGTCAGGAGCAGAGGCTGAAACAATATTCAAAGACATTAACCCGGCAATAGCGGCGTTAAGGATGTGATCCATGAGCTGCAGAAAACTTTAGCGAAAATGAGGACAAATTGCAAGTTACGAGCTCTTTTTGGATTTTGTTTTTTTAGCTTCAGGGGCATCCTCAGCAAGGCCTCTACGAAGATCCCGAATCGACTCACCAATACTTTTTGTTAGCTCAGGCAGCTTTTTTCCTCCAAACAGTAATAAGAGAATAACCAAAATTAATAGAAGTTCTGTAACGCCAATTCCAAACATAATTAATTATATGAACACGAAAGAAGTTTATGCAATGAGCTTTTAACTATTCAACCATTCATCATCATCCTGAATACTCGATAAATGATCAGACTCCCAATCCGGTTTATCAGCATACTTTTCCTCATCGTTATACTGCATTTTGGATTCAATCAAAGACTCCGGAATGTTTGCCAAAAATCTGGAAGGTAAATTATTAGACCTCGTTCCAAAATAAAGACGCGATCTGGCATAGCTCAAAAACAACTTCTTCTTCGCCCGCGTTATCCCAACGTACGCCAGCCTTCTCTCCTCTTCCATCTGCGTCGGATCCAACATCGACCGCGAATGGGGGAACAACCCCTCCTCAAGTCCTACCAGGAAAACCGTCTCAAACTCCAGCCCTTTCGCCGCATGAATCGTCATCAAAGTCACAGCTTCTTTTATCTCGTTTTTCGTATCTCGTATCTCCGAATTTGGCATCTGTTTATCTTGAATCAAAGCCACATTCTCCAAAAACTGCACGATATTTGGAAACAATTCCGCCACTGATCTTAACTCCTTAACGTTCTCAATCCGCGCCCGCCCCATCTCAGTCCCGTCCTCTAAATATTCCAAGTATTCAGTCACCCTTAAAATATCATCAAGCAAATCAATAGTCGGCTCTTCCCGATCGAGTGTCAGTTCTAAAAATTTCCTTGATCTGATTTTCCCGGTTTTCTCAATCCTTTTTAAAGAAACCGAATCTTTCGGATTTGCAGTCAGTCTTAAATAAGCAATCACATCCTTAATTTCCTTGCGTTCATAAAACTGCACTCCACCAATAAGTCGGTAAGGCATACCCGCCTTCAGAAAAATTTCCTCAAACGACCTCGATTGAGCATTAGTTCTATACAGAACTGCAAAATCTGAAAGTTTGCTGATAGCTGAAGGCTGACGACTGGCAGCTTTTATCTGCTCAATAATAAAATTCGCCTCATCAACCTCGCTTCGGGCCTCATAAAGTGTAATCTGTTCGCCCTTAGAATTCTCCGTCCAAAGCTTTAAAACCGGATGCGACTTATTATGCGAAATTACCTCAGTTGCCGCGTCAAGAATGTTTTGGGTAGATCGATAATTCTGTTCCAGGTTAAAAACCTTCGCCTCGTTATAATCCTTTTTAAAATTAACAATATTCCGGTAATCTGCCCCGCGAAATGCATAAATCGACTGCGATGCATCCCCAACTACGCAAATATTCCTATACCTGGAAGCCAACATCTTCACAATCTGATACTGCGCCGAGTTAGTGTCCTGATATTCATCAACCAAAATATACTTAAATAACTGATGATACTTCCCCAAAACCTCCGAATCCTGAAACAGCTTGATCAAAAGATGTAGTAAGTCGTCAAAATCCACCGCCTCATTCCGCCTCAAAATCTTCTGATAACCTAAATAAACTTTAGCCACAGTTTCCTGAAAAAATCCCCGCGCATAATTCGGATACTCTAAATCCGAAATCATATTATTCTTCGCTTCGGATATTACTTTCTTAATCGCCCAGGGATTAATTTTTTTGTCCCCAGCCAACCCCAAATCAGTAAGTGCTTCTTTAATCGCATCCAAAGTATCCCCGTCATCATAAATCGTAAAATTCGGCGCCAGCCCAATCCTCCCGCCATCTTTTCTTAAAACCCGGGCTGCAAATGAGTGAAATGTCGATAACAGGGGAAGCGAATGGGGATCTATCCCAGTGCCCCGAAGCAACTTCAACGTCCTCTCCTTCATTTCCTGCGAAGCCTTATTTGTGAACGTGATTGCCAGTATCTCATGCGGCTCCGCCACTTTTTGCTCAATCAAATAAGCAATCTTATAAGTCAAAACCCTGGTCTTTCCAGACCCTGCTCCCGCCAAAATCAAAATCGGCCCCGATGTCTGCTTAACTGCTTTTTGTTGAATCGGATTTAAATCATCAAGAAGTGAGGGCATAAGTACTTGTCATCCCAGACTTGATCCGGGATCCAGAGATTTCGAATCAATAATGCCACACCACATTCGAAGTAGCAATTGAGGAATGAAAACTAGTTTAACATATTAAACGAACCCTATTATCGGCTAGAAGGCTGGCAATTAGAAATTAATGGCTTCGTTCTCTTTAACAGGAGGAGTGATGATGTTGCTCTCTAGTTTGTCACCCCAAAATAGAATCACAAGAATAAGCAATAAGACAGATAAGTAAATGATTAAAGCTTTATTACTAAAGTAAGTACTCGTATATCTATGTTTAAACAAAAGAGCATAAAGATATATAGAGAGGACTATTATTTGAGCTAAAGCGAAGGGAAGTCCAAGCCATAAAGCTGCAAGGCAACTATAGCCTGAGCCACTACAGGTGCTATTCAGAAGCACCAATAAAATAATCGTTACAACCAATGACAGAAGAAAAACTGAAAAAATTCTAAATATTAATCTCACGCTTATTACAGAATAACATAGGCCATACACAAACAGAAGCTAACATTTAATAAAGGTAACTATTCAGCTCTTCCCAGTAGCTCCTTTAACCAGCATTGTTTGAAGAGTTGGGATCAGTGGTTGGTTTCTCATCCTGATACTTTGGATGATTGAGAAATTAACAGCCATGGTTTCAGCTCCTTTATCTGATCTTGATCCTCCTGAGATCTTTCTGATAATGACAGCAGGCCTGATCTGTCTTTCTGCTGCATTGTTGGTTAAAGGGATATCCTGGTAGATTAAAGCTGTTAACAGATTGGTGTTTTGGTTTCTGATTCTGGTCTGGATTCTTCTGGTATCTTTTGCCCTAAATTTAGTTTGGATAATTTGATTTAATTGGCCTTTGTAGTGTTGGTATGACTTTTGTCTTTGAGCCAGGTTGAATGGTTGGGAAGTTATCCCTGCTAATTCCTGAAACATTTGTTTCAAAGTTTGATGAAGTAGTTTCATCTGTTTTGAACAATTCTTTTGTTTGGTTTCTTCTTTTGATTTCCTAAGTAGATGAGCCCAGCAGGATTGGTGGTTTAAGTTCAGGTTTTTGTAACCCGCATAATCATCCCTGATTAAGACGTGATCCTGGTTTGTATTTGCATCTGAGTTTTCCAATACTGCTTTGGCAACCCCGCCACCTCTTGTTTCCTCAATGGTGTAATATACCTCAGTCTTTGTCAGGAATGCCCAAAGCCAACCATTAATTCCTTTAATTCTCCAGCTTGTTTCATCGGCCTGTTTAACTGGAGATGACCTAATAGCCTGAAGTAATCCTCCATATTCTTCTTTACCTAACCACTTTTTCACCCTTTGTAATATGTTAATGATTCCACCTGTGGTAATTCTGATTCCATAAGTCTGGCTCAGGGTTTCGACCATCACCTCCAGACTCATCCTGCAAACATATTTAAAGATTAATACCTGAATAATTAAGTTAAGTCCTAATTTGGAGTGAGGAATTACTAAATTAGGCCTAGCTATCACTTCATTGTGGCAATTATCACACCATTGTCTTGCGCAGTTGTATTGACTGACTACTGTTTTAACAATCTCAAGGTTAGGTATATCCTCCACAGTATGTGACTCAAAACTGTCTGATCTTTTAACTGGCAAACTACAGTTAGGACAGACCTTTAAAAAGACTCTGATCTTTTGGTCAATTTTAGGAGGTAATTTTCTACCTATTCCAATATGGCCTAATTGTCCACCTAATTTCTTTCTGTCAGTTTGATTGTCAGATTGTTCAGGTTTAGAGGCAATTTTAGCTTTAAAAATCATTCCTTTGTAAGTATCCCTTTGTTTTTTAATCTTCTCCAGGTCTTCTTTTAGCTGCTGTTCCTGTTTTTTCAGTTTCCTGTTTTCTTCCTCTAACTTTTTGTATTCAATCTCCAGTCTGTCCAATTTATCCAGTCGTAAAGAGAGGGATTGTTTGAGTTTGGTATTTGCAGTTTTTAACCTGGTGTTTTCCTTCCTTAAAACAAATATTTCCTGAATATTGAGCATTAATCTAAGCCTAACAATTTATATGAGGCTATGCAAATTTTAAATACTGGGAAGAGCTGAATAGTTACGTAATATTGACTAAATTTGAGGCTAAATTAAGACCAAGATTTATATAAGCTTAATATTCCTTACAAACCCTCACAAACAAAGTTTGCAAACTCCCCGCCTTCCACAAAGAAAAATTAGAAACTCTT
>Ga0163151_10009447_pt1 | contig 10579 bp, 4 predicted proteins | sample OliLakLV19MP5IB2_FD_145596 | JGI IMG/M metagenome (GOLD analysis project Ga0163151, IMG submission 145596) | Freshwater microbial mat bacterial communities from Lake Vanda, McMurdo Dry Valleys, Antarctica - Oligotrophic Lake LV.19.MP5.IB-2 | ecosystem: Environmental > Aquatic > Freshwater > Lake... | reverse complement strand
AATGGACGATGTTCTTTTGCGCTCGCAGACTCTTGCTCTGATTGATCCGTTGTCTGTTTACACAGGTTTCGACGACTTGCATTTTGCCCGGTTGATGCCTGACGGAAAATTTGCCTCTGATGACTGGGCCTGGTGGAAGGTCGATTACGCCGGAACGAATTCCAGCAAGGCGCTGGCAGCCTTGATACAAGAAAATAGCTCCAATAGCCTAAGTCTCCCGAATCACACCTTGATTTTTCATGGCGCTGCTAGCGACTTGATGTATCTGCCAAAGGCCAAGGTGTCAGAGTTTCTAGCCATTTTTGAACGCATGTCCAAGGCGCTCGTGTTCACGGAAATTGCTTTTCCCACAGGTGTCCAGATGATGGACTGTGCAAGCAAGAAATTTCGCATTCGTTATCTCTGGAATGACCGCCAACGTCAATTGCCAGCGCTTTGTTTTCGCAGGGGAGATCAAGGCATACATCCGATGAAACTATCTTCTAGAATAAATCGACTAAGTTATAGCCTGCTTGTTCGACTTTAGAACACGGTGGCCGCATCAGGTGTTCGTGGCAATCCAAAGCCTAATTAAACTGATGATGAGTAGTCACTCTAACCTGCTTTCGAGCGTTAGAAAAGTAACGCAAGAAAACAAAGGGCGTAAGACGCCTGGCCTTCTTGAAGGATATTCGAACTTGGCTAAAAAAGGTCAAGTCAATTCCGCCTGCGGCTATCATCAGCCACCTAAATCCAATGCTTCGCGGATGGAGCAACTACTACAAGAAGGTGAATAGTAAACAAGTTGACCTACGTAGAACACCCAGTATGGCATGCTGTCTGGTATTGGTGCCTCAGTCGTGCTCCTCCACCGGATTTTTCCTTTCGAGGATGGGTCCTGAGCTGAAGAAAGAGGAATTTCCTGAGCCCGCCGAGTCACTGGCGCAAACGAATCGGAATAATCCAAACAAATTTTGTAAATGCCTCCTAAATCAGACAAACCTCCCGTCTCCTTTACAACAAGCTGGGAGGCTGGAAGGTCATGAATTCGAAGGTTGTTGTTCGCTTGCTCGCATTGACGGTCGCACTACAGGCAATAATTCCTGCAGCAAGCATCAGTGCGCCCGATGCTTGGACTTGGGCTAAGGGGTCAAAGAACTCCCAGCCCGTAACCAGGGGCTACGGCGCAAACGCTGCTGACAGCAAGTATTCTAAACCTCAGAGTCAGACTTCTCCTTTTACTATTCAACGACAAGCCGCGCAGAAGACAGAACCCGCCAGTTTGCGAGATTCCGTGCCTGCGAGCCGCTCGAAGATTGAGTACACGTACAAGCCTCCGACCCCGCAGCTGCGCGACAACGGTCAGCAGTTGAATGAGTTCGGCACCTATCGCAAGCCGCTTCCGGAGCGTGGACCGCAGTCGGTGCTGCCGGGGCGATTCGATAGAAATGAAGCCACTGATACTAGCGATGCCAATGATGATGGTCCCCGAGTCATTCGGAAGCCAGACAGCCGACCAACTACCGTCCGCAAGCCGGAAGAGGACCATGTGAGACAGAAGCCTCAGTTCCCAACGGCTCAGGGCATGATAGAAGGAGCCCGTCGCCACGAGGAGGAGCGGGAGCAGCGAGAGAAGGACGAAGCGGCGGCTGCGCTGGGTCGGTTGATGGACCGTTACATGGATGCTGGTCGGCGTGCTCGCGAGGCTGGTGGAACTGTTCACAAACCAGCGAAGGAAGTGACCAACCCCAGGGTCACAACGGAAGCTTGTCCGGAAGACCAGCCACGTATCATTGAGAAGCCGCGCAAGGAAGTGAGACCGCAAGTGACAGTGGATGTTCGTCGTGATAACGACCAACGAGTCATCGAGAAGCCTGCGAAGGAAGTGACCAATCCGAAGGTGACGACGGACGAATGTCCTGAAGACCAGCCACGTATCATTGAGAAGCCGCGCAAGGAAGTGAGACCGCAAGTGACAGTGGACGTGCGTCGTGACAACGATCAACGAGTCATCGAGAAGCCAGCGAAGGAAGTGACCAATCCGAAGGTAACGACGGACGAATGTCCTGGAAGCGAGCCACGTGTAATTGAAAAGCCGCGGAAGGAAGTGCGACCACAAGTGACAGTGGATGTTCGTCTGGAAAACGACCAACGAGTAATCGAGAAGCCGCGGAAGGAAGTGAGTCCGCAAGTGACAGTGGAAGCATGTCCTGAAGACCAGCCGCGTATCATTGAGAAGCCGGGCAAAGTGGCAACGAATCCGAAAACCACAGAATACTGCGATGACCGCGTCTCCACGAACACCAACGTTCCCCAACCCCAGTGGACTGGTGGTGCGCCCCAAGCGGAAGTCACGCATCAATGCGTCTGCCCGCACTGCGGAAATCCTCTAGGAATCGTAGTGGTGCGAGCTAAATAGAAAGAGCCAAGTTAAGCGCCAAAGAAGGGAGGTCCAGCACCAGCTGGGCCTCTTTTCTTTTGGCAGTTTGAGCCACAATTTCGAAGGGGAGTCAGCCTCGACGTTGAATTGACAAATGTTGCACAGTCCTATTACGATGACACATTCTGCCAGTGGAAATTAAGGAAGCAGCGACAGTCGCATGAGATGCTCGTCCCAATATCCTTCGTCGAGTTTTAGAGCTCTTGGCTCCATTCCATAAGTTTGAAATCCGAGTGATTCATAAAGGCCTATTGCCGCGATGTTGGTGGTTACGACCGAAAGCATTAGTTCTTCGAGTCCGTTGATCGTTCGGGCATTGGCGATTGCTTTCAGCATCAGTAACTTGCCGATTCCGCGCCCGCGATGAGAACTATCGACATACATACCCCAGATTTTTGCCTTGTGTTTGGTCTTTAACGCATGGCCTCGATAAAGCCCAACGCAGCCTGCAAGCCCAGGAGCGAAGGCTCCGACAACGAACGAGCCGGTGGTCATTTTCAATCGACGGGAGATCTCTTCAACTGGCTTGGAGAGAAACTCAGTCAGGTCCTCTCCGAAAGCTTCTGGATGCAGGCGAAGTCCACGCGCTCTCAGCGCGTAAAAGTCCTCTGCGTCCATGTCCGAGAGTCGCCGAATATCGATGTTCGGATTGCTTGTCACTAGCTTTTCTTTATTGCTGTTTTCTTTGCAACGGTAACTTTTTTCTTGATCGCGGTTTTGCTGGTTTTCGACTTGGCTACAGTCTTGACTGCAACGCTAGCTTTTTTCACTGGCGGTGTCGCCACTGGTGCTACAGGTGATATGTTGGCTGGCACGATAGCTGGCGGCGCTACTGTTGGAATGGGTTTGCTCATGGCCTGCGAAAGTAGGACATTGAAGCTGTTGAACTGATGTTCCATGGAATCAGTTTCCGCTTTCGGATAGTTTTGGGCTTCCATATTTATGTTGAGTGCCGCAAGCCTGGCGTGCTCGCCTGTGAATCGATCGACTTCGGCGGGAGTCAACCAACCGCGGTCTCGCCCCGTCCCAATCTGTTCAGTCCATGCCTGCAGTCGTTCCCGGTACTTTGGCACAAACACATTCGAATTTGTCGACCCGTAACCGCGCCGATAAGATGAGCTTTCGGAGCTACTGGAGCTGCCTTGGGCTAAAGTCGGTAGGACCGCGTTAAATACGGCCAAAACCGAAAACACCACTGTAGCGATTCGTACGATCATGTTGTCTCCAGGCACAGGCGATGCTTACGTCTCATGCATATTTTACATCGGTGCTAAAGGAGAATGCGTCGATCTCCTGAAATGTTTGTTGAATTGACGTCCAGGTCAGAAAAACCCGGATGACTCTGACAGAGGTCTGTCATTTTTTCCCCCTAGTATCGCTTTGGACCACCAGGGGGGAAGTATGCATGAACGAGCCGACAGAACAAAGACAATTTGGCACAGCACTGGCAGAGGAGGTAACGCAGCTTTTGGAACATGCGACCAGGCAATGGGAATGGCTCCAGTTAGACATGTCCAGCTGCAATGATCTGCGCACTGCCTTGCCGGACGTGGCGATAATCGACTCAGACTGATGCCCTCGGTCAGAGTTTAGCCAACGTGGAAGTAACCGGAAAAGCGTGCTGAAAATCTGTCGATGAGGGCAATAAGAATGGGTTCGGAAATTGACCTAATAAAAGCAAAGGAAGTCGAACAAAACGATGGGGAGCTTTTAGCCAAACCAAACGAAAGCGCCCTGCAAGTTCAGCAGGCCGTGTTTCCCCTAAAAGACCGTGCTTCTGATGAGCGGCTAGAGGTTCGGTTAGCTGAGGCCAGACTCGAAGCCATTGAGGCGTTCAAAGCGCACGAAGCAGTCGAACCTACCGTCTATGCCGCTGCTGATGCCGACAGAATCCTTTTTCTCGTAAAAAAACTCGGTGGAAGTTTCAAATCAGGCAGGAATCAAGCCGAGGCGAATCTGGAATCTGAGCTAAAAAGTTCTCCGCAGGCGGTGACGGCCTTTTTGAAAGCAGGCCAATCTGCCGACGACCCTAATGTTCGTGAAGCATGCAACCGTTTGCTGCGGAGAACAGTGATCTGTACAGAGTCACCGCTTACGTCAGTTAAGATTAAAGTAGCCAAACAAACAGAAACCGACGAATTTTTCAACGGCCGGACAGAACTTGGACAGTTCCAAGGTCCTAAGGCTGGCGTTCCACATGAGAATGTGGTGTCAGTTGATACCAGGCCGCTTATCGAACAATCCAGGCAGTTTTTCATACGAGCAGGCAGGTGTGGATTTGCCAGTTCTGATGACAACGATTTTCAACAATTAATTAGAACGGCAGACCAACTATCGATTCAATCGGCACGAGACGAGCGGGAAGAGGTTCTGCGCAATGCTGCCAGAGTCACTACAACTTCTACAGAAGTGACACCATTCATCAACAAAGCGATCGAGGAATTAAAGTCGCCTCAGTGGATTTCGGCCGAGGTCCGCCTGAATTATGCAGAAGCACTTATGGCATGTGGTGAGACCGCCAAAGCGCAAAAAGCTCTGATTGAAGCAATGCAGAAAGACAAGCGAATTGTTCACGATAAGGCTTTTCAGCAGACGTTCATTTCTGTTGGTGGCCGCTACAACAAAGTCGTGGCGGACACATTTTCGGATGCCGGTGGCACTGACCGCATGCTGAAAGGCGCCGAACGCGACCGCTATCGGACGGAACGGAACGCAGCATTGCTTCAAACCGGCAACGAGGACTCGATGTTCGTTTTGGATGTCAATATTTCGGCTGACGGCGTCCGAGGCAGAGATTCGAAAGAACGTGCCGAACTCATGGATAGCTGGGCTAAAGTATTGTGTGGAGTGAATGGTGCCGCCGAGGGGCAAGCGCTTCTGCTTCGTCTGCGGCCCATTTTGGCGGACCCGCAATTGAGCAATGAGTTGATGCCGGCCTTAAGCAAGAGACTTGAGTCATGCTTTGTTTCCGATGGGCAAGCCGATTGCGGGCCTGCATTAAGTGTCGTAGCCGTTCTGAAAAACCCAGGGGATCCCAAAGCCGTGGGGTTGCTGGTGCGGGCTGCCGGGGGACGCATATCGCCTGACGATCCGGCTTCGCTTCCTTATCCACGCGATTATATTTCCAATAGTCTTCTGGCCAACGTTTACACAGATGAGCCACCGGTTTTCCATCCAACGGAACTGCGAGATCCGACTGTTTCCACTCAAGCGTCCAGGCTGCTTGATATCGCTCGCAAGCAACCAACCCGCCAGGCAAGTAAGCTCTCGCCAGAAGAAGCACTAAAAGTGGTGGCAAAGGAAGCAACCGCGGGACAATGTGATAGTTTGCATTTCCTGATGACCATGACCTCAAACATTTGGCTCCGAGACAAGTCTGCGACCGATTCGCAAAGGAAACAGGATCCAAGTTCTATCTATAAGTTGCTGGCAGAAATGAGTAGGGATCCGTCCCACAAAGCGGCCCTGGTGGATGCATTCTTCAGCATGAGCAAACAGCGCCCATCATCCGAGATACCACCGGAACTGTTTGGCATAGTTCTCGAAGTCGCAACAGGAGTCGAATCCGACAAGCCCCGGACCATGATTGCTACCCTGAACGCTCTGGAAGAACAAGCTCGTACAGGTGACAACCGATCAATGAGCCTCCTCTGTTTCGCGGCGGCAGGAGCTGGCGGGCAATCTGCTCTGTTCGCGACACAGAATTTACGGAATCTCTGTGATACACCGAGACGATCCAGAGAAGTTCTTTCGGCAATGCTAGATGCTTATCGTTCGAGCAAGGATTCTGGATTCTTGCTGGAAACAATGGGCAAAATTGCCTCGAGCATGCCGGTTGTTCCGGCAGATGTGCGTGATGCGATAACGGACGCTTTCAAGTTTTCAGCTGATAGGGGATCTTCGATTTACAAAATGCAGCCTGCTGGCGGAACGGTGTTTCAGCAAAGCACTGAAAGCGCCGTGAAGGGTTACATGGAAATAAACCCGCCAGCACAGTGGGATACGGCGACTATCAATGTAATATCGGCAAATCCAAGTCATGCACTTACCTCGTGGTTAAAAACTAACATCGCTTCTATTCCAGCCGACCAAGGACGTGAGCTGACTAACAGTTTTGTTGAACACTTAAGTCATGTAACCGATCGAAGAGAGAAGCAATGCAGTGCGCAGGCTTACGGATCGGCATTGGCGGCGTTGGCACCATTTGCTGCGAAGGATGACGTTACACGGTTAATTGGATCACCCGGATATCAGTCCCACGAAGGGCGCTTTGCTATAGGACAAACGGTTCTTCACCATTACGACGCGGGTTCCGCGTCAATGAAAGAGAAAGTCATCGATACTTTAATTGATACGTGCTGGAGTGAAGTCCTGCAGAATGATGTGGCGGTTCGGGTTGCAGATCAGATCATAAATAGCAACTCGTCGCTCGATCGCCTCGATAAAATGTTTGCGTCCGTTCGCAATATTGATCTGCCGCTACCGGTTGCCGTGCAATTAAAGCGGTTGGGTGTACACCCGGAATATTCGGATGAACAGCTAATCAAGCTCGCCGACGACATGGTGGCCAAACATGGTTTCGAATCAGTTAATTTAACCGTGGCCAGCGCCCTTGCGTACAATTCCGCTTCACCAAGAGTGCAAGGATTGTTGCGCTCGGAAGGTGCGCTGAGGCTCGGAATCGACGGGCATGTGTTATCTTCCTCCCGGCAGACAGGTGGTCAACTGGATATGTCAGCACTTGTTGACGCACTTGCTAGCGCCAGAGAGTCAGAAGATCAAAAGTTGTTACAGCGCTTGCCTGTTCGATTAGCAGAACTGAAAACGTTTTCTACCAGAGAACTAGAGCGCATGACAAATACGTACGCTGACGTCATGCATTTGAGAGAGAAGAAGATCAACCACATCAAATTGGTGCATGGTGGCGAAAAGGGGATTCCTGACGTTCAGACCAAATTGACTGAGCAGTTGCACGTCTATAATACCCGCGCCCAAAATTTAGGGCGTAATATTCAAGGGCTTGCAGAAGATGCTGACTCAATCAATACTTCCTTGCTCGCCCATCGTCATTCTCTTCTGGTGTCGTTCGGACACACGCACAAAGCTCATGATCTGTCCCTTACGGCAATTTCTGACTCAGCGGCACGCTTACCGCAACCATTGGTCGAGCAGTTTCGAAAAAGTGGTACGTGGCGAAGCCAGGCGCTGGAAGGCAATGATTCGGTGGCCCAAATTGGACGGTTGTTGACTTCCGAGCGTAAATATAATGACGCGTTCGGAATACTTCACGACTATCGGCCGGCATTTTGCAAATTCAGTGGAACGAATACAGATTCGGCGCACTCGCCGGATCGCGCAGCACTGATCGAGCGAGCTGTTTTGGGACAGGCCTACAAGTCGATTTTGAATAGTCCATCGCTTCAACGCCTGAGCGAAACTGGCAAGCAATTCGGTCCATACATGCATTTGGGAGATTCTGTTCGCCAGTTGATGAACGGTAGGGCTTCTGACTCAACGGCCAAATATCTGCATGGACAATTGCAGGATATGAAGAAGGTGCTAGATGAAGTAAAACCGGAAGACATCCAAGATGCGCGGCGCGTAATTGCAGATCTGCAAAAGTTGGCGCAAGATAAGTCAGTCGATGACTCAGTGAAAAATTTCGCCAAACAGTTTTCGCTTGAGCTTAGTAAATTAGTCGAAGTACTCGATCCGGGCTCGAAAACAGGCAAAGATTTGCGTGTGCTGTGCAATGTGAAGGAAGAACAGCTTCGTGAGGCGACTTTCTGGGAAAACGTTGGTGCGGCGCTCGTTTACACATTGGTGGCAGTAGCCACTGCTGCCGCAGTCGTATGCACTATGGGTGGTAGTCTGCCCGTGGTGTTGCTTGTTTTGCCTACCACCTGTTTCGTATCGAAGGAGGTTACAGCAGAAGCACTGCATTCTGCCGGATACGGCGAAGGTTCAATCATGGGGGCGTATGCTCGCGGCAAAGTCGTTATAGATAAGAAAACCGGACAATTGACAATGCAAACGTCAGGCGAGTGTATCGAAGCCGTTGCGCTCAGCTATGCTGAAGACCTTGCCTTCAATGGAGTGGCGCTTACGGCCTCCAAACTGGGCGCGTTCACGCGCCGCGTGACAGGGCTAGGTAAAACGGAAACTCTTAAAGCCGGCAGAGATCAAAGCTCTGAAATATTCAAGAGAATTGGTGCGGAACCACTCGGCCCCGCGGCAAAGTATCGCCGCGAATTTTCACGTCAATTGGGACCTGGAATGGCCATGACTGGTTCGGAAGTCACTGCATCGGAAATTGGCACCGGTGAAAAATATGCAGGGCTCGGTGTCGCCTTCCTCCACGCTTTAGGCAGCAAGGGTCGCCTTCCGCAGACGATCAGATTTCATGGTGAACCTGAAGCGGTTTATTCAAAATTAGATTCTCGTGGCATGCTTGAGCGAACACCAGAGGGAAATGTTCTCCGGATAGGCAAGGAGTCGGTAAAGTTAAAGCCAATCCAAGGACTTGAGAAGAGTGCCACCAAACCTGCGCAAGCATTAGTTCCCGACAAGATCCTGATCAATGCAGACGGTCATCACTCGAATGCACAAGCGAGTCAAGCTGATGCTCGCGTTGCTACTGATGTCTATCAACTAAGATTCGAACAGTTAATGCGGCCTCTATGGGAGGCAAACGCGGCTGGAATACCACTGAAGGGCGTTGAGTACCAGACCGTCCTCGCTCGGGTCACGACGGAAGTTTTGGTCCCCTACGCTAAGCAGACCGCGCAAAAACTGGGAATTCCGCAAGAAGTAATCAATGACCAAAATGTGGTTTTGAAGGCCCTTCGAACTATCGACGGTCGATATGGCAGTGAATCCAACATAATAGAAATCGGTACTTCAGCCAAAAATGTGCGGCGAGCAATTGACCATGAGCTAAAGCATATGTCTGACGCCATAAAAGTGACAGCTGCTTACCATGTTGATCCGCAGGCAGTGACCGCACAGGTAAGAGAACAATGTTTACGTGATGTTGGACGAACTGGTGATCGAGTGGATTCCAGTCGGCGTTTTTCTGTTGATGCCCAAACAGGACAGGAAATGAAAACGCTGGTGCGCCGCGCTATGGAGCACTTTCCCCATGAAACGGTGCCGGATCTGAAGACCGTAATTGACTGGCTAACGAAGCAGAATGTTTCGGATAATTTGCTAAAGGTGCATCGGAACCAGGCAGTTTTAGCGACGGAAGTTAGATCTGAGTTTCAGAATTTTTCTAACACCATCCGCGATAACATCATTGCGAAAGATGCAATCGAACGAAATCCAGAACTGAGGAAGTACCTGGAAAAAATTGAATCACGGTACGAACGTTGGCGGCAAGAGCGCGGCTCTCTCGCCAGCAATTACGAGTTCCAAAAGCAGCTTGGTACACTGGCGCGCGACTTGATTGGTCGGCGAGATGGTGAAGTCTATCAAGTTGCGGGTGACGAGATTCGGGCCAGAAGGTTGGATACTGCCCAAGAATATAACAGATACCTTCAGGAAGGAAAAGTACGACTACTCCAACCAGAGGTGCGCGCAAAAACTACTGAGACTAGAAATTTTCTTCAAGAGATTAAATATGGTGTTGTCTCTGAGAAAGTCTTGAAAGACTTTGATGCCGCTGCCACTACCACTGGTGCGCACAGCGAAGCTCATCTCCAGCAAGCCCAGCAGCACGCACGAAAGCTACTGGCGATGTCCTCTCCGGAAAATCTAGCGGACCATCGTGCGATTGCTTTCTTACGCAAAGCAGGGCTATTGACACCTGAGGAATTGAGAGCTGCAAACTTCGTTCCGGAATCTTCAGCCTTTGCTGTAACTCCGCCGGCGTACGATCCCGATGTGGCCTTATCAACATTGAACGCAGTGGCAGATGTCGTTCAGAACGTGAAGGCCGGTACTGTTCAATGTGGCAATCTTGAGCCGGGAGTTACTAACCGAACGACAGGTGAAACAGAATACACACTAAAGACACCAGTTGCAATCGACCCACGCACCGCCGATGAAATCACGGTTCTTTCAATTCATCAGAAGGATGGCAAATACTCTTTGACCGTTCAGGATAGGGAAGGAAAACTCGTCAAACGGAACGAGGATCACTTCGGAATGGTTTTTGAC
>Ga0163151_10009446_pt1 | contig 10579 bp, 11 predicted proteins | sample OliLakLV19MP5IB2_FD_145596 | JGI IMG/M metagenome (GOLD analysis project Ga0163151, IMG submission 145596) | Freshwater microbial mat bacterial communities from Lake Vanda, McMurdo Dry Valleys, Antarctica - Oligotrophic Lake LV.19.MP5.IB-2 | ecosystem: Environmental > Aquatic > Freshwater >... | reverse complement strand
GGTAATTTTAAAGAAAAATAAAAAATTAGTAAAGAAGACTGTAAAAGTTACTAAAAAGAAAGTAGTAAAAAAAGTAGTAGAGAAAGTAAAAAAATTATCTTCAGCTGAAAGGAAAGCCGAAAATTTAGATCGCCTGTCCTCCGAGCTTATTGAGAAGGGTAGAAAGCGAGGCTTTATCACCTATGACGAGATTCTAAAAACTTTCCCAGATATCGAAAACAACATCTTGTTTTTAGATGAGTTGTATGAAAAATTTAGTGTGGCTGGTATCGATGTGCTGGAAGGTGGAAACCTGCTCAACCTCGATATCGATGTAAATGACAAAGATTTGAATAAGGGGAGTATGCATGACTCTATTCAGATGTATTTGAAGGAAATAGGACAGTACCCACTTATTCACGGCAATGAAGAAAAAGAACTTGCCAAACGCATAGAAGCTGGCGACTTAGAGGCAAAGAATCTGCTTGCTCGCGCCAACCTGCGTTTGGTGGTGTCTATCGCCAAAAAGTATGTCGGCAGGTCTGCAAATTTGACTCTTCTGGATTTAATTCAAGAAGGAAACCTAGGACTGTTTAAAGCTGTTGAAAAATTCGATTGGACTAAAGGATATAAGTTTTCTACTTACGCTACTTGGTGGATTCGTCAGTCGATCACTCGCGCTTTGGCCGATCAATCCCGAACTATTCGTATTCCAGTGCACATGGTGGAAACAATTTCTAAATACAAGCAAACTCATCGCAGACTTTCACAAGATTTAGGTAGAGAACCCCTAGCGGAAGAGATAGCCACAGAGATGGGCTTGCCAGTCGAAAAGATCCATACTATTGAAAATATTTCTCAGGAAACTGTATCGCTCGAGCAACCAGTAGGTGACGATGATGACAAGTCCACGCTAGAGAATTTTATTCCCGATGATAAAATTTTACGCCCAGATCAAGAATCCTCTCGTCGCATCCTTTCGGATCAAATTCGAGAAGTTTTAGACGAACTAAATCCAAAAGAGCGAAAGATTTTAGAAATGCGTTATGGTTTGCTTGATGGTATTCAACACACGCTCGAGAGGGTGGGTGAAGAATTTGGTGTCACTCGTGAACGTATTCGTCAGATCGAAGCCAAAGTGCACGAAAAACTCCGCCAACATGAGAAGATATCGAGATTAAAGAACTATTTTGATTAAACTAAAAAATCCCCTACTTAGGGGATTTTTTAGTTAAGATATATGTATTTATTTAATTTCTTTTAACATCTCTATGATGCTCGCGTAAGGCATAGCACCAGGGATGCTGTTCACGAGTTTACCCTTTACCAAGATAAAGGAAGATGGAGTTCCTCTTACTCCGGCCTTAACTCCGTCACTTACGTCGCTCGCTACTTTTTCTTTGTATTTTCCAGTACTTAGACAATTATTGAAAGCACTCACATTTAATCCTACATATTGGGCAATTTTTGGAAGTTCTGATTCATCCAAGCCGTCGTTTGATGTTGTGACTTCAAAAAGTCTGTTTGTATATTCCCAAAATGCATCATTGCCACCTTGTCCCCAGGCACATTCTGTGGCTTCGGCTTCACGAGTAGCTTTTGAGTGGAGCTGAGGTATCGGATAGTGTCTAAATACCCAAGCTACATCGCTCCTGTCTTTTACAACCTGTTGCATGGTTGTGTGGAATGTTTTACAAAATGGGCATTCAGTATCTGAATATTCTACTATGACGATCTTTGCATTTTTATTACCCAGAATGTGTTCATCGGCGCTGACTGGCCTACCTTGGAACGTTGTAATCTCTCCATTATTGGCATTATTTTGTACTGCTACTTTAGAACTAGTTCCTTTTAATAAAATAGCTCCCGCAATTACGAGTCCGGCGATTACGATAGCTCCAGCTATCTGACTCTGATTATTTGGCTTAATAATAGGTTCGTGATGTTCAAGATGATCTTGTTCCATATGGTTTTATTGTTAATTATTAATGTATAACAACCGAATTATAGCATAGAATTATAGTTATGCTATAATTTATATATTATAAAAAAATCTGTCCGACTAGTCATCGTACGGGCTAGCAAAATTATTACTTAATATTAATTGTATGATGGAAGGAAAATGTAAGTGTCATTGGGGTGGGTGCGCTGTAGCTAAAACTATGAAGGCGCTGCTTTTTATCGGAGGTTTGAACTGGGGTCTAGTAGGACTCGGAATGTTAATGGGTAAGGACTGGAATCTTGTGAACATGATATTGGGGTCTATGCCTAAACTTGAGGCAGTGGTGTACGTTCTAGTGGGTGTGGCAGCTGTAGGCAAACTCTTTGGTTGTAAGTGCAAGAAGTGCATGGCTACATGCGGAAATTGCGCTACATGCCAAGTGGGGGGCGCTGGTCAAAGTATGTAATTTCTCTAAATTTACCCTGTGTAGTTTGTTTGCTTTTTCTTGTAAAAATGCTATTATGATAAATAATGGCATTTTTACCTGAGATAATTTTATATACGTTGGTATTCCTCGCGATGTACGTGCAGATTTTTTTCCTAGTTACTTTGTTTGAAAACAGAAAAAAAATAATAATCCGTGAAGGAGTCATCAAGCTCAATTCTTATCCAGCCGTGACTATCATCATGCCGAGCTTTAATGAAGAAAAAACTGTTTACAAAACCATACGCTCTATTCTTAATTTAAATTATCCTAAAGATAAGCTAAAAGTTCTCTTGATTGACGATGGTTCTACGGACGGTACCTGGAATATTATTTCTAAATTTGCTAAAAATCCCAATATACGAGTTTTCAAAAAGAGTAATGGGGGAAAGTACACAGCCCTAAACTTGGGCTTAGAGAACACCGAGACAGATTTTGTGGGCTGTCTAGACGCAGACTCTTTTGTTGATCGGGAGGCGCTAGTGAGAATCATGAGCTATTTTGCAAAGGATAAGGAAGTCATGGCGGTGGTTCCTTCGGTTACAGTTCACAACCCTAAAAGCTTTATTCAGATTGCTCAAAAAGCTGAGTATAATATGGGAACTTATACCAAAAAAATGCTTGGTTTCTTGGGAGCTATAAATGTGACCCCTGGTACTTTCACTATTTTCCGCAAGAAAGTCTTTGATGATTTGGGGCCATATAAACATGCGCACAATACAGAAGACCTGGAGATAGCTTATAGAATGCAGAAGAATTTCTATAAAATAGATTATTGCAACGATGCATTTATATATACCAACACTCCTTCGACGGTCAAAAAACTATTCAAACAAAGGCTTCGCTGGATTTACGGGTTTTTAAACAATACCATAGACTATCGTGATATAGTCTGCAAAAGAAAATATGGCAATTTTGCGCTCTTTACTTTACCTACCGGACTTGCGTCTATCGTGACTGTTTGTTATTTATTTACTCGTATTTTTTATAATATAGCTGATTTCATTTATTCTAAAATAATAGTTTATCAAACTGTCGGTTTTGAATATACTTTACCTTCTTTTCAGTTCGATTTATTTTTTCTAAACACTCACTCTTATATTTTTGTTAATATTTTGATATATTCTTCGGTTGTTTTTGCGATTATTTTTGGTCGGAGAATGGTTGAAAAAAAATGGTCTATATCTTACGAGATGTTGTTGTTCTTGCCAGTTTTTAGCGTAATTGCTCCTTTGTGGTTTATGAGAGCGATAATAAATACGATTTTAAATAAAACACCTGCTTGGAAATAGGAATTGAAATAAAAGTTTATGAATAAAAATGTAGACTGGAAAAAATATTTTATTGTTTTACTGACTACTGCCACATTATTTTTGACAGCCATTTATCTATCCAATTATCTAGGGGACAGGAAAATAAACCAACTCAAATTAATTCAAGATAAAATAGCTATCGATATACTTTCTTCTGAAACTCAGTTCTCACTTTTGTCTGAACTATCTTGTAAGAATATCTCTGACGGAGCACTCGCCAATGAGCTAGACGAGCTAGGCAACAAGCTCGAATGGGGACAAGATAACTTGGGCGCTACCGAAGAGGTGTCTGATTTGAAGAAATATTATTCCTTGCTTCAGATTAAAGATTATCTTTTAACCAAGAAAATATCCGAACGCTGTAAAGTAAAATCTGCTTTTATTTTGTATTTTTACACAACCAAAGCCAATTGCAGTGAATGCGAAAAACAGGGGATAGTGCTCACAACACTGCGTGATAAATACCCAGAATTGCGAGTGTATTCTTTTGACTACAGTACCGACCTGTCAGATGTCACCGCAATGCTTCAAATCTATAAAATAAAAGATACAGTCTTACCCGCGCTAGTCATCGACGGTGACGTATTGACAGGCTTTCATGGTATCGAAGAACTCGAAGCAAATATAAAGGAATCCTTTAAATTGCAGGAAAATTTGAATAACTAATTTGTAGTATCTGATCTTGTATATATTTTTCTCTTGAAAATTGCACTATATGTGTGTGATATGGTAAAATTGATGGTAGCTAAACATACTAGATTATTTTTTTGCCTGTACGAGCTGAGCACATCGAGAATGGAGCCGCCTGTCAGATTCGAACTGACGACCTTCGCTTTACAAAAGCGTTGCTCTACCAACTGAGCTAAGGCGGCAAATTTATATTGTTGTCTAAAAACTTCTCTATCTTACCACACTTATTCTCCTTTTTCTTCCTGATCGATTCGGCGTTTCATGATACTGATTTTCTTTTTATAATCTGACACAACTCGTAGAAACTTGTTTACTTCTTTTCCGGAAGATAAATTATCTATATGGTTTTTTCTGTTCAGATTTTGTACTTTTATTTTTAAGGCACTCCAATTCTTTTTTGTGAAGTTTATTAGATTTACGTAGACTCGAAGTGACATAAATGTCGAGATATATAAAAGTTTCTTTGAGCCTTTTACGGTAAAGTATTTTGCTTTGTATATATCTGGAGTAAAAGGGTGGGGGATACTTTCGTCTACGACGATCACGCCACTTTTTACCAACATTACTTTTCGGCCTAGCATAATGATGATACTAGCGAGTGATATGAAAAATAAAGTTAGAAGTGTATACATAAATTTTTTTCTAATTAAAAACTAAATTGAATAACGTTTTACTTCTTTGATTTTGGCTTTTGATTTTTCTAAAAGTTGTCCTACTGTCATGTCACCATCTTTGATAAATGGTTGATGAGTCAAAGTCTTTTCTTTGAAGTAGGTAGCAATCTTTCCATCTAATATTTTCTTTTTTATTTCCTCTGGCTTGTCTACTCCGGCTACTTCTTTTTTGAAAACTTCAGTTATTGTATTCTTGGCGTCTTCGTTTACCTCGAGGTCGTCCAAGTATTCTGGTTTCATAGCGGCTATGTGCATAGCGATATCGCGAGCTATGGTCGCGTCGCCACCAGTGAGAGAAACGATCACAGCTATTTTATTGTTGTGCACGTAGTTACCCAATACGTCTCCTCCTACCTCAAATATATCACCTAGCTGAATATTTTCTCCTGTTTTTTGAATTATAGGGTCGATCATGTCTTTGGCACCTAGCTTCATGACTTCTATGCCTTCACTCAGAGCTTTATCGCCCAGATTTTTGAGTAGGGAAGTAAAATCTTCATTTCGAGAGACGAAATCAGTTTCGCAGTGTAGAGATATGAGTATGCTCTTCTTGCCGTCCGATGCTATATTCACCGCGCCATCTTTGGCTTCACGGCCTACCTTCTTTTCGGCTATGCTCGAACTATTTTTTTTCAAAATAGCCAAGGCTTTTTTCATATCACCTTCGGCTTCTTCCAGGGCGCGTCTGCATTGCATCACAGAAATACCAGTCGCATCCCTAAGTTCCTTTACTAACTCGGTTGTTATTATTGATGACATATTTATTTATTTTTTAGCTTCTGTTGTTTGTAGAAGTACGCCCGCCTTGTAGGCATTTGCGATAGCTTCAGTGAAAAATTTTATAGATGGAATACCGGCATCGTTTCCGACGATAGGGTAGTCGATGTTTTTGATATTTGAGTCTGAATTTAAAAGGGAAATCACAGGTATAGAGCCTTTCATGGCTTCAGTCAGTGCGATGTGTTCTGATTTACCATCTATTATAAATATCGCGTCCGGAATCTTTTTTAGTCCAACAAGACCAGAATAATATCGTGCTAGTTTCTCCATCTTTTTAGAGAGCACCACTCGTTCTTTTTTGGTGTATTTATCCAGAGCTCCGTCAGTGCTATCCTTGCGATAATTTTCAAGTTCGGCAATTCTTTTCTTAATCTCTATAAAATTACTCACAGTTCCTCCGATCCATCTCTCTGTAACATAAGGCATATTTAGAGATTCGGCTACATTTTTGGTTGTTACTTTTGCTTCTGGCTTTGTGCCGACAAAAAGAATAACCTTGCCGGAAGTTCCGATAGATTTTACAAATTCTACTGCGCTATCAAGCATCGCGCTTGTTTTTTCAAGGTCGATAATGTCTCCTTTGTTTTTGGTAGCGTAAATATAAGGCGAAACCGAAGGATGCCTTCGTGTTTTTGAATAGCCATAATGCGCCCCTACTTTGAACATTTTCTCTACAACTTCATCATTTTCTACTTTTTGCATAGGGCTTATTCTAGCAGAAAGTTTTTCATCTTGCAACCCTACTTGTAGACGTTCGACGTCTACAGGAGTATAATTATGAGTATGAGAAAGCAGTCATTTATTACTGATTCTTATTTCCATATATATAATAGAGGTGTAGATAAACGGGATATTTTTAGCAATGAAAAAGACGTTGAGAGGTTTCTTATGTGTATGAAGCTTTTTGCATTTAAAAACCCCGTAGGTAGTCTCCAGCTAGCTTTACGTGATCAGCATTCTTTTGTAGACGTCCGACGTCTACAGATTTCGAGTGGCGAGGAAAGACTAGTTTCTATTGTTGAGTATTGCCTTAATCCAAACCATTTTCATTTTATTTTAAAACAAGAAATTGATGGCGGTATCAGTGAGTTCATGAAGCGTCTCCAGGGTGGATATACTAGATATTTTAATGATAAAAACAATCGTAGTGGTGCATTGTTTCAAGGAAAATTTAAATCAAGTTATGCTGAGAAAGAAAATTATTTTGAAATGATTTTTGCTTATGTTATGTGGAATTATAAAGTACACGATATTCCTAAAAATAAGTTAAAATTAGTACGTAGTAGTGAAGAAGAATACAGGGAAGGTGATTTTTATATAATAAACCCAAAAGAAGGAAAAAAATTTCTAGAAATTTTTCATGGATATCAAAATTTTTTAGTCCACAGTAAAGAAATAATTAATATTGTCAGAGAGACTAGAGGTAAGAAAGTGCAAAATGACGACATGTCTCAGGAGATAAACTTTGAATTTAATGATGATTGATTGTAGACGTCGGACGTCTACAAGTGGTACTTTGACCAAAGAGAATATTTACGTTAAGATGACCTTATGACTAACCATATGAGGCAATCTAAACTTTTTACGAAAACGCGACGTGAAGCTCCGGCAGATGAAGTCTCCAAAAATGCAGAGCTTTTAATAAAAGCTGGTTTTATTCATAAAGAGATGGCTGGAGTTTACAGCTACTTACCTCTTGGTCTTCGAGTTATAAATAAAATTATTCAAATTATTCGAGACGAGATGGACATTATTGGTGGACAAGAGATAATGATGTCGTCGCTACAAGAACGCGCCACATGGGAACCGACAGATCAATGGAGTGATGAAAATGTAGATATTTGGTTTAAAGCAAAATTGAAAAATGATACCGAGCTCGGACTGGCTTGGTCACACGAAGGTCCGGTGACTAAAATTCTAAAAGGATACGCGGGTTCTTATCGTGATTTACCAAAAGCTTTGTATCAAATTCAGACAAAATTTAGAAATGAAACCAGAGCTAAGTCTGGAATCATGCGCACTCGTGAGTTTGTGATGAAAGATATGTATTCTTTTTCTAAAGATCAAGCCGAGCACGATGCTTTTTACAAAGAATCTACGGAATCCTACAAAAATATATTTAAGAAAATAGGAATCGGACATATCACTTATTTGACAGTAGCTTCTGGTGGTGTTTTTGCCAAATTTTCTCATGAATTTCAGACTCTAACCTCTGCCGGAGAAGATACTATATATATAGATGAATCAGGAGTGGCTATAAATAAAGAAGTCTATACTGACGAAGTTATAGAAAGCCTTGGACTAAAAAAAGATAAATTAACCGAAGAGCGCGCAGTTGAAGTCGGCAATATATTTACTCTAGGCACTAGATATACCAAAGCTCACAATTTTACTTATAAAAACGAGAAAGGGGAAGATCAAGAAATCATTATGGGTTGTTACGGTATAGGCCCAGGGCGACTCATGGGTACAGTTGTAGAAACACTTTCTGACGACAAAGGTATTATCTGGCCGGAATCAATTGCGCCATTTATTATGCACTTGCTTGTGCTAGGAGAAGACGAAGCCGTGCGAGAGGAGGCTGAAAAAACTTTTAAAGCTTTAGTCGATGCGGATGTGGAAGTTTTATTTGACGACAGACGTGAAGTAACACCAGGCGAAAAATTTGCTGATGCTGACCTACTCGGTATGCCATATCGGGCAGTAGTATCTCTTCGTAGTATGAAAGAAGGAGGAATAGAATTAAAAAAGCGCACAGAAGAGAAAGGAAAAATCATAACGCTTGAAGAACTATGTTTGATAAAATTTACAAATTAATTTCCAATGATATAGGTATCGACCTAGGCACTTCAAATACCTTGGTGTATTTGAAGGGTCACGGGATTGTCATCAACGAACCATCTGTGGTGGCAGTAAATATGAAGACCAATCAAATTCTTGCCGTCGGCATGAAAGCCAAAGAAATGCTCGGCCGAACTCCTCCACACATAAAGGCTATTCGCCCCCTTGTGGACGGAGTTATTTCAGACTTTGAAGTCACAGAAGAAATGCTTTCATATTTGATAAATAAAGCGGACAAAATTTCTAAAAAGATTGCGCGGCCGCGAGTGCTAGTGGGTGTACCATCAGGTGCTACAAATGTAGAGACACGCGCAGTGTATGATGCGGCGCGTTCGGCAGGCGCGCGCGAAGTGTACCTTGTCGAAGAACCTATGGCCGCCGCAGTCGGGGTGAGGCTCCCGATCAAAGACCCGGTCGGTTCTATGATTATCGACATCGGTGGAGGGACTACGGATATCGCTGTCATCTCGCTCGGAGGAATAGTAAAATCAAAAAATTTAAAGATAGCTGGTGATAGGTTCAACAATGACATCATCACTTATATGCGTGATGAGTTTAAGATACTGATCGGTGAACGTACAGCAGAAGCTGTGAAAATCACTCTCGGATCCGTCATCCAAGGCGAATATATGGAAACAGAGGTGCATGGACGTGACCTGCTTACTGGGCTTCCACGCGAAGTAGTAGTGACTGATTCTGATATACGCGAAGCCATGGCCGCTTCTGTCATAGAGCTTGTAGATGGAGTAAAAGACATGCTTGAATCCACTCCTCCAGAAATTTTATCTGATATTATGCACCGAGGTATCACGCTCTCGGGCGGAGGTGCCCTTATCCCCGGACTAGCCGAGCTCCTACAACGTGTTTTGAAAATTTCAGTGTATGTGGTGGATGATCCACTTTCAGCTGTCGCCCGAGGCACAGGAATTATTTTGGATGATATAGCTTCTTATAAAGATATCCTAATCGGTAATCAAGATGAGTTACCTCCTAGATAGAAAATCAAAAAGAAAACAGCGATCTATGATCGTGTTTGGAGTTATACTTTTCATCTTTTTGTTTTATTTTCGAACCCCTACCTTTTATTATTTTTCTTATGCAACTAATTTTGTTTTTCGACCGGTTTTAATTTTACAAAATAACATCGGCGGCAAGATATCCCAATGGTTTTCCATATTTTCTTCAAAAAATTCTCTTATAAGTGAGATTGAAAATTTAAAATTGGAGCAAGCACAAAATGAAGCGCGTATGGCGAACTACGATACTGTTTTAAGTGAGAATGAAAAACTCAAAGAGGTTTTAGGCAGGAAAGACGAGAACACGCCTCTCATTTTGGCTTCTATTTTAGCAAAACCCAATCAAAGTTCTTATGACACTATCCTCATCGATGCGGGAGGGGAACAAGCCATAAGTGTAGGAGCTCGGGTATTTGCTCTCGGCAACATTCCTATCGGTCATGTGGATACAGTATTTCCAAATTCGTCCAAGGTGATTCTTTTTTCAAATTCCAAAGAACGCACATCAGTAACCCTCCAGGGATCTCTCTTTGATCTCGTTGGCCGGGGTGGGGGAAATTTTGAACTCACACTACCTAGAGATTTTGTTTTAGAAAAAGGAGCGCAGATTACTCTGCCCGGCATCACTCCACACCTCGTAGCATTAGTCGTTAAAATAATTTCTGACCCACGCGACTCTTTTAAAAAGGCTTTACTCGTCAGTCCGGTAAATATAGAAGAACTTGAGTTTGTACAAGTTGAAATGAAATAAATAAGTTATCCCCACATATTTTTGCATTAAAATCATACGGAATAATGATATAATTAACTCGTGTCTCAAATAAAATCTTTAAGAAAATTAAAAAGAATTTTTTCTCTTT
>Ga0163151_10009442_pt1 | contig 10588 bp, 15 predicted proteins | sample OliLakLV19MP5IB2_FD_145596 | JGI IMG/M metagenome (GOLD analysis project Ga0163151, IMG submission 145596) | Freshwater microbial mat bacterial communities from Lake Vanda, McMurdo Dry Valleys, Antarctica - Oligotrophic Lake LV.19.MP5.IB-2 | ecosystem: Environmental > Aquatic > Freshwater >... | reverse complement strand
TTCAGAACAAAATATACAAAGTTCTCAATTACGAAACCCCCTTAGAGGTCTTAAATAAACATAGAAAAAGAAAAAACACCTCCGACTCCAGTGAGTCAGGGTGTTCGGATTGAGGGGGGTTCGTCGGCTTGTGTGTCTATCTCTATTATAGCAGAGTCTTATATAAAAGTCAAGAGGCGGCCGCTCACGCCACCTCTTGGAGAGAATCTTGTGACTTTTTTCTTTGATTAGTTACTATATGTCGTGATAAGCACAAGGGTTTTATTGATTTTGATATTAACCTTGAGAGGTTTATTTTGGAGATATAATTTTGTTCTGGCGCTCACAGATAATTCATCGCCGTCGCTTCAAATTTCCGCAACCTCGTCTCAGTTGTTTGTTTGCTAACAAACATGCTTCCGACTCGCACAAAAGCAAAATAACTTGTGGTCACGAATATTTTGCTTGTCGTCACTCGCAAAATTTCTCGACCCCGCCTCGTCTGTTTTGTGTGCTCACAAAACATAACTCCGGCTCGCACAAAAGCAAGAAATCCCACGCAGGTGGGATGTTCTTGTCTTTTGTGCGCCCAGTAGGAATTGAACCTACGACCCTCTCCTTAAAAGGGAGCTGCTCTACCAACTGAGCTATGGGCGCAAATATAACCAAAAGGAACTACGAATTTATAACACAGAACAAAGCGAACTCAAAGATCTTGTCCTAGAGAGGTAAATCGAGAGAAAAAGCACCAGCCCCCGAGAAAAGAAGAGAAAGAGCGATTGAAAAAATGAGAATGTAAAAAACAATGTCTCGTTTTACCAAGGCGCTCTCTTTGTGCTCTGCATAGAGCTCAATCCCCGATAGGATAACAAGAAGAAGAGAAGCAAGTTGTGTGTAGAGCCCGATGATGAGGGCGACGCCACTGACGTACTCTAAAACTCCGATCCCTTTTATAAAAGCAGCTCTGTTTCGAGTAAATCCCAATGCTTCAGCAAAAATTTTCCATCGTGGAAACTCACCTTTCCATTTTAGATACCCAATGTTTATCATTATCACCCCGAGTGTCACTCTGAGAATAAAGGGCGCAAGATGCTCAAGGGCGAGGAGCTCAGGGAAAGTGTTGAGAATTGGGAAGCCGTTTAACATGCATTTTAGTGTATCACTTTTGCAAATCTTCTGGAATGAGATACGGTAAGTGGTATGAAAAAGAGGTTTGTAGCCCTTACCCTTCACGACATCCGAAGCGCTCACAATGTTGGGGCGATATTTCGAACTGCTGACGCGCTCGGAATAGATAAAATATTTATTACCGGCTACACCCCTGCACCAGTTGACCGTTTTGGAAGGGTGGTAAAAGAAATTGCTAAAACTGCCCTAGGGGGAGAAAAAAATGTTCCATGGGAAAAAATATCCATTGGTACCCTTATTAAGATTTGCAAAAAACAGAAGACGGCTCTGATAGCAATTGAGCAGGCCGAAGGTTCTGTTGATTATAAAAAAATAAAAATTGCAAAAGATACAGTTTTTATTCTAGGAAATGAAGTGACTGGCTTACCCAAAAATATTTTGGATGAAGTTGATGCTATTGCGGAAATCTCCATGAAGGGGAAGAAAGAATCTTTAAATGTCGCAATTGCCGGAAGTATTGTTTTGTTCCGAATTCTTAATATCTAATTTGGTGCGTTTCGCAAAAGTGAGCACTCCTTCCTCCCACAATCATTCTTTGAATTGTTCCACCACAGCCTTTTTTTGAGCATGTTTTTCCTGTGTTGCGATATGCTTTATGCTCGTATTGAAAACTTCCTGGGTCCCCATCTATATTTCGATAATCAGAAAGTGAATCGCCTTTAAAATCAATTCCTTTTTTTAGAATTTGCTGTGCATATTTCCATATGCTTTGAATATGTTTCACGGTAAGGTTTTTTACCAAGCTCAGTGGGTGAATACTACTCGCCCAGAGTATTTCATCGGAATAAATATTACCGATTCCCGATACAACACTTTGATCCATGAGGATTTGTTTTATTTTTCCATTTGGTTTTTTGGAAAGTCTTGCATAAAATATTTTTGGTGTGAATGAGGGGTCAAGTGGTTCTGGTCCCAAATGTGAAAGGTGAGGGGAGTGAAGCAAGTCTTCTTGTTTGAGAAGTACAACTTTTGCAAACTTGCGTACATCTGAAAACGCTAGGTGCTTGCCATTATTGAGTGAGAATACAAGGTGGATAAATTGATTAAAAGGATCTTGAAGAGGGCCGTATTCTGTCGGGGCCCATTTTTTTTGTTTCTTTTGAAATGCATATGAACCGTAAAGAAGGTGTCCGGTCATTTTCATATGTATTAAAATAACTTTTTGATTTGAAAGATAGATGAGGATATTTTTCGCTCGTCGCTCTGCTCTGAGTATTTTATTTCCAACTACCCTTTTTTTAAATTTCTGAAAATATTCTGGGTTTTTAATGCTTTCTTTGTGCATTGTGTGGCCGCTTTTATAGTCTGTCCACGCGGACTTGATCACCTTCCCTCTCACGGTTTTATTAAGACCTGCCACAGTCGTTTCTACTTCTGGAAGTTCCGGCATGTGATTGATTTTTAAGGAATGCTAATGACTATAAAAATCATCATCCCGAGTACGGCTTGTCCGTACGAGGGGTAACTTGATTTTCTAAGGCGAAGCGATTAAAAAATCATTGTCTAGGCAGACTTACAAGCACTACGTTATATTTTTGGCATTCGGCGGTCAAAGCTCTTTGTAAAATCATGAGATGTGATTCATCTGTCTCAGGATGTCTTTCTTCTCTTACTTCCTCTTCTAGGCGATCTTTAAGCGTAGGGTCTAAGTCGCTAAGCTCTCGGTCGATGGCTTCGAGCTCAGGAATAAATTTCTTTTTGTCCAGCGAGGTCACCATGTCTCCATACAAGCGTTGGTATCTCTCTAATGTGGCCACAACAGCTTCTTTCGTATCTTCTTTAATTTTTTCTGACATATTTATGTTTATAAATTAACGCAATAATGGAGGAAAAACAACAGGTCGCTTTGAATTGATACAGAAAAGAAAAGCTTGCAGACTATAAAACCAGAGAATTCTAAGGGCATTCGTTGTTTTGTTATGTTGACAATTTGTATAGATATGATATAATAGAATATAGTCTAAAAAAAGTAAACTTGTTGTACATTATTATCGTCGACCATGGAACGGAGGGAGCCCAGTAAGCTCCACGGAATTCAGGCGACACAAGAAAGGGGGAGTCTCATGTCAGTAAACGCCTATTTGAAGGACGAGGTAGCGGAGCTTGAGGGTTTCATTCCTCTGTGCCACCGCGTCGACGGAACAATCGCAAGGGGTGCTTCGTTCAAGGGTATTAATGTGTACGGAGACAAGGGGGTTTGGTACGTCAGCCTTGGCGACCACGACATCGTTCCCTCACAATTAGACGGTCTCGTAGAAAGGGTCACTGTTCGTAGCTGGACACCGAATTCTCCCAATAGAGAGACGGGCGTCTACGCCTTTAAATCAGCGACAGCTGAAGTTAAGCCCGGGATCAGGTCCGGGAAGACCTGGATACGACATCGTCGTTGGTGCAAAGGAATTGGAGGATGCGTGCGGGCTGGTCAGCCGGATTATGGCTGGCTCGGTTCGCCCAATCGAGAGCTACGAAGGTGCTCAGAATGGCATGTCTCGAGGCGAGCTTGATGATGAGCTGGAGCGTCTTCGCAACGAAAACATGCGGCTCGAACTCTCGGCATATAAATTTGAGGAAATCTGTGTTGAGGTCGCATGGCTTGCTAAAACCCTCCGCGAAGAGCGGTGGCCTCTGTGCACCAAACTGAGGATGGTACGTGGGCTTGAAGCAATAATCTTTAAGTCCGCGAGGGGCTGAGGATCACTTGTCCAGACCAGAGCGTCACGACACAATGTCGTGACGCTCTTTTTCATAAAAAGTTTTTTTCCAATTCTTCTTTTGCGACTTTTGAATCACTCCATGGAGTTTTTTTACCCTCTGCTTCCATGATATAAGGATCCGTACCTTTGCCTGTAATAAGGACTACATCGCCTTTTTTCGATTTTTTAATTGCCTCTCTAATTGCTTCGCGTCGGTCCATGATTATTTCAGTGGGTTTTTTTGTGATCGCTTGTTTCATGACGTCTATAATTGCTCGAGGATCTTCATCATACGGATCTTCATTTGTAAGAATGATTTCATCACAATATTTTTCAGCCATTTGAGCCATGACGGGGCGTTTCCACGTGTCGCGACCCCCACCCGTATTTCCGAGAACACATATTTTTTTCTGGTTGGGAAATGCTTTGTAGAGCGCTTCAAGGGATTCGGCCGTGTGAGCGTAATCAATGACAACATAAAAATCTTGAGAAGGCGAAGCTTTTACAAATTCAACTCGTCCAGGGATACGCTTTACATTTTCGATCCCTATTTTAATAGTATTTGCTGGAATACCTTGGCTCTTTGCAAATGTCGCGGCAGCAAGTGCGTTTGCAATGTTGAACTCTCCACGAAGGGGAGAGAGAATGCGGACACCGTCAAAAGTAAAATCAATACCAGTTTCCGTTGTTTCCCAAGGCTCCGCGTCTTTCATTTTGAAAGGAATTACCTCTTCAACTTCAAGTTTCATAAACCGTACGCCATGTGGGTCGTCAGCGTTTACAATCATCGTTCGCCTCTCCTTCGGGGATTTTTCGAGGAGCTTACCAAGCCTGAGCTTTGCTTCGAGATATTTTTCAAAAGATCCGTGGGACTCTATGTGTTCCGGAGCGATATTAAGGAAGGCGGCGCAATCGAGCTCAATACCTATATGTCGGTACTGCTTCATTCCCTCTGATGTGATTTCAAGAATAGCCCAATCACACTTTTCTTTTACCGCTTCTCTTAAAAATTTTTGCACAAAGAAGCGTCCGGGTAGAGACATTTTGTAAAGGTTTGGCGTTGATTTGGAGTTTAGCTTAAAGCGAATGGTGCTTAGTATGGCCGTTTTGTGTCCAGCTGCCTCAAGGATGCTATTTGCAAATTCAACAGTTGAACTTTTACCTTTTGTTCCAGTAATTCCAAGAATTTTAATGTGTTGGGATGGGTTTTGATACCAAAGGCGAGCCAGTACGGCAAGAGCGTAGTGATAGTACGGTTGAAAAAACTCAAAAATTGGTTTGGGTATAATTTTTTTTAAAAAACTGGTCATTCTTTTTTGGAAAGAATCTTAAGCACTTGTTTTACACGTTCTCCCGTGCCTGTAATTTCTGAGGAAAGGGTGCGCAGAGCGTCCCGGGATTCTTTTTGGCTATAGCCCAAGGCTCCGAGCGCTTCGACCACATCCTCTTCATCTCGAAGTACCGCGCTCCCCACAGCGGTAAACCCACCGAGCTTATCCTGAAGCTCAAGAACTATTTTCTCAGCGTTCTTTTTTCCAATCCCCCCCACCTTAATAAGGTGGGCAGTATTTCCTTGGCGTACTGCCTGGTGAAGTGTCTCAATGCTTGCAACATTAAGGATTCCAAGCGCAGTTTTGGGTCCAATTCCTGAAATTGATATAAGAAGTTCGAAAAAGAAAAGTTCATCTCTCGTTAAGAAACCATAGAGATCATGGGAGTTCTCCCTGATCGCGAGGTGCGTCCACAAAGCAGCGTTCGCCAAGGGGAGGCCTTCTATTGTTTCTCGTGTTGCAAAAATCCTATATCCAACGCCACTTACTTCAAGGATGAGGTAAGAAAGGTCTTTGTGAAGTATTTCTCCTCTCAAGTGACTTATCATAGTAAAGTCTATCATACCAGAGGCCGCGCAGCCCTCGAAAGCTTTTCCTTGCCAAGGAAACTTTTTCATATTAGGATGTCAGTCATGCCGATTACATCTTCAGCCAAAAAAGCTCTCAGAGTATCTCGCCGAAAGAGAGAGGTTAATCTTGCACGAAAATCTTCTGTTACGGATGTGGTTAAAAAATTCCGAAAATTGGTAGCAGACAAAAGTGTAAAAGAAGCAAAAGCGCTTATGCCTGCACTCCAAAAAGCTTTAGACAAGTCCGTAAAAACAGGATTACTCAAGAAAAATACTGCCTCTCGAAAGAAATCCCGTTTCTCTGCGATGATCAAGAAACTCTCATAAAAAACACCCCGGGGAACCAGGGTGTTTTTTATTTGAGCACGGTTGAAAACTATTTCCTGTTATTCGAGGTCCAAACATTGTTCCACCAATCAGATGGGTTAACGTCATACATCGACTTACCGAGCTTCTTACCAGCTTCTGTCCTAAGTTTTTCAAGTTGAGCGTTTATCTTGGCGCCACCTTTTCCATATAGCCAGATAGTTGCCTCCTTATTACCGGACCATTCATATTCTCGCAAAAGTAGTATCTGATCTAGAAGGTCTGCTTCTTTCGCTAAAATCGCCTCTTTGCTTTCTTTTTTTTCGTATTCACTAATAAAATCTTTCAGATCTGGGTATGGTAAGGAACCAAGTTGCTCCTCATTTATTTCATCTCCAAAGACCTTAATATATTTCTTGTGTATCCAGTTGTGATCATTACTTCTTACTTCGGCCATGTCGTGGAGAAGACTCATCATTACGGTCTTGTAAGGGTCAGCACCTTCTTCCTTCGCTAAAAACCAACTAATGATGGCTACACGATACGAATGAGAAGCAATGCTATCTGACATATCATCAGTCAAAAGTACCTGCCGATGCATTCGCATAAGTTTTCGCATCGTACCAATTTCATAAAGAAAATTGACTATTTTTTCTTGTTTCGGATCCTTTCTGGACTTTTTAGATTTCATGATAGACATACCAATGTTAGCTTACATCTGTGGATTTTGGCAACAATTTCGCAGTTCTTGAGGGTTTCTGTTCCAAAGGGTGCCTTGGCAGGAATCTTTCCCTACCCAGTAGGCGATTGTTCTCAATCGCGCAAACGGTACAGGTTTCATATCTCATTGAATCATCGGAATGATTCGATGAGATATATTCAACCTTTTCGATTCCTACACGCAAAACAAGCAGTTGTTTTGCTCGGGTGGCACAAAACAAACTTCGTATTTTTTTGTGCCCCCGGTAGGAATCGAACCTACATTTTAACTTCCGCAAAGTCATGTCCTATCCATTGAACGACGGGGACTAGAAAATTCAGACTAGCATGTTTTTTTAAAAACCCAAACGCTCGAGAATTTTTTCAAAGACAGATTCACTGTGAAAAACTTCAGGGAGGTGGCGAAGAAGAGTCTTGGCTACGAGTTCTGGTTCGTGCTCTTCCTCATCAAGAGGTACCACGATATAGGGCATGATAAGTTTCTGAGATTTTATGAGGATCCTTGGGAAGCCGTGTTGATTTTCAACCCAAAAAGATTCCAACGTGAGATAGGGGTAAAAAGCTTTATCGATTCGAACTCCTATATCATCAATTACCACATCAATTATTTGAGGAGGGCGTGCGGCGTATAAAGAAAGAGAAAATCCCGCAAGAATGATGACGATCGCAAAGAGTGTATTGTTAAAGATAATTGCCGTGACCGCAACTCCTACTGTCACAATTCCCACAGCCCAAAACCAATCACCACTCTGTTCTCTTGGTTCATACTCATACGCTTGCCAATGAAGCGGTTGAGACTTTTTCATATTGGTACATATTGTAACACAGCTTTTGCGCTACTTGAGCAGGGAGAGTAAAATATTTTGGTTAAGAATTGCGACTCCGAGTAAAAAAATAATTGTAGAAATTCCGGCGGAAAAAAGACACCACGTGCACCAGTGGTGTATAAAAAAGGCTTGTATTGACGTGAGATACATGGAAAGAAGAAAAGCAAAAGCGCTTGTTAGGAGTAGGGCATAAGGAGCAAATGACGGGGTAAGCTCGGGGAACAACAGAAAGAAAGCATACGCGATTGAAGTTGCGCCGTAGTACAGCATTCCCCATGTTTCAAGTGGGATCCCAAAAAGAGTTGAGTAGCGACTGTGGACAACCTCTTCGCAGCTTCCCTCTAAGGGACACACGAGAGGTTTTTCAGCTCGCTTTTTTCCTCTGATATAGCTCGCTAATAAAAATCCTCCAAATGCAAAAAGTATAATGAATATTTTTCCTGTTTCTTCCACAATATTTTTAGTGTATCACAGTGTTACGAGCTCACCTGTGCAAGGCTTAAGAGAATATAAATACCAATGCCATTCATAAAAAAAAGAATCGCAGCAAGGGTCTGGGGTCTCAGGTTAGAAAAACCTAAAAGAGCTAAGCCAAGTTCGTCCGGAAGGGGAGAAGCGATAATGATCGCGCCGAGAATAGGATTGAGCCATTTTAAGAATTCCAATCGAAAAATTTTCAGCGGGTGGCCGTGCGAGGCTTTTTGAATAAAGGTGTCTACGTTTTTTGTTATTTTATTTTTTACTATGGCAAACAAAGCAAGATCTCCTATTAAGGCTCCGCATGCACCCACGAACGCAACCATCAATGGGTCAGTTCCCTGGGCGATGTTTATAAGCACGACAGCGGAGGCGGAGAGTGTAAATATTGATGTAAAAAATATTCCCGCAAAGAAACTTACAAGAATTGGGTAGTATTGAACTTTTTGTAGTAGCTCGTCAGCAAATCCTGTTTTAACGATGACTATTGTTACAATTATACAAATACATAAGATGTATACGTCCCGAACAATTTTTTTTGCCGAATCGTGCATCCTTTTAGTATAGCAACCTTACAACTTGTTTCGTATTTTGTTCGAACAAACTCTACACAGCAACTTTGCGTGGTGGCCGGTGTTGCTATGCCTTAACTGAAAAGTTTTTTGCTCGCGGACTGCAAAGGATATCGAAGGTCGGCCTCTTTTTGCTTTTTCTGAGGATTTCTATAGTATCTTAGCCAGACAGTAAACTACCATCAGAGAGGATAAATCTTATGACAGGAATAACCATGGGCACAGCTCTAGAGATCTTTACTAATCCAAGAGATCTGCAAGTTACAATTGCACAGGAGTTAAATGGTGGCGGTAAGTTTGGCTTTGGCATTTTCCGGGGTCCTGGTCATGGATTCAAACCCTTACTTACCTCAGCATTTTTTGCCGAAGCTCTCGAAGAGGCAGTTCAAGCAGTGAGAGGAGTTCTCGAGACTACAGTGCAGGTCGTTATGAAAGAATTTGGGGATATCTTTCTTCTCAGTATCTCGACCCTGACGATCAGACAGTTGATCAATCAAAAGTTTTAAATTATGCCTTATCGTCTTTCGAAAAACAAAAACCAGTAATATAAAATATTACTGGTTTTTATTATCTAGCACCTAAAACTTACTCTCAAAGCAATCCTAACAAATGTGTCGTTCCTAATTTTATATCACATAAATAACTTTCGGAATAAAACTCTTATCTCCCCGGGTTGTAGCTCTTAGTCCAGTGGTACCCCGCATCAAAGAATACCCAACATATCGATAATCAACAATTTGTTCATGAACATTTGGTATCTCATCAGGCATAGGAGTGATAATGCTCGTGACAAGAGCCGTTCCAAGAAACTGCCTAAGCAAAACATCACTGAACGGCGTAAATCCAATAAATTGGTAAGATTTTCTTGTTTCGAGAATTACTCCTCCACCGAAACTAGGTTCCAGTATTTCCTTTATCCTTCTAGTAACTTTTTCAAGAGCTTCAGGAGATTTTCTTGGGGCCAAATCCAACATAGGTATGTGGCCCTTACTTCCATCATTAAATTCAATCATTGAGCCCAAAGAAACATTCCATCCTGCATCAAGTTTTTTTATAAACTTCAGCAAAGTTTTGCCGCCAAGAAACTCCTGTCTACTAAGCATGAAATTAATCTCGTCTTCCATCGAAGGTTTTTGCGGGATGTACAAGTAAGCTCTAGCAAAGATCGCAGAGATATTAGGGTTTTTATCAACTATGCTTCTTAGAACTTCTTCCGTTGTTGCCCCAATAAGTTTTTCGGCATTTTCCATAAATCCAGTATATCAATTAGGGGCAGTCTGGTGCGCCATTGGGACGGCTAGGCAATGATTAATTGAGATATTTTCGCCTTAAGCAAAGCAAATTCCTCCTCAGCAACTTCTTTTGTAACTGGGTCAGGATTTGGAATTTCCCAATACTCATAATCATATTTTTGTAGCCATTCTGGGATGTCCTCTTTTCCAGCCATTACTATTATCTTAAATGTGTTTTGCAGATGTTCGGGTAATATCTGAGTGCAGTGGTCATGAGAAATATCTATTCCGTGTTTTTTGAGTACTGAGATAGTGGCTGCAAGTTTGGGGTAGTCAGACAAAAGGAAGCCTTCTCTGTTTTGTTTAGCAACATTCGTGCCGTACGCAAAAGCTACTGAGTTGTCTGTTTTGAGAGAGTTGTAAATACCTCGTGCCATTGGACTGCGGAGAATATTTCCCCGATCAATAAAGACAATTTTTTTCATACAAATATTCTAACAAATGCACATACTTTTTGTAGTTTGACAAGTACGGGATAGTTTGATATAATACCCCCTAGAATTCTTTCCGACGAACCCCCCTCAATCCGAACACCCTGACTCACTGGAGTCGGAGGTGTTTTTTCTTTTTCTATGTTTATTTAAGACCTCTAAGGGGGTTTCGTAATTGAGAACTTTGTATATTTTGTTCTGAA
>Ga0163151_10009441_pt1 | contig 10588 bp, 8 predicted proteins | sample OliLakLV19MP5IB2_FD_145596 | JGI IMG/M metagenome (GOLD analysis project Ga0163151, IMG submission 145596) | Freshwater microbial mat bacterial communities from Lake Vanda, McMurdo Dry Valleys, Antarctica - Oligotrophic Lake LV.19.MP5.IB-2 | ecosystem: Environmental > Aquatic > Freshwater > Lake... | reverse complement strand
ACCGAGCGGCCAGCCAGCCGGCCAGCCAGGCAAAGAGGATGAAGGGCAGCACGTATGCGACGGTGCCTATTGCGAGCACCGCCGCGGGCGCCGTGCCGGCTGCCGCAGCGGCTTGCTTCCCAAGGCCGATGACGAGCCAGCGGGACAGGTTGTCGTTGGCGACCGTCAGGCCGCGCACGGCCAAGAGGGCAGGAAAGCCGCCTCGGGCCAGGTTCGAGGAGGGGGGAACGGAGGTGGAGGCTGTATCCAAGGTGTCGTCTTGCTGGGGGGGGCGGCCGCAGGGCTCGGGCTGTGGGTTATGGGCTCCGGGCGGCCCTGGTGGTTCCCGGCTTTCCGACGTCCAGCATGCGGCTGTCGGTGGGTGGGACTTTACCGACCCGTTGAACAGGTTGCCAAACCTGCGTATCCTCAAGCGGAATCCGAGCCGGTGTCTGGGGACTTGCTGCCCAGGACGCACCGCAACCGCTCGCACACCAGGAAGGGACGCGATGAACACCACCGTTATCCGCATGATGCTGGCTGTTGCCACCGTGGCCATCGCGACCTCCGCGACCACCGGCGAGGCCCAGGTTGTCTACTACCAGGCCTATCGGCCCATGGTCGCGGCGCCGGTCATGGCAGCGCCGGCCTATGTGGCCAACTACACGCCCTATGTGGCCAACTACACGCCAGCGGGCAACTACGCGGCGGTGACCGCCTACTCGCCGCCTGTGATGGCGGCCCCGTCGGCCGTCGCGGTGACCTCCGGATTCGCCCCGGCCTACGCCCCGATGGCGGTGACGTCGTACTACGCGCCAACCGTCGTCAACTACGCGCCGGCACCCACCGTGGCCTATTCGCCGGTCATGGCGCCGGTGACGGCCTACTACGCGCCGGCGGCCTATTACGCGCCCGCGGCCTACTACGCGCCGGCGTATCGCCGCGGATTGTTCGGCGGACTCCGCCCGGTGCGGTCGGCCTACTACATCCCGTACTGAGCGAGAGCGAGCCGCTCGCGGCGTCTGGATTTGTTGTCCGTCCTGGGCAGGCTTCTATAGTGCGGGCGTCTTCAGTGGCCTCATGAATCGTTCATCGGGCCACGCCGGTGGCGGAACGCTACGGAATGTCACGGACGGTCAACATTATCGGAGCTGGGCCAGGCGGGCTTGCCTGTGCGATGCTCCTGGCGAACAGCGGGGTCCGCGTTCGCGTCCTCGAACGGCTTTCTGTTCCCGGAGGGCGGACAAGCACGTTCACGTCCCCCGAGGGTTTTCGGTTCGACCTTGGCCCCACATTCTTTCTCTATCCGCAGGTTCTCGAGGAGATTTTTACGGCGTGTGGCCGTGACCTGAGACGCGAAGTGGAGATGGTCCGCCTCGATCCGCAATACCGGCTCGTCTTTGGGGCAGGGGGTGAGCTCCTTGCCACACCCGATGTCGCCCGTATGGAGGAGGCCGTCGCGAAATTTTCGCCGGCAGACCGTGGGTCGTTCACGCGGTTCATGGAAGTGACCCGCGAGAAGTTCAAGAAGTTCGCCCCGTTCCTCGAGCAGCCCTTTCAGTCCTGGCGCGATCTCGCGAGCCCTGACCTGCTCAAGCTCATGCCGATGCTCAAGCCATGGCGAAGCCTCGATGCGGAGCTCGGTACGTTCTTCAGTGATGAGCGGATTCGGCTGGCCTTCACGTTTCAGTCGAAATACCTGGGCATGTCCCCTTTCCGGTGCCCCAGCTTGTTCTCGATTCTGTCGTTTCTCGAGTACGAGCACGGCGTCTTTCATCCAATAGGAGGATGTGGCGCCGTGTCGGAATCGATGGCCCGCATCGCCACCGAAATGGGCGTCGAGATCTGTTACGACGAGCCGGTTGAGGCGCTCGATTTTGAGGGGCGCAGGATCACTGCGGTGCGGACGGCGCGGGATCGCTACGAGGCCGACGCGACGGTGGTCAACGCCGACTTCGCCCGGACCATGACGCGGCTCGTGCCCGATCACCTGCGCCGTCGGTGGAACGATCGAAGAATCGCATCGCGGCGGTTTTCATGCTCGACCTTCATGCTCTACCTGGGCATCGAGGGCCAGTACGACGACATCTCGCATCACACGATCTATCTGTCGGAGGATTACCGGCAGAACCTCGCCGACATCGAGCAACGGCATGTCCTTTCGGCCGATCCTTCGATGTACGTTCAAAATGCCTGCGTGACCGATCCGTCGCTCGCGCCCCCCGGCACGAGCACGCTCTACCTCCTCATTCCGGTTACCCACCGACACCCGAATGTTGATTGGCGGGTGGAAGGACCGCGGTTCCGCGAGGTGGCCCTCGATCAAATGGAGCGGATCGGCATCCGCGGCGTCCGCGAGCGAATTCGCTTTGAGCGAATGATCACGCCCGACGAATGGCAGGACGGATACGAAATCTACCGGGGGGCCACGTTCAACCTGTCCCACAATCTGGGCCAGATGTTGCACATGCGGCCGCACAACCGCTTTGAGGATATCGAGGGGATGTACCTCGTTGGCGGTGGCACGCATCCGGGCAGCGGCCTGCCGGTGATCTATTCGTCGGCCCGAATCACAGCAGGCCTCTTGCTCGACGATCTGGGCCAAGAGCGAAGGGTCGCTCCACGCAGGCGGTCCCGGCCCCCAGCGGCTGCCGATGCGGCGCCTGCGGCCGTGTAAATTCATTCCGCGATACGTGACGAAGGAGCGAGGTGAGGGTATGGCAGAAGATCCGCAGGATGCGGAACGGGTGGTGGTGATCGGAGGAGGCCTCGGTGGCCTTGCGGCTGCATGCACGCTCGCGGCTCGCGGCTATGCCGTCACGCTCTGCGACAAGAACTCGTGGGTTGGCGGAAAGGCTGCCGTCCTTGAAGAAGCGGGCTACCGATTCGACATGGGGCCCACGATCCTCACGATCCCAAGCGTGCTGAAGCGAATCTGGTCCGAGGCCGGCCGCGACCTGGAGTCATCCCTCGACCTCGTGCCCCTCGATCCGCAGTGGCGAAGCTTTTTCACCGATGGGGCGGTGCTGGACTTGCACGCCGATGTCGCCGCGATGCAGGCCACGCTCGAAATGTTCGCGCCAGGCAGCGGCTCAGGCGCCGGCTATGGAAAATTCATGGAGCTGGCCCAGCGGCTGCACCGGATCTCCGATGACTTTTTCTTTTGGCGGAGCGTCGGCGGCATGCGAGACATGTTCGACCTGCGAGGCAGCTTCTCGCTGGCGATGCTCAAGGACGTCCTCGGCATGCGGATGGGTCGCAGCGTCGCGGGCACCGTGCGGTCGTTCGTGCCCGACGAACGCGCCGCCCAGATGCTGGATCACTTCACCCAGTATGTCGGCAGCGCTCCCGATGCCTCGCCAGCGGTACTCTGCGGCATCGCCCACATGCAGTCGAGCGATGGTGTCTGGTATCCCCGGGGTGGCACGGCCGCCGTGCCCAGAGCCCTGGCGAATCTTGCCGTCGACCTCGGTGTCGAGATCCGCACGAATTGCCCGGTGAGTCGCATCCTCGTGGAAAATGGCCGCGTGCGCGGCGTGGAGACCGCCGCGGGCGAGACCATCCACGCTGCGGCCGTCGTGAGCAATTCCGACTCGGTTCGCACCCATCGCGAGCTCGTGGATGGCGAGCCGCGACGACGGTTTCTCTCGCGTCGAAAGTACGAGCCGGCCTGTTCGGGCGTCGTGCTCTATCTCGGCCTCGACCGACGCTATGAGCAACTCCTCCATCACAATTTTGTTTTCTCAGACGACCCGCACGAGGAGTTCGAGTCGATTTACCGACGTGGCGAACCGGCGGTCGACCCGACCTGCTACGTCTGCGCCCCGGCCGTCACCGAACCGGAGGTCGCTCCGCCGGGCGGCGAGGCGCTCTATGTGCTCGTGCATACGCCGTATCTCCGGCCGCACCACGACTGGTCGCAGATGTTCCCCGAGTATCGCCGCCGGATCATCCGAAAGCTCGAGGAGACCGCCGGCCTGAAGGATCTGGAACGGCATATCGTGGTCGAGCGAGCGCTCACGCCCCAGGACATTCACGACCGCTATCACGTTCTCGACGGTGCCATCTACGGCCTGGCAAGCCACGGCACGTTTCTCGGCGCCTTCAAGCCAGCGAATCGCTCGCCCGACATCGAAGGTCTCTACATGGCTGGCGGCTCAGCCCATCCAGGGCCGGGCATGCCCATGGTGCTCATGTCGGGCTGGATCGCCGCCGACTGCGTCGACCAAGACAAGCTCGTGCCGAGAGCCCGACCGGCCGCCGCGGTCGCCGTGTAGTAGCCCGAGCTCTTGGCCACCCGGATTTCCTCCACCGTAGCCCTGTTCCTCCGGAACAGGGTCTCCCCGGTTGCTCATCCCGCATTCGCTGCGCGGAAGTCGCGTCCTGCATGGCTCGCGGTTGGCCCTCCCAAGGATGGATGGCTCTGGTTCTACAACGATGGGTCAAATGGCATCGATGCAGCGTGAGGAACGCGGTCAATCACGAGACACGTCTCCGAACGAATCCGCGCGCCACTCGTCCCGATCGCCCGTTGTCCCCATAAAAAGAAAATTTACCCGGTTGTCGGCATAATCGATCACTCGGACCTACAGGAGTCTCAGGGCATGAACGACAGTACTGCAAACGAAGAAAACAGCTTTTTTGATTTTTTGATTTAAGCATTTTCGCCGTACAGCCCATAACGGAGCATGCTTGCGAGGCCTCATCGACCGCCATACTCAACGAGATTCAAGGTACCCTGTTTGATTGGAACGACGAAGTCGCTCGACGAAAGACCGGTGAATGGGAGGTGGAAACCTTTGGTCGCACCCTCGATCTGAGTCAGTTGGCGCGAGGAGGTGAAGGGCCTCACGAGGTCTACGCATACACCTTTCCGTCACTTGTGGCCCTTGCCGAATCGCGAGGGGTCGATCACTATCCGGTGAAGATTGGCTATACCGCCGCTGCCAGCGAAATAGCGCCTTCGCTGTTTAGGATCGATTCGCAACTCGGTGATTCGTCAGGAAGATTCGAGCCTGCTACGGTTCTTGCTGTGTGGAATTCGTGGAATGGCAGGAAGCTGGGGGCTCGCATTCATTCGCACCTCCGGTCGCTGAAGCGGAGGCTCGAGTCCGCCATTGGTCGCGAGTGGTACAACACAAACGTTTACGAGCTGCGGGACTTGCTGGAAGCTGTTCGTATGGGGGATGTCTCTCGTTTGCCCCTAACCCCTAAATGGTCCTGTCCCGGACTGCTTTCAGGGTTACGCGGCGCCAAATCGTACATTCGCGGAGAGCATCCACGTCTTATGCACGAAGTGAATAGGACAGGCATGATGGTGCGAGATCGACGCCCTGACCGAGGCCGAAATCCGCATCGTTGAGGAAGCGACTCAGTGAGAATCTACCTGCGATGTGTCGTGCCTCAACCGGCCTTTTGACGACCAGACGCAGCCTCGGATTCGGCTTGAGTCCGAGGCGGTCACGATCATTTTGGAATCGATCGAAGCCGGTCAGTGCGAACACGTTGCCAGCCAGATGGCTCGTGTGGAGATTGCCGCCACATCAGATTCCGTTCGACGAAATCGCGTGCTCCAACTGCTTCCCGAAGCTATATATGAGGTGACGCCGGAAATGCTTCGGGAGGCGAAGGCGTTGGCAGATGCCGGCTTGGGAGCAGCGGATGCTGTGCACGTGGCTGCTGCAAAGGCCTTGAATGCCGATGTTTTTTTGACGTGTGACGATCGCCTGATTCGTCGTTGCCGCGCATTGGGCGATCGATGCCCCGTCCGAATTGAGAATCCTGTCCGGTGGGTCGAGGAGGTGGATCGTGACACGAACGCTTGAAGAGATACGATGCGAGGGACTCGACGCGCTCCGGCAGAGACTCGGGCGTGCGGATACGATCCGGTTTCTTCAGCAGTTTGAGACCGGCCGCGGTGACTACGCCAGCGAACGACACGTCTGGGTCGACACGACGTCACTCCACCAAATCGCCGACGCCCTGGCCTCCCGTCGTGATCGCGTTGCCGCGACGGAGTGATGGTGCCCCAGAGTGAGCTACCGCCGTTTTCGCATGGGCTCAATGGCTGGTTCATGGCGTATGTGCGGCGGTATCTTCGCAAGCATTTTCATGCCGTGCGGTTGCTGGCAGGGGAGGACGGGCGGCCGGGCTGGCTCGACGTGGGCGATGAGCCGCTGCTCGTCTACACAAACCATCCCGGATGGTGGGATCCGCTCGTGTTTCTCTTTCTTGGGGCGCGCGGGTACCCAGCGCGGATGAGCTACGGGCCGATCGATGCGAAAGCGCTCGGCAAATACAAATTCCTCGAGCGGATTGGGTTCATTCCGATCGAGCCTGGCACGTGGCGAGGGTCGGCTCGGTTCTTGCGCTCGGCAAAGGCGGCGCTCTCGCGGAGTGATGTCATCTTTTGGATCACCGCCCAGGGCGAGTTCGCCGATCCACGAGAGCGGCCGGTGCAAATTCGGCCCGGTGTGGGGCATGCGGTGGCAGCAGCGGAACGAGGAATCGTGGTTCCGCTCGCGATCGAGTATCCGTTTTGGGCAGAGCGACTCCCTGAAGCGGTGGCGGCCTTTGGAACCCCCATCCGAATTGCCGATCATGCTGAACGATCGGCGGATGCGTGGACGGAATGCCTGGCCGCGGAGCTCGCAGCCACCCAGGATCGGCTCGCGGCCGCCGTGATCACTCGTGATCCGTCGCAGTTCACGACGCTCATGAGCGGCAGGGTAGGGGTAGGGCCGGTCTACGACACGGTGCGACGCATCGGGGCATGGTTCCGGGGACAACACTTCGATCCCTCGCACGGCGGTGAAGAGGGAGGCGCCGCGTGACCCCGATCGTCCTGCTGGCCCTCGCATGGACCGGACTCGCCCTCGCGTCCATTCCCGCCTTTGTCACGCTCACGAACCTGCGGCTGTTTCGGCCTCCGCCGCCCGTGCCCGAGGGCGATCGACCGAAGGTTTCCGTGCTCGTGCCGGCTCGCAACGAGGAGCGGGCGATCGGTCGGCTTCTCACAGACGTGCTCGCAAGCACCGATGTCGATCTCGAGATCGTCGTGCTCGACGACGCAAGTGACGATGACACTGCGGCGATCGTGTTTCAGCACGCAGAGGCGGATCCTCGCGTGCGACTCGTCCGCGGTGAGCCGCTGCCTCAGGGCTGGTGCGGCAAGCAGCACGCCTGTTGGCAGCTCGCGAAAGAGGCACGGCACGACATCTGGGTTTTTCTCGATGTGGATGTGGAAGTGACGCCCGACGGCATCGCCCGCACGGTCGCGTTCCTCGAGGCGAATCACGCGGCACTCGGAAGCGGGTTTCCACGACAAAAAACCGCGGCTGTCCTCGACTGGCTCCTTCTACCACTGATCCACTACGTGCTCGTCGGCTATCTACCGCTGGCCCGGGCGCGGCAGGTGAACGCTCCGAGTCTGGCAGCGGGATGCGGGCAGCTTTTTGTGACGCGTCGAGCCGACTACGAGCGAGCCGGAGGCCATGCGGCGATTCGGGCCTCGCTCCACGATGGCGTGAAGCTGCCGCGGGCCTACCGACGGGCCGGGCTCGTGACCGACGTTTTTGATGCAACCGAAATCGCATCCTGCCGGATGTATGCCACGAGTCGAGACGTGTGGCGAGGGCTCTCGAAGAATGCCACCGAAGGCATCGGTTCACCGGCCACGCTGCTGCCCTTTACGGTCCTGCTGGGCGGCGGGTCAGTGCTCCCCGTCGTCGTTGCGGCCACTGGCCTCGCGACGAGCTTCGAAGGCTGGCCCGCGGGCGGTGCGGCCGTCGCGATGGTCGCCGTGGCTGTTTCATATCTCCCGCGCATCCTCGACGCCAACCGCTTCCGCCAGAGCGCCACCAGCGCGATCGCTCACCCGATTGGCGTGACGATATTTCTCACAATTCAATGGGTCGCGCTCGTGCGAAAGGCACTCGGCCTGCACACGAGCTGGCGCGGCCGAACCCTCGCGCCACAGTAGCGACTCACGCCCGGCTGGCCAGCCTGCGGGCCTTCGTGACCCGCTCGATTGCTTCGGCGGTCGTGGCGGCCGTGGCCGTCAGATGGCCCATCTTGCGACCTGTGCGGGGCGCGCTCTTGCCGTAGAGATGGAGCCGCACGCCGGGCACCGCGAGTGCCGCGGCCCAGTCGGGCTCGCGCGGTGCTCCTGCCGGATCGTTGCCCCAGCAGTCACCCAGGAGATTGGCCATCGCCGAAGGAGTGTCCTGATGCGTTGAGCCGAGAGGGAGACCGCAGATGGCCCGCACTTGCTGCTCGAACTGACTTGTCTCACAGGCCTCGATCGTGAGGTGCCCGGAGTTATGCGTCCGTGGGGCAATCTCGTTGACGAGCACGCGACCGTCTCGCGTCACAAAGAACTCGACGCATGCGACGCCCACGACGCGAAGCGCCGACAGGACACGCTCCGCGTTCTTCGTGGCGTCGGCCAGCACACGATCCGGGAGGCCACACGGCACGCTCGACACGTCGAGGATGTGATTCGCATGGGAGTTGTGAGACGGTGCGAACGCCCGCGAGGATCCATCGAGACTCCGCGCGGCCACAACGGAAATCTCGCATTCAAAATCGATCCAGCCCTCGAGCACGCACTCCCGTGGTCCAGCAGGCCCTTCGCCTACCGCGGTCCATGCCCGATCGACATCATCGGCCACCGTGAGCTTGATCTGCCCCTTGCCGTCGTACCCGAAGGCGGCCGTCTTGAGCACGGCAGGGAGGCCCAGCTCTCCTACCGCGGCGATGAGCTCGTCACGGGACCGCACAAGCCGATGGGGTGCACACGGAAATCCGTGCTCCACAAGAAAAGCTTTTTCCCGGCCACGATCTTGCGTGGTGAAGAGCACCTGAGGATGGGGTCGTACCGCGGCAACCGCGGCAAGCGATTCGGCTGCTGCCGCCGGCACGTTTTCGAACTCGAAGGTGACGACATCGAGTCGGCGACCGACACGCGTCAGGAAATCCGGATCGTCGTAGCTGCCCACGTGAAGGTGGTCGCAGTGGCGTGCCGCAGGGCAGTCGGCGACGTCGCTGATGGCCTCCACGCGGTAGCCCATCCTGCGAGCGGCCATCGCAAACATGCTGCCAAGCTGACCGCCACCAAGAATGCCGAGCGTGGCACCAGGCAGAATCGGCCGAGCATCGGCCGAGGGGCTTTCAGCGGCCGGCATCACGACCGCTCCGAGGATGTTTCCGGCGAGGCCGTGGCGTCTCCGACGAGATCCTCGCGGAGCACCCGCGCCGTCTGTTCGGCCCGGTATGCGAGAAGTTTTTCCCGCAGCACGTCGTCGGAAAGCGCGAGGATCGACACCGCCAAAAGCGCGGCGTTCACGGCACCGGCAGGCCCGATGGCGAGCGTGGCGACCGGCACGCCCGCTGGCATCTGCACAATCGAGAGGAGCGAATCGACACCGCGAAGCATCGACGACTCGACCGGCACACCAAGGACCGGGACGTGCGTCTGGGCGGCGAGCATGCCTGGCAAATGAGCCGCGCCTCCCGCGCCGGCAATGATCACGCGGATGCCCCGATCGGCAGCCGATGCGGCGTAGTCGGCGAGTTTCGCCGGCGTGCGATGCGCCGAGACAACCTCGCAGGCATGCGGCACGCCAAATTGCTCGAGCACCTCGGCGGAGCGGCGAAGCGTTGACCAGTCAGATCGGCTGCCCATCACGACGCCGACGACCGGGGGACTGGTGGGGGCAGGGGACACGCTGCAATCCTCGTGGCAAGCCCGCAGCAGGGCGTCGAAAGGGCTCGAAAAAAGGCCCGCGGGCTGCGGAAGAGACCGTATCTTGCTTGCATTGTCTCGGTCAATCAAGGTGTGGTCATGGCTCGCTCGCTTCCCGAGGTTCTGCGCGTCGAGTGGCCGTTGGGCCATCCCACGCCTCCGTCGTCGACCGACGCGGCGCTTGACCGCGCGGTGACGGTCCTGCGGCGCGGTGGACTCGTTGCGATTCCGACCGAGACGGTCTACGGCCTGGCCGCCGACGCGCTTGATGAGGAAGCCGTCGATGGAATTTTTCGCGCGAAGGGAAGGCCTCCGTCGAACCCGCTCATCGTGCACGTGGCCAATGAGACGATGGCCCGCGAGCTTGCTGCCGACTGGCCGCCAGTCGCGGCGGCCATTGTGGCTGCATTCTGGCCAGGGCCCGTGACGGTGGTCGTGCCCTGTGCGGCCTGTGTGCCCTCGATCGTCACCGCCGGTGGTGACACGGTAGCCATTCGCTGCCCGGCCCATCCGCTTGCCAGGCGGCTCATCGAAAGGGCAGGTATGCCACTCGCCGCGCCCAGCGCCAACAGATCCGAGCGACTGTCTCCAACAACAGCCCACCATGTCCTCGAAAGCCTTGGCAACCGCGTGGAGCTCATCCTCGATGCGGGTCCCTGCGACCGAGGCATCGAGTCCACCGTGATCGATTGCACGACCACGCCCCCGCGGATCCTGCGACCAGGGCCGGTGTCCCAGGCAGATATTGCAGCCGTGGTTGGCGAGGTTCACATGGCAGGTGAGATAGCAGGGGCGTCGCCCGCGAGGTCTCCTGGGCAGTTGCGGCGGCACTACTGCCCCCGGACGCCACTGGAACTTCCCCTC
>Ga0163151_10009440_pt1 | contig 10590 bp, 1 predicted proteins | sample OliLakLV19MP5IB2_FD_145596 | JGI IMG/M metagenome (GOLD analysis project Ga0163151, IMG submission 145596) | Freshwater microbial mat bacterial communities from Lake Vanda, McMurdo Dry Valleys, Antarctica - Oligotrophic Lake LV.19.MP5.IB-2 | ecosystem: Environmental > Aquatic > Freshwater > Lake... | reverse complement strand
GAGTTGTTAATGCAAATGTAAAGAACATAATTTGAAAGCAAATCACAACTTTAGTGCTGCATTTTTAAAAATTGGGTATGTTGTTAATGCAAATGTAAAGAACATAATTTGAAAGCAAATCACAACGCCCATGTCAAGTTTCCGCTTCCATCATTTGTTGTTAATGCAAATGTAAAGAACATAATTTGAAAGCAAATCACAACATCCATTCATTCAATGCTTGGATTCCCTTTGTTGTTAATGCAAATGTAAAGAACATAATTTGAAAGCAAATCACAACTACGACCATCACTCGGCACGTAACCAAATTGTTGTTAATGCAAATGTAAAGAACATAATTTGAAAGCAAATCACAACCTTCCAACAGCCCACCATTTAACAGCTCCAGTTGTTAATGCAAATGTAAAGAACATAATTTGAAAGCAAATCACAACTTTAAGTAAGTAATAAGTAATCCGGCGGCAGTTGTTAATGCAAATGTAAAGAACATAATTTGAAAGCAAATCACAACATGGTGGAAAAGGCAGTGGGAAAGAAGGGAGTTGTTAATGCAAATGTAAAGAACATAATTTGAAAGCAAATCACAACAATGGTAACGACGGAAACCCTTTACAATGGGTTGTTAATGCAAATGTAAAGAACATAATTTGAAAGCAAATCACAACCTCCTCTCTCTTATTATGTTCCTGTTCTATGTTGTTAATGCAAATGTAAAGAACATAATTTGAAAGCAAATCACAACCGAGGAGATACGTGGGTTTACAAGAGAAACGTTGTTAATGCAAATGTAAAGAACATAATTTGAAAGCAAATCACAACCATCCCGTTTACGCTATAATAAACTATCGAGTTGTTAATGCAAATGTAAAGAACATAATTTGAAAGCAAATCACAACCTCCCATTTAGCCACTATTGTAACTTCGGCGTTGTTAATGCAAATGTAAAGAACATAATTTGAAAGCAAATCACAACCCTTTATATGCAGGATCAAGCGCACGGTACGTTGTTAATGCAAATGTAAAGAACATAATTTGAAAGCAAATCACAACTTTACCCGGTTACGGATAAATATTTGCGTAGTTGTTAATGCAAATGTAAAGAACATAATTTGAAAGCAAATCACAACGGTGCAAGTCCTTAAAAGGTCCGGTCTTTGGTTGTTAATGCAAATGTAAAGAACATAATTTGAAAGCAAATCACAACCTATCGTATATGCTAATATTGAGAACATCAGTTGTTAATGCAAATGTAAAGAACATAATTTGAAAGCAAATCACAACTATAGGGTCGCCGTACGCTTCGAAATAACGGTTGTTAATGCAAATGTAAAGAACATAATTTGAAAGCAAATCACAACTGACTTTCCTCTAGTATGGATCTGGTGCAAGTTGTTAATGCAAATGTAAAGAACATAATTTGAAAGCAAATCACAACAATTGCCCAAGTGCTATTTTCTGAGGTTGCGTTGTTAATGCAAATGTAAAGAACATAATTTGAAAGCAAATCACAACTTCCTAGTAATTGCGCTCACGTTAGATACGTTGTTAATGCAAATGTAAAGAACATAATTTGAAAGCAAATCACAACTACCCAAGCCCAGTTATTAATGATAACTGGGTTGTTAATGCAAATGTAAAGAACATAATTTGAAAGCAAATCACAACTACACCTTGTAACTCGATCATCTTTTTTCGTTGTTAATGCAAATGTAAAGAACATAATTTGAAAGCAAATCACAACTGGCTGATGGCACGGTAATTACTCTAACCGGTTGTTAATGCAAATGTAAAGAACATAATTTGAAAGCAAATCACAACCTAGGGCTTACCGACCAATTAACGATGTATGTTGTTAATGCAAATGTAAAGAACATAATTTGAAAGCAAATCACAACACCGGATGGAATTTAATAAAATCTCTTTTTGTTGTTAATGCAAATGTAAAGAACATAATTTGAAAGCAAATCACAACGATTTGATTTGGATACTAGTGACGATGTTTGTTGTTAATGCAAATGTAAAGAACATAATTTGAAAGCAAATCACAACTTTCTTCAAATGCAATATTGCATATTTCCTGTTGTTAATGCAAATGTAAAGAACATAATTTGAAAGCAAATCACAACCTTAACGTCCCCCACCACGCCAACGCTCCCGGTTGTTAATGCAAATGTAAAGAACATAATTTGAAAGCAAATCACAACTTGCCGTTCCGTCGGCTAATTGATCGCCAAGTTGTTAATGCAAATGTAAAGAACATAATTTGAAAGCAAATCACAACATAAATATTGTTCTAAGTCTCTAATTAAAGTTGTTAATGCAAATGTAAAGAACATAATTTGAAAGCAAATCACAACCTGATAAACCTTCAGCGATAGGAAATTATAGTTGTTAATGCAAATGTAAAGAACATAATTTGAAAGCAAATCACAACACGCCCGGAGGCGTTTTAAATTTGTTATCGTTGTTAATGCAAATGTAAAGAACATAATTTGAAAGCAAATCACAACCTGAAACACCCTGCAATACTCCTCCTAATTGTTGTTAATGCAAATGTAAAGAACATAATTTGAAAGCAAATCACAACCAAATTAAAGAAGGGAGAATATTTGTATGAGTTGTTAATGCAAATGTAAAGAACATAATTTGAAAGCAAATCACAACTGAATCATTCTCCTGCAATTTGTTCTTCAGGTTGTTAATGCAAATGTAAAGAACATAATTTGAAAGCAAATCACAACCATGAGTCGCATCAGGCCATACAATGGATAGTTGTTAATGCAAATGTAAAGAACATAATTTGAAAGCAAATCACAACTACTCTCTGCCATGCAATAACTACTATTTAGTTGTTAATGCAAATGTAAAGAACATAATTTGAAAGCAAATCACAACTCTCAACACAATACTTCCCCTTAAAAAAGTGTTGTTAATGCAAATGTAAAGAACATAATTTGAAAGCAAATCACAACAGCTCGCCATTAGCAAAGCCAACACTTTTTGTTGTTAATGCAAATGTAAAGAACATAATTTGAAAGCAAATCACAACATTATGGTAAGACCTCCCCGCTTATTATAAGTTGTTAATGCAAATGTAAAGAACATAATTTGAAAGCAAATCACAACAGTAATGACTTAATTATTCAGAAAATAAAAGTTGTTAATGCAAATGTAAAGAACATAATTTGAAAGCAAATCACAACCAAAGAATACGAGGAACTTCGCAAAGAATAGTTGTTAATGCAAATGTAAAGAACATAATTTGAAAGCAAATCACAACATGAAAAGTATAGAATCCCGAAAACAAACAGTTGTTAATGCAAATGTAAAGAACATAATTTGAAAGCAAATCACAACGTGCATCACCGCGCTGAAACTTGTAAACTAGTTGTTAATGCAAATGTAAAGAACATAATTTGAAAGCAAATCACAACTTCTACTTTATTTTTATGAGTTTTCATTTTGTTGTTAATGCAAATGTAAAGAACATAATTTGAAAGCAATTCACAACCTGTCCGGCTAATCTGCCCTTCAAAACAAAGTTGTTAATGCAAATGTAAAGAACATAATTTGAAAGCAATTCACAACTAATCAGCGAGCTTCCTGCAGCTTCAATATGTTGTTAATGCAAATGTAAAGAACATAATTTGAAAGCAATTCACAACAGGACCAGTAATAGACAGCAAATGAAATAAGTTGTTAATGCAAATGTAAAGAACATAATTTGAAAGCAATTCACAACTTTCGTCGATGTTATAATACTCTTTTTTGAGTTGTTAATGCAAATGTAAAGAACATAATTTGAAAGCAATTCACAACGTCTTGATTGTAGCTGAACCAGTTAATGCGTTGTTAATGCAAATGTAAAGAACATAATTTGAAAGCAATTCACAACGGTCATTCTATGCACCTTATACGGGCAGTCGTTGTTAATGCAAATGTAAAGAACATAATTTGAAAGCAATTCACAACGCGTGGCACTCGACGACAACGCGGAAAGTGGTTGTTAATGCAAATGTAAAGAACATAATTTGAAAGCAATTCACAACGGCATGGCTGCCACTTCAATAAGAAATACAAGTTGTTAATGCAAATGTAAAGAACATAATTTGAAAGCAATTCACAACCAAATACAATATATGGTGACGATGCTTATTGTTGTTAATGCAAATGTAAAGAACATAATTTGAAAGCAATTCACAACTTCCTGCTGCAGTTGAGCTTCAATAACTACGTTGTTAATGCAAATGTAAAGAACATAATTTGAAAGCAATTCACAACAACGCCATACGTGAGCAGTTGAAGGCATTAGTTGTTAATGCAAATGTAAAGAACATAATTTGAAAGCAATTCACAACAAATTTGAAAACGGAAACTATAACTGGTTTGTTGTTAATGCAAATGTAAAGAACATAATTTGAAAGCAATTCACAACGAAAGGTCAGAGGATGGTGGTTGATATTTTGTTGTTAATGCAAATGTAAAGAACATAATTTGAAAGCAATTCACAACAGTTCTTGTGCAATAAACTTTATATTATTGTTGTTAATGCAAATGTAAAGAACATAATTTGAAAGCAATTCACAACTTAAGGTAAGAAGCAATACAGTTTCCGTTGTTGTTAATGCAAATGTAAAGAACATAATTTGAAAGCAATTCACAACCATTCGTTTTTAGCCCCCAATTACCCTCCCGTTGTTAATGCAAATGTAAAGAACATAATTTGAAAGCAATTCACAACAGAGATTGAGATGGAATGATAACTGGTTCGTTGTTAATGCAAATGTAAAGAACATAATTTGAAAGCAATTCACAACTTGGTAAGCAAATACAAATCAAATCAAACGGTTGTTAATGCAAATGTAAAGAACATAATTTGAAAGCAATTCACAACTGAGAACTTAATACTATCCTGCACCCTGTCGTTGTTAATGCAAATGTAAAGAACATAATTTGAAAGCAATTCACAACACATCCGAAATGACTTCCCCGTGTATTGGAGTTGTTAATGCAAATGTAAAGAACATAATTTGAAAGCAATTCACAACAAACTTATATTCATTATTTTAAAATCGTTGTTGTTAATGCAAATGTAAAGAACATAATTTGAAAGCAATTCACAACGGTTAACACGTGCGAACCTCCCATCGTAAGGTTGTTAATGCAAATGTAAAGAACATAATTTGAAAGCAATTCACAACAAAAACCAGAGTCGGGAGTAGGATTGGGTTGTTGTTAATGCAAATGTAAAGAACATAATTTGAAAGCAATTCACAACACGACAATGTTTTACACGAAACGAAAGAAAGTTGTTAATGCAAATGTAAAGAACATAATTTGAAAGCAATTCACAACGAATTTAGCTATCAACTCATTCCCTTTTATGTTGTTAATGCAAATGTAAAGAACATAATTTGAAAGCAATTCACAACAATTTAAGTAATGTTCATAAATAAAGATTTGTTGTTAATGCAAATGTAAAGAACATAATTTGAAAGCAATTCACAACCCGAAACCGTTGCGTCTCCCATAGCCCCTGTTGTTAATGCAAATGTAAAGAACATAATTTGAAAGCAATTCACAACTACAACAGGTTAACGCATCTTCGCAATATGGTTGTTAATGCAAATGTAAAGAACATAATTTGAAAGCAATTCACAACGGAGATGAATTTGCGAATATCAGTAATATCGTTGTTAATGCAAATGTAAAGAACATAATTTGAAAGCAATTCACAACGTTGACCAGTATGTATGACAGTGGTCGTGGGTTGTTAATGCAAATGTAAAGAACATAATTTGAAAGCAATTCACAACGCACTGGTGTAAACCCTGTCAACTCTTTGCGTTGTTAATGCAAATGTAAAGAACATAATTTGAAAGCAATTCACAACAACTGGCTGAACTACACGATTTGTTTACTGGTTGTTAATGCAAATGTAAAGAACATAATTTGAAAGCAATTCACAACATTTTGACCGCTTATGAAATTCTACATAATGTTGTTAATGCAAATGTAAAGAACATAATTTGAAAGCAATTCACAACTGCTGATACCAAGTATTCTGGCTTGAATAAGTTGTTAATGCAAATGTAAAGAACATAATTTGAAAGCAATTCACAACAAACCTCTTGGTAATTGCCCTCTCGTTTGCGTTGTTAATGCAAATGTAAAGAACATAATTTGAAAGCAATTCACAACTTGTTATGGACAATGATGGCAAGCCAGTTGTTGTTAATGCAAATGTAAAGAACATAATTTGAAAGCAATTCACAACAACAGGAAGTTGCAACTACCATAGGACAGCGTTGTTAATGCAAATGTAAAGAACATAATTTGAAAGCAATTCACAACGGACCGTAATCATCCGTAATTGTAGATTTTAGTTGTTAATGCAAATGTAAAGAACATAATTTGAAAGCAATTCACAACACTTTGCTCATACTCAACAAAGTTAAGCTCGTTGTTAATGCAAATGTAAAGAACATAATTTGAAAGCAATTCACAACGTCATAAGCCATTGGAGTTGCGCCCGAACTGTTGTTAATGCAAATGTAAAGAACATAATTTGAAAGCAATTCACAACGGAAAATTGCTTATGCCTTCTGCTCCGTTGGTTGTTAATGCAAATGTAAAGAACATAATTTGAAAGCAATTCACAACGAATAAGTAGAAATATTCACAAATGATAAGGTTGTTAATGCAAATGTAAAGAACATAATTTGAAAGCAATTCACAACAGTGCTGCGAATATGAACTCAAAGAAATTAGTTGTTAATGCAAATGTAAAGAACATAATTTGAAAGCAATTCACAACTTGGCTGTTTAATGAGTACACCGGTGAGAAGTTGTTAATGCAAATGTAAAGAACATAATTTGAAAGCAATTCACAACGACTGGATTCGAAGCGAGGGGAACAATGGCGTTGTTAATGCAAATGTAAAGAACATAATTTGAAAGCAATTCACAACAGTTTTCAATTTGATGAAGCAAACCATTATGTTGTTAATGCAAATGTAAAGAACATAATTTGAAAGCAATTCACAACTGGTTCTGTCATTTTATGAATAAGTTAATGGTTGTTAATGCAAATGTAAAGAACATAATTTGAAAGCAATTCACAACACACATTATGGGTATTTAGATAAGCTAACGGTTGTTAATGCAAATGTAAAGAACATAATTTGAAAGCAATTCACAACTGTAGAAAATCAGTATCAAACTTATTTAAAGTTGTTAATGCAAATGTAAAGAACATAATTTGAAAGCAATTCACAACCGAGAAGAAAGTTTCAAATAATTCATCCTGGTTGTTAATGCAAATGTAAAGAACATAATTTGAAAGCAATTCACAACTGCGCGGGCGTAACGTGCTAATTACACGCTGTTGTTAATGCAAATGTAAAGAACATAATTTGAAAGCAATTCACAACAAGATGGTATTATAGTTTGTTCAACTTTCAGTTGTTAATGCAAATGTAAAGAACATAATTTGAAAGCAATTCACAACCTTCTTAGCGCAAGTGCCACCCAATTATGGTTGTTAATGCAAATGTAAAGAACATAATTTGAAAGCAATTCACAACAAAATCGGTGCAGGGTGAACAAGACAAAATGTTGTTAATGCAAATGTAAAGAACATAATTTGAAAGCAATTCACAACGCTTAATATAGTTTTGTAAGAAGATACATAGTTGTTAATGCAAATGTAAAGAACATAATTTGAAAGCAATTCACAACAAAGAAACTTGTGAAAAGGCGAAAGCATTAGTTGTTAATGCAAATGTAAAGAACATAATTTGAAAGCAATTCACAACGGATAGAGGGGAGTTAGTGGCAAGGTAAGAGTTGTTAATGCAAATGTAAAGAACATAATTTGAAAGCAATTCACAACAAGATGGTATTATAGTTTGTTCAACTTTCAGTTGTTAATGCAAATGTAAAGAACATAATTTGAAAGCAATTCACAACAAATAAGCAGCATACCCGACAATAATTTCAGTTGTTAATGCAAATGTAAAGAACATAATTTGAAAGCAATTCACAACAAAGGGGAAGAGGTTTCCCCCTTCCCGTTAGTTGTTAATGCAAATGTAAAGAACATAATTTGAAAGCAATTCACAACGGGTTTCGCCTAACTTCCCGCTACTCTCTAGTTGTTAATGCAAATGTAAAGAACATAATTTGAAAGCAATTCACAACCAAAGGCTCAAACACCGCCTTCCCGATTGCGTTGTTAATGCAAATGTAAAGAACATAATTTGAAAGCAATTCACAACTAACTATCGGTCGTGGCGGAAGAATGTTCGTTGTTAATGCAAATGTAAAGAACATAATTTGAAAGCAATTCACAACAATTGTGGAAGCGGTCAATAAATGATTATAGTTGTTAATGCAAATGTAAAGAACATAATTTGAAAGCAATTCACAACTGTAATTCCGTATTCCACGGCTTGTATTGCGTTGTTAATGCAAATGTAAAGAACATAATTTGAAAGCAATTCACAACTTGTAAGACGCCGTTTTACCTCGTAATCTTGTTGTTAATGCAAATGTAAAGAACATAATTTGAAAGCAATTCACAACTGTCCGTGAATACGGAACTTTGTCCCACTAGTTGTTAATGCAAATGTAAAGAACATAATTTGAAAGCAATTCACAACATATAATTGCAGTTAGGCAGCCAAGGGTAAGTTGTTAATGCAAATGTAAAGAACATAATTTGAAAGCAATTCACAACTATTTTGTTGGACGTTTATACCGGCAATTAGTTGTTAATGCAAATGTAAAGAACATAATTTGAAAGCAATTCACAACGGTTTAATGTATTAATTACTTGAAGCCACTGTTGTTAATGCAAATGTAAAGAACATAATTTGAAAGCAATTCACAACGAAAATGTAAAAGCAATAATTCCATTTGAGTTGTTAATGCAAATGTAAAGAACATAATTTGAAAGCAATTCACAACTAACTGTAAGCCGTAGAGGAAAAATGTTCGGTTGTTAATGCAAATGTAAAGAACATAATTTGAAAGCAATTCACAACTATTGTAGGTCTTGTAAGTATTACCGGGTTGGTTGTTAATGCAAATGTAAAGAACATAATTTGAAAGCAATTCACAACTCGCATGAGTGAGGTTATCGGACGAGCCGGGTTGTTAATGCAAATGTAAAGAACATAATTTGAAAGCAATTCACAACCATATTTGGGCCGATCGGAGTCGTCCCGGTGTTGTTAATGCAAATGTAAAGAACATAATTTGAAAGCAATTCACAACGCCGATTACGTCCTTAATTTTCCAAGGTGTGTTGTTAATGCAAATGTAAAGAACATAATTTGAAAGCAATTCACAACCATATTTCGGCTATTAGCCCCCGCAGCCCCGTTGTTAATGCAAATGTAAAGAACATAATTTGAAAGCAATTCACAACATACCTTGGTCTTCAAACCATTTAAGATAAGTTGTTAATGCAAATGTAAAGAACATAATTTGAAAGCAATTCACAACGGAACCTTCCCGCTGTATCCCTCACAGAGCGTTGTTAATGCAAATGTAAAGAACATAATTTGAAAGCAATTCACAACCCGCTCTCGATTGGTCAATGAGTTTGGAGGGTTGTTAATGCAAATGTAAAGAACATAATTTGAAAGCAATTCACAACCGTACCGGAGAATTATGTTAAACGAAGTGGGTTGTTAATGCAAATGTAAAGAACATAATTTGAAAGCAATTCACAACGAGTATTGATCAGGCTTTAATCGCTAAGCAGTTGTTAATGCAAATGTAAAGAACATAATTTGAAAGCAATTCACAACGCCAAGGCGCATTTCTTTCAAAGCACTGATGTTGTTAATGCAAATGTAAAGAACATAATTTGAAAGCAATTCACAACCAAGGGGACTCTCTTTATTGGGACGACTCCGTTGTTAATGCAAATGTAAAGAACATAATTTGAAAGCAATTCACAACGGTCTTGCAGATGATTCAAGAAAATCTGTTGTTGTTAATGCAAATGTAAAGAACATAATTTGAAAGCAATTCACAACATAGCCAAGAAAATCTAACCAAATTTTATGGTTGTTAATGCAAATGTAAAGAACATAATTTGAAAGCAATTCACAACTATGCAGGGCGTAAATTATTTACTTGATTCGTTGTTAATGCAAATGTAAAGAACATAATTTGAAAGCAATTCACAACAACAGCTTCGCAAAACTATCACCTGCCGGAGTTGTTAATGCAAATGTAAAGAACATAATTTGAAAGCAATTCACAACGTCAATTGCCTGCACTTAAACTCGCAGCCGGTTGTTAATGCAAATGTAAAGAACATAATTTGAAAGCAATTCACAACGGAGGAACTACTGCGATGGGATGGCAAACTGTTGTTAATGCAAATGTAAAGAACATAATTTGAAAGCAATTCACAACACCGCTGCTCTACTAAATCAATTATGGATTGTTGTTAATGCAAATGTAAAGAACATAATTTGAAAGCAATTCACAACGGATTGGTTGCAGTGGTGAGCGGTTCGGATGTTGTTAATGCAAATGTAAAGAACATAATTTGAAAGCAATTCACAACTA
>Ga0163151_10009439_pt1 | contig 10590 bp, 6 predicted proteins | sample OliLakLV19MP5IB2_FD_145596 | JGI IMG/M metagenome (GOLD analysis project Ga0163151, IMG submission 145596) | Freshwater microbial mat bacterial communities from Lake Vanda, McMurdo Dry Valleys, Antarctica - Oligotrophic Lake LV.19.MP5.IB-2 | ecosystem: Environmental > Aquatic > Freshwater > Lake... | reverse complement strand
GGGCAAACAGGCCGCGGGCCAGGGCCCGCTCCCCGGTTACCAGATCGTCCAGGAGGCCGGTGAATTCACCCCGCAGCCAGGCACCGACCGGCACCGGGAACCCCATCTTCTTCCGCGCCAGGATCTCCTCCGGCAGGCGCCCCTTCATGGCGCGCCGCAGCACCGCCTTGGTGGTCATGCCATCGAGCTTGAGACGGGCCGGCAGCCGGGCGGCAAACTCCGCCAGCGGATGGTCAAGGAATGGCACCCGCGACTCGATCGAGGCCGACATGCTCATCTGGTCCTGCTTCATCAGCAATTCGTGCAGGTAGGTCCGGATGTCGGCATAGAGCAACTGGTCCAGCAGCGCCGCATTCGGCACCCGCCCGAGCGCCTGATGAAAGGCGGCATAGGGATCCACCATCGCCAGTTCAGCGCGCAGGGCGGGGGAAAGGAGCTGGTGCTGCCACTGTCGGCCGAAGACTGCGAAGTTGTCGAAATAGAGCGCGTCCAGGTCAGGAGCGAGCGCCAGGAAGGTGCGTCCCAGGCGCCGACCCAGATCGCTGCGAGCCGGCAGGAGGCGCAGCATGCTGCGGGTCAACGCCCGGGCGGGGCGGGGCAGGAGTGCCCCCAGCCGCCGGTTCAGGATGGTCATCCGGTACCGGTTGTAGCCGGCCAGCGTCTCGTCGCTCCCCTCACCGGTCAGCACCACCTTGACGTGCCGTGCGGCCAGTGCAGAGACAAAGTGCAGCGGCACGCTGGAGGGATGCGCCATCGGCTCATCCTCGTGCCACACAAGGCGGGGCACGGCGGCCCAGAATTCTCCTGGCGAAACGACCACCTCATGGTGCTCGGTCCGGTACCGGTCGGCGACCAGCCTGGCCCAGGCCAATTCGTTCGCCTCGCGTTCGGCAAACGCCACCGAGAAGGTCCGGATCGGCTCCTGGACCAGCCCACTCATCACCGCCGTGATCGCCGCCGAATCGATCCCGCCGCTCAGGAACATCCCCAGCGGCACATCGGCCATGAGCCGCAGCCGGACGGCCTCGGTAAAGCGTTCGCTGAACTCCGCCACTAGGTCGGCATCCTTCCCGGGGTCGGCCGACTCATCGCTGCCGCAGGGCAGGTCCCAGTATCTGGACACGGTCACCTTCCCGGCATGCCATCGCAGGGTATGGCCCGGCGGCAGCCGGTGCACCCCGGCAAAGAGGGTCTCCTCGCCCGAGGGTGCGTGATTGGCCAGGAAGTCCGGCAGCATGGCCCGGTTGAGCTCCGGCCGCACCGCCCCAGCCTCCAGCAGCGCCTTGATCTCGGAACCGAACCAAAGGGTGCCGTCGGCGCCGTGGGCATAGTAGAGTGGCTTGACCCCGAAGCGGTCCCGGGCCAGGAACAGCTCCTGGCGGGCGCGGTCCCAGATGGCAATGGCAAACATGCCCCGAAGCTGGTGAACGCACTCGGCGCCATCCCGCTCGTACAGGTGCAGCACCGTTTCGGTATCGCAGCGGGTCCGATAGCGCACCCCGGATTGCTCCAGCGCCCCCTGGAGTTCGGGGTGATTATAGACCTCGCCGTTGTAGACGATGGTAAACCGGCCGTCGGCGGAGGCCATCGGTTGATGACCGTGGGCCACGTCCACGATGCTGAGTCGCCGATGCCCCAACCCGATCCCGGGCGCCAGGAACACCCCCGCATCGTCGGGGCCCCGATGGACGAGGCTGTCGCGCATCCTCAGCAGCGTCGCCTCGTTCACGTCCCGACCCGCCGCGGCGGGAATCGCAATGCCACAAATGCCACACATCGGCTGGTCTGCTCCGTTCCTAGTCGAACACCACGGCCAGTGCCGTGGTGTGAAATCGAGTCACTCCGTCTGCGCCAATCTCCAGCCGGGCAATCTCCGGGCTGTCCTTGACCCGCCACATCCACTCCCCGGGCAAGGCGCCGGCCTCGAGGCGGGACTCGGCCGTGGTCGCAACCAGGGTGGCCACCCCAGCCAAACTGGCCTCCCTCGTCATCCGGCGGAATACACCGGGTGCTTGGTGGGCCACTCCGTAGCAGGTGGAGACGAGCCCAGTGGTCGGCTCCAGCGTCGAACCCTGATCGGGCACGATCCACACCAACGGCGATTGGCCGGGCAGGTGAACACAAACCTGGCCGTCGGTGGTCGTCGCCTCGAGGCCAGGCCCGAATTGAAACCGGACCGTCGCCTCGACCCCGTCGCCCAGCAGGCGATCGAGGATCAGCCAGCCCCAACCATCACGGAAAACCACCGTCCGGCGGTGCACGAGGCCGGGGACTGCCCTCCCGAACCCGTCATGTTCCGCCTCGAGCGCAGCCCAGCCGGGACCTTCAGACCAGTGCCGCACGGTAACCTGTGGCCAGCGGCCCCAGCGGAACTGACCCGCAGGTTCGGCCGACCCGATGCCCCCCGCGAGTGAAACCGTGTTGTGGGCCACCGTGGCGCGAAACGCATCCCGCCATGGTCCGACGTACGCGCCAGTTCCGGGGTCGGCCACGACGGCGCAACCTCCGACCGTCAGATCCAGTGCCAGCGCGTCGGCGTGGCTGTGCCCACCAGACAGTGCCCCGTGGGGACCGGCATCCACCAGCATGCTTCCGCTCCTGCCGCGGAGCAGGTAGCAGCCGCCTGCGGCGAACGCCCGACTCCGGGGAACCGGCGACTGCGCCGTCCGCGCCGCCAGGTCGTGCCACCGATCCGCACCGACGATCCAGCTGGTGGCCGCCGGGATCTCCCGTTCCGGACCGCAATGCCGATCTACGAGTACCGCCCGTCCCAGGGCTAGCGTGTCGCGGAAATCGGTCCGGACGACGTCCAGCGGCAGCAGCCGGCCACCGTCGTCATCGCCGATCAGGGGCAGGCTGCCGTCGGGGCGGAGCAGCTCGGCAATTACTTCGACCCCGGCCGCAACCCGCTCTTCCACCCCTGGACCGACCGGCAGCCCTGAGGCGCGGCCCAGCAGCAAGGCGTGCAGGTAGAAGTCCGCCGTATAGCCCTGATACCAGCTGGCCTGCTCAAAATAGGTGCCGTCGGGTCGTACCTGTACTGGCAGCTGTGCTGTCAGGATCCGCCAGCCGAGCGTGCGCCACCGCTGCGCCTGCGGCAGGGCCGGCCAGCCGGTTCCCAGGTAGAGCAGCCCCAACGCTTCGCCGGTCAGGTGGGTGTTGGGGCTGAACCAGGTCGAGAGGTGGCGCTCAATCTGGATGCCATGGGCCACCAGCGAATCCAGGAGTCGGTGGTGGAGATTGCGGTGGTCGGGAAGCGAACCGGCCGTAAAGTGCAGGATCCAGCTCCAGGCGATAGAGCGGAACGCCAATTCGAGGCTGCTGGCCCAGTTGATCCCCATGCGTGGTGGGTTGGCCAGCAGCCACCGGTCCAGGGTCTCGGCGATGTGCTCGAGGTACCGGGGGTCGCCTGTCAGCCGCCAAGCCTGGGCCACCGTCACCAGCCACTGATGTCGGTTCATTTCCCAGACGATCTTGTGGTCACCGACGACCGATTCATCGAGGTAGGGCACCTGGCTCCAGTGGCCCGAAGGCGCCTGCCGGCCTCGGGTCGGGTCCAGGTGCCAGTTGATCGGACGGCCGAATTCGAGCGAGGTGAAGCCGAGGAGGTGGTGGCGGCCTTCGAGCGCGGCATCGGCTTCCGCCACCAGGCGGGCGCGTTCGGCTGGACGCTGGTCGTACACCGCCTCGAGGTCCGCCTGGGCGAGGGGCGCCCAGGGAAGGGTTGGCTGGAGGCGGATGCCGGCCGGTGCGCGCGGGGAGGGAACTGCGCCCAAACGCTCCAATTGGATGCGGAGGACCTGACGGCCGCGGTCAAGGAGCTCCTGGGCGCTCCTGCCGCAAAGGCGACTCAAGAGGACCGTTCCATGGTCGTTTGGGGCGGGTGGTAGAGTACCACCCACCGCTCAATGGTGCCCCAATCGCAGCGAACAACCGCGGTCTCCGCAGCGTGCGAGGCGACGCGTTCGGCCATGGTATCCGTCTCGTGAAACCGCGGAGCGTCACAATCCAGCAGCATGCCACGCACGCGGCGGGCTACAGCCCGACTCACTTCCCTCTGGTTCGGGGTGGGCCCTCGGCCACGAATCGCTGGTATCCGTCGGGCGCTAAGCTTGCCAGACATCCCACCGCCCCCGCACCCCGTTCCAGGTAGCCATCAGGATTGCGCCCTGCATCGACAGGCCCCATGCCAGGCCGCCCCGTATCCGACGGCCAATCCCTCCCGGGAGGAGGGAGCCCAGGATCGTTCCGCCGATGCCAGCGCCGACCAGCCACCAGCCGACCGCGGGCGAGAAGGTGAACGCACTGCCGATCATTCCAACCCCCAGGAGCAGCAGCGCCTGCGGGGTAAGGAGGCGCAGCAGCTTGTGACAGAGGAACTGCACCCACACAGGATTGCGCCAGGGAGCCAGAACCGAGGGTAGCCAGGCGACCAGCTGGAGGTTGCCGGTCAGGGTGCGAACCTTGCGGCGAAACTCCTGGCCCGTGGTCGTGGTCCTGAAATCTCGGGCCACGGCGGCTTCGGCAAACCCGACCCGGTGCCCGGCCAGGATCAGTCGCATCGGGATCCACAAATCGTCGAGGATGAGGCCGGCGGGGAGCGGGCTCCAGAGCGCGCGCCGCATGATGTAGACCGAGCCGGATACCCCGATGGCGGAGTGGACCCGCGCCTCGGCGCCCCGGAGCCGCCGTTCCATGCGCCAATACGTTGCGATCGGGGAGTGGGCGGCTGTTTCGTTGCCTAGCTCCAGGGCACCCGAGACCGCCCCGAACCAGGATTTGGCCATTGCCTCGACCAGTCGGGCCAGGGTGTCCGGGGCAAACTGCTGCGCGGTGTCGGTAAAGACGACCAATTCACTGGTCGCTGCCGCAACGCCGGCGTTGAGCGCTGCCGCCTTGCCTGGGTTGCCTGCTCTGGCCACGACCATCAGCCGGCGGGGAGGGGGATGGAGTCCGAGGAATTTGTAGGGTGCGGGGTCGCCGTCCACGGCGACGACCAACTCCAGGCGTTCAGCAGGCCAGTTGCCCTGGACCAGGTTCTCCAGGCGCAGCCGCACGGCATCCGGCGGCGCACGGGTGGCAATCACCACGGTTATCGTCGCGGCCCGGGGGCTCTCGGTGTGGGAGTCGGCCTGATCCCCGACTCGGCGACCAAGCGATGCCATTGCGATCGGATAGAGCACCCAGGGGATCAGCACCAGGACCAACCCGAATAGGGCCAACCAGTGCCAGACACTCATGCAGGGAGGCGCACCGCGCTGAGCCAGCCCTCGGGGTGATTGATCGGCGCGGGCGTCATCGACTCGAGCTCGGCACGACTGAGTGGGAGGCCGGTCCCGGCGTCCGCGACGGCAATATCCGCGGCCCTGAAGTCAGTGATCGGCCATCGGAACCGGTCAAAGGCGTGGGCCACAATCGGGATCGCGTCGGGCTCGTACCCCAGTATCAACGAACCGGCCCAATCCACCGCAGCCGCCGAATCGCCGGCGAGTATCATTCCCATCGGGAGCGGCTCAGGGCGCAGCGGTCCATCGCCCTGGCCCGCGATGACGGCGTCCACGATATGGATGACCCTCCGCTGGGGCTGGTCCATCATGGTGCCGTCCGCGCTGCCAAAGCTGAGAATGCGGTTCAGGTCCAGGCACATTCTCCAGACCGTGTCGTTGCCGCTCCAGGAGCCCTCAACACCGATCCGATCGCCACGGCGATGCTGGATGGCCTGGAGTACGCGCGCCGCGAATCGCCACGCCCGCCGGGGCACTTCCCGGCGGCTGGCGTTGAACCGGTCGAACACCCCTTCCAAGGCGCGCTTCACGGGGTCCGATCCGGGATAACAGTCCCCCCCGCTGCCCGATCCGCCAATCCGGTGATGGGGGAGATACTCCTTGTTGCCGTTGATCCCCACCAGGTTCTTGAGCGCACAGGTAATGCCGGCCTTCTTGTGGGTCTTGAGCTTCGGCATGTTGATGACCAGGTCGGCTTCCAGTACCTCGCGCGACACCAGGAACTGGTGCCGCCCGGGGGCGTGGGTCCGAGCCAGATAGGCTGGATGATACTGGGTGACACGGAAGGCGGCGGCAGAGGTGGTGATCGGCTCGAGCATGCTGTCCGCACCCAGGTCAAACAGGGTGAACTGGGCAGTGTCCCGGACCCCCTCGACCGTCCGCTCGCTGGAGCCAGCCCCCTGACGAATGGTACGACGAAGGTCGATCACCCCGGCAAACCTGGGCTCTCGTTGCTGCAGCTCCGCCGCCCAGGCCCCGACTCCCGAGGCATGCATCAGGGTGGCGAAGTCACAACCCTGCACCGGGGCATCGGCCACCACCACCCGGCCTGCACCCGAGTCCAGGGCGGCCTCAACCACCGCCTGGATAAGGAAACGGTGGCTAATCAGCGGATCCAGCCCCCACTCCCCCTGGTTGGCATGGAGCACCCAGTTGGGCTTGAGCAGCACCCGCGCTCCACCGTTCACGAGATTGGCCAGTGGGGCACCCTCGTGTCCCCAGCCCTGGGCCAGGCAAAGTTGCCGAACGGCGGCTCGGATGGTCGGGTACTCATCGGGGTCGTAGCCAGTGGGCAGGCCTTGGCTCAGCGTCACCATCGGCCCACCGTGTGCGGGGGAATCAGTCTGGCTCATTGACGCCGACGCGCCAGTTCACTGATGACAGGCCGTCGCTTGTTGGCAGCGGTGCGCGGAATCTCACCGACAAACAAGAGGGTATGGGGGGTTCCACCGAGCACCGCCCGCATTCCCCCATCAAATCTGGAGGTTACCTCCTCGGTCCACGCCGACCGGTCGGTGGGGACGACCCGCACCTCCACCGCCGCATCGGCGCCCTGGTAGACCTGAAAGTCGGCCACCGGAAAATCCTTGAACATGTGAGGAAAATTGGTTCCAGAAAGCCAGCTGTCTGGCCCGATCTGGATCATTTCCAATTCCCGTCCCAGAATTTCGAGCAGCCGGAAGCTGGGGTGTCCGGGCTTGGCATCGGCTGCAAATCGAGCCAGATCGCCCACCCGGTATCGGATCATCGGGAAGGCATCGGCATGGAGCTTGGTTACCAGGATTGGACTCTCCGGATCCGAAGTTTCCGGTTCGATCAGCAGATTCGGCCAGTCAACTTCAAACCCCAGACTGGCGTCGGGGTCGGTCTGAAAAGCCATCAGTCCGACATCCCGGCTGCCGTACCGCTCGAGGAGCGGGACACCGAACACCCGCTCAATCAGCTCGCGCTCGTGCCGGTGCACCTTTTCGGCTCCGGTTACCAGTGCCACCTGCGGGTACACCGGGGGGATCCCGGAACGCTCGACGACGGCCGCCAGCTCCGCCAGGGCGCCGGCGTAGGCCACGATGTAGTCTGGACGCAACCGGTTCAGGCAATCGTGGTGCGCCATCAGGAGCTCCGGAGAAAGCCTGAAGGCCTCCAGCCAGGTCGCATTCGATGCCAGGGCGTGGAGGCGTGCGCGCCAGCTGTCCGACTCCCTCGTGTCCAGGTGGTGTCCCCACAGGAGCGCCTGGCGGGCTCCAGGTGGCATCCGGTGACGTCGCATGAAGAAATCAATGCCACCCTCGCCCCAGGCCCGCTCCTCAATGCCCTTCCAGATCGTGGTAGGTCGGCCCGAACTTCCCCCGGTCGAATCACGGCGCACCTGCGGGTCATCAGGGTCAGCAAGAAGGATCTCCGCGCTGTGCTCCGCCACCTCCTCGCGGGTCAGGGCCGGAAGCTGGCCGAACTCCTCGAATCCTATGGCGGCCGGGTCCACGCCGGCATCGGCGAGCCGCCGACGGTAGAATGTTGAGCCCGAGGCGGCGTTGACCAGAGTCTGCCGGAGGTGAGACAGTATCCAATCATTCCGGCGATCGATTGGCCATTCCCAGGCCGAGTGGCGAAATTGTTCTGAGGCTGCGGCCAGAACCGCCGCCCGGCGGTGTCGCGGGTGGAGCCTCCGGTACCAGTGGTAAAGCCTTGGAAGGGGGTTGAACAAGGTCTGGGCGGCCTTGGGTAAAGGTGGCAATGGACGAAAGGTAACCAACCCATGGCAGCAAGGACTACGCCCACACAAGCTTCAAGAGTGAATGGTCCAATTCTTGCAAAAACCCTGTTATTATCTAAAGCTTCAGGCCGGCTTGCCCCGGAGCCCGCCAATCCCGTGGAGTGGCTGTCATGCCGCCAGACATTTCGGCCTATTCCGGCAGTCCTACCCCGATCTTACCCTCTCGAGCACGGGGCGCGGGTGGGGTTGTGCGCCAGAAGGTGTTTACGACTCCGCTCATCGGTATCGCCACCTACCTCTTCGTCATCCACAGCTACAAGCTGCCGATTGCCGGCTATGCGGTCGGCCTTGCCTTGGTTGGCCTGTTCTTCGAGGGCCGGGCGCTGCGAACGCCGCCGTTCCTGCAATGGTTCGGCGCCTGGCTCCTCTGGGGCCTCCTTACCATGGCCTGGTCCAACTTTCCGTCAGAGGTCTGGCCCGTCTGGGTCGAATTCTCAAAGGTCTGGTTGATTGTATTCGTGGCGGTCAATGCCATTCGGGCCCCGGCACAGCTGCTGGCCTTTGCCATTACCTGGCTGGGGATGTTCGCACTCTACCCGGTTCGCGGCACGCTCTTCAATATCCTCTTCGGGTATGGCATCCAAGGCCGCTACGCCTGGAACTTTGCCTTCGAAAATCCCAATGACATGGCGGCCTATACCCTGCTGTTGCTGGCGCTCTCCGTGGCGGTGCTCCGGATCGCCCCCGCTCGGTGGGTGCGCTGGAGCGCGCTGGCCGGGGTATTCATCCTGCCGATGATCATGTTCGCCACCCAGTCCCGTGGTGGCCTGCTGGGATTGGCGGTCTTCATCCTGCTCGTCTTCGCGGGGGAGCGGGCCAAACTCAAGGTCCTGGCGGTAGGGGTAGCCGCCGCCGGACTGATCCTCATGACCGCTCCTGAAGGGGTGTGGCAACGGATTCGGGGCATGGAGAACCTGACTTCCACGGCGACCATTGCCGACGCTGACGAGGAGTCTTCGGCCGAGCAGCGGTGGACCATCTGGCAGGTTGCCTTCGAGATCATTGGCGAGCACCCCGTCGGTGGGGTGGGGCTGGGCGTCTACCCCAAGGAAAACGCCCTCATGGTCCGGCGCATGGGGGGACGGGATGGTAGCGTGGGATTGGCGCGCGGGGAGCGAGACTCCCACAGCATGTTCCTTACGGTAGCTGCGGAAACGGGTGCGGTGGGGATGGCCATATTCCTCGGGATGCTCATCAGTGCAATTGCGGCGAGTCTTCGTGCCGAACGACGCCTGAAGGCCATTGCTGGCACCGATGCCGACCGCCAGGCGTTGGTTGCGCTGCGCGCCGGATTGACCGGCTTCCTGATTGCTGGTGTATTCGGCGGATTGCATCGGGAACCGCAGCTCTACTTCATGATGACGTTGATCGTGCACTACTCGACCCTCCTCATGGGTATACCCCAGTCGGTATCCCGAACGGCGGCGCCTGGCCGCCCCGCTCCCCGGCTTGCCCGTGGTCTCACGTGACCCAAGTGCCCGCCGCCCGGAAATCCTGCCTGGAAAGGCGAGTGTGGCGCGGCGACCTTCCAGGTCCGCATTAGTCTTGCGCTGCGCGCTCCGTTCCCGACCCGGGTGAGAAGCCTGCACGTCCTTCTCATTGCCGAGTCGTTTCCCCCCAGTGCCTACGTGGGGAGCATTCGGCCTGGGGCGGTGGTGCGGGCGCTGATTCGCGCCGGCCACCGGGCAACGGTCATCCGGTCGGCGGCCTACGCCGCCGCGGGTCGGCCCCCGATGGATGGGGAGGGGATCCGGGTCTTGACCGTCACGGCCCGGGAGAATCCGATCCGGATTCTGGCCCGGCTCAACCCATTCCGGGGCGGGGGGCGGGCCACTGCTGGCGCGCCCGGCAACCGATCAGTAGACGCGCGGGAAACGATCCTGGGGCGGGTCCGCAGGTGGGTGCTCTCCCTCGGACTGTTGCCGGATGATTCTCAGGGCTTCATCCCTGCCGCAGTCCTTGCCGCGCTGGACCACCATCGTGGCGACCGATTCGACCTGCTGATGACCACCGCTCCCCCATTTTCCGATCACCTGATCGGGGTCCTGCTCTCTCGTCTCCTCGGAGTCCCCTGGGTGGCCGAGTTCCGCGACCCCTGGCTGCCCCGCAGCAGTCAGGCCCCCGCCAGGTCTGCCGTTGTCGACTGGCTGGAGCAGCGACTGGAGGACCAGGTCCTGCGGCAGTGTGACCTGATTGTCGCGGTGACTCCCAGTGCCGGGCTCGCCTTGGACCGGAAGCGGCTTGCGCTCGGAAAACCTGGGGGTACCCTCGTGGCGATGAATGGCATTCCGGCGCTCCTGCCGGAGTCCCCTCGCCCCACCGACGGCCCGCTGGAAGTCCTCCATGCCGGAGTCCTTTACCTGGGCCGGGATCCGCGGCCGTTTCTTCGCGCGGTGGCCGCCGGGGTCCGGGCCGGTCGGTTCGGGCCGGCTGGGGTGCGGATCCGCTTCATGGGGTCGTCGGGGGGGGAGTTTGAAGGCCAGTCTGTGGCACAGATGGCAGATGCCCTCGGGATTGGAGATTGTGTCGAGATCC
>Ga0163151_10009436_pt1 | contig 10592 bp, 9 predicted proteins | sample OliLakLV19MP5IB2_FD_145596 | JGI IMG/M metagenome (GOLD analysis project Ga0163151, IMG submission 145596) | Freshwater microbial mat bacterial communities from Lake Vanda, McMurdo Dry Valleys, Antarctica - Oligotrophic Lake LV.19.MP5.IB-2 | ecosystem: Environmental > Aquatic > Freshwater > Lake... | reverse complement strand
TCCCACGCCGGACCCTGCCGTTCCGAAGCCGGAACGTGAAGTGCTCGAGGCAATGACGGCCCAAGTGCCCTGTTCTGTTTGCCACAGTGTGATCAATCCGATCGGTTTTGGCCTCAGCAATTTCGACGCTATCGGGCAATTCCAGACAAAAGACGGCGCCGGCTTTCCAATCGACGCGTCGGGCGCGCTCCCGAGCGGCGCAACCTTCAAGACGCCCAGCGAGCTTGCGGCGGCGCTCAGCACCCACAGCGACGTCCGCACCTGCATCACCAAACAATGGTTTCGCTTCGGTTTTGGTCGTGCCGAGGAGCCAGCAGATCATTTTTCACTCGATGCTGCGTACGGCTCGTTTGACGCATCGGGCTATAACATTCGAGAGCTTTTGGTTGCATTCGTGACCACGCCCTCGTTCTTGCGGCGTGTGGTTGAGCCAGGGGAGATCGTGCAATGAAGCGTTCTTACTTTTCTCGTCGCTCGTTCTTGGCTGCCACTGGCCTCAGCGCCGCCATGGTTCCCCTGATGGCTCGCCCTGGGCAGACCCAGGCAGCTACGCCCATTCGCCGCTGCATCTTCATCGGTGTGCCGAACGGGTACACCGATAAATGGCGGCCAGTAGGCGGAGAGACAGATTGGACCATCAACCCGGACGCCGATTCGCCGCTGAGGCCGTTGGAGCCGCACCGTTCAAAGCTGAACTTCGTGGGCGGCTTGTGGCTCAAGAACGGCTGGGACACGACGCATGTGGTGCCCAACAAGGACAACCGTTTCGGGCCGGGATCGATTGGCGGCCACGCGGCGCCTCCGATCCTCCTCACCGGGCCTGTCGGTGCACCGGGACCCGAACAGTTTGACAACTGGATGATGACGGCGGGCGGACCCTCCATCGACTCCTACATCGCCAACAATCAGGCGGGTGCGGAGGGCGTCAAGTTTAAGCCGTTGGCACTCCGCGCCACGCGTCGCAACTCGGCGAGTTCCTTCATCTCTTTCCAAGGCGCTCCCATCACTCCGGGCGTGCAAAACACCACCTCGCTCTACGATGACCCTGTGACGCTTTTCAAGGATATGTTTGGCGACGCCTCCCTCGACGCGGCGGAGTTCGCCAAGATAGTGGCCGGAAGAAAGCACATTCTGGACTTCACCACTGGCCACCTGCAGGCGCTCCGCAACCGCTTCGGTGCGACTAATAAAGCACGCATCGAAGCCCACCTAACGGCCGTCTCCAAAGCCGCCGGCAGCCTCACGAATCTCGCAACCTGCCAGCCGCCAGCCGCCCCGAATCCTTCGTTAGACTACCTGAAACCCGGCTACAACGACTTGTACCCTGAGATCATCAAGACCCAAATTGACATGACAGTGGTGGGCATGGCGTGTGACCTCACGCGCTCGGTTTCCATGCTGTGGAGTGATGGCGCCAACGACAACATCGCGTTTCCGTGGCTGAAGGACAAGGATCCGCAGTTTGGCGGCCTTGCACCGGACGGTCAGATCGGCGGTGGCCAAATCCGATCGCACCACAACATCGCCCATCACGACTATGGTGCGCTCAAGAACTACTCGGACCAATGGTTCATTCAGCAATACGCCTACCTTCTGGATCGCCTAACTCAGACCATGGATGCCGATAACCGCCCGCTGATCGAGACAACCGTCGTCGTCTATTGCAATATGCAAAATTCAGGGGGCGGGCACGGTACTCAAGATTTGTTCTGGATCCTGGGAGGCAACCACGACAACTATTTCAAGACCGGACGCCATCTACGTTGGGCGGGCGGCCAGGCCGGCACCACGATTCCCCAGAACCAAGTGCTCACCTCTCTCATCAACAGCTCCGGCTGCCCGCAAGTTGCTCATTTTGGTGATGCAAAATACGGCGGAGAGCTCACAACGCTGCGCGCATAAAAGATTGCGTCGCCTCACCAGGGCTCCTAGAGCAGGCACAAGGCGTCAGTGGATCCCGATTGAATTCGGAAGGATGGCGGCAATCTGCTCGCGTGAAATCGTGCCTTGCTCGTCGACGGCGTAGTCATCGCTCTCGACGCGAAAGGTGTTTGACGCCGTGACATCGGCGCGTCCCTTCAGTCGGTACGGAATAAACGGCGCCGAGACCGACTCCGCGAGCAGCGCTAGCCCAACGTTGAGCGGGATGCTGACGGGAACACGCAGGGATGTGGTCCGCTCCGAAGCGAGCCAAACACCATTGCCGGGTGCTCGAAAATTTACGGGCAACCCGTACTTGCCTCCCATGACCACCTCCCCCCGCACCGCGCGAACGGCAACGTCGTAGCTATTCGGGTTGTAGACGTCGAGGACGACGGTCATCAAGATCCCCACGCTCGGGGGAAACGCTGAAAATCGAGCGCCGCTGATCTCGGCATGGTTCAAACGCATCGTGGGCTTGCTCACGCACGCGCACAAGGCTGCGAAGGAGAGGAGAAGTAGTGCACGAGACCAGTGTGCAAAGCTCATCATCTGCGAGGCTAGCAGTCTTGGGCGATGGCCGCGAGTGGTGGGCGTCCTTCCCGTCAGGTCAATCTGCTTAAGCGCGCCATCACGGAGTCAGTGCTCTCTCAATTCCTCGTCGAAAAAAGCGAGTGAGGTCAGCCCATTTTTGATGAAACGAGATAGTAAGCATGCTTACTATCGATATGCTGTGACAGAGCGCCATGTCCGCCAAAGGGGATAATCAAGGCCAAGCGAACTGACAGCTGGTGGCTGCCAGTTATGGGTTCGGTCCGCGTGGCCTCAGTGAGCTGACGGGCTGGAACCCGGCAGATTCTTGATACGATAGATCTGAGGCACAGCACCCTTAGGCCCAGGCTCGTGCGCCAGGAGGAAATGCTCAAAGGTCGAAGCTGACGCGAGCGCCGTTGGCCTCAACTCAGCGCCCGTTCCGAGGAGCTCTGAAAGCGGATGCCTGCTCACGAACGCTCCCTGACGATCGATCACGGTGACGCGATTGCACTGGGTATCTAGCAAACAAAGCCCTGCCCCACAGGGAACCATGCTGCTCACCCAACACAGCGCCTTTTCCGAAGGGGGCTCGTCACTCAGAATTTCAGCGAGGCGACCCTTCTTAAGATCGTGGATGATGAGCTTGCTCTCGCCCATCGAGTTTCGACCCGTGACGTAAAACGTGTCCTCGAAGCGGGCGACCGCAGAAATCGCAAAATCGTCCAAGATCCAATGGGCTTCCACTTTGCATTCTGAATTCTCGATCTCAACGCCCATCAACGTGCGCATGCGATTCACACCACCACCCACCGAGCCAAACGCCGTCAGGGAGAGCATGCCGTGGGGCTCTGTCTTCGTCGCTTTCCTGGTATCTTCCGGTTCCTCCGCAATGCGTTTACGGCGACCAAACGGCGCATCGCAGGCTGGCAATATCTTCTTGCCTGAGATCAACGCGCACTCACTCCAACCACAAGCTAACACGCTCCCATCGGGTGCAACGGAAAGCCGATACGCTTGGAACTTCAGCGCAACGCTGCCGTTTCGCCCAAATTTCTTATCGATCACGAGCTTGCACTCGTCCCCTTCCCCCTGAACGAGATAGTGGCGAACGCTCACATCGTCGGGCACATACAGCCCGCCCTTACCGTCTGGGGCCAAACTGCGCTGGTTCGCGCCCACGAGTGCGCTGGGGGTGAGCGGCTTGCCTTCAATCTGGCATACGTGAGAGCTCAGCTTTCCAGGCGGCGCTGGCAAGCTTGCGGGTGCCGTCGAGGTTGGACCCGTCGCAGTTCCAGATGCCCGAGCGGTGGGCGTGACTTCCACCGAAACGGCAGCCACCGGAGGCGGCGCTGCGGGCAGCTCGAGATCGACGGAAACCGGCGTTGCGCTGGCCGGAGGCTGGCTCGGCTTACACGAGAAACAAATCGCAGCACAAACAATGACTAAGCGCTTCATGGTTGCATTCCTTTGAGCGCATCAGCGAGAACCTGCGCCGATTGATTGCCCTTCGTGTAGACATAAAGAGGCTGTTCGCCCTTTTCAAGTTTCACCACCGAATTGGCTCCCTCGCTTGGAGCGGGCCACGCATTGCCCGTCACGTCTTCCAACATCAGTCCGCGGATGGGGACCTTCAACGTGCGTTCATCTTTGGACCAGGCCACCAGCACACCGCGCTTGTTTCTGCGATCGTCGAAAACGTGCAGCGTGGCGCCGGCCGGGTGAAAGCTGGCCTTGAGATCGCTCAAGCCGAGATGGTGGATCATCGTATTCCACATCGAAACACCCACCGTTGGCAGCCCTTCCGGATCCCATAGCTCCGTGCCCGAGCCGACGTAATCCCAGAGGCTCTTTCCATGTTGGTCATAGCCGATGGCAAAGACGATGCATTTTTCGACGCCCGCTGCAAACATATCGGCCCAATTGGTCACCATCCAATTGGCAACCTCCACCGAGCCGGAGGGTATGACCTCGGGTGAAGCATAATCGGTGGCTGAGTTGACGAACGTGAAGCCTTCGTCAAACCAGATCTTGGCCTTGTTCGGGCCGTAGGCATCGATCATCTGACGTAAACGCCGAATCTTTCCGGCATCCCCAATCTTGCGCGGGTGATAATCGTGCCACGTGTAAACATCGATATCGCGAGCACCGCCCAGCTCAAAAAACCGCTGAAAATACTCTGTTTGCCGGCCCAGCGTGGAATTGACCATGAAGATGGCATCGGGCTTGATGCGTTTGATGATCTTCGAGGTGCGCACTGCGAGCCGGTAATGAAGATCAGGAGTTAAAGTCACGCCCAGATCGGGTTCATTCGACAGCTCCCAAACGTAGGGCTTATCTTTGTAGCGTTCAACAGCTCGCTCCACGTATTTATCAAAATTGGTCTTGATCTTCAAATCGTCCCAACGCGCATCGTTGACGCCCCACTTCATGTCGCGGGGCAGTCCGTTCTCATTCTTGTCCCTGGCCCATTCCGGGATGCCTTCGTAGAGCACGAACACGGGCAAGACACCACGCTGCTCAAGGTCCTTCAGTTGAGCATCCGGCCATTCCCACTCGTTCGGCCCTTTTCGTTGCACGTCCCCCCAGCCCACGTTGCCGTACCAGCGCGTCCAGCGAAATCCTATTTTCTGAGCCAAAGCGAGCGTGTGCGGGCCTCGCATGCCAATCCCGATGCGCTCATTCGGATCTTGAACAGTGTTAGCTTGTGGGTGCGCCAGCACCGTGAAAGGAAAATCAGACTTATCCAACAGCTCGCCGTCTTCGCTGAGCGCCGAGACGCGCGCCAATATCAGCCCACGGCCCACGAGCGGCATCGGAACGGTTGCGGTTTCAGTGGCACCCGGCGCCAAGGTGAAGGTCTTTCGCAGCGCCGCTCCGTGCTTGGAAGTACCGGTGTAATCATACAGCTGCCACTGCAGATTAACTTTCTGGGGCTTGCTGCCAGGATTATTGACGGAGCCTCTTATTTTGACGATTTCACCCGGGTCGAAGAGATTCCCCTTCTCTGAGCGATAACCGGGCAGATCCAGCGCATCGGCGGCAACCTCGACGCGAGCACGCGGCTCATAGCTCTTTTCGCCGTCGGTATAAGAGACGCTGACGCCATCGATCCAAACATCTTTGGCGCTAATATTCAGCATGAAAATGTGGCTTTGGAACCACTTTTCGACAGGAATGTTGTACTTGGCCTTGAAGCTCACGCGCTTCCACTCTGGGCCCGCTTCAAAATACTTTGCGGCATCGTGATCCCACAGCAACTTCAGATTCTGGGCAGTTTGCCGATTGGATGGGAAAAGCCAAAGCATGATGCCTTGCTTAGTTTCCGCCCGAATCGAGAGGCTCACCGTGACTTCGCGATCACGTTCCAGGTAGAAAGAGCCGGCACGAATATCGGTACTCGTGCGCGGCCCTTCGCCCTTCTTGCGCTGGCCTTCGGGTGTTGGATCTTCCGAGAGCTTCAGCGAGTAACGACCAAAAGCTGGGTTTTTCGTGTCCAACATGGCATCCGTCGCGCCTGACCAATAACGGCCGGAACCCTCGAAGCTGCCGTTCCGGAGCAGATTGGTCGGGGGAGGTGCTTTCGGCTCAAGGCTCGAAGTCACCGCGGCAGGCTGGGGCTCCGGTGAAGCCTGTGGAGACGCCGCCTTCGGAGCAACGGCCGCTTGGCAAGCCAACAAGCTGAAGCACAGGACACTTTGCGCCAAGGCAAAGCACACACGACCAATATTTTGACGCATCGCTATCATGTCGGATCTCATTGGGGTAACGCTCGGCCCGGACCCTATCAGACTAACCCTTCCTTGCGTAACCCATCCGCGAGCTTGCCCGCCCCGAGGCCGACCCAAGCTTCCCGCCAGGGCACGCCCAGGCGTAAGACTTAGCCTAAAGTCGGAGTCACTTAACATTCGCTAGGTTGTCGGTTGCGCAATCCCGTTCAACAGCATGTCCACGAGTGCGTTGGGGAACTGCTCGATATCGCCGGCACTCGACGGAGGAAAGTGTTGAGACGCGGCAGCTCGAACAAACTGGGGCAGCGTCCCCAGAGCAACGGTGCCGACCAGCGTCGCCAGCAACGGGAGATCTTTTCGAATAGCACCGCCAGCGATTCCATCTTGGATGGTTGCGAGGATCAGCGGGATGTGCCCGCGCTTAAAGCGCTCCAGCAGGCGTGCGAAGCGGGCAGAGGAGCCGAGAGCTTCACGCGCAATCAGGCGGAGGACGGAGAGTTCGCGCGCCGACACCTGCCCCAAGCGTGTGTAAAGCCGCAAGAGGCGCTCCTCGATGCGTACGTTTGGAAGCAACGCCACCCCAAGGTCGCTCAGCAGCACGGCATAGACCTCCTCGACGACCGCTAGAAAGAGGTCATCTTTCGTCGGGAAATAGTAGTAAATCATGCCGATGCTGGTGCCGGCGTCCTCGGCAATGCGCCGTAGAGATGCACCCTCTACGCCCAGCTCCACGAAGCGTACGCTGGCTGCGTGAACAATGCGGGGTTCGATGTCACTCTTGGGGCGAGCCATTCACACCAGCTTTTTCGAAAAACGCAACGACGCGAGCAGCACGAGACCTGAGAGGATCAAGACCAGCGTCCACATCTCCGGCGCCAACTCGCTCAGCTGGCTCCCTTTGAGTGTGATCCCGCGCACGATGCGCAAAAAATGGGTGAGCGGCAGAAGCTGCGCCAGCATCTGGGCTGGCCTAGGCATCGATTCAAAGGGGAACATGAAGCCGCTCAAAAGGATGTTGGGCAGAATGAAGAAGAATGACATCTGCATCGCCTGCTGCTGCGTCTTGGCGAGCGTCGAGAAAAACAGGCCAAGCGCCAAGTTGGCGGAGATAAACAGAAATGCCATCGCATATAAAAGCGGCAACGAGCCAACAAAAGCCACCCGAAAGATCACGCGCCCCGCCAGCAGAATCAGCGTCATCTGCACGTAGCCCATGAGGATGTACGGCAAGATTTTTCCGACCACCAATTCTAGCTTCCGGACGGGTGAAACGATCAACTGTTCCAACGTTCCTCGTTCCCGCTCGCGCGCAATTGCCATCGCCGTGAGCATCACCATCGTCATCGTGAGGATGACCCCAATCAAACCGGGCACCACATAGACCGCGGTGCGAAGATCTGGATTGTACCAAGTTGCCACTTCGAGCGTCATGGGCTCCGGTGCAGCGCCTCCGCCCTTGGCGATCCTCGCCAGCAACATTTCGCTCGACCGAGCACCCACCAAGGACGCGGCTGTATTGGTGGCACTCGCTACAATCTGCGGATCAGAGCCATCCACCACCAGCTGCACTTTGAACGCATCGCCGCGTGACAGCTTCGAGGAAAATTTCGGCGGGATCACGAGTGCCACCCGAGCCGCTCCCGTACGCATGGCGCGTGAGATATCGTCGTAGCTTTCAACGGAGCCCGCAAGAGCATAAAAGCCAGTGGCTAGCAGGCTTTGCACCAGATCTCTGGAGGCTGCCGTGCGATCTTGATCGTAGATCACGGTTGGGATGTGCCTCACATCCGTGTTGATCGCGTACCCAAACAGCGTCAGCTGAAGGATGGGGAGCACCACCATCATCGCCAGCGTCATTCGATCGCGTCGCAATTGTAGCAATTCCTTCCACGCGATCACGAACACTCGGCCCGTCATGAAGGAACGCCTTCCGCTTGGCGCCTTTGATCTTCGCGGACCATCGACACAAACGCATCCTCCACGTTTGCACGCGTTTCTCTTATTGAGCGCACGACAAGCGCCTGGGAGCCGAGCAGTTCGTGAGCGAGCGCCAAGGCGTTTTCACCACCACGGGTAGCCAGCCGCAGCATGTGCCCATAATGAGCCACCTCCTCGACCCGCTTGTCCGCGCGCAGCACCTCAGCCGCAAGCTTAGCATCGTCCACCTCGAGTTCTGCGACCGAGAGCGCCCGCCGTTCCACGATCTGCTCGGGGGTCCCGATGTCCAGAAGCTCCCCGCGAAAGATGAACGCCAGGCGATGGCAGCGCTCGGCTTCGTCCATGTAATGCGTCGTCACCAGCACCGTTGTGCCTTCCGTCGAGAGCTTGTAAATCTGCTGCCAAAAGTCGCGCCGGCTCACCGGATCGACCCCGGCGGTGGGCTCATCTAGGAAGAGAAGTGGTGGCTCATGTATCGTCGAGCTGGCCAAAGCCACTCGCTGTTTCCAGCCTCCAGAAAGCGTCCCCGCGAGTTGTTTCCGGCGGCTGCCAAGTTCCGCGCGTTCCAATACTTGTTCGACACGAGCACGGCGTCGCGCCCGTGGGACTCCATAAATTCCCGCGTAGAATCTCAGATTTTCTTCCACGCTCAAGTCTTCATACAGGCTGAAGCGCTGGGTCATGTACCCAATATTCTGTTTAATAAGTTCGGATTGCTTCGCGATATCGTAGCCAACGACACTGCCACCACCAGAGGTGGGATCCAAAATCCCGCACAGCATGCGGATGGTCGTCGATTTCCCTGCGCCATTCGGACCCAGGACGCCAAAGATCTCGCCCTTCCGGATCTGCAACGAGACATCTCGCACAGCGACAAACTCGCCGAAACTGCGCGAAAGGTGCTGCGTCTGAATAATCCACTCGGGGGTTGGCGACGGATTCACGGCCCACCGCTAGCGAGGGTCACGAACGCCGGAACCCCCGCACGCAGCAGGTGCGCTGGATCCCGAATGCGCAGGCGCACCCGAATCATCAAATTGGGCCGTTCTTTCTCACTGAAAAGGAAGCGCGGGGTGAACTCAGTGCGTGGAGAAATGAATTCAACCTTCGCAGGCAACGGCGCCGCCAGTGAATCCACCTGAAGGTGCACGCTGGCTCCTTGCTTGAGCCGCGCGATCTCAGCTTGGGGGACAAAAATATTGGCAAAAGGGGCGTCGATGTCAGCGAGCGTGATCACTGGCGCCGAAGCGCCGACCACCTCACCCGCCTCCACGTGCACCTCCAGCACCTGGCCCGAAATGGGCGCCTTCAGCACATGATGATCCAAGCGTACTTGTTCGAGACTGACCAAGTTAGCGCTCGCGCGCTCACGCGCTTCTGCCCGCGCGATCTCCTGGGGACGAGAACCATTGTTCAACGCTCGCAGCGTCTGCTCAAGCGCTTGGCGTTCGCCTGCAGCCTGGGCCAGGCGTGTCTGACTCTGTTCGAGCACGGCCTGTGAGATGGCTCCAATTGTTACCAATTTTTGATCACGTTCCACTGCCTGCGAAAGCTGTTGTTCGGTGGCTCGGCTGGCCAACAATCGGGCAGCACTCGCCCGCACCTCTTCCGAGCGAGCACCCGAGCGCACCACCAGAAGATCTGCCGAGGCCACCTCAGCTTCTCCTACGCGTGCCACGCGCGTGGCTTGCTCGAGCGAATCGTCCAATTTCGCCAGCAAGGCGCCTTGGGCAACGGCCTGACCTCGAACGACAGCGACTTGTTCGAGCCGGCCGCTGAACTCAAAGCCGAGGACTCGCTCGTCAAACTCTACGATCCCCTGGTACCCGGGGGGATTGCCGAGGGTGGCACTGCTTGGGCTCTGAGCGCATCCCACCACCAGAAATGCCATCAACAGGCCATAAAATCGGAGCCCGCAGTTATTTACCATACGACCGATAATAAAATCAGACGGCTCGCCGTCAAGTCACTCGCCAATGGCCTCGTGGCCTACTTCAGCTGGAGGAGCTAGGCCAAGCAGCCGGACCCGTAGCTTCGGCTCAAAATCTGCTCGCCTGCAGGGCTGCAGCGTGTTAGCCATCGGCCTGGTCCTCAGATGCGTCGCAGTTCGGTTCCCCCGCCCGCGTTTGACTCTGTAGAACCGACCTCCAGCTCGCATGGAGGGATCGGAGAAAGCAAAGGCGCTGAGCGTTCACCGAATCAACCTGTAATCTAGCGCAAATTGAGAGATGACGATCTAATGAACAACAAGCTTTTCGTGGGCAACCTTGATTTTTCCACAACAGAACAGCAGCTCCGTGAGATGTTTGAGGCGATTGGGCCGCTTCAGTCGGTTGCCCTCGTGCTCGACCGTATGACGGGCCAGTCCCGTGGGTTTGGCTTCGTCGAATTCGAATCTGACGCTGACGCTCAGCGCGCAATCGAAAGCCTGAATGGCACCGTGGTGGGTGGTCGTTCGCTCAATGTTAACGT